>WNGR01016530.1_pt1 | contig 13785 bp, 8 predicted proteins | sample 5407581 | NCBI WGS metagenome assembly WNGR01 (sample SAMN13153383, study PRJNA577476) | soil metagenome | isolation source: 80 cm soil or saprolite under Garry oak tree replicate 2 | place: USA:California | collected 2016-06-15 | reverse complement strand
GGCTGTCGATCGTGCGGTCGTCGACATAGACCTGATCGTCGTAGGCCGCGTCCATCAGCGCGTTGCGGCTCTTGACCACGCCCGGCCGGCTCGCCAGGGCCTGCAGGATCAGGAACTCGGTGACCGTCAGGGTGACGGCCTCGCTCTTCCAGGTGCAGATGTGACGCTCCGGGTCCATGCGCAATAGTCCGCGCTCGAGCACCTTGGCGTCGGTCTCCTTGGGATTGGCGCCGTCCTTCGAGGTCGATCGCCGCAGCACGGCCTTGACACGCTCCACCAGCAGCCGCTGCGAGAACGGCTTGCGAATGAAATCGTCGGCGCCCATCTTCAGCCCGAACAGCTCGTCGATCTCTTCCTCCTTGGAGGTGAGGAAGATCACCGGCATGTCGGATTTCTGCCGCAGCCGGCGCAGCATCTCCATCCCGTCCATGCGCGGCATCTTGATGTCGAGAATGGCGAGATCGGGAGGGCTGGTCTTGAAACCGTCGAGCGCCGAAGCGCCGTCGGTGTAGGTCATGATGCGATAGCCCTCCGCTTCGAGTGCGATCGACACCGAAGTGAGAATATTACGGTCGTCGTCAACGAGAGCGATGGTCGGCATGGCCTACCCTTCCCGTAATGCTCCGAAACGAGTCGGAGACTTCCACCTTGAAGCCTGCAAACATGGGCCGAAATGTGACAGCGCCTTGTTCCCGCCGGTATCGGAGCCGGGGCCGCATCCCACGCTCTAGCGGCCGGAAGCGCAATGCGTCATAACACGGCCATGCGGCGATCAGCAAACCCAAAGGATCGTCATTGCAGCCGGCGCCCGATTTCGATCCCAGGTCCGCCGCGAAAAAGCTGCTGCGCGAAACGCGTTCGGGTGCGCTCGCGACGCTGACGCCCGGCTCCGGCGATCCGTATTGCTCGCTCGTCAACGTGGCGAGCGCGCCCGAAGGTTCGCCGCTGCTGCTGCTCTCACGCCTGGCAATACACACCAGGAATCTCCTCGCCGACCCGCGCATATCCCTGATGCTCGACGAGCGCAAGCAGGGCGACCCGCTCGAAGGCGCGCGCGTGATGCTGATGGGGACCGCCGTCGCCAGCGATGATGCCGATGACCGCCGGCGCTATCTTGCGCGGCATCCGCAGGCGGCATCCTTCGCGGGCTTTGCCGATTTCGGCTTCTATCGCCTCGCGCTGAAAACCGCGCATCTGGTCGCCGGGTTCGGCCGCATCGTCGACCTTGCGCCCGGCGACGTGCTGATCGCGGTCGACGACGCCGCGGCGCTGATCGACGCCGAAGCGGACATCGTCGATCATCTCAACGCCGAGCACGCCGAAACGCTGCGGATGTACGCGACGAAATTGCTCGGCGCGCCGGACGGCGCGTGGCGCTGTGCGGGCTGCGATCCGGAAGGGCTCGAGCTGCAGCTCGGCCGCTCGGCGCTGCGACTGCCCTTCCCGCGGCGCGTCGTGAGCCCCGGCGCGCTGCGCCAAGTGCTCGAGGAACTCGCAGAGGCGGCGCGCGGTCGCTGATTCTCGCCGTCGGAGCGCTGCCGCCGTAAACCAATTGAGAGCGGACGAGGTTGGCACGGACCAGGATGGCGATTATGATTGCCCGCCTCGAATTCCGCCGATCGCGGAGAAAATTCGGGATCAAAGTGGCCGGATATTCGTTGACAGGGGCCTGTGCGTTGCCGCAATCCGCCGACACTCGGCGACAGCGGTCGGAATGGGGCCGAACGAGCCCCGATGCTGCGGAGGAAATAGGAAGCTCCGGTAGATCGGCGCACCGGAGCGCAATCGGAGGGTCTGCCGTGCAGGAAAGCGGTATGCGGAACGGCGCGTACGGCGCCGACAAATTCGGCCTGGAAGGCCTGGAGGCCGTGCATTGGAACGTCACGGCGCCGCGCCTCTACGAACATGCGATCGCGGCGGGCGAGGCCAAGCTCGCCTACGGGGGAGCGCTCGTCGCGGACACCGGCGTCCACACCGGCCGCTCGCCGAAGGACAAGTTCATCGTCAAGGACGCGATGACCGAGCACATCGTCTGGTGGGACAACAACGGTTCGATCACGCCGCAGCAATTCCATCAGCTTCATCAGGATTTCCTCGCCCACGCCGAAGGCAAGGTGCTGTTCGCGCAGGATCTCTATGCCGGCGCCGATCCCCGCCATCGCCTCAAGACCAGGGTCTTCACGGAATACGCCTGGCACTCGCTGTTCATCCGCAATCTGTTGATTCGCCCCGAATCCTCCGAGCTGAGGAATTTCGTCCCCACACTGACGATCCTCGATCTGCCTTCCTTCAAGGCCGACCCCAAGCGACACGGCGTGCGATCGGAAACGATCATCGCCATCGATTTCAGCCGAAGGATGGTGCTGATCGGCGGCACGAGCTACGCCGGCGAAATGAAGAAGGCGGTGTTCACCACGCTGAATTATTTGCTCCCCTCCGAGAGCGTGATGCCGATGCATTGCTCGGCCAACGCCGGGCCCGGCGGCGACGTCGCCCTGTTCTTCGGCTTGTCCGGGACCGGCAAGACCACGCTTTCCGCCGATCCTTCGCGCACCTTGCTCGGCGACGACGAGCACGGCTGGGCGCCGCAGGGCATCTTCAATTTCGAGGGCGGCTGCTACGCCAAGACCATCCGGCTCTCCGCCGAGGCGGAGCCGGAGATCCATGCCACCACCCACCGGTTCGGCACCGTGCTGGAGAACGTGGTGCTCGACCCGGAGACGCGCGTTCCCGATTTCGACGACGGATCCAAGACCGAGAACACCCGCTGCGCGTATCCGCTCGAGTTCATTCCCAACGCGTCCAAGACCGGCCGCGGCGGACCTCCGAGCAATATCATCATGCTCACCGCCGATGCGTTCGGCGTGATGCCGCCGATTGCCAAGCTCACGCCCGCCCAGGCGATGTATCACTTCCTGTCCGGCTACACCGCGAAGGTCGCCGGCACCGAGAAGGGCGTGGTCGATCCGGAAGCGACGTTCTCGACCTGCTTCGGCGCGCCGTTCATGCCGCGGCATCCTTCCGAATACGGCAACCTGCTGCGCGAGCTCATCGCCGCGCATGCGGTCGATTGCTGGCTGGTCAACACCGGCTGGACCGGGGGCAAATTCGGCACCGGCCGGCGCATGCCGATCAAGGTGACGCGCACGCTGCTCTCCGCCGCGCTCGACGGTTCGCTCAAGAACGCCTCGTTCCGCACCGATCCCTATTTCGGGTTCTCGGTGCCGACTTCGGTGCCGGGCGTCGAGCCGCACCTGCTCTATCCGTTCAAGACCTGGCGCGACAAGGCCGACTTCGACCAGACCGCGCGCAAGCTGGTTCGGATGTTCCGCGACAATTTCGTGCGCTTCGAAGGCCAGGTGGACGCCGACGTGAAGGCCGCCGCGCCGGAGGTGCGCATCGCGGCGGAGTAGGGACCCGGCCGTGTCATCGCCCGCGCATGCGGGCGATCCAGTATCCCGGGACTTCCCCGATGCGCCGCGGTTCTTTAATCGCCAGCGCAGGGATTACTGGATCCTCCGCTTTCGCGGAGGATGACAGGCCGAGACCTTAGTCCATGCAAATCCTGGTCATCGGAGCCGGTGTCATCGGGCTCGCGGTCGCGCGCGCGGCCGCGCTCGCCGGCCATGATGTCGTCGCCGCCGAGCAGGCCTCCGGCATCGGCAGCGGCATTTCCTCGCGCAACAGCGAGGTGATCCACGCCGGCATGTACTATTCGACCGGCTCGCTGCGCGCGGTCCATTGCGCGCGCGGGCGGCGCATGCTGTACGCCTATTGCGCCCGGCACGGCGTGCCGCACCGCAAGTGCGGCAAGCTGATCGTCGCGACCAACGCGGCCGAACAGGCGCAAGTCGCCTTAATCGAGCGGCAGGGCCGGGCGAACGGGATCGAGGGGCTCACGATGCTCGATGGGCCCGCCGCGCGGCGGCTCGAGCCGGCGCTGTCGTGCATCGGCGCGCTGCATTCAGCCGAAACCGGCATCATCGACGGCCATGCCTTCATGCTGGCGCTCCAGGGCGATCTCGAGGATCGCGGCGGCATGATCGCGTTTGCGACGCCGATCGAGAAATTGCAACCGACCGCACGCGGCTGGGCGGCCCAGTTCGGCGGGCAGCAGCCGGGCCTGCTCGAGATCGACGCCGTGGTGAACGCGGCCGGGCTCCATGCGCAGGCGCTGGCACGGGCAACCGAGGGCTATCCGCACGCGCGCGTCCCGCGGCTCGTGTTCGCCAAAGGCAATTATTTCACCTATTCGGGCCGTCCGGTGTTTTCGCGGCTGATCTATCCCACGCCGGTCGACGGCGGCCTCGGCATCCATGTGACGCTCGATCTGTCCGGCCGCATGCGCTTCGGCCCGGACGTCGAGTGGGTCGACCGCGAGTTCTATGACGTCGACCCGCGCCGGGCCGAGCTGTTCGCGGCTCGCATTCGCAGCTATTGGCCGCAGCTGCCGGAAAACGCGCTGGTGCCGGATTATTCCGGCATTCGCCCCAAGCTCACCGGGCCCGGGGAGAAGGCCGCCGATTTCGTCATCGACGGTCCCGCCGGCCACGGTCTGCCGGGGCTCGTGCATTTGTTCGGGATCGAATCGCCGGGACTGACCAGCGCGCTCTCTCTCGCCGAGGAGGTCGTTGCGCAGCTCGAAGCGTAGGGGTCGCGCTAGACTAATTGCCGCGCTTGACCGTCATGTTCGCCAAGCGGCGGCGGAGATCCCGAGGCAGCCCGGCCGTGAAGGCCATGAGGCCGCGCTGCGTCGCGACCATGTCGCCGGGCCGCAGCGTGGGATCGTCCGCGACGCCGATCGCCGCGAGACCGAAAGCATCCTTGCCGTTGCAGGTGCATTGCGGCACCAGCCGCTGGCGATAGAGGAAAGCGTTCTCGATGTCGGAATAACGTTTCCCATCGGGAGCGACCGCGTCGGCGATCTCGCCGCCGTAAAAGACGGCGGTCTTGCTGGCCGGGCAGAGGGCGTTGCACAGCTCGCCGGGCACCGTCTCCGCCTGGACCTGGATCGGGAAATGGCTGCCGTCGCACAGGCGCACGCAATAGGCGCCCTCGCGCGACGCGTTTCGATACCCGCGTTCGAAGAACGGGGCGTCTCCCGGACGGCCGTAGCCGTAGCCCCACGGCGGGGGTGCGTGGCGGTAGTGACGAGAGCCGCCGAACAGAAAATCGAACAGCCCTTGGGCGGAAGCGTCGGGGATCGCCGGCACGAGAGCCGCCGTCGCCAGCAAACTTGCCGCCAGGCAGAAACGGAATGGTCGCGCGAAAGCCATGCAGATCCTCGGGCCATGTCAACGTGGAAACGCCGAAAAGGTTGCGGCGCCCGCCGCATGGAGATGGGGTCAGGATCGTGAAGACGGGAATGAGCACGGCGTCGGCCAATGCCGTGCAACCGGGTCCGCGAGCAACCGCGCGAAGTGAAGCGAGCTACATCAGGTGAGCGCCGGTTGAGAGATCAATGCGCCTCGTCCCAATTGTCGGCGGCGCGGGCATCGACGCGCAGCGGCACCGAGAGGCTGAGCGCCGGGTGCGGCGCTTCCGCCATCACCTTGATGACGACCGGCAGTGTGCGCTCGACTTCCTGTTCGGGCACTTCGAACACCAGCTCGTCGTGCACCTGCAGCAGCATCTGGGCCGAGAGTTTTGCCTTCGCCAGCGCCGGCTCCATGCGGATCATGGCGCGGCGGATGATGTCGGCGGCGGAGCCCTGCAGCCGCGCGTTCACGGCGGCGCGCTCGTTGAAGGCGCGCAGCGACGCGTTGCTCGCCGCGATCTCCGGATAATGGCATTTGCGGCCGAACAGGGTGAGCACGTAGCCGTGCTTGCGGCAGAACGCCTTGGTCTCCTCCATGTAGTCGCGGATGCCCGGGAACCGCTCGAAATATTTGCGGATGTAGGCGCCGGCCTCCTCGCGGGAAATCCCGAGCTGGTTGGCGAGCCCGAACGCCGAGATGCCGTAGATGATGCCGAAATTGATGGCCTTGGCGCGCCGGCGTACTTCCGCGGGCATGCCCTTGATCGGCACGCCGAACATTTCCGACGCGGTCATGGCGTGGATGTCGAGGCCGTCGCGGAACGCCTGCTTGAGCGCCGGGATCTCGGCGATCTCGGCGAGCAGGCGCAGCTCGATCTGGGAATAATCGGCCGATACCAGCTTGAATCCCTCGTCCGCGATGAAGGCGCGGCGGATCCGGCGTCCCTCCTCGGTGCGGATCGGGATGTTCTGCAGGTTGGGATCGAACGAGGCGAGGCGGCCGGTGCTGGTCGACGCCAGCGCGAACGAGGTGTGCACCCGATGCGTGCGCGGATGCACGAAACCGGGCAGCGCGTCGGTGTAGGTCGATTTGAGCTTCGACACCTCGCGCCAGCCCAGAATCTTTTGCGGCAGCTCGTGGCCTTCCTCGGCGAGTTCTTCCAGCACGGAGGCCGAGGTCGACCACGCGCCGGTCTTGGTCTTCTTGCCGCCCGGCAATCCCATCTTGCCGAACAGAACGTCGCCGAGCTGCTTGGGGCTGCCGGGATTGAACTCCTCGCCGGCGATCGCCCGGATCTCGGCCTCGAGCCCCGCGGCCTTCTGCGCGAACTCGCCCGACAAGCGCGACAGCACCTCGCGATCGATCGAGATGCCGCGCCGCTCCATGCGGGCCAGCACCGGCAGGAGCGGACGCTCGAGCGTTTCGTAGACCCGGGTCACGCCTTCGGCCGCGAGCCGCAGTTTCAGCACCTGCCACAGCCGCAGCGTGATATCGGCGTGCTCGGCCGCGCATTCGGCCGCCTTGTCGATGCCGACGCAGTCGAACGTGACCCGGCCCTTGCCGGTACCGGTGACGTCGTCGTAGCGGATGGTCCGATATTCGAGCCAGCGCTCCGCCAGCCGGTCCATCTCGTGGGAGCCTTTGCCGGCGTCGAGCACGTAGGAGAGCAGCAGGACGTCGTCGGCGGGCGTGACTTCGATGTCGTGGAGCGCCAGCACCAGCCAGGCGAATTTGAGGTCGTAGCCGATCTTGAGGACGGACGGATCTTCGAGCAGCGGGCGCAGCGCGTCGAGCGCGGCATCGACCGGGATCTGATCGGGCAGGGGATCGGGACGAAACAACGCGCCGTCGCCCGCGGCCTGGCGGTGCGCGAGCGGCACATAGCAGGCCTCGTTGGGCTGGACCGCGAGCGCGAAGCCGACGAGCTCACCCTGCATGGGATCGAAGCTCGTCGTCTCGACCTTGATGGCCGCAAGCCCGGTCGCGGTCGCGCGCTCGATCCAGCTTTGCAGGCGATCGAGGCTCCGTACCGTCTGGTATTGCGATCGATCGACCTTGGTGTTGCGCGCGGCTTCGGCGCGCGCGCCGGCGAGCGCCTGCGGGATCGCCGCGAACTCTTTCCCTCCCCCCTTGGGGGAGGGCGCGCGGCCGGCGAAGCCGGGCGTGCGGGTGGGGGCGCCTAGGCCGCCCGGCACCGCTGCCGCGGCGCCAGCCTGCCCTTCCAGGGGAAGCATTGCGCTCTCGGCGCGCAACCGCGGATCCGGATCGACCTTCGCCGGATCGATGGCGCTGGCATCGGCGACGCGCCGGGTGAGCCCGCTGAATTCCATCGCCTTGAGAAACCCGATCAGCCGCCGGTAGTCGGGCTCGTGCACGGCGAGCTCCGCGAGCGGCGTTTCGAGCGGCACGTTGAGATCGAGCGTGACGAGCTTCTTCGAGACGCGCGCCTGCTCGGCGAAGTCGATCAGCGACTGGCGGCGCTTCTCCTGCTTGATCTCGCCGGCGCGCGCCAGCAGCGTTTCGAGATCCCCGTATTCGGCGATCAGCTGTGCGGCGGTCTTGACCCCGATGCCGGGCACGCCCGGCACATTGTCGGTCGAATCCCCGATCAGCGCCTGCACCTCGATCACCTTCTCGGGTCCCACCCCGAAGCGTTCGAGCACCTCCTCGCGGCCGATCCGGCGATCCTTCATGGTGTCGTACATCACCACACTATCGCCGACGAGCTGCATCAGGTCCTTGTCGGACGACACGATGGTGGTCGTCGCTCCGGCCTCGCAGGCCTCGCGCGCATAGGTGGCGATGAGGTCGTCGGCCTCGAACCCGGCCTGCTCGAGGCAGGGAATGTCGAAGGCGCGAACCGCCTCGCGGATATATTTGAACTGCGGCACGAGGTCGTCCGGCGCGTCCGGCCGGTGCGCCTTGTAGGCGGGGTAGAACTCGTTGCGGAACGTGTGCTCGGACTTGTCGAAGATGACCGCGAGGTGCGTCGGCCTTTCCTCCGGCTTCATGTCGCGCAACAGCTTCCACAGCATGTTGCAGAAACCGAGCACCGCGTTGACCTGCAGCCCGTCGGATTTGCGGTTGAGCGGCGGCAGCGCGTGATAGGCGCGGAAAATATAGGAGGAGCCGTCGACCAAAAATACGTGGTCGCCGGGCTGCGGCGGACGCGGCTTGGGGGCTGAGGGCATGGTTGGGCCTGATCTGGTTCTGGCCATAACACTCCGCAAGGCCGGTGCGCTACCCGGCTCGACACCTCGGGAGGCGGCCCTCGCCAGCCGGAATCGCCTCTGCTATGAGGCACTTTGTGAGGCACTTGGGGCTCCTCGGGCCCGGACCCTGCTACCCCTTCGCTTTGGATCGGCCATGCGCGTCGCCATGATCGGCACCGGCTATGTCGGCCTCGTCTCCGGGGCCTGCTTCGCCGATTTCGGTCATCACGTTATCTGCGTCGACAAGGACGCGGACAAGATCGCGGCGCTTTCCCGCGGCGACCTGCCGATCTACGAGCCCGGCCTGCAGCCATTGGTGCAGTCGAACGTGCGCGAGGGGCGGCTCAGGTTTGCGACCGGCTTGGCCGCCCCGGTCAGCGAGGCCGACGCGGTGTTCATCGCGGTCGGCACGCCTTCGCGGCGCGGCGACGGCCATGCCGATCTCTCCTATGTCTACGCCGCGGCCCGGGAGATCGCCGCCGCGCTCGAGGGCTTCACATTGGTGGTCACCAAGTCGACGGTGCCGGTCGGCACCGGCGACGAGGTCGAGCGCATCATCCGCGAGGTGCGGCCGCAAGCGGACGCGGTCGTGGTCTCCAATCCGGAATTCCTGCGGGAAGGCGCCGGCATCCGCGACTTCAAGCATCCCGACCGCATCGTGGTCGGCACCGAGGACGAGCGCGCCAAGGAGGTCATGGCCGAGCTCTACCGTCCGCTCTATCTCAACGCGGCGCCGCTGCTATACACCGACCGTCGCACCGCGGAGCTGATCAAATACGCGGCCAACGCCTTCCTGGCCACCAAGGTCACCTTCATCAATGAGATTGCGGAGCTATGCGAAAAGGTCGGCGCCGACGTGCAGGAGGTTGCGCGCGGCATCGGCCTCGACAATCGGATCGGCGCCAAGTTCTTGCACGCCGGTCCCGGCTTCGGCGGGTCGTGCTTTCCCAAGGACGCGCTCGCCTTGATCAAGACCGGGCAGGATCACGAGGCGCCATTGCGCATCGTCGAGACCATCATGGCGGTGAACGACCAGCGCAAGCGCGCCATGGGCCGCAAGGTCGCGGCCGCGCTCGGCGGCAATCTGCGCGGCAAGACCGTCGCCGTGCTCGGGCTCACCTTCAAGCCGAACACGGACGACATGCGCGAAGCGCCCGCGATCGCCCTGATCACGGCCCTGCGGGACATGGGCGCGGCGGTGCGCGCCTACGATCCGGCCGGCATGGAGCAGGCGAAACCGCTGCTGCCGGACATCGCCTATGCGGACAGCGCCTATGCGTGCGCGCAAGGCGCCGACGCGCTCGTCATCGTCACCGAATGGGAGCAGTTCCGCGCGCTGGACTTGGCGCGGCTCAAGGCCATCATGGCCCGGCCGGTGGTGGTCGATCTGCGCAACGTCTACCGGCCCGAGGACATGGCGAGATACGGCTTCGCCTATCACAGCGTCGGCCGCTCCGGACATCCTTAAGATTCCGGCGTGGGCGCCTCCAGTCTCGCGTCGCACCTGCCGATGCATTCGTTCGCCCCGCCGCTGCCCATCGATCGTGCGCTGCCGGATCTCCGCGCGGCGTTGCGCGAGGGATCGAGCGCGGTGCTGACCGCGCCGCCCGGCGCCGGCAAGACCACGCGCGTCCCGCTGGTGCTCGCCGCCGAGCCCTGGGCCGCGGCGAAGAAGATCCTGCTGCTCGAGCCGCGGCGGCTCGCGGCACGCGCGGCCGCCGCGCGCATGGCGGCCACCTTGCGCGAGCAGGTCGGCGACACATTGGGCTTGCGACTGCGGTTCGGCTCCAAGCTCTCGCGCTTAACCCGGATCGAGGTCGTCACCGAGGGCGTGTTCACGCGGCTGATCCTCGAGGATCCCTCGCTCGAAGGCATTGCGGCGGTCCTGTTCGACGAGTTTCACGAGCGCTCGCTCGATGCCGATCTCGGACTGGCACTCGCCGTCGAGGTGCAGCGGGAGCTGCGCCAGGATCTCAAGCTCCTGGTCATGTCGGCGACGCTCGACGGCGGCCGCGTGGCGGAGCTGCTCGGCGGCGCAAGCAGGATCGAGAGCCGCGGGCGGGCGTTCCCGGTCGGCACGCGCTATCTCGGCCGCGACGCGCGCCAAAAGATCGAGCCGCAAATGGCCGACGCCATCACGGCCGCCCTGCGCACCGAGCACGGCTCGGTGCTGGCATTCCTGCCGGGCGCCGGCGAGATCCGCCGTACCGAGGCCCTGCTGAGCGAGCGCGTGCGGGATCCGGCGGTCAGCATCGTGCCGCTCTACGGCGCGCTCGACGCGGACACGCAGGACCGGGCGATCGCGCCGGCACCGCCGGGCCGCCGGAAAATCGTGCTCGCGACGTCGATCGCCGAAAGCTCGCTCACGATCCAGGGCGTGCGCATCGTCGTGGACAGCGGGCTCGCCCGGGTGCCGCGCTACGAGCCCGGCGTCGGGCTCACGCGCCTGGTGACGGTTCGCGTCTCGCGGGCGAGCGCCGATCAGCGCCGCGGCCGCGCCGGGCGGGAGGAGCCCGGCGTGTGCTTGCGGCTGTGGGACGCGCCGCAGACCGCCTCGCTCGAGCCGCACAACAAGCCCGAGATTCTGGTTGCCGACCTCAGCGCCTTCGTCCTCGATCTCGCGTTCTGGGGCAGCGATGCCGATCGGCTTGCGTTGCTCGATCCGCCGCCGAAGCCGTCGCTCGATCAGGCGCGCGAGCTGCTCCGCGAGCTCGGCGCGCTCGATGGCGAAAACCGCATCACCGAATGGGGCCGGCGGCTGCGCAAGCTGCCGCTGCCGCCGCGCCTCGCCCACATGCTGGCGCTCGCCGCGGAGCAAGGCGCCGGGCTCCTCGGCGCCGAAATCGCAATGGTGCTCACCGAGCGCGGGCTCGGCGGCGATGCGGTCGATCTTTCGCATCGGCTCGAGGCGTTCCGCCGCGAGCGTTCGCGCCGGGCCGCCGATGCGCGCGGCATGGTCCGGCGCTGGGCGGCAGCGGCCGGCTCCGGGCCGCAGCGTTCCGGCCGCGCCGCCGCCCGGGCGGCGCACGCGGATCGATCGCCCGGCGCCATTCTGGCGATCGCGTATCCGGATCGGATCGCCAAGAGCCGGGCCCCGGGCGGCGGCGCCTTCCTGCTCGCCAACGGCCGTGGCGCCCATGTCGACCCCGCCCTGCCGCTCGCGCGCGAGCTTTTTCTCGCCGTCGGCGAGCTTGCCGGCAGCGCCACGCAGAGCCGAATCCTGCTGGCGGCGCTGATCACGCTCGCCGAAATCGAAGGGATCTGCGGCGATCGCATCGAAGCGCGCGACGAGGTGACCTTCGATCGAGCGACCGCCGCCTTGCGCGGCCGAAGAATCCGGCGTTTGGGCGCGCTCGTGATCTCGGAACAGCCGATCCCGGTCGAGCCGGATGCACATGCCGCGCAAACGATCGCCCAAGGACTCGCTCGGTTTGGCATCGAACGCTTGCCTTGGACCTCGGCGCTGCGCCAGCTGGTGGATCGCGTCGCCTTCCTGCGGCGGCTCTGCGCCGCAGGCTGGAAGCCGAGGCCCCGACGCATTTTTCCGCGCCTTCGGGATCGCGCCTTCCGATCGATTACGCCGCCGAGGGCGGACCCAGAGTGTCGATCCGCGTGCAGGAGCTGTTCGGGCTCGACCGCCATCCGGCGATTGCCGGCGGCCGCGTGCCGCTCCTCCTCGAATTGCTCTCCCCGGCGCATCGCCCGGTGCAAATCACCCGCGACCTGCCGAGCTTTTGGCGCGGCAGCTATCGGGCCGTGAAGGCCGAGATGAAGGGCCGCTATCCCAAGCATGCCTGGCCGGACGATCCGATCTCGGCACGGCCGTCGCGCCGCGCCAAGTCGAAGTGATGGCTCGTGTCCCGGGCGCAGCCCAGCACACCGGAACTCGGGTATACCCGAGTTCCGGCACGTCAAAAATTGCCGCAAGTCGGAAACATCCGACTTGCGGTGTGGTGCGCTGCTGAACCGGGATCCATTTCAAACCTGGACCCCGGCTCTGCGGCGCAACGCTTCGCGCTGCGCCGCGTCCGGGGAACGCTCCCGTATGGTCCGATCAATTTTCGGGTTCACGTTCAGAGATCATTTTCCCAAGCGCATGAAATGCCCGCTTCCACCGCGCTGCATTAGGGCGGCGCTCGGCGCGGCCATGGTGGAATTGCCGCGGACTCTCGAGCTGCGGCTGACATGCGGCCCATCTTCTTCTTCGCGTTCTTGGCGCTGATCGCTGCTGCGGTCGTGCCTCGCTATATGGGCCAGCTCGGCGGCGCCGCGGCCGTTGCTCCGCTTGGTGCGCCGAGCGCCCCCACGGCCGCGATCGCAGACCCGGTTTCCGGCGGATCGCGTGTCGTGATCGAGCCCGACGCGCGCGGTCATTTCCGCGTCGAGGGCGCCATCGACGGACGCCGGCTCGACTTCGTCGTCGACACCGGCGCCTCGGTCGTCACCTTGACCGAGAGCGATGCGGCACGGCTGGGCTTTCATCCGGCGCCGCGCGACTTTGTCGCGCAGCTCAAGACCGCCAACGGCACGGTGCGCGGCGCGCCGGTGCGGCTCGACATGGTCGAGATCGGCGGACTGATGCTGCGCAACGTCACGGCCGTCGTTCTCCCCGACGAGGCGCTGAGCGAGAACCTGCTCGGCCTCTCGTTCCTCTCCCGCCTGCATCGCTTCGAATATCGCGACGGCCGGCTCGTGCTCGAGGATTAGCTCGGAACCGGCCGCGACGCGGCGCGTTCCGAACCGGCCGCTTTCCACACCCGCCCGCTTCCGCTATGTGCTCGGCCGGTTCTTGCGGCCCGAGGTCGTTGATGTTTCCCAAACCGAATTCCGCGCTCAAGCCCAACACCTACGCGTTCGAGTCCGAGCCGCTGGTCAAGCCGACCGGCTTTCGCGAATACGACGCGCGCTGGCTGCTCGACAAAGAGCTCAACCTGATGGGCGTGCAGGCGCTCGGGATGGGGCTCGGGACCTTGATCCGCCAAATGGGCGTGAGACCTGAGATCGTCACCGGCCATGATTTCCGCGCGTATTCCACCGCCGTGAAGATGGCGCTGGTGTCCGGGCTCATGGCTGCCGGTTGCAAGGTTCACGACATCGGCCTTGCGCTGTCGCCGATGGCATATTTCGCCCAGTTCGATCTCGACGTCCCATGCGTCGCCATGGTCACCGCTTCGCACAACGACAACGGCTGGACCGGGATGAAGATGGGGGCCGATCGCCCGCGCACCTTCGGCCCGGACGAGATCGGCCGCCTCAAGGACATCGTGATGAACGCGAGGTTCGAGCTTGCGGGCGGCGGCTCCTACGGTTTCGTC
>WNGR01005344.1_pt1 | contig 13785 bp, 13 predicted proteins | sample 5407581 | NCBI WGS metagenome assembly WNGR01 (sample SAMN13153383, study PRJNA577476) | soil metagenome | isolation source: 80 cm soil or saprolite under Garry oak tree replicate 2 | place: USA:California | collected 2016-06-15 | reverse complement strand
TGCGTCCCTGACCTGACGAAGGACGCCCACGATCGAAATCGCCCCACGCTTACGGCCGTCAATTGTGACCATCCACCGAAACATCGGATCTGATGGCGCAGGGTCGATCCGGATGTCCTTGCGGGCTCCGCAGATGATGATTGCCCCATCGCGCGAGCGCGCAACGCCGCCGACCACGCGCCATGCGGCGAGGCTTTGCAGGAGCAGTTCACAAGCGAGATCGAGCGCAACCTCGCTCACAGGGCCGCTCCATCCCGGATTCTTTCTGAGATCTTGCGCTTGAGATACTGGCCATCCCGCGGGCTGCCGAAATACTGGCCATGCTGCACCATCACCTTACCCCGCAGGATCGTCACGACTGGCCAGGCAAAGATGTCGTGGCCCTCCCAAGGGGTGTAGTCGGTCTCGTGCAGATCTGCGGCACGTACCTTGCCGCGCCGTGTGGGGTCGAGGATCGCGATGTCGGCTTCGCTCTTGGGGGCGATTGCTCCTTTCCTTGGGTAGAGGCCCATAATCTTCGCGGCGTTGCTTGAAACCAAGTCGACATATTGCGAGAGCGAGTAGCCGCGGCGTTCCACCATCTCGGTGTACATCACGCCTAGGCGGGGCTCGACACCCGAATTGCCGCCTGTCGTGTCGTCGATTCGACTCCCCACCGTCTTGTCCTTGAGCGTGCAGCACAGCTCATCCGTGGCGATACAATGGATCGTATCGTTCGCGGTGCCTTGCCATAGCGCCTTCTGATCTTCCTCCAACTTCAACGACGGATAGGTGTGATAGATCTGGCCATTGGGACGCTTGTAGTCGTTCGCTGAATAGATGAGGTACTGGTGCAGCGTCTCGCCATAGACAGGCAGACCCTTGCGGCGCGCCTCGGCGATGGCGGCAACACCCGTGCCGGCCGAAACGTGCATCATATAGAGAGCGGTGCCGGGCACGCTTTCCGCGAGCCGCAAGATGCGGCGAAAGCTCAAGTCCTCCGATAGCTGATTGTGGACTTCGGCAAGATGCTCGTAGCCCACCCGCCCCTCGCGGATGAGCTTGGCGTACATGTGCATGACGATGTCGTTGTCTTCCGCATGAATGACGCCGAGTCCGCCCTGCTTCGCCAGCACCTGGAACGCCTCCCAGATATCGCCGAAGTCGACCATGCGGCCGCTGCGCGACGGAAGGATATTGGTGGTGAATATCTTGAGCGTCGGGTAGCCGGCCTGGATCGCTTCGGCGAGCTCCCCGGCGAATTCGGGCGGCGGCTCGGAGTGCAGCATGATGTGGTAGGCCCAGTCACATGGGCTTTTCCCGACGAAGTCTTTGTCGCGCGTCTCGATGGCCTGCAGCGCCGAGACGCCGTCGCGCCAGTAGGCAAAATCAATAAATGTGGTCGTTCCTCCGAACAGCGCAGCGCGTCCAACTTGCTCGGGGCCGGCGGTAACGAGCGGCGTGCCGTCGGGCTTGATCCACACGTGATGGAGATGCACGTGTGGGTCGATGCCGCCTGGCATGACGATATGTCCTGTTGCGTCGATCAGATGCTTGGCGGTGTCGGCCGACAGCGCTCCGGGAGCGGCGATCGCGGCGATCGTCTCGCCGGCGACCGCGACGTCACCGCGGACGACGCCCTCGGGTGTCACCACATCGCCGCTGCGAATCATGAGATCAAACATTCCGCCTCCTGGCGCCGACAAGGTCCAGACGCTTGGTTAGCACGGACTTTGATCGACGCAGTCTTCATATGTCTGCATGCGAGAAACGAGCCCGCCGGATTTTAGGCCGTCGGCAAGCCGCATAAACCCCTTCCACGATATTTTCGGGAGTGCGCGCCCTGCATGCGTACGACGCGTTCAAGCGAGGAGCCGGCACATATGGCGGGCATGAATCCCGCGACCCGGTGCTGAAGCGAACTGCTCCGGCGCCCCTCGATCCGATCATAGCACTGCGTTTGGTTCGTCTTTCTCGTGAGCGCCCGAGGTGGCCGAGATCAACTGCATGACCTGCTCGACACTTTCCTGCACGCCCTGAAATTTCCCACTCGTCAAGTCGAGTTGAGCCCTGGCTCCGGGAATTTGGGTGTCGGATCTGACCGACGTGACGTGTTCCACATTGATATGAATCAGTTTGCCGCCGGGTTCAGTCAATTTGATCCAGGCCCTCGATCTACCCGCGATAACATCACGACAGAACGGGGCACTCTGTACGACGGCGAGCTCTGATGCGGCGAACGAAGCCTTCTCCTCGCTCGTGAATGGCTTCGCGGCATCGTTCACGACCCCGGTGCGACCGTTGGACATCATCGACGCCGGACGTTGGGCGAATGAACCATGATGGTCGGTCCGGTTATCTGCATCCGCCAAAACGGCCGAGGCGGTGCCAAAAACGAGTAGGACGGCCAGAGTCGTGGCGGCCTTGCGAGACATTTTGTTCTCCTTGCTCAAGGCGCGTTCGTCCAATGAGACCGCATCGGGTCGCTGCTTATTCCGGTGAGAGCGGGTGCAGTCAGGAATGCGCGGTTCTTTTTGCGCGGTTCGGTGGTGAAAAGCGCTTTTTTGTGATGGCCATCACATGGCGACACCACCTGCGAAGGAATCGCACGGCCCCACCGCCAACCCCTTCCCAGCCGGCTGCGGGCTTGCCCGCTTCCGGCAAGTCTTAAAATGACCAACCCCCGGCAAGCCGGGGTTTGGTTGTGGAGGGGAGCGCACCGAGTACGCGGCGCTGAAGTGCTTCAAGCACAAACGAAGCCCTCTGCCGCGCTTGAGCGCGCACGGTTTCACGATCCGCGCGACGTCGGCCGTATCAACATGCGCCCAAACGCCTGAACCATCCCCACGGGGTGTGAGTTACACCCGCAGCCGTCCGTCTGTTCCGGAGCGCCACTATGCGGATTTTCCTCACCGGAGCGACCGGCGTGATCGGGCGCAGAGCGCTGCCGTTGCTCGTCGCCTTGGACCACGGCGTGACCGCGGTCGCGCACCGGCCGCAATCGCGCGCCGAGATCGAGCGCGCGGGGGCCGTGCCGGTGCAGGTCGATCTCTTTGCCCGCGACGCCCTGCAGCGGGCGCTGGCCGGGCATGATGCCGTCATCAACCTCGCCACCCATCTGCCCGTAGGCTGGCGCATGTTCTTTCCGGGGGCGTGGGCCGAGAACGATCGCATCCGTCGCATCGCGTCAGCCAACTTGGTGGACGCCGCGATCGCGGGCGGCGCCACGCGGTTCATCCAGGAATCGTTTGCACCCGCCTATCCGGACCGCGGCGAGGCGTGGATCGACGAACGCACCGCGCTCGCGCCCGCGCGATTCAGCCGCTCGCTGGTCGATGCCGAACGATCGGCGCAACGGTTCTCCGGCGGCGCACGCACAGGCGTCATCCTTCGCTTCGCGGCGTTCTACGGTCCCGATTCCTGGTTCAGCCGCGACCTCATCCGCTACGTCCGGCGCGGGTTCGTGCCGATTCCGGGCGCGGCCAAGAGCTATATCTCCTCGGTGTCGCACGACGATGCTGCGAGAGCCGTCGTGGGCGCACTGCTGGCGCGTGCGGGCACCTATAATGTCGGTGATGACGAGCCCATGCGCCGCCGCGCGTTTGTCGACGCGCTCGCGGAGGTTCTGGGCGTTGGCGCGCCGAGACTGGCGCCGCCATGGATGAAGCATCTCTTCGGCTCGCTCGGAGCGATGCTGGCGCGAAGCGTGCGGGTCTCGAACCGCAAGCTGCGCGAGGAATGCGCGTGGGTGCCAAAATATCCAAGCGTGCGCGAAGGCTGGCGGGCGGTCGCAGCGGCGATCCCGGCGGCGGAGTTGCGCAGCTAGCGGCGCGACAACGCTATCGGCACGCTTGCCGGGCCGGCAGTTTTATAACCGGTAGTCCGTTCGCGCGGGGGCGGCTTGCCGGCCCGACCTTGCCGCCGCTCGCCAATCCTCGCCGGAGTTGGCGGAATTTGCCCTGCCCTTGCTGTCCCTTTTCTTGACTTCGATTTCGGGCACCTTCGGTTTCGGTGGCGATGGCATATGCTTGCCGGCCACGATCTCGCCGGCCTTGACGGAATTTGCCTTGCCTTTGCCGTCCGTTTTGTCGACTTCGACCTCGGCGATCTTCGGTTTCGGCACCGGCAACGGCATGTGCCTGCCGGCCGCGATCATGTCGAGTTCGCGCGGAACGAGCATCGCGAAGCGACCGGGATGGCGAATGCGGCCGGCGATGCGAGCGGCGTCATCGCCGGCTCCCCAGTAGAGGTCGGCGCGCGCCGGTCCCACGACCGCCGATCCCGTGTCCTGCGCAATCATCAGCCGGCCGAAGCGTGAAACCGACTTCACGCTCTCGATCGGCAGATCGGCTTCGATGAAAAACGGCGTCCCGTATTCGTGCAGCCGGTCGACGGCAATGGAGCGGCCCGGCGTCAACGGCACCCCCTGCGCGCCGACCGGTTCGCCTTCGTTCGAGAGTCCGGTGATGCGGAAGAACACGTAGGAGCGGTTGGCGGCGCGTACCTTCGCAGCTTCGTCCGGATGCGCGGTCATCCAGTCACGAACGCGCTGCGCCGACATCTCTTGGCGCGAGATGAGATTGCGTTCGACGAGCACGCGCTCGATCGAGCTATAGCGATAACCGTTGTGCGAATCGTAGCTGATGCGCAGCGGCGTGCCGTCCTCGAGGATCACGCGCGCCGAGCCTTCGATCTGCATCGTGAGCAGGTCGAACGGATCCTTGAGCCAGCAGATCTCGAGCTTCTGACCGTCGAGCGCGCCGGCCTCGATAGCGCCGCGGTCGTGGTACGGCACGAGTTCGTTGTTCGCGGTGCGGCGAGCGATGCGCACCCCTTTGTTCGGAAATGCGACGGAGGCGGGCTTGTAACCGACGGCGACCAGATCACGCGGCCGGCGGTAGACCGGGACATTGAATTCGGGACTGGGAAAGCGCGAGCCCGCAACAACCGGCTCGAAATAGCCGGTCAGCAGCCCCGCGACCTCGCCCAGGCGCGCGATGCGAACGGGTTGAAAGTTCCGTTCGAAGAAGGCGCGGGCGGTATCCGCATCCCGTGGCCGCAGGCCCATGGCGTCGCGGCAAACGTTCCATAGGGCGGCAAAAATCGCTGCGCGATCGTCGGTGCGCGGCGTCTTGCGCGCGGCGCGGCAGCTCTCCCGATAGGCTGCGAAAGCGGCGAGATGATCATCGGCCGTCCAGCCCGCGAGCTCGGTCCATTTGACCGGCTCGAGCTGGCTGCCTGAAAGTTTCAGCGGCTGTTGGGCCGATGCGTCTTGGGGCGATGCTTGTGCCGATGCTTTCGTCGATGCTTGGACCGATGCTTTCGCCGATGCTTGGACCGAGGCTTTCGCCGCTGCTTGCGCCGAGGCTTTCGCCGCTGCTTGCGCCGATGCTTTCGTCGATGCTTGCGCCGATGTTTTCGTCGATGCTTGCGCCGAGGCTCTCGCCGCTGCTTGCGCCGATGCTTTCGTCGATGCTTGCGCCGATGTTTTCGTCGATGCTTGCGCCGATGTTTTCGTCGATGCTTGCGCCGATGCTTTCGTCGATGCTTGCGCCGTTGCTTTCGCCGCTGCTTTCGTCGATGCTTGCGTCGATGCTTGCGTCGATGCTTGCGCCGATGCTTTCGTGGATTCTTGGGCCGATGCGGCGCCGGCCGCAAAACATAGGATCGCGCCGAAGAGGCCTGCGGCCACTCCGCGTCCAAAGACTTGCGCACACGCCCGATCCCGACCGCCCTGCATGCACGCAAATGCACGGCGGACAGAAATGGTTCCGCTGCGCGAACGCGGACCGTCAGATCGATCAGAGCTGCCGCAAAACGCTTCGCACTCATCCGGTATCGGGATGCTGGTGCTTTAGAATCGTGCCCGCGTCGCCGACGACAGGATGGGGAGTAGCAACAATTTGGATAGAGACGGCAGCAAGCGGCCCGTCTTCAGGCTTGCAAAAATATCACAGCGATTGTTTTTCAGATTTCCACCGGCGTTCCCAGGGAACTCTCCACAGACCTTCGGAGATCATGGGCGGGCGGTTCTCCGGTACGGCCTAGGACGCACCGAGACCACCTGGCCCCGGAGGAGCAGGTCCCCCGGGGCCTCCCTCCCGTTCGTGCCTGGCGAGTCCCGGGGAGGCCCGGTGTGCGCGTCATTGCCGGAGAGTTCCCGGCGGTCAAACGCGAAGCCGAGGAAGATTGGGGAAAGGAGCGCTGGTGGTAAGCGTAAGTCGTGTTGCTAGACGTTTTACGAGACGGCGCGATCTAACGATGAAAGTATTAGAAATCTCGCACGAAGCTGCGCCACTATGTGTGAGGCCCGGTGAACTTGCACGATCACCCCCTCTTTCCCGGTCCAGGCAAAATGCGCATGCTTTGTCGGCCCAATCGGTCTTCGGCGCGATTGGTTCCAAACGTCTTACTCCCGGCACTCCGAGGTCATACTTCCGCCCGCCACCGAAGGTATCGAAAGATGGTGCGCCTGGGGAATCGTTGGCGCGCGAGTCGGGGGACCTTTCGCTTTGTTGATCCGTCGCCAGACCCGCTTGAGCCGCGGCGTCAAAGACATCCTCGTGACCGGCATCACGGCCACGACGCTTCTCACCTCTGTGGCTTCGGCCTCTGCCCAAAATATTTTCGAGGCGCTGTTCGGCCGCCTGGGGTCTTCTCCTGGTCCCGTGCCGGACGCCAATTTCACGGCGCGCGACAGGCAGCAACTGGCGAACCCTCCCTACCGGCAGGCGTGGATTCCGCCCGCCTATCGGCGTCAGGTCGTTCGATACCACCGCAAGGAATCGCCAGGCACTATCCTGGTCGACACCGATGCACGCTACGTTTACTACGTGCTCCCCGAAGGTCAGGCGATTCGCTACGGCGCGATCGTGGGCGAGGATGCTCAGGCTTGGTCCGGCGTGGCCACAGTCGGCCGCAGGGAAGAATGGCCAGGATGGACGCCGACCGAGGGTGAGAAGCGACGGCTGGGCCCGCTTCCGAACTACGTCGAAGGCGGTGCAAGCAATCCAATGGGCGCGCGCGCGCTCTACCTCTACACCGGCGGCAAGGACACGCTCTATCGCATCCACGGCACGAACCAGCCCGGATGGATCGGACATGCGATTTCGTCGGGTTGCATCCGGTTGACCAATGAGGATGTGATCGATCTCTACAGTCGGGTGAAGACGGGCGCGCTTGTGGTGGTGCTGGGACCGAAGCAGGGAGCCTCTCGTACCGCATCGGCCAGCGCCCAATAAACAATTCGATCGCCGTCAGCGGCACATGTATGAGTCCGCTGTTGGCAATGCTTTGATCCTTGGAACCGTTAACATTTCCGCCCCCGGATTGCGCGAACAATGCCCCATTTGCGCCAATGCAGCGCCATCGTGGCGGCTCGGTATATAGGTCCATCCACCTCTATGGGGATAGGAGGATGCATGCTCACTCTACGCACTTTGGCAATCGTGATAACTGGGGCTGGGGTGTTCGCGGGTCTGCCATTGACGAGTGCGCAGGCGTGCGATGACGATCGGTACCCGTGCCCGATAAGGGCGCAGGCGGCGACGCAAGAGACCGCCGATGCGCCGGCTCAGCCCGCGCCGTCGGCGCAGCCGCAAAAGAAAGCGAGCCACGCAGCGCGTCCGAATGAGAAGGCACAGGCGAAGCGCGAACGGGAGGCGCCACGCGCCACCGCCCGCGCGAAGGTGAGCAAACCCGCCGCGCAGGAGCAGGCGACCGCTTCCATCTCGCAGAAACCGGCAGAAGCTCCTCCCGCGATGGTGCCGCCGTCGCCTGCGGACCAACCTCTCAATGACCAAAGCCGGGACCAAAGTCCGGTGGCGACTGCGGCGACGGCTTGGCCGACTCTCCCAAGTACCGACGGCGCCGGCGCCGGCGCCAGTGCGCCAGGGGCGGCGCCAGCGGCGGCAAGCGTAGACGCCACGGAAGCTGCCAAGACGAATGCGGTGCAAGTGGTCGACCCGAACGAGGTCAATGACCTCGATCGTGCTGCCGCCGCCGTACCGGCCGAGTCGTCCTGGATCACCTATCTCTTGTTGATCTTGGGCGCAGCGCTCGCCGCGGCATCCGCCTTCTGGTTCTTTTCCAGAACGACGTCCCTGTTCGCGCGCCGAGCAGCAAATCCGCACATGCGCATGAGCAACTCGTGACATGAGACAGGGCGCTCGGCCTCGGCTCATCACAATGAAACGCCTGTGAGGCTGTTCGCCCGGAAGACCTATGCCCACGGGGCGCGGCGCGTCGATGGTGCGGCGCCTCCCTAGCCCTCGATCTCGGTCAGCTTTGCCCATGCCAGCCACGTCCGCCAGTTCTCGCCGAGCTGTGCCTCTGCGGATTCGCGCGTCGGCGCGTGGCCATCCATGCGCATGTCCGCGGGCGTGCCAAAAATGCCGGTGATCGCCCAGAACCACTGAAGATCCGCGGGCGCGCCGCGCACTTCATAGATGCGGCCCACGGCAAATTCGCCGCTGAAGACGGTGTAATCGCTGCGGTCTTTGTCCGCCGGAGAGCCAAGGCCGGTCGGGCGAAGCGTGAGACCCATGCTCCTGTGCTCCGACTTGCCGGTGAACGTCAGTGTTCTGCTCGTGCGGCGAGGCAGCATGCTCAAGTGAGACCTGATGGCTCGCAACGACGTAGCACCCGCGCGCTTCATCTCACGGACCGTTCGGCTCGCGAGGCGGCGCTGACGTCTTTTGCCGCAAAGTCGAGCGCAACGAACGCGCGCCGCGTGCGATCAGCTCTCCGGCTCGTTTCGCGTATTCCGCCGGGCATGTCGCAGTCGTGTCGCCCAGCGGAACCAATGCGGCTGCTGCTAGATCGCTCGCGTGACCCAGGGCGCCACCCGTCGCTTGTGCCTGCTCTGCAAGCCTCAGCCAGCGGAATTCCAAGCTTCGGCAGTGGGAGACGATCTCCGGTGAACGCGCCAGTCGTGCGCGTCGCGCGCAGTCGGTAGCCTGATCCTGACAGTAACTTGCATAGGACGACATGCCCCAGCCCTCCTCTTCACAGCCGACAGGCTGTCTCGGAAAGGCCAATTCATTCGGCGTGGTCGAGGTCCATCCAGCAATGAAATCCCAGCAAGCTGTTGCACAACAATCACACTGAAGGAGCAAAAGAATACCTGGACACCTCGCAACCTCGCTCGCGCCAGGCTTCGAGTGAATCTCGCGCCGCCCGTGGCCCCTTGCCGTTCCGCGGACGCGCTACACCGGCGCGAAGCTCGCTCGCGTGGTCGGCGGATGCTGCGGGCGTTGCGCGACGATCCGCACGCGCCTCGACGCCGCCGCGGCGTCACGCGCCTCGGCGCGCTTGAGACCAGGACGTTTCACAACCTTGGCTGCTGCGAGATGCGCGACGAAACAATCGCTTGAAAAATCCACCCTCACGATGGCGCGTGTTGTCGGTAAGATGGTCCTCCGCAGCGCGCTGTTTCTTTTGATTTTCCATTTTGAGACGGGCGCCAATGAGCTCGTGGACCTTATAGCGAGCCTGAAAGTGGCGCTTGGTGAACTCCCGATAAACCTCGTAGCTCGGATTAGCGTCCCAAATGAATCGCGTGATTTCTATGAACAGCTCGCTATTTCTTCTGAGCCTGGGATTGCTGGTTTCCAGAAGTGTGAAGGCGGCGCGGCGGACGCGCGCGTCCTTTGAACGCAGCAGTTTATACACATGTGATTTCGACAGCGCGCCGTGCTTGACCATGATGGTCTCCCCAGGGGGAAGACCTTATAGCCCAAAGCCCCACCATGGCGGACGGCTCTCTACTTTATGGTGTCTAGAGTCTTATTTGCCGACACAAAGCGCGCGCTACGGTTTCGGCGAGGTGCGTGTCGCTACGCTGGCCTTGCTGATCTTCACCGCGCTTTCGGGACGACGTTCCTGCGGAGTTGTTATCACCAAATTCTCGGACCACGTCGTCACCTTCCGAAGCTCTCCAACGGTCTTTGCAGACACGCCGGTGCCTGTGTCCGCCTCAACCTGCATCTTGGCTGGCAAGCCGCCAAGAGCTATGTCGAGCGCCGCAACGCTTTTGCACTTATACCGGGGCATGGGGTCCTCGCTGATTGCTCGGCCGCTGAACAGCCAGCCATTGCAGGCACGCGTTTCGCGCGACATGCGTCGCAGCGAAGGCACGGGACGTTCGAAGGGCGTCCCAGACAACAAGTTGGATGTCGTACCGAACGCTTTGGAGTGGCGTCTCGGGGAGTGGCGTCTCGGTCGCGCTGATTCTGCGATTTTACGGAGAGCGAGTCGAGACAAAAAGAGGCAATGGAACTCGAGTGAGGCCGAGCCAGCCGACTCGAAGACGGAACCTTCCCCTGTTCCTGCATGTCGAATCATTCGCTGCGCGGCGCCACGACAAGGTCGAGACGTTGAACCTCGCCGGGCTTGGGCGCGCGCGGCGGCGCGCGCGGCTCCAACACCTGCAGGCGCAGCCGCAGCCGTCCGTCGACGATGGCGGATCGAGGAACCGGCACGGTCGCCGTCATGGAGCGTGGGTCCGGTGAGTAAGGCGCCACTGCGCCCAGAACTTCGCCGCTTTCGGTGGACAGCGCCAGCCGCGCGCCCGGCGGCAGCGGCCCAGTCGCAACCTGAAGCTCGAGGGATTCGCCGCGCGCGGCCGCACGCGGAGCGGCAAGTTCGATCATCGAAAACTCCTCGGCGGCGAGCGTGCTCGTCGCGAGCCCGAGCAGGCCCACCGCCAGCGCCGCGATCGACAGAGACCGCCGCATTCTATCGTCAGCTCGTCCTCACGGTGATCTTGGCGACCTGGGGCGACGTCGCCGTCGCACGCACGCGTGGACTCGGCGCCACGCCGGGCGCCGGTTCGAGCGGGACGACGCGGACGTCGAGGGGAACGCTCGCCCCGGCGGCGGCCGCGGTCACGACGAGGTTTTCTGGAAGCGGCACGGTGAACGTGGTGGGACCATGCACGTGATGGCTGAAGATGGTGATCCCGCCCGCTTCGATCGGATTGCCGCCTCCCTCCGGTGAGACCAGGACGCGGAAGCGGCGGCCCTGGTCCGCGGGCCCGAGGTTCAAGGTGACCTCGGCAACGCGCGGCGGCGCCTGCGGGGTGGCCGCCTCGAGCGCGACCGCGGGCACTTGCGCCACACCGCCCGCCGGAACGCCGGCGCCGATCGTCGCAGACGTGATCTGCGCGCTGAAAGCCCGCGTCGCCGGCAATGCCGCGACGGGTGTCCCGGGCGCCGGCACCTGATCCTCGCCCGAGCCCGGCGAATAGTCGTAGTCGAAGACGCTCATCGCGGCGTAGTCGCCCGCGTTGGTCTTCGCCACCGGCTGGCCGCTTGCATCGCTGAAGAACAGGAACTGCTCGTTCGACCACGCCGCGAGATCCGCGCCTTGCGGCAGTGTCGGGCGTCCGAGCGCGGCTTGCCGGCGGGTCCACACGTCCCACAGCCGGTCGAGGTTGCCGTGGTGCAGGAAGAAGATGGGGTCGACCGGCGACAGGAAGGACACCATGAAGGCGCTGCCCGCCGCACCTCCCATGGCGCCGTGCACGTTGTCATGGGGCTGGCTTTCCAGGATGCCTTCCCGGCTTTGATCGTTGTGGCTCGCTGCCTGCGCGCTGGCGAACCCGGCGGCGTCCGCTCCACTTGCGCTTCCGGCGAAGTTCGCCGTTCGCAACGCGCTCCTGATGGTGGCCGCCGCAACCGTCGCCCTGGTGGTTCGATCGAGATCGGGGCTGGCCGCCTTAAGGCCGCGCGCGTCCGGCTGCTCGAAAAACATTCCCGCCGGGGCAGCGGCCACGGCGCTCCAAAAATCCGCCGTGCTGGTGAGGCCCCGCTGCGCCAGCACGTCCTGTTGCGCCTGCGAGAACGTCGCAAAAAGCGCGGTGACGGGCGCGTCGAACTGGGTCTTGAACGCATCGAAGGTCGGAATGAAGCCGGCGTTGTTGGGATCGAGCACGTCGTCGAACATGGCGGCCGGGACACGGGGCGTCTTGGTCCAATCCCAGTAGGGAAGCGCGAACTCCGCGTCGCCGCTGAACGCGCGGATGGTCGCCTCCAACCAGCCGATATAGGCGCGGTGCCAGGCCAGAAACCACCAGTTCTGGTGCGGGCAGTCGAAGACATGGAGGAAGGCGTTGCGGTACCAGTTGCGCGGATCCGTCGGCGGCCGGTTCAGCATTTCACGTATCCCCTTCTTGTAGCTGTCGAGGACGCGCGGCGGCATTCCCGGATCGGAGATCTCGAACCTGCGAAACCCCGCGCCCTGCGCCGGCGCGGCGGACGGCAGCGGGCTTGCCGCCAGCGCGGCAGCGCTGGTGCCGAGGAATTTGCGTCTCGTAACGGCTCCGTGAAACAACGCAGTCATGGCATCCCTCCATCGGATCGGGTTGCAGGTAGACACGCGTTGGAGCGCCGAGCCGCTGACCCGGCCGCCGTCGATTTCCCGGCGCAGGGTCGCCGATATGCGGTTCGCCACGGCCCGAGCATCGTGATAGCCTGGCTCATGATTCCTCTCGTCGTTCCGATCGCGTTTGCGGTCTTGGCGCTCTTCGCTTGGCGATACGACGCGCGCGCGCGGCGGGCGTATGAGGCGACGTTGAGCGAAGCGGAGAAACGACAGTTCCGGGCGCTCCGCAGAGTCCATCCCGCGAAATGGCGCGCCGCAATCGCCCTCAAGCAAGCCGAGGCAGCCGCCACGGCCGCGCAGGACGCCGGGCCGCGCCGGCCGAAAAAGAGAGGCCCGAAACCGATCGCCCAACAAACCGAAATGCCGGCGCAAGACGCTCCCGTGACCGCACGTCGACCGCGGATTGATCGAGACTAGCACGCTTATATGGCGGCAAAGTTGCACGGCGTGGTGGCTCAACGCCGCAAAGCTTGGAGGGCCCGAGGAGCCGGCGCGGACCGGGGGCCGCGCCGCCTAAGGCTTTTCGGCCTAAGAATTGGGGCCAAAAGCGCAAAAAAGTGACAGCGATCACAGACGAAGGGTGCCGCCTCATATATCCCAAAGAGCCAGATAAACCCGCGTGGAAGAAGGGGAATACGCAATGACCTTGACCTCGGACGGCACCGGCATCCTGCTTTACACCATGCTCGGGACGCTTCTCATGCTGTCGTCGATCTACGTTCCGGCCTGAGGCGCGGTCCGCGCATATTCTTGCCGGCACCGGAGCGATCTTTCAGCCGCGTTTGTTTGCGTCTGCGCCTCCCTGTGAAGTCGCTTGCCGCGCCCGATGTCTGCCCGCCGGCACCATGCATCTGGCTTGATGGTGACGATCAGAATGGCGCCGGGCTTATTCCATCACCGGAATACGTAGCATCCAACAGCCAACGCGGTGCGCATGTGCCTCTGATGCCTCTGACGCATCTTAAAAAAAGAGAAAAAGGAGCCATGCCTGCGACAATCTTGATATGCGGCAGTCCTGCGGATGGCTTCCAGATTGTCGGCTTGTTCGCCGATAGCGGTGATGCCGAATCCTATGCCGAAGACCACAGCCTCAGAGACTGGTGGATTGCCGAGCTAACATCACCGGAAGTGTTCGCGGAACGCCAGCGGCGACGGTTTCGAGCACCGCGCGGTCCCATGTTGTGACCGACCCCGAAAAAGTTCGACCTGACGACCGACGCTCGCGTGGTATCCGACTGTCAACGGAGGGTGGGCTCATGCATCTGCCTTGCCCCCAAAGCTCTGAATAATCTCTACGATAGGTCGGTGGTACCGGGGACGCTAGAGTCGGAGCAACAACAATGAACTCAGCGCTACTACAAAATCTGATGGCCGGAGCTGGATCGAGCAGCCAGTTCATTGGTGGGTTAGTCGTGGCTTTGT
>WNGR01010881.1_pt1 | contig 13786 bp, 30 predicted proteins | sample 5407581 | NCBI WGS metagenome assembly WNGR01 (sample SAMN13153383, study PRJNA577476) | soil metagenome | isolation source: 80 cm soil or saprolite under Garry oak tree replicate 2 | place: USA:California | collected 2016-06-15 | reverse complement strand
AGGACATTACGCTCAAAGCACTCCAGATGCTCCCGCACCGGCTCGAAAGCCGTCACGCGACCGAACATCGCCGCCAGCGGTCGCGACCACAGCCCACAATGCGCGCCGATATCGACCGCGTGCGCGAAATTTTTGATGTGCGGCATGCAGGCGAGCAGCTTTTTAAGCTGATAGGTCGGCCCGCCGGCGAACTCCGGACCATTCTCGAGGAAGTGGACGAGATGCTCTTCGTGGTCGGGAAGCCAGAAGCCGCGGACCTGTTTCATCGCGATACTCCCATGCTGATGATGTCGCGCGGCGGTGCCGCCACCTCTTCCTCGTAGGTCACCCGCAGGCGGCCAATGAGGCCGGTCATATGTTCCGAGGCGAGCTCGTCACCGGCTACAAGCAACTTGCCGCCATCATCGAACTTGAGTTTCTCCAACTCGCCCTTGTCGGTGTCGACCATCGTGCACCATCTGACCTCGACACCGTCAAGATAGACATGGGCGACTCTGGCTTGGTGGTGGCCGGCTAGCATCCTGCCCTGAAATTCGCGTGTGACCTTCATAACTCCTCCTCAGATTGCGGTGACGTAAAACCCGAATTCGTGGCGATCGATGACGTGCAAGACATGGAAGCCGGCCTCAGCCATCCGGTCCAGCCACCACAACTCCGGCGCGACGATCAGATGCGCGTTGCGGCCGTCGTCGAGCAGCTTGGTCGATTCAACCGTCGCGACGGTGCAGAACATCACGCGCTTCGTCAACCGCCGCAGGTCGGCCAGCACAGCGCCGAGATAGAACGGCTCGACGTGCTCGAGCACCTCGATGCAGGCGACGATGTCCGCCGGCGCCGGCAATCCGGACAGCTCCAGGACACACGGATCGAAATTCCTGATGTGGATGTCGAGCGCATCCTGCAGCGTGCATTTACCACAGCCGTAGTCCAGGACATCCATGGTGTTGAACTTCATCATCAGGGTGCGGATCGTCGCGGCGTGCAGCTGCCCGGAGCGCCCGTAATGCGGCGCCCGCTCGTGAAGCCGCGTGTTGAGCTTGCGGTAATGCTTCGACAGCGTGAGACCAACCGCGCTCATTACCGATCCTCCAGGATCTTCAAGGCGCGCGACATTATGTCGTCGACCGTGATTTTGTCCAGACATCGCCGGCAATGATCGCAAGGGTCCACCCGACCACACCCCAGCCCATCGCCCGTGAAAACGTTTTGGTGCATCGCATATCCGGTCACCGCGGGAGCGATGAAGCCGCCGAAGATGACGACGGCGGGCGTGCCGAGCGCCGCCGCGGCGTGGTGCAGGCCGCCTTCAGGGCCGATGTACAGTCTGGCGCGTTGCAGAACCGCGCAGGCGACACGAAAGCTTTCGGACCGAATTTGCTCGACACCACCAAGAGCCATCCCGCCGGAAGCGAGTTGAGCCACCCGGTACCCCTTCGCTGCCAGTAGTCGAGCCGCAAGGGCATATCGTTCATGGCGCCACCTTTTGTTTGGAGCTTGAGCTTTGGTGTTGGGCTCCAGGATGACCAGACGATCAGCGCCATCACCCACACGACGAAGAGCGGCATCCTGTTCCTCCGCACTGAGATAGATCTCGCCTGGCTGGACTGTCCCGGGCGTGAACTGCCAATGACGGCGACCGCCGTTGTGGCTGACCTGGCAATAGCAGCGCTTTCCGGGATAGTGGGCGATCCAGTCGAGATCGCCGCACCATTCGGTCCCTGGCGGCGCCACGTTAGGATTGCGGGAAAAAATTAAGCGGGCGTTCTCGTGCCAGATGATCTGTCGGCCGTCGCCGAACGCGATGCGGCGGCCGCGGCCAGCGGCACCGCGCGCCAGCCCGGCGCCGATCAACTCATCCCCCAGACCCATCGCCCTCGGTCTCGATCTCGCGTTTCGGCGCCGGCTCGATCTGGCAGGCGAGCGCGCTGGACACGGTAGCTTCCCAAATCTTGTCGAGGCGCAGGTTTCTCGCGACGAGCTCGTGCTCGCTCAGCGTCACAACGGGCTCAGGGGCCGGTTCGAGCGGCGGTATCTGCGTGATCCATTTGCCGCTGATCGGTTCAAAGAACGGGGCCATCAACATGCTGGAGCGCTCCGATCGGAAACTCGTTCCTGCTGCCATCGTCAAACCTGATCCTGATCATGGAGGCCATGCAACGCGGCGTGCACATCACGGTCCCGACGCGATCTCGCCATTGGACGCTGACCTTGCGGGGCCGCGGCGTTAGGCCGCGGTTCATCACGTCCGCCATGGCATCGGTCAACCTGACCCGGTCGCCGCGCGCGACCTTCACGGCGACCTCGCCCACAAGTCGACCAGCATCGAGGAGGCGCCGCGCGCCCATTCCTCACGGGCCCGGAACCATTCGTCGGCGTAGGCCTGATTCTCGTACCCCGGCATATCGGGAACGCCGGAAGTGAAATGCGCGATCGTGGCGGTGATCTGCGGATCGGAGTGCCCGACCAGGTAATTCCAGCACGGATGCAGCTCGCCGATCAGCTCTTCGTCTGGCAACCAGCACAGCCGATGCAGGTCACGGCCCGGCGTCTCGTTGAGGAATTTGAGATCGAACAGCGGAGCGTTGGCGGGATGATCGCAGTTGAACGCGATCACGCTCGACCAGTTCTTGCGGGCGTACTGCGTCTGGACCTGGCCGTCCATCTTCACGCCGTCGGCGATGATGTGATCATGCTTGACGCAAACCACCGCCTTCGAATTATCGAGCTGATCGAACAGCCGGCAGACGTTGCCGCGAAACAGGACGTCACCATCGGTAAAGAGCGCCCATCCGTTTCTGGCGATGCTCGGCACGAAGAACCGCGCGTTGGCGTGCTCGGTCGACATCGGGGCATCGCTGACGACGTCCCACATCACAGGCTTGTCGGCCGCGGAGGCGCGCCATTCGATCGGCCGTTGATACCAGCCCAGCGTCTGCAGATCCTTCAGCACGAGTCCATAGATCGGGATCGACACCGTCATCTTGCGCTTGCAGCTTTCGCGCGCCACCGCGAACGCGGCATTCTCGCGCGGATCGTAGCCGATGAAGATCAGGCGTTTAGCAGACACTTCAGCCCCTCCTCGATCGAGACCTTCGGGAAGGCCTTCACGGTCGATTGCGGCGACGCGTTGATGATCACGACGCCGGCGCGCTCCAGCTGGTTGCGGCAAGCCGTGAAGTTGTCGCCCCAGTTGATCCAGTAGCGTTCGTTGTGATTGACCTCCTGCCAGTGATATCGCGCCTGGCAGTAGTGCGGGCCCGGTCGATAATCGAAGCCGAACAACACGATCGGTTTCCGGTTGCGTCCGGCGCGCTTCAGGTAGGCGTAGTTGACGGCGCCGAAGCCCGAATTGGCGCCGGACTGGATTATGCTGGGATCGTCGGAGAAGCCTTCGAAGCGCGAGCGCAGCAAATAGGTGGCGCCGACGATGTCGGCACACGGCCGCACCTCGGGCTCAACCGCGAAGATCTTGGGGATCGGCGAGTCCTGGAGCAGCTGGGCCTGCCGATTGATCCAGGGGCGATCGAGCGAGAACACCGCCTCTGCAAACGGGAGATCCCACACCGCCTCTTTGACGGCGAGGACGCGGACGCCAGGGATCTCGAAATTGCGGAAGTCGAAGCCGAGTAGTGACGGACCGCAGCCGACGATCGCGAGCGGCTTGTCATCCCACCACGGTGCATCGACCTTGCCGAGTGGTGGCAGCGGAGACATCGGGGCCTGAATCATCTGGACTCCATTCCGTCGTCCGATGTCGGCCAGCCGGCTCACCCTTGGCTTCGCTTGCGCGGCTGCTTCGCCGGCTCAACCGTGACGACGGCGTCCGCCTGCTTGGTGACGATCGCGAGCTGCTGGTACGTCAGCTCCTCGCCCGCTTCCGCCATCCGGATCCAGCGCGATTCGTACAGCGACCGCAGTCGGTCCTCGCGAATACCGCTCTTATCGAACACGGTGCCGCGCTTCGGCGTGTAGCCCTTGTGGGTGAAGCCCGGCAGCCAGCCTGCAACGATGAAGGTGGCGGCGGCGTCAAACTGATGGTCTTGCCAGAATTGGGGATTTATCATGACGTCGCACGCTCTGCCGAAACCTTTAACGGAGCGTTGAGCCAAAAGAAAAAGCCCCGGCTTGTGGAGAGCCGGGGCCAGTTTGTCGCCTACCAATCGGGGGAGGAAACTTAGGCGACGATGGTGTTGAAGAACACGCCGCATTCCGGCGCGACGACCTTCTGGTCGTAGGCCATTTCGATCTCGATGCGGTCCGAAGAGATCGGCTCCATGCGGATGTTCTTGATCCGCTGGCCCATCGGGCCCGCACCGGTGTAGCCGGTCCAGCTGAAGGTATAGCCGCCGGACGGCTGCAGGATCGACGGGGTCGGGTTCGAGTAAACCAGCAGCGCCGACTTGCCGCCGATGAACGCGTTCACCTCGCCACCGTTGAACGTGGCGCTTTCGGCGCCGGTGTTCTGGATCGCATCCATGACGAGGATCTGGTCGATCTCCATCAGGGCGGCGACCGCCTGCTTGGTGATGATCGCCGGCGCGTTCGGGCTTGCGCCGTACTTGATGCGATCGGTGATCGACGGGTGGTCTGACAGCTTGGTCCAGACCTGGCGGCCCATCACAAGCTTGTTGGCACGGAAGCCGGTCCCGAGATGGATCCGGTCGTTGTAGAGCTTCACGTCCTGGACGGGCGTGGCATTCGTCGCGTCCGACCACTGGATCACGGTGTTGCCGGCCGGAGAGGCCGAGACACCGGTGACATCAACGGCCGCACCGGTCCACACGGCGGTCGTGAAGTATTTCGAGGCCCAATTGACCTCACGATTGAGCATGCCCTGCTGTGCGAGGAACAGCGTGGCGTCGCGGTCCATGTTGATCGGCGCGTCCTGGTTGGCGCGCAAACCGTCGTCGATGTCCTTGTGGAGGCCCCAGACGTCCGCGAAATAGTTGGGCGTCGAGTCGATGTTCCAGCCGGCACCTGCCGTCTCGGTCGAAGGTGCACGCCGGCGCATCGTGTTGCGATTGAAGTCGGCGCGGGAGTAGACGAAGTAACGATCGGCCTGCTTCTGCACCGGGATGTTGGCAAACACCTGGTCGGCCACGAAGGCCTCGGGCTTCTGCATGTAGGCGATCGAGATATTGGTCAGCGGTACACTTACGTGGACGTCGCCGGAGACGGGATTCGGCATGGTGATTTCCCTCTGATGCCGGATCGATCGGGTACCAAAAAGAAGGGCCGCCCTCGCATAAGGGCGGCCCCTCTCCTGGTTGGGTGTGTGCGAGCTCTACAGCGACCTAGCTGAGACCACGCGGCTGCAAGAGCATCGCGATGATCTGGCCGGACGAACCGCCCTCCATCGCGAAGCCCATGAAGGCATTGTCCGAAGACGACGCGTTGACCGCGGCGCCATTGGCATCAGCGACAAGCGCCTGGCCCTTGGTGACGGTGCCGCCCAAGAGGATCTTGGAGACGAGCAGGCACCTGACCTGAGCCGCGCGGTTGATCGCCGCGGGCTTGTCCTGGAGGACGCCGACCGACAGAGCGCCGCGCGTAGACACGGCAATCTGACCGTTCGAATCGAGCGTGACGAAGTGATACTGCTTCGTCGAAAGATCGCCCGACGCCTCGAAGGTGATATCGAGTTGATGGTTGAAGTCGAAAGACATGGGTCCCTCGTATCCTGTTCCTGGTTAAGCGACCGTTGCGGTTCTCTTTTGCGCAACGGCCGCGAGGGGTGCTGATCGAGCGCGCGACCGTTAGGCCGCGGACCGGGCAGCGGCGCGCTTGGCGAGAGTGGCGTCGTTGTAGAGACGACCGCCCTCAGGGGTTTCCAGCACCTTGCTGTACGCCGTGGCGTGGTCGACCTTGTGCGCTTCCATGTGCGCCTTGGTCAGGGTTTCGAGCTGGGCCTCAGCCGAGATGACGGCGTCCGGAACGTGGATGCCGCTCGACTTGGTCATGCTCTTCACGGCCGCAGAGCCGCCCTTGAGCATGGCCTCGAGACCTTCCTTGATGTCCTTGTCCAGCTTCGAAACTGCACGAAGGACCCTGGCCTTGAGCGTGGCCTCGCCAGGCAGATGCGGGATCTCGGTCACGGCGCGCTTGCCGAATTCCTCGAGCTCGAGCTTCTCGGCCTGCGCCTTCATGAACTTGAAGGCATTCTCGCCGACCGCGGACTTGCGCAGCTCATTGCCCTCGGCGTCGACGATCATCTCGTCGCCCTTGGCGATCTCGGCAGCCTTGTCGAAGGCGGTCTGCATTTCGGTCTTGGCCGCGGTGACGGCCTTCGCGATTGCCTTGACCACATAGGCCTGCCAGGACTTCGCGGTTTCGTCGTCGGCATCCGGCTCGCCGTCATCCATCTTCGGAGCCGGCTTCTTGGGCGGTGCGGCCTTGAGCGCCGCGGCGATGCCGTCAGTGATTGCCTTCTGGATTTCCTCGGGAGACATATCTTCGATCCTTTCGTGCTTGCTCATCCACCCGTCGGGCAACTTGCTGGTCAATCCCAGCGTTTTCGCCCTTGCGATGATGTGCGATTTTGCTTTGGCCGGATCTTGAGCCCGGCCGACGTCGTGGATGGCGTTCGAAAGATCGCTCCCGTTCTGGATCGGGAAGGACCCGTCCGGCAACGCCGCGCCGGTACTAGCCGCATGGTCGCGCTGATCCTGCGAGAAATCGCGCTTCCAGTAGACATCAGTGCGATCGTCGCGCTTCAGGATGGCGGCGCGTGCGCCGATCTGAGCCGGCCGATCGACAGCCGAAATTTCGTGCATCTTGAAGGCCCGCATGATGTTCCGTCGGCTCATCAGTGCACCTTTCCGATCTTGAGGTTGGTCAGCATCGCCAGGCGCTCCCAGCGCTCGACCTCGGCCAAATCTTTCTCATTGCACGTCACCTCGACGCCGTGCTCGCCGGTCTTGTGGTTCTCGGCCAGCCGCATCCGGAGCCGGATGATCGGCAGCGGTACCGTGTCGCCATGCCCGCGGCGCTTGACCTCGGCCGCTTCCTCCGCGGTCGGCGGTCCAACCACCTCGACGATCTCGGTGTCGACGTGTCCCATGTAGAACGCGATCACCCGATCATAGATTTGCTTTTCCTCGCCGATCAGCCAGCGCACCGCCGCAGGCGCCGCCAGGCCGAATGCAATCCCCTCGGTCACGTCAGGCCACCTCTTCGTCGACCAGGCGCCGGCCGCCGATCGAGAAGCCGGTGTAATCACCATTCCTAAATTTTGCGAGAATGTCCGCCGGCGGCTTCATCGCGATCATCAGCCCGGTGGTGCTGGTCTGGATGCCCATCGCCTTCGCGATGTCGGTCGTCAGCGGCCAAGCGAATACGATCGTCCCGACCTCATCGCCTTCGTGCATGTCCTTTGCGACGCGGCTGTGCAGCATGAAGTCCGATGCCGCCTCGAGCATCGACTGTTCCGGAACGTGGTCGTCTTGGGTGTCGAAATAGTCCTGGCCGTTCTCTTTGCAGACGATCGCGAAGCCGAACACCAGGCCGAGCCCGTCGTCGACCTTGAGGAATTTGGCGCATCCGGATTCGAAGTCGTCGCCGGCCTTGGGCTTTTTCTTCGGCGCCGGGGTCTGCACATAGACGTCGCCGGGCCCGGGATCGTCCTTGTTAACCAGGACCCACTTTTTGCCGGTGGATGGCGCCGACCATCCGGCTTCCTTCGTTGCGGCCCACCCCTGCTTGATGCAGTCATTGTGCCCGAGACCGCTCTCGAGACCTTCGTTCGCGGCCTTGATGAAGACGTCGAGTGCTGGCGCCGTCAAAAACTTCTTCAGATGGTCGAGGTTAGTGGCGGTGAAGGGCACTGGCGTGATCCTCAAGCGGGGCGGAATGACGGACGCGCCCGACGGCCCGCATGGGCTGACGCTCGCATTCCTGTCTGATTTGCACGAACAAGTTGAACTCCAGCTGGCCGCGACGACCGACCCGAGCCTGCGGATCGTCCTAGACGATATTCGTTCGCGAATTACTTCCGCCGGATTAACGGTTTCTCTACTCCAGGCCCTGCCTGGCGCTCCGGCAGGCCCGAAGGCCTAGCTTCCGCTGGATCATGCACACGGTTCGTTCGGTGATGCCGAGGCTGGCGGCGATCGAGGCCGGCTCGATGCCGGCCGCGGCGCGTACCTCACGGCCATACTTCCGCACAAGATGATGGGGACGCTCCGGATATAGCTCCGGCGCCAGTATCGTCACGCCATCGGCCCCGGCATGAAGCATCGAACGCTGTTGCCCATGTAGCCGTACAGCGGCCACACCAGGGTGACACCGGCCTTATTGTGCTCCTGGACGATCGCACCATCGGGGACGTCGACCCACTCGGTCGTGACCGTCTCCCCCTTCATGGCGCGCTGGAAGTCGGTCCCGTTCGTCGGGATGCGGACGCGGAAATGGCTGCTGCCCTTGTCCTGTGTCTCCCAATCGACATCCGACAGATGCAGCGCATCGGTCTGCGGTCCGTCGCAGCAGCGACCATTGTTCGATGTCAGGGAGGGAAACCAGTTGTCGAGATCCGGCCGGCTGTGATCGTGCGCCCACAACGCGGTAGTGGCGATCAGCGTGATCAGGATGCCGGCAACACCGACGGCGTAGAACCGCAGCAACTCACCTCGCGACATTCACCTCACCTTGAAGCGATAGACACAGGCGCATCTGCAGTTGATCGTCATGCCGGTATCGGCGCCAGGATCGCCCGGGTACATGATATCTCCGCCCGAACAGGTAAACTTCTCGTTGAGGCCGACCACGTTCTTGTTGAGCTCTTGGTGGAACGGCCTGACCTTGTGGTCGCCGACCGTGATCCAGGTTTTGGTTACATCGGCCTCCGCCACCTTGCCGGCGTCCACCGATTGATTCCAGAGAAGCTGATTGCCGGCGCCCAGCGACCGCTTCGCCTCGGTGCGCGCGATCGTGTCGGCGCGGTACCGGAGATAGCGTTGCGCGTAGCGGTCGACCAGGCGATCGACCTGCTCATTCGATAGAGCACGGTCGCCAGCAACATGGCGGCGAACAGAGCTATCAAAACGTCGATCGCGAAGCTGCCTCTGCAGGGCCTGCCCATCACCATCCTCCAGCATCCGGCGATAGTTGCGCACCGCCTGCGCCTGGCGCTCGGTGAGGCCGATGTACTGTCGGATGTCGCGCGCGACTTGCGCCAGCAATGACGCGATGTGCTCAACATCGATCGAGGCGCCAAGCCGCTGTACGGCGTCGACATAGGCCTGCCGAACCTGTGCGGTGATGCGATCGTCGGCGGCGAGCAAGCGCTCGATATCGGCCTGATCGGCTTTACCGAATAGGGCCGTTATCGGAGGCATCCGAACCGCCCGCTTGACCACAAAAACCGCCATTCTTTCCCCTTGCGCCCTACGTCATCATGTCGTATATTGAGATTGTCCCGAGGGGCCTCGCCCCGCCACATTGAAGGAGAAACGGTGACGATCTCCCTAAAGCGCTTCGTTGAAGCTCACGACCTCGAGCTGTTCGCGATCAACACCGGGTCGTTTTACCAGCGGCATAAGCAGCTGGCGGCAATGCCGCTGACCGCTTGGTCCGTTCACGTTCGCGATGTCGTGCTCGTTCGCTATTGCCGCGAAGTAGAGCCGGTCAAGGCCTCGTCAGAAACCGTCGTGACCGTCGCCAAGGCGCTGCAGGAATATTACCAGCGGCACATCAAGGAACTTTAGCCATGCGTCCCTGGATGATCTGGGACATTGAGCGGAAGCGCGAGGAGCGTGAACGCGACAACGAAGCGGCGCGCGGCCTCTACGCGCCGTCGCCCTTGCCGCCCGAACGCGAGATCGAACGCAACGAACCGGAGTTGAGCTATGACCTATCGCCGCGTCATCCCGCGTGATCTCTTCAATGAAGGTTCGTTGCTGAAGTGCTACGGCCGCCTTTACATCGTGATGGAGCAGCTGGCCGATTGTGACGCCACGTTCTCCGAGGAGGATGTCGAGAGCTTCGAGATCGTGCAGCGCGATGACGACGGTGCGATCTTCATCAACAACCTGATCTTACTAACTCCCAGCAATGCGTATCGCCTCACAAGGCCGCTCAACAGCCGGCAGCCGTGGCCGCTTTATGCCGAGCCCGTCGATAGTCGTGACTTCGACCCGGTCGCCGTGTTCGATGACTTTGGCAACATCACCGAGGCGATGCGCGCCCTTCTGAAGCGAGCGCCTTGATGCCCGACGTCCCGATCAAGCCTTGCATCAAATGCCAGGAGGAGAAGCCGGAGACGGATTTCTATCTCTTGGCGCGCGGCTACCCGTGGCGATCGAACGTCTGCAAGGTCTGCCACTGCGCGCAATCTCTCGCCGCGCTGCGGCGCCGGCGCGCCGATCTCAATACGTCATCTTGACGTCAACGACATCCCGTCATATATCGTGCAACAGGAGGAGTTTTATGCCGGAACGCGAAACCTATCTCGGTGACGGTCTCTATGCATCTTTCGACGGCTGGCATATCCGCCTCCGTGCGCCAGATGATGGAGGCGATCGTGTCGTGTATCTCGACGGCACCGTGCTCAATGCATTCGAGCGTTACGTCGCGGAGCTGAAGAAGGCGACTGGAGGCTCAAATGGCTAAGAGCTTCATTGCGAGACGACTCGAGCAGCTGCCGACTGTCGGCACGACGATCGCGTTCTGCCACCCACGCGGCTCGCTGTTTATCTCCAACGTCCACATGGCCGGACAGGTCTTCACCCGCGTGCGCCCGGTGGACGGCGAGCCGCGCCACTTCCAGGGCGAGGTCTCGGTCGCGCAAGCCGCTCTCGCCTATTACGGCCTCGCGGAGGCGATCGAGCCATGATGAAGCCCATCGAGCTTCCGCTCGGCGACACGCTCGACGTAAACGAGGTTAAGCTGATCGTGATCGCCCTGCTGAAGGCAGCACGCGATCACCAACACGCTGACTTTCAAGTCAAGATGCGCGACGTCGCTTACAAGCTAATGCGCCAGGTGCCACCGCCTCTCGATGCAGACGAGATCGAGCCATGATCGGCGCCCGCTTCCAATCGAACGGCCGCGCGCTGACGATCACAGGCAGCTATGACGGCCATTGGCCTGATCTCTGGCCAGGTTATGACTATCAATTCGACGGCGACAAAACCGTGCACTGGATCAGCGCGCGCGCCGCAGCCATTCGTTTCACCAAGCTGGAGGAGGAGTCCCATGACGCCGCTGACGATGAAGAACGAGGACCTGAGAAAGCTGTCGAAGGCTGAGCTGCAACAGCTGCTCACCGATATCGACGGCACCAAGCCGACGAGCATCCACAACGGCTATTTGCTCGGCCGGCTGGCCTACCGCATCCAGGCCGTGATGCTGCAACGGGAGCTGGCGTGATGGCGGAAGTCTATAGCCTCGACGGCAATCTCAAGCCGATCATGCGTGGCGATGCGCCGTTGCCGAACGTCGAGCCCATCGTGGGCGATCTCGCCGCTCAGATGCTGAGCAACTTCGGCACGGTTCGCGACGGGGTTGTCTTGCTGGTCGACGGCAAGAAGCATTGGGCCGCGAAATATTTTCTCGATCGCGGTCAAGGCGGCCAGCTCTACGGGTCCGGCATGGTTGCGTGGACTGAATGGAGCGTAGCGCAAAGCCTACGTGGCGACAGGCCTCAAATTCGCGATCTGCAAGCATACGCCGGTCGCAGGCGTCGGCGCCAACCCAAGACGCGGCTGGCATCCCGCCAGCTGCTCGAAATGCGGTCTCGATTTGACCGTCGACTCAGGAGATTGAAACACAATGGCTTTTTCGACCGACGACGTCACGGTGACGATGCGTGGCGATGAATGGTTTGCGCTGCTCGCGGTGCTCAACACCGCGGTTGTCGCCGCGGCAGGCCTCTCGCCGAAGGGCGTCCGCAAGCACGAAAAGGGCAAAGCGAAGCTCGAAAGCCAGCTGCTCGCCGCGAGCGCGACCGGTGGCCGGCGTCGGGCGGAGCCGACCGAGACCAGCGAATGACTCGCCTTGGTCAGAAGAAAGGCAGCGCGACCAGGCTCCGCGCCTCCAGGCCGGTCAGCCTGCGCGCCTCAGCGCGCAGGACGATCAATGAGCTGATCGCCTTCATCGATAAGCGTGCTGTCGCGGCCTACGCGTCCAATCGGATGGAGGACTGGACCTATGCGGAGTTGTACGTCCGCAACCTGCGCAAGGCGCGCGAGTTGCTGCGAGAGCCACAACGCACGACACGTTGACGTAGTGACATCACGTCATATATGAGAGAAGGGGCCAAGCTCAACGCACAGGAGGCCCCACGCGATGGCGAGAGAGATGACGACCCTACAATTTAATACCGTGATCGAGTCGCTTGAACTGACGGTCGTCGGCACGGCGGAATATGTCGGCCTCAGCCCGCGGCAGCTGCAGCGGATCGCTGCCGGCAGCCCGGTCCCGGGCCCGGTTGCGAAGCTGCTGCGCCTGGTCGACAACGGCAAGGTGAAGCTGAAGGATCTCAAGGAGGCGTGATGGCTGCGACCGGAAAATTCAAATTTGCGATTCTCGACGGCGACGCGGTGCTGATCGGCAATCATGAGGCGTGGACGCATCTCGGCGGCGCCTGGAAAGAGATCAGCTATGCCGACGCCTTCAGCAAGGCGAAGCTGATCGGCTTGTCGACGTTCCGCGCGGCATTCGGTCCGATCGACGACACACTGCCGGCGACCGCATTCGAGCTAGATTGATGGCTCACCCCACCATGAAAGAAACCACCGCGGCGCTGCTCGGCGCCGCGCTGTTGTTGGTGGCAACGCCCTACATCCTTTTGGCTGCGATGCCGATGTTGGGATTCCTGCTTCACACCCTGCACGTCATCAGAGCGCTCTAAAGCTCCGGCATGTGCAGCGCCTGCCAGGCCGCGCCCATGCGATGGCTGGCGCCGGCATATAGCTCGCGCTGTGCCCGCTTCAGTTCATTGATCATCGGATGACGCTTGTCGGCGGTCTCAAGCGCCTGCTGTGACTGGTACAGCGCATGCCCGCCGCCTTTGCCTTCCTTCGCGTCGAGCATCGCGGGATGCCAGAATTGCGTCTCCGCCAGCTGACCGTCCGGCATCCGCACGATCACCTTGCGATCGAAGTATCCGGCATCGGTCTTTGCCCACCCTTCATCGGCGACCTGGTAGCGCTTGCCGAGCTCGCTGACGATGTGATCGGCTTGCGCCGGGTCAGTGACCTTGAAGCCGCCGCGCACCGCATCGGTGATGCTCTCAGGCGCCTTGCCGCGCTGGATCTTCGCGATGAACTCCCATTTCTTCTCCAGCAACCGGCCGGCACTCTTTGGACCTGGATCGACGAACTCGGTGCCGGTGCTGGCCGCGATATCGTGTCCGTTCGCCGCGAAGGCCTGCTGATTGCTGGCGGAGTTGCGGGTCAGATCCTCGGCCGAATGCATCTGGCTTTCGGCCGCCCATTGATCGCGGACCTTTTTGGTCTCCGCGACACCGGTCGCTTTCACCCCGGTCGAGTAGCCGAAGCGGCCGCGTTCGTCATGGTTCGGATTGAACTTCCTCACCGGAAAAGGGCGGCGCTTCCGCACGCCGCCTCCCACGACGAAGGTGCGGCGCTTCTTGGCGTTCGGCCCTGTATTGTCACTTTCGAAGCTTTGCGCCGCCAGGTCGGCTTGCTGGTAATCAGCATGCTCCTCCATCGTCATTGGATCGCCGGTCTCCGGATTGATCTGTCCAACGCGCGGAACCTTGCCGGGCTGCGCCATCAGGCCGGCATCCTCCGGAGGCTCCGGCAGGCCGGCGACATCGGCGAGATAG
>WNGR01006962.1_pt1 | contig 13786 bp, 10 predicted proteins | sample 5407581 | NCBI WGS metagenome assembly WNGR01 (sample SAMN13153383, study PRJNA577476) | soil metagenome | isolation source: 80 cm soil or saprolite under Garry oak tree replicate 2 | place: USA:California | collected 2016-06-15 | reverse complement strand
TCGACTCGCTCTTGCTCGGCTTATCCGCATACCCCAGCTTGTATCCGCCGCGCTCAATTCCAGCCAAGTCCGCACGCGGATTAATCCCCATTACGCGATCATGAATGAACTTCGCCCAGTCGTACGGCGCCACCTGGTTCAGATCGGCCACGATCTCAGGGAGTTCGTACTGAACGATCAACGGTCCGGTATCTCCGCCCTTGCCAAGGAAGATATGCTCGAAGTCGTTCAGGGACTTCTGATCGTTCGTCAGTTGGCGGATCAGCGTGTCTGCATCCAGCCAAAGCAGTTCGCCTTCCTGGTAGTAGTCCTGTCCGCGCCTCCAGTCGCCCCACGCCGGTCCCTGCGCCCGCAGAATGCTCGACGAGATCGCCGTATCCTCCGTGCTCCGCCAGGCGCGGCCTGCCTTGTTGTCAAGGTTCGCGGCCGAGATCGCCAGCAGATCGCGATACTGCTCCTGCGACTTCAGTCCCGACCGCGCCGCCATAACATTTCCGAGGTACTGCGTCATCCCCTCATAGACCCATAGCAGGTCGCCCTGTTCGGGCATCGCAAACTCCGCCTGATACAACCGCCCGGGCCGCCTGTACTTCCCGTTCCACGAATGCGTGAACTCGTGCGCCAGCAGGTCCGCCTCAGCAAGCTGGTGCTGCGGATCGCGAAACGCGTTCTCGTTCACTCCGTTGTCCGACGATTGCCCGTGCTCCAACCCTTCGCCGCCGGCTGTATCCGAGAGCGTCAGGAGGAAGTGATACACGTTGTAATGTCGCGACGCATACATCGCGCCAGTCTCGCGCACCAGGTTCGAGATTTCCGCAAGGAAATCCGGCCGCAACTGCGAATCATCAGGCTCGTCCGACACCACATCGATAAAGTGCTTCGGGGTAACCTCCGGCGCCAGAGGAAACTCGTGGAAGTATTGTCCGGCGATCGCCGGCGAATCCTGGAGCTGCTCCACCGTCGTCGCCGCGTACTTTGTCGTCGTGCTGCCCGCTGCAGGAGCGTGGCCGCTTTCGTCTACTCCTGTAGTCGGCGGCGGAACAAGACCGGTAGCCACCGGAGTCAGTGCCGTTCCGATTCCCCATCCTGCAGGCACCGTGATCGACGGCTGCACCGCGATCTCTTTCACTGCAACACCGGCGGGGTAGAGCAGCAGCTTCTCCCACTCCAATACCGCCATCTTCGTTGTCGCCCGCGCATACACAATGCAATCCAGATGCGCGTGGACGCTGGTGACACCCATTGGAATGGTCAGATGATACTCATACAGATTCACGTCGTCTCGCCGCCAGGGCAGCGTCTGGCCATTCGCCGTGAACACGACACCCGTAATGTCCTGCACGGGGCCAGTGGGTCTGTGGTTTCCAGGAATCCACTGCGGCGTGATCAGCGTCAAAGGTCCGGCCTTGACCGGAAGCTCCACCTCCGCGTGGTACAGCTTGCGCCCAGCCTCCGACAGGTCGGCGGTGATCTGGATCGGCGTGGCGTTCGGAACCGGCTGCGCAACTAGGGCGCCTGCGGCAAGCGCAGAAAAAGCCGCGGCTGTGATGCAAGCCGCGGGAATGCGCAACAGGAAAAGTCTCACGAAACTCGCAGGGAGGGGGGCAGTCAAAGATAAGCGCATAGTCCATCATACAAAAGTACTGGCGCCCGGGAACCGCCTCGGCCTGCCGCCGTCAGCCCGCCAGTGCCGACTCGATCGCACTGACGACGATCGGGTCATCGGGCGTCACCTCCGGCGAGAACCGCGCAACTACATCGCCCTTCCGGTCGATCAAAAACTTTTCAAAGTTCCAGAGGATGCCCGGCTCCGGGTTGGTCGTCCCGCCGGTCTTGCTCAGGAATCCGGTAAGCCGCTCGCGGAATCCCTCGCGCGTGGAACCGGTTGCAACCGGAGCGGCGTCGATCAGCGACTTGTACAACGGATCGGTCGCCGGGCCGGTCACCGTGATCTTCGAGAACATCGGAAAATCCACGCCGAACGTCGATTTGCAGAAGGTCGCGATCTCCTCGTTCGAGCCCGGCTCCTGCGCCCCAAAGTCGTTCGCCGGAAATCCCGTAACCACCAGCCCCTGGTCCTTAAACCGCGAGTACAGGCTCTCCAACGCGTCGTACTGCTTGGTCAGGCCGCACTGCGACGCAACGTTCACCACCAGCAGCACCTTGCCGCGAAACGCCGCCAGCGAAGTCGGCTCGCCCGTAATCGTCTGCACAGGAATCTCATAGATCGGCGTAGACATTCAGTATTCTCCTAAGGTTTTTCAGCGATTATTGTTGGAGACGATCCGCCAGAAACGTTTCGTATCCTGAGCGGACGCGAAGGACTTGCAGCTATTGTTTGATGCGCGGCAAGTCTCGACCGCCTCACTTTCGCGAGGTCAGATGGGGAACTCCTTCAGCCACTCGCGGAATCCCGGCCCCAGGTCGTCCCTCTTCAGCGCAAGTTCCACCGTCGCCTTCAGGAAGCCCAGCTTATCCCCTGCGTCGTGCCGCTTGCCTTCGTACTGGAACCCATAGACCTTCTCGTACTGCAGCAGCGCTTTGATGGCGTCCGTAAGCTGCAACTCTCCGCCCGCGCCGGGCGTCACTTTTTCAATCATCTCGAAGATGCGCGGCGTCAGAATGTACCGCCCAATGATCGCATTCTGCGAAGGGGCCTCCTCCGGCTTGGGTTTCTCGACCATACCCTTCACTGCCAGTAATCTCGGATTTTCAGGCACTATCGCACAGTCCAGGCACCCGTACGCCGAGATCGCCGGTCCCTCCACCACTTCCGAGGCAAGAATGCTCGACTGCGTCTCATAGAACGCTTCGACCATCTGCTTCATGCATGGAACCTTGGCATCGACGATATCGTCCGGCAGCAGCACACAGAACGGCTCATCGCCCACGATCTCCTTGGCCATCAGGACAGCGTGTCCCAGGCCAAGCGGATGAGGTTGCCGCGTGTAAACAATTCGCGCCAGCGTCGATACCGATCGCACCACGTCCAGCAGCGCCTGCTTATTCTTCGTCTCCAGCGCCGCTTCCAATTCGGGGCTGTAATCGAAGTGATCTTCCATCGCGGCCTTGTCGCGCCCGGTCACGATAATGATCTCGGTGCAACCCGCTGCAACTGCTTCTTCGACGCCGTACTGAATCAGAGGCTTATCAACCAGACACAACATCTCTTTCGGGATCGCCTTGGTCGCGGGCAAAAAGCGTGTGCCCAACCCTGCAGCGGGAAATACTGCCTTACGAATCTTTGGATAACTCATCTCGAAAGAAATGCCTCGTTTACTTCGTTCAGATGGTACTTCCTAACGGAGTCCGCCAACCAAATTAGCCCTTATTTCCGCCCTTGGATGGTGGTGGTTCCCTTGCGGCGAGCGCGCTTGGCAGCAATCTCGCGCATCTCGCGGCCGAGCGACGTACGATTCATGACGGCCTGCTGCGCGATGCTGATCAGGTTGCCGACAGACCAGTACAGCGCCAGGCCCGAGGCGTAGTTCCACGTCATGTATCCGGAGAAGGCCGGCATCATGAACGCCATCATCTTTTGCTGCTGCGGATCGACTCCGGGGGAAGGCGTGTAGAACTGCACCAGGAACTGCGACACGACCATCAGGATGGGCAGGATGTGCCACGGGTCCGGATTCTGCAAATCCGGCAGCCAGAGCCAGTGCGCGTGACGAAGTTCAACCACGCGGGGCAGCATGGTGAAAAACGCGAACAGAAGCGGCATCGTGATCAGCGTAGGGATGCACCCGCCGAACATGTTGACGCCGTTGTCCTTCTGCAATTGCATGATCTCGGCGTTCATCTCGTTGCGCTTGGGATCGGTAACCTTGAACTTCTTGTACTTCTCTTTGATCGCGTCCATCTGCGGCTGGATACGCTGCATCTTCAGCCCGCTCTGCATCGTCTTCACGCGGAACGGCAGAATCAGCAAGTTGATCGCAATGGTCAGCAACACGATTGCCCAGCCCCACGATCCACTCCAAGCGGAGACGAGGTGATCGTGGATCAGGTGCAGCGAGAGGAACAGGTACTTGCCGATCGGACCCCAGAAGCCGAATTCCAACATCGGCTCCAGCGTCACCTTGGGGTCTGCGGCGTGAACGCTCTTGAGAATGTTGATCGCCTTCGGACCAACGAAGATACGCGTCCTGGTGTGTCCGCTGGCGTCGCCAAGAGCTACTCCGAGAACCGGCATTTCGACAGGCTTTGTAGGAGGCGAGCCGGAACCGAAGCCCACACGCTTGAGCGTCTTGGCAACATCAATCTGGTGCTGGAATGTAACGACGTTTGCGGTCGCAGGTGAATTCGGCAGAAATACCACCGTAAAGAACGGATCGGCCACGCCGGCAAAGTCGAACGGCCCATTCAGCGTCTCGCCGGCGTTCACCTTCTTTGCGTCCACGTGGTCGAAACTGCCATTGCGATAGCTGTCGAATTGAGCGTTCGTATACGCGGTCCCGTTAGGAACTTCGTTCTGATCGCCAAAACCGCCCGGCCAGGATATGAGCGCCGGCAAAGCACTTCCGCCGCGCTTAACCTGCACATCGGCGTCGAGGACATAGCTCTCGTCGAAGCGAAATGTCTTGGTGGCCTGCACATTTCCGTTCGAGTAAGTGAACGTCAGAGTCGCCGGCGCAGTGATCTGGCCGGTGGCCGACGGCACAAACATGGCCTGGTTCAGGTTGGCAGCGATCGATGGATCCGACGTGTAGATCGACAGCGGGTATCCAAACTGATTCGCGGCCTGGCTATGCACCAGGTCGAGCGGCTTGCCGTCAGAATCTGTGTAGGCCGCACCCTTTAGTATCCAACTCGTGACCTGGCCGCCACGATTGGAAAACGTGATGCGGTATAGCTCGTTCTCGACGACCGTTGTCGCCTCCGCGCTCGCCTGGACTACCGGCGCCGCGGGTACGGATGGATTGGCTCTCGTGGAAGCAGGCTGCGCAACGGTGGCTGCAGATGCAGCGGTGGCCGGTTGCGACGTTGCCTGAGGTGCGGCCGCTGGCGCAGTGGTCGACTGCGGTGGCGTCTCCGGGTTCGTTTTCGAGCGATAATACTGAGCGCCGAACAGGACCGCCACAAAAACGACCATCATCGCGATAAGCGACCTGTTGTCTTGTCCGCCCTGTTGATTGGGGTTGCTGAACTCTGCCAAGTGATACGTCCTATCTTTGGGTAGCTAGAAGTTGCGGCCGAGCCACTCCCAGCCTGATTATCTATGGTAAATGGTCTGCGCCGTTCTGGCTGGAAGCAGCGCGCTCGGGTACCGGATCCAGTCCACCTGTGCCCCACGGATGGCAGCGCACAATTCGCTGCAGCGCCAGCCATGACCCGTGAATGGCTCCGAAGCGGCTGATGGCGGTGTAGGCATATTCCGAACAAGTCGGCAGGTAGATGCATCGGCTGGGGGAAACTACGTGCAACACCGGCGAAACGATGGACTTGTAGATGCGGAAGAAGAGTCCGATAGCGCGCGTATCCGGACGGTCTGCATCCGATTTGGGCTCTGGCTGATTCGGTGTTGGTTGTGCGTTGGCCATCTCGCCGCTCAATCCACGGCAGGCGCTCGACGCGCCGCCTGCTGCTCAGTAGCCCGCTGGATCGTCCGGAAGACCGTAGCGACCTCGCGGTCGAGGGCTGCGAATTCAAGATCGATTACGCTGCGTCGAGGATGAAGCACCACATCGACCGGCGTGCGCAGCAGCGGAAGCTGTCTTCGAACCGCTTCGCGCATTCGGCGCTTGATTCGATTGCGGTCGACCGCCTTGCCCATGACCTTGCCGACTGTGAGACCGACGCGTGCCGCATCGGGATCGACACCGCGCACCGGATTTCCATCTGGGCCAAGCGGCTGACGCAGCAGGAAGAAGTAGCTCATCTGCTTGCCGAACTGCTTGCGGCTCGCCTGATACACGCGCTGGTAGTCGGCGTGTTTGCGCAGCCGGCAGATAGCGGCAGTCATAGGAGTGGCCCTTGGTCGTGGAGGCGATGGACGCGCGAAATTACGAGTCGCTGCGCCTTGTCAGCCGGTCTAAACTCGGTTAAATGCTGGGAAATGATCACATCAGCCGGCAGCCAACTCAAAACGCCAACGGGCTGAACGATGCTCGGCGCGCGAAACTAGTCGCGGAAACCGGCGCTCACGGCGATCTTGTGGCGTCCCTTGGCACGCCGGCGGCTCAGCACCGCTGCGCCTGCCTTGGTCTTCATCCGGGTAAGGAACCCGTGGGTCTTCGCGCGGTGGCGACGGTTTGGTTGGAAGGTACGCTTCGGCATTTGATTCCACTCCTGCTCAATTTCTTTGCGGGTTGCAACAGTCTCCCAGTATACCTCAAAGCCCCGTGAGTCCCAAGAGAGTTGCAAAGAAAACGGCTTATGCTCGTTGCTCCTTGCCGCTCTGTGGGGCATCAAACAGACACGTCTGCCAGTAACCAAATCGATCTTCACAAAGAATGGTGCAATAGAATTTTTATCTCTTTCACACTTGAAATCGGCTTGCTCTTCCGTGCTACTATCAAACCCGCTTACTAAAGACGAATTCCAGTTCATCTGGGTCGTACTTTAGTTCACGTTGTCGTTTCCCTTCGCAGTGGGTGGTCTAAACCAACCGCGAAGATCTCCAGCAAACAGTAGTCAACTCCACTCGCTGCATCTGGCGGTGCAGGACTTCTGTTGCCGTCGCTTTTTTGATTGCCGTTTTAATTTTTTGGGTCTGTCTCGTCATCTCGAAGTAAAGAAAACTTGGAATCAAATCCAAGAAGGAATTGATAGCATGTCATTCGTTCCGACGGCGACCGCCGTACTGAATCCCTGGGTCCGCATCCTGGCTGCGCTTGAGAAGAAGATCAATCGCCAGTCGTTTGAGACCTGGCTCAAGCCAGCCCGGTTTTCCCATATCCAGGGCAAAACGCTCTACGTGCGCATTCCCTCCGCGGAGTTTCAGGACGTCTGCGAAAAATACGCAGACGTCATTCAGGAAGCTGTCGATAACCTTGGCCTCGGTCTCGACATCGAGACGGTGACCTTCACCACGCCGCAGCAGGATCCCAGCGCGCCTCGTGTGCGGGAGGACGGTGGATTCGCGCCGGTCCCAAGCCACAGCTCCAACGCGCCCCACTCGCGGCGCACCTCCAGCGCCATCGGTCCGGCGCCGGAGCAGTCGCGCTTCGACTGGAATACCGCCTCCCAGCTCAATCCGAGGTATCAGTTCGACGCCTTTGTCATCGGCGGCGGTAACCAGTTCGCCATGGCCGCATCGCAGGCGGTCGCAGAACGCCCGTCCAAGGCATACAACCCGCTGTTTCTCTACGGCGGCGTGGGTATGGGTAAGACCCACCTGATGCACGCCATCGGCCACGATGTGAAGCGCCGCCAGCCGCACGCCTCCATCTGCTACGTCTCCGGCGAGAAGTTCATGAACGAGATGGTGGACTGCGTTCGCTACCAGAAGATGACGACCTTCCGCGACAAGTTCCGCAACGTGGACGTCCTGCTCATCGACGACATCCAATTCCTCGCCGGCAAGGAACGCACCCAGGAGGAGTTCTTCCATACCTTCAACACGCTCCACGAGAGCATGAAGCAGATCGTGATCGCCAGCGACCGACCGCCCAAAGAGCTGCCCGACTTTGAGGACCGCCTTCGCTCCAGGTTCGAATGGGGTTTGATCGCCGACATCCAGCCACCCGACCTCGAAACCAAGGTAGCGATCCTCCAGAAGAAGGCAGAATCCGAACAGACTGTGCTTCCCACCGAGGTTGCGCTCTTCATCGCGTCCAACGTGCGCACCAACGTCCGCGAACTCGAGGGCGCACTGATTACGCTGATCGCCTGGTGCAGCATGAAAGGCGTCGAGATCACCCTCGCCGTCACCCAGCAGTGCCTGAAGCAGTTCATCGACACCCAGGTCCGCAAGATCAGCATTGAGTCGATCCAGCGCGCTGTCGCCGAGTCGTTCGGAATGCGCGTGGCGGAACTCAAGCAGAAGAACAACTCGCGCCAGATTGTGGTCCCACGCCAGATCGCCATGTACCTCGCCAAACAACTCACAGAGGCGTCGCTGCCAGAGATCGGCCGGCAATTCGGCGGCAAGCATCACACCACGGTCATGCACTCGATCGCCAAGATCGACGAACACCGCCGGTCCGACAAGGACATGAATCGCACGATCAACAAGCTGATGGAGACTCTTAGCTAGCACAGGATCGTTTCGGCGGTGTCCAGGGTCTAGCGGTGATTCGCCCGCTTAGACGTCCAGCGCATGAACAGCATCCAACTCCTTACCGACCCACGGGAGGATGCGATGACCGATTCCACGAAGACTCGTCCGGACGAAGCACTGCGCAAAGGCGCGGTGGAGGGCGATGGCAGGAAAACCGAGGGCGGCGATCGGGGCGAACATACGTCCATGGCCGGCCAACTAGGCCATCGCGATCAAGACGAGATGCTGAAAGAAAATGACACAGACTTTCCGGAACCGGATGCAAAGGCCGAACATACCGGCAGGTAAAGCCTTTAAATCCGAGTTCTTCGCGGCCCCCGGGACGGCCGACGCGATTGTGTCTCCAGTCACTTTCGTGAGGTGAAGGAGTGGTATAAGCTTTATCTTCATGGAAGATGTAGCTCAGGCAGCCCAGACAATTGGACGGTTTCTTCAGTCTTTCACGACAAATGGCGGACTCCGGCTCCGCTTCCGCGTAAAGCTGCGCGGCGCAAAGGCCGCCAATGCGGAATCTGACGTCAGCTCGATGCAGGATTCACAGACGGAGACTGGGCAGGCGAACGGTGCGCGCAATCTCTACATCGAATTCAGCGGTCCCGACACTCCAGTTCTGACAGCGCATAACGGCGAGGTGCTGAACGCGCTCGAACATGTTGCAGCCAAGATTCTGCGGCTCGAACCGGACGCGCACGATCAGGTGTCGTTTGACGCGGACCATTTCAAAGCGAATCGCGACCGTCAGTTGCGGGAGTCGGCGGCGGCGGCGGTTGAGCGCGTGCAGTCCACCGGACGGCCGCACTCTTTCCCCGCAATGACCTCGCGCGAGCGGCGAATGCTTCACCTGATCCTCAGCGAGTCCGGCCTGCCTACGGCTTCGAGTGGTGAGGGACCCGGACGTTTCGTAGTGCTCTACCCTGCAGGGGCGGACACTTCGGCGCCCATGGCCGCCCAGCCGTCGCCACGCCGCCATGACGCCCAGCGAGTCCGGGACACTTTCCGTCACCGTTAAACCGATCTAAGCCAGCAACAAAACTTTTCCGATACCGCCCTTCTCGGCGGCTGCCTGTGCTTCGGCGGCATCTTCCAGCGGAACCATGCGGTCAATGGGGATCTTGAACCAGTTCTCCGCAACGTCTTCCGCCAGGGTCCTGAGCGTGGCCGCGTCAGGGACAGAGCGCACCGCTTCAACGCGCACCGTGGGATGCATCTTGGCATTGCCTGGGGGACCGAGCACCGAAGCGAAGACGCCTCCCTGTTTGACTTTTCCGATGAGCTTTTCGGCGGTCTCGTGGTCGACGGTGTCGGCGACCGCGTCGACAAAGCCAAGCCTCTGCATGGCGGTATCGTCGTCGAGCGCGAGAATTTCGTCAGCGCCCAATTCCTCCGCTTGCTTGAGCTGACTCTTCCGGACGCCCGCGATCACGATGGCTCCGGCCTTCTTTGCGACAAACGCGGCAGTCCGTCCCACACCGCCGATTGCGCCGGTGACGAGCACAGTCTGCCCGCGCTGAATCTTTACGCCACGCGAGATGAGCTGCTCGCCAGTGAGGGTAACGAGCGGAAGCGCGGCTGCCTCGACAAGATCCAGATGCTCTGGAAGCTGAGCAAGGTCTTCGGCTTTGGCGACTACGAGTTCAGCGTAGGTGTTGTTACCGACCCCGATGACCTTGTCCCCACGGGAGAAGCCGGTGACGTGGGGACCTACTTCGCGAACGACTCCGGCTATATCGCGGCCAAGAATGGCGGGAAATTGCAACGGGAAAAGTGCCTTCGCCTCGCCGCTGCGCATCTTGTAGTCGACCGGATTGACGCTGGTGGCGGCAAGCCGAATCAATACCTCTCCCTCGCCGGGAACGGGGTCCAGCGCCTCTTCGTACTTTAGTTTTTCCGGGCCACCGTACTCATGCAGAACGACTGCCTTCATCTGTGTCACCTCGGCAGTTGAGATGCCTGCCTGTGCGACAGCGATTGCTCCTGGTTCAGAGATTCGAGCAGGGTGCGGGTCTCGGCGAGGACGTCCTGGGCCCTGGCCGAGGTGAGCGGCCAGCGCAGAACGCCCTGTGGCGTGAATTGTGCGCCGCGTTTGGCGTTGCGGGAGACCAGCTTCATCATGGTAGCCGGATCAACGGCTGTCCGTGCCAGCGACGTGCTGCCCTGTTGCGAGGTATCGGCCGCGGCAGCGGCGAAGCGGATATGCAGCATCTCGACGAAGGTCTTCGCGGCCGGTTTGGGTGGCGGATTTCTTCGCGAGAGCATGGTCTGCTGCGGGCCTCCGCTGGGAATTGCGACGGAATGCGGGAGATCGATCTGGGTACGCTTGCGGTCGAGTTGGGCGATGCCCAGACGCTCGCAAAGCAGGCGGAGTTCTCCGGCGACAAGCAGGTTGAGAACAGATTCGGGCGGGTCGCCGTAGCGGTCCTGCAACTCGGCGCGCACGTCGGCCAGGGTGGCTTCGTCCTCTGCTCCGGCGATTCGCTTGTACATCCGCAGTCGCTGGTTCTCTTCCGGGATGTAACTGGAGTCGATGCGGACCGAGATGCCCAGATTGATGCTGGTGCCGGCGTGGGCCGGCTTGTCCTCTTCGCCCTTCATCTTGCGGACGGCCTCTTCGAGCATCGACGTGTACATCTCAAAGCCGACGGCTTCGATGTGACCGGACTGCTCGCCTCCGAGCATGTTGCCTGCGCCGCGAAGTTCCAGGTCCAGCGCGGCGATCTTGAATCCGGCGCCGAGGTCGGAGAATTCCTTGAGCGCGGCCAGCCGCCGGCGGGCGATCTCGGTCAGCTCAGTCTCGGGCGGGATGAGCAGGTAGGCGTAAGCGCGCCGGTTCGAGCGCCCCACGCGACCCCTGAGTTGATACAGCTCACTGAGTCCATGGCGATCTGCCCGGTTGATGATGATGGTGTTGGCGAGCGGAATGTCGAGACCGTTTTCGATGATGCTGGTCGCGACGAGCACGTCGTACTCGTGGTTCATAAAGGCCAGCATGACGCGTTCGAGTTCGGCCTCCGGAAGCTGGCCATGGCCGATCACGATCCGAGCCTGCGGCACCAGTTCTCGAATCTTGGAGGCTAGTTCGTAGATGGTCTCAACCCGGTTGTGGACGAAGTAGGTCTGGCCACCGCGTTCAAGCTCCATCTCGACGGCGGTGCGGACGAGCTTTTCGTCAAACTTGGCCACGATGGTCTGGATCGCCATGCGGTCCTTGGGCGGCGTCTCGATCACGGACATGTCGCGAAGCCCGACGAGCGACATGTGCAGCGTGCGCGGGATCGGCGTTGCAGACATGGCGAGGACATCGATCTGTGCGCGCATCTGCTTGAGACGCTCTTTGTGGCGGACGCCAAAGCGCTGTTCCTCATCGACGACCAGCAGCCCGAGGTCCTGGAACTTGAGGTCCTTCGAGAGTACGCGATGAGTCCCAATGAGGATATCGACTTTGCCCGCGGCAACTTTCTCGAGAATCTCTTTCTGCTCCTTCGCGGAACGAAAGCGCGAAATCATTTCGACGTTGACGGGGAAGCTGGCGAAGCGGCGCTTGAAGGACTCGTAATGCTGGAAAGCGAGAACCGTGGTCGGCCCCGCAGAGCAGCCGGTCCATTGGCTGCGTCGATTCCATATCGCCCTTGATGTCTGCGATGGCGGTGATCTGATCGTCCGTCTCGTTGAAGTCGAAGGCGTCCTCGAATTCGCGCTGCATGTTGGTGTCGGGCGAGAATGCTGTGCCAGTCGCTGCCTTGCGCTGCGCGTAGAGCTTGATCAGCTCGGCGGACATGTCGGCCATGGCCTTCTTGACGCGCGCCTTGGTCTTCTGCCAGGCCTGCGTGCCGAGCTTGTTGAGCTGAGGTGCCGGCCCAGTATCGGTCGAACGATATTTCTGGATGAGGTCGAGACGGGTGAGCGGAACGTAAAGCTTGGCCTCGTCGGCGAACTCCAGGATCATCAGTTCGAGCGGAGGGGCGTCGTTCTCTTCGATGACTCTGAGACCGCAGTAACGCGCGATTCCGTGCTCGACGTGAACGACATAATCTCCAACCGCCAGATCGCGAAAATCGGAGACGAAGGCGGAAGTCTTGGACTTGCTGCGGGTGACCGGGCGCGCCTGAACGTCGGCGTCGTCAATCAGATCGTTTGCGCCGAACAGGATGAGCTGGCGTGCCGTGGCACGGCCGTCCGCGTCCCGAAGGTCGAGCACCTGCACACCATTCGCCATGGCCGCGCGCACGATGATGGGCGTGCGAAGGTCTCCGGCGAGGTAGCTGGACTCGGAATAGACCGTAGCACCGCCGGGGCTTTGCGCGCGCGAGCCAAGGCGATACGGAACCTGGTACTCCTGCAGCAGGCTGGCGAGACGCTCGACTTCGCCTTGGTTTGGCGCGGCAATGACAATGCGGGCATCCTGCTGGACGAGCCCGCGGATAGCTTCCACCAGTGCGGGGATGCTGCCGTGGAATCGCTGGGTAGGGCGAGTGGCGAAATCGACTTCGGAGAGATCGCTGCGGTCTGCGTCCAGAACGTCCACAGCGCCGAGCTGGTCGAGTTCAACGCCGGAGAATCCGCGCAGGAGGTCGTCGAGATCCCACGGAGAGATGTAGATGTCTTCCGGGCGCACAAGCGAGCCGATTCCCGAGCGCTCGTGACGCTGCTCAACCTTGTTCCACCAGCGCTCGCCCTGGTTTTTGACCATGGCGGGCTCTTCGACGAAGACGCGCGTTGCCGGCCCAAGCAGATCGAGTAGGGTCAGGTTCGCTCCGGCAACCGGCGCAAAGAACTCCCACCCTGGAAAAATAGTGGCATCGCCTGTCCGGGTTGCGACGTGCGTGCGCAGTTCGCTCGGCTCCTCGCCACCTTCTAACTGCGCCCCTGCCAGCCCCGAACGTGTGAGGCGCGCGTTGATCGCGGTTAGGATCTTTTCCGTTACCGGAGTCTCCGTGAGCGGGAGCAGAAGCGCTTCGTCCAGCGAAGATGCGGAACGCTGCGTGTCGGGATCGAAGCGGCGGATCGACTCGATCTCGTCGCCGAAGAAATCGACTCGAACCGGACGGTCCATCTCCGGCGAGTAAACATCGAGGATGCCGCCGCGGAGCGTCACCTGTCCGGGCATCTCGACCACATCGACTCGCGTGTAGCCGACGGAGAGAAGGTGCTCGACCAGCATGTCCGGCAGATACTCTTCGCCTCGCTTGAGGTGAAGCGCCAGTGCGGCATAGTGGTCGCGAGGGAACAGGCGCATGCAGGCAGCCTCTACCGGCGCGATGACCAGTCGTGCAGTGCCTGTAGCGATCTTCCAGAGCGTGGCGGCGCGCGATTCCTGAATTTCGGGGTGCGGCGAAAGATTTTCAAACGGGAGCACATCATGCGCGGGAAAGCGCAGAACAGATTCCGCGTCGAGAGCGCCAGTCAGACTGCAGGCGGACAGCAGAGCGGCGTGGAGCGCTTCGGCGGCCTTGTTATCTGCGACCAGGATGAGGCAGGGCGCGTTCGCGGCGCGGACGAAGAGCGGAAGATAGAGTGCGCGGGCGGTGAAGGTGAGGCCGGAAACGCGTCTTCGCCCGCTGCCGG
>WNGR01005341.1_pt1 | contig 13786 bp, 12 predicted proteins | sample 5407581 | NCBI WGS metagenome assembly WNGR01 (sample SAMN13153383, study PRJNA577476) | soil metagenome | isolation source: 80 cm soil or saprolite under Garry oak tree replicate 2 | place: USA:California | collected 2016-06-15 | reverse complement strand
CAGCGAATTGACAATCGCACCAAAGGCCGCGCCGATAATCACGCCAACTGCGAGATCGACGGCACTCCCTTTTACGGCGAATTCCTTGAATTCGCTCCAAATCTTTTTCATACGACGATGTTGATCAGTTTTTTCGGAATGACAATCACGTTGCGCACGGTCTTGCCGGCGATTCGCTCTTGAATGTTCGGGAGCGCCAGCGCGGCGGTTTTCAGTTCTTCCTCCGTCGCCGCCATCGGCATCTTTATTCGATCGCGCAGCTTGCCGTTTATTTGAACAACGATTTCAACTTCGTCCTCAACCAGCAAACGTACGTCATAAGCTGGCCAGGACCGTTCTGTAATATCTTCGACCGCGTCGCCAAATCTCCTGTTTAACTTCTCCCAAAGCTCCGAGGTAATGTGTGGCGCAAATGGATTGAGCAAGATCAGGAAGGCCCTGATCGTCGATAAGGGAATAGTTTCGACGTTCGTGAAAGCGTTCACGAAGATCATCATCTGCGAAATCGCCGTATTGAAAGAAAACGACTCGATATCGTCCGTGACCTTTTTGATCGTGGCATGCAATAATTTTTGCTGTGGTCTGGTGGCATCGACGTCTTTGATCTTAGCGGACAATTCCCATTCGCCTGCCTGGCTTTCTGTCATGAGCAAGCGCCAGACGCGCGCTAGAAAGCGGGCCACGCCTTCGACGCCGCGAGTACTCCAGGGTTTCATTTGCTCGAGCGGGCCCATAAACATCTCGTAGCAGCGAAACGCATCAGCGCCGTGTTGATCGATCACATCATCGGGGTTAACGATGTTGCCGCGCGACTTGGACATTTTCTGATTGTCTTCGCCAAGGATGATTCCCTGGTTCACCAGCCGCTGGAACGGTTCCGGCTTCGACACATAGCCCAGGTCGAACAACACCTTTTGCCAAAAACGTGCATAAAGCAGGTGTAACACCGCGTGCTCGGTGCCGCCGACATACAAATCGACACCGCCCGGTTTATTCCCGCCCATCCAGTAATGTTCCGCTTCTTCTCCGACGAACCGTTGATCGTTATGCGGATCGCAGAAGCGCAGGTAATACCAGCACGAGCCAGCCCATTGCGGCATCGTGTTCTTCTCGCGCACGGCTTCGTCAGAGTAACGGATCCATTCTCTGGCCCGTGCCAGCGGAGGTTCGCCCGTGCCGATCGGCTTGTAATCGTCCAGCAGCGGCGGCACCAGGGGCAACTGTTGCTCGTTCAAGGCGCGGTGTTTACCATTTTGCCAAACAATCGGAAAGGGCTCACCCCAATAACGTTGGCGCGAGAATAACCAGTCGCGCAGCTTGTAATTAATTGCGCGTTTGCCAAGGCCACGTTCTTCCAGCCACGCGGTGATTTTCTTTTTTGCCTCGGCGCTCGTTAGGCCATTGATGATTGGCGAGCTGACTGCGATGCCTTCGCCGGTGAATCCCATTGCCGGTTCGTTTCCTATTGGCTGAACCACAACGACGATGGGTAGATCGAATTTTTTCGCGAATTCCAGATCGCGTTGATCGTGCGCTGGCACTCCGCCTATGGCGCCGGTACCGTACCCAAGCAACACGTAATCAGCGATCCAGATTGGAATCTTTGCATTGGTCGCCGGATTGATCGCAAATGCGCCGGTGAAGACGCCGGTTTTTTCCTTCGATAGATCGACACGTTCAAGCTCACTTTTGAGTGCAGCGCGTTCCCGATATTCTCGAACCACAGGCCACTGCTCCTCCGTAACGATTAAATCAACCAATGAATGTTCTGGCGCGAGTACCAGGAAGGTGCCCCCATAAAGTGTGTCCGGGCGAGTAGTAAAAACGCGAATGGTAGGGACGCAGCGCGACGACGCCACCTTGAAATCGATCTCTGCGCCTTCGCTTCGACCAATCCAGTTGCGCTGGTGTAGTTTTATTCCCTCGGGCCAATCGAGGTGGTCAAGCTCGTTGAGCAACCGCTCCGCATACGCGGTGATGCGCAACATCCATTGCCGCATCGGTCTCCGAACAACCGGGAAGCCCCCAACCTCGCTTTTTCCGTCGACGACTTCTTCGTTAGCCAACACTGTGCCGAGCTCCTGACACCAGTTAACCGCGACATCAGCCACATACGCGAGTCGAACGCTGTCCGGATCAGGTCCGCGATAGGTTGAAATCGGTTCCGCCCGATTTGTCTCAGGGTTAAACCAGGAGTTGTAGATCTGGAGGAAGATCCACTGTGTCCATTTGTAATAAGTCGGATCCGTGGTGTTGATCTCTCGTTGCCAGTCATAGGAAAAACCGATTCGCTTTAATTGGTCTTTGAATTTCGCGACGTTTTCACGCGTAGTGATCGCAGGATGCTGGCCAGTTTTGATTGCATACTGCTCCGCAGGGAGACCGAACGCGTCCCAACCCATGGGATGCAAGACGTTGAAGCCACGCAGACGTTTGTAGCGCGCGATGATGTCGGTGGCAGTGTACCCTTCAGGATGGCCCACGTGCAACCCCGCCCCACTCGGGTAAGGAAACATATCGAGCACGTAGAACTTTGGCTTCTGAGGATCGAAGTCTTTCTCGACGGGATTGGGCGCGTGAAACAGCTGGCGCTCGTCCCAGATGGCCTGCCACTTGGGCTCGATCTGGTCGAATGGATACGGTCTGCGGCGCTCGCTACTCATTAAAAGTCTTAATCAAGAAAACAGGAAGTCAGGAAGAGAAAGTCAAATTTACTCTTGGATTTGTAGTTTCCATATTTCATTTCAATCGTGACCGAACTTGTCATCGCAACGCGCAACGCGCATAAGACGCGGGAGATCCAGCATATTCTCGGACCGGAGTTCACAGTCCGAGATCTCCGCGCCTATTCTGCAATCTCGGAGATTCCCGAAAGCGGAATCTCTTTCGAGGAAAACGCTAGGCTTAAGGCTGTCGCGGTATCGCAACGCTTGCCAGATCTGGTGATCGCGGATGATTCAGGCCTGGAGGTCGATGCGCTCGGTGGTGCGCCCGGAGTCTATTCGGCGCGTTACGCGGGCATTAAGGCAAGCGAAAAAGAAAAGATCGACAAATTGTTGCGCGAGCTTGCAAGCGTTGGCGCCATAAGCGACGCGCGGCGAGCGCGATTTCGGTGCGTTCTGGCGCTCGCTTGTAAAGGCAATCCGCTCGGAAGTGTGGAAGGAGTTGTGGAAGGAAGAATCGCCGACAAAGCGCGCGGCAGCGGCGGATTCGGTTACGATCCAATCTTTATTCCGGAAGGATTCCAGCAAACGTTCGGCGAATTACCTGCGGAGGTGAAGAACACGATCAGTCATCGCGCAAAAGCGATTCGCCGATTTGCCACTAAGCTTCGACAGCTAAGCCGCGCGACTAAGGACTAGGAGGAGGCGGGGCAGGAGGAGCCGGCCCTGTTTGGGTGACGCCGCCGGCTGCTCGGATCTGGTAACCGACTTTTTGAATTCCCGAGATCCGAATTTTGTCGAGGACTCCAATGACGTCTCCATACATTGCCATCGGAGTCGCGCTCAGAGAAATTTTTATGCCCGGATTTGCTCGATGTAACCCGAAAAGGCGTGGTAGTACCTGATCATCCGGCACGTATTGGTTGTCGAAGAACACCGCGTTTCCTTCGAGTACTTTGACCGAGACAAAGTCTTTCACGCCGCTTGGTGGCGGCCCGACCGCAGCAGGCAAATTGACGCGAATGCCTTTCATGTGCGTCTGGCTCAGGCTCACCATCATGAAACTGGCGAGCAGAAAGAACATGATGTCGATCAACGGAATGATCTCGATCCGTGCCCGTTTATGCGGAACTGGCGAACCTAGTCTCATGTCTAATACGAAGCGCCTGTCATGGTGAAGGTGATGGGAATGTTAACCTTGGAAAGTGTTCCAGGTCTAAATCGCCACTGCCGAAACGCGCTGGTGGCGGCATTATCCAGGATAGGACTCCCAGTGCTTGACGAAACACTACAGCTAGTGACGTTGCCGCTACCCGATTCCACTGAGCAGACGATCACTCCACTGCCGGTAACGTGCCGCGAACGCGCCTCGTACGGGTACTGTGGACGCGGCGCGTATAAGGCGAGGGCTTTCGCGCGGGACATCGACATGGGGCCAGGTGCCTTGATTGGTGTAAATTTTTGCGCGTTTTGTGGTTGTCGCGGTGGCGGAGTTCTTTCTTCCACAAACTCCGGTTGAACGTCCGGCGGAGGCGGCGGCTCGGGAATCGGAATATCTTCGGGTGGAGGAGTTGCTTCAGGCGGAGCAAGCACGGCTTCCACAACCTGCGGTGGTTGCGGTGGAAGATCCACGGCCGGCGCTTCGTGCCGCTGCGAAATTGCAACCGCCGTCAGGTGGATCGCTAAAGCAGCACCGAGCGCCGTCCAGAAATACCATCGAGGCGGCGGCCGATAAATTAGCGGTCTCGGTCGCTCTGGCGTTTGTTTCACCGTTTCTGGCATATTCAGATCAACCTGGCGGCCCCGGCACTCCCTTTAACGCTTCGCTCTTAATCTCGAAGGAAATCTTGTAGTAGCCCGCTGCACGAATCAGATCCAGCGCATGGGCAACGTTCAGGTGGACTGAATCCTTGTCCCCTCGAACAAAGACCTTCGCATCAGGCGCCGATTGGTGCGCCATTTTCAGAAGGTTCAGCAATTGCTCATCTTTGACTTCGTCCTTATCAAAGAAATAATGGCCATCCCTATCGACCGACACGCTGAGGTACTCCCGTTTGGTCTGCGTCTCACCCGACTGGCCAGAGGGCAAATTCACCTTAATCCCCTTCATGTGCACCTGGCTAAGGCTCACCATCATGAAACTGGCGAGCAGAAAGAACATGATGTCGATCAAGGGGATGATCTCGATCCGCGCTTTCTTATGTGGAATGGGTGACGCAACTTGCATAGCAAATCTCTAGATGGAGGAGCGCGTTGCCGATGAAGGCGTGCTGCTCTGGATCGTCACTCCTTTTTCCGCTGTCTGAGCCTGGAGCATCACTTCCAAATTGGTAGCTGCCGTTTGCAATTCGAACTCCAAGTTAGACACGCGAGAGGTAAAAAAGTTAAACGGGATCAGCGCAAAAATGGCGATACCCAGACCGCAGGCCGTAGCGATAAGCGCTTCAGCGATACCGCCTGTCACTGCTTGCACCGCCAGCTCTTCGTTTCCCAGGAAGCTGAACGAACGGATCAGCCCAGTGATCGTGCCCAATAGACCGAGCAACGGCGCCAGAGTAACAAGGGTATCCATCACCACCAAAAACCGTCCGGCGCGTTTGATCTCGATGCCCGCGGCAACTTGCAGCGCGGCCTCGAGCGAGCTGTGTTGATGATTCAGACCATTCCACAGCATTCGTAGCACAGGGTCGCGGGAACTGCGCGAAAGCCTCGAAGCCTCGGCAGTGTCACCATTTTCAATTGCGGTGAAAACTTTCTCGATCCGTTTCGGATCCCGGCGGAACCAGCGGCCACCCCACCAAATGCATCGCTCGAGCACGACGGTGAGCGCTACGATTGAGACGATCAGAATCGGCCACATCACAGGGCCGCCCTTGTGAAACTTGTCGATCAGCCAGTTGCTGCCTAAAACACCAGCAGGCTGTTCCGGAGACGCTGATGCAGCAGGAGCAGGACTCGTGGCAGCGGCGGCAGCGGGACTTGTGGCGCCGGCGGCTGCCGGACTCGTCATTGCGCCAGGCGCTCCAGGTTGTCCTACAGCTGGAGCTTGCCCCGGCACTCCAGGCTGGCCTGCTGCTCCGGGTTCACCTGGCGGCGGCGGCTGCTGTCCTGGCTGCAGGTTTGTGGCAGGCGGTTGCTGAGCTGCTGCCGCCGGATTCGTCGGTGCCTGCGCACCCGGACTAGTCCCGCCGGTTGCTGGCGGCGCTTGTGCCGGAGGCGGAACTTGCGCAAGCGAAACCAATGCGAACGCGAGTGAAGACAGGCAGATAGTGAATAGTGTTTTCATAGTTGAAGCACGAGTTAGTTGACCGGTTCGATTTCGGTGCAGTTTTCCCTTATCGCAGAGGACTTGTTCGGGAGTCCAGCAAAACTTTTCATTTTTTTCCGCGATGTTTCCTTTTGCCGGGATCACATCTTTACATCGAATTATCTATACTGCGGGGCCGTAAGGCAAGTCTTTCAATAGGTTGCCGCGCCTCTTTCAGCGTTCTGACTGAAGATCCTTTTGCGCAATTGCCACGCTGTTGCGCAAGCGCGGCCAATTGTCGATCGCCGCTTCCAATTGATCTCCAAATCGAATTGGTCCGACACCGGCAGGGGTTCCAGTCAAAATCACGTCGCCGGGAAAAAGTGTAAGCGATTGACTTGCGAACGAAATAATCTCCGCAACGGAATGAATCATTTGACGTGTGCGCGTGCTCTGCCGCAGCTCGCCGTTCTGCCACAAGTTCACCGCAACATCGCTCAGTTCCGCATCGGCATACACGAACGGACCAATTGGTGTGTAAGTATCGAATGATTTGCAACGCCCAAATTGCTTCTCCTGTTTTTGCAAATCACGATCGGTGATATCGAGCGCGACAGTATAACCGAAAGCGTGACGAAGTGCGCCTTCCACGCTGACATTTTTTGTGCGAATTCCAATTACGACGGCAAGCTCCACTTCGAAGTCGGTTCGGTGTTCGGGAAAGGCGATCTCGACCACACTTAAATGCGCCAGCAAAGAACTCGGCGCCTTAAACCAAATTAACGGCGCACCAAATTCATCGCGTTTCATCTCGGCGATGTGATCCGCATAATTCAACCCGACCGCGATCAATTTTGACGGCGCGACAGGAATATCGATCTGCACAGTCGCGAGTGGCAGCACTTCGCCTGTAGGGGTAACTTGAATCCAGTAAGGCTGCGCCAGCCGGTGCACTTCGTCGCCGCGCAATTCGCCGTAAAAAAACTCCTCGCCCGATCTGAATCCTCCAAAAATTCTCATGCGCAGAATTGTATGGCGAGCGCTCCGGTTGCCGAACCAAAATCGCCAGGCGAAACACCTGGCTTGCAATTTCATCTCGCAACAACACCCACAAAATCGCGCACCGGTTTTTGCCCTCGGATTGAGAACACGCTGCCATTCTCGCGTGCGAACCAGAACGCGCTGGAGGAACCACCGTCGAGGTTCATCGCTCGACGAATTTTGGAATTCCCAGCAACAGCCACCGTTGCCAGGATGTTTGCTAACTCCGAAAGCGAGACATCAGAACAAACACCAAGCAATGCGCGATCACGGTTTGCTATTCCTGCAAAAGTTCGGCGCGCTAACTGTGAACTATTCAACCCACGAACAGGCGTGCTCGATTCTACAAGAAACGGACCAGATTGAATTGCAGACGTGATTCTTCTTGCGCGAGAAAATTCGCCGACACGAATAACGTCAATGCCCCGGTCTGATTGCAGCAGGATTCCCGTGATCATACGTGCCCGCCGTAATGGCGAGAAAGTCTCGCCATTGCTAATCCGCAAGCCGATCGGCTTGAACTCCGGATCGAAATAACCGCCGTTCACACTGCAAACGCATTTTTCTCGTTTCATGATTGTGCTGAGGCTTTCGCCTTCAGGATTATCGATGACCCGCAACGCACACGATTTCGCAGAGAAAACTACAACATCGACATCGGCTCGCTGACTAAGACCCGTGTCTTCCACAACCACATGCCGATGTTCGATTCCGGTCTGCCCGGCATCCTGTTCGACCGAGAGAGCATTCCAGTCCGCATGCGCCGACGCAACAATCGCAAGCAGCAAGAGAGTGCACAGATTGCGCGCAACACTTGTTTGGAGTGTGCTGCGTCTGAGCATCTATGTTTGTATGGGGCTTACAGCCTGACGGAATCGCCCGGGTCTGCGCGGCGGATCAAGCTTTTCCAGTGTATTTGGCGAAGAGCGCCTGAAACCCCGGATCATTCCGGATCGGGTCCCATGCCGGATTTACACGTAGATTTTGCAACGTGACTCCTGTGGGGCGACTCAACAATCCGTCGAGCAACTCGATCGCGCGACCGTTATCACCCAGGATAGCGTAAACCTGCGCGACGTTCTCCGTTGTTCTCGGGCCGTCGAATGCATCTTTACTTTCCGGCCGCAAATCTGTCGCTTGTTGAGCTTGTGCAATCGCAGCATCCTTTTGCCCGAGCCACGCGAGCACTTTTGCCAACTGAACGTGCAGGTCCGGATCCTCTGGTTTTTGTTTTAGCTGCTCTTCAAGAATGTCCTTGGCTTTGACGAACGCCGAGTGCGCCGCTGCGTCGTCCGCTAAGCCCTTTTTAGCAACGCCGATAGCATAATACTTCCCGGCCGACGAACCTGGGACCGCAGCCAATGACTCATCTGGTACATTCTCGGCGAGTTGCAATACCTGCTGGTATTTGCGTTGAAATAGGAGCAGCTCTGCTTGCCCGCCGACAATCTTTAGCCGCTCTTCACTGCTCATCGGCAGTGATTTCAATTTGTCCAGGGCTTGCTCGTACGCGGCGAAGTCACCTTTCTCCGCAATGGCAAGTTTGACCTTAACCTCCCACAGTCCGATCCCGTTTGGATTTAATTCGAGGGCGCGATCAATTGTCTTGTTCGCGGTGTCGAAATTTCGCTGCATCGCATAGTTAAAAGTGAGTTGTTGCAGCGGCCACGTGTCCTTGGGATTCAAAGTGGCCGACTTCTCGAGATTTGCGGTGGATTCGGCCCATTTTCCCTGGCGGCGCTGGATGGCACCTAGCGCCAGATAGACTTCCGATTCGTTAGGCAATCCGCGTCGCGCGATCTCGAATTCTCTTAACGCCGCGTCATAATCATTGTCGCCATAATAGTACGAGAACCCCAGCGCAAGATGCGCCTCCGGTAGATCAGGTTGCAGCTGCAACGCTCGTTCGGCTAAACTGCGCGCTTTGTTCCGACGTTCCGGTGAGCGATCACCGTCATGTACCAGCCAGCTCTCCAACTGCGAATAGCGCGCCTGGGCCAGGGCGAAGTTTGGGTCCAGCTCGACCGCACGCTGATAGAGCCGCTCGCTCTGTTTTAGCTTTGCCGGGTCCTCAAACGCACAGGAGAGATCGTGTGCCTGAACGAATGCCAGATAAGCTTCGCCGTTTTCAGTTGGCTTTCGCGTCATCTGCGATTTTTCGCCGGCGGATAACTTCGCTTGCAGCGCTTGGGCGATGCTTTGGGCGAGATCGCTCTGGATCGCAAAAACATCCGTGACATCGCGGTCGTAATCGTTTGCCCAGAGGTGCTCGTCAGTGTTGGCGTCGATCAACTGCACGTTGACACGCACCCGGTTGCCCGAGCGACGCACACTCCCCTCGAGAATATTGGAAACACCCAGCGTCTTGCCAATCTCACGAACGTTCGTCGGGCGGCCACGGTATTGCATCACCGAGGTGCGGGAAATCACCTTCAGGTCGCCGATCTTGGACAAGTTCGTAAGCACGTCGTCCTGAACTCCGTCTGCGAAATACGCGTTGGCCTGATCGTCACTAAGATTTTCAAACGGCAGCACGGCAATCGATTTGTCCACTTTGTGGGCCACTGCGCGTGGCAAAAGAAACAATCCTGCCGCTATAGAAATAGTTGCGCCGCCCACACCGAGAAGGATTACGTTGCGGCGCCGTCGTGATTTCGATTGCGGGTGTGGTTCCACTGCCGACGTGCGTTGGATTCCGGTCCGAGTGATGTCGAACATCCACGCCAGTACGAGCGCCACAGGAAAGCCAACCAGTAGCAACGCGATCACTCCGCGAATTGCAGAGTTCGGAATATCGAAAACCGGCAGAACCTGAGCAAGTCCTTGCGCGAGTGCCCAACTCCCAACCACGTACGCGATGGCTACCCGATATACTTTTCGCCGCTTCAGCTCCTCGAAGAAACCGGTCATAAAGGTGATTTGGTTCGCAACGGGACGATACAAGCGCCTATTAGACAGAACAACCGCCCGCCGCGTTCACTTAACTCCGCTCGCAAAGACAGTCTGAAAATGCGGATTCTGCTTTTCCCGGGAAACCACGCGGACGTCGATGTCCCGAAAACTGTTTTTCTCGAGAAATTCGTGCAGGTGCGCTTCACTGAACCCGAGCCAATGGTCGGCATAGAGCTCACGCGCTTTTTCGAAGCGATGACTCAACAGATCGAGAATCACAAGACGTCCGCCCGGTTTCAGAATTCGGTGGCCTGCACGGATTGCGCGCTCCGGATGAATGGCGTGGTGCAACGCCTGACTGAGAATCGCGAGATCGACGGTGTCTTTCCTGATCGGGGGATCTTCAATATCGCCCAGCCGGTATTCCAGGTTCTTGAACCCGTGTTTTTTTGCCAGTGTGGAGCCGAACTCGACCATCTTCGGTGAATTATCGATGGCGATGACTTTGCGCGCTCGTTTCGCCAGCAATTGTGAGAGCGTCCCCTCGCCTGCTCCGAGATCCGCGACGGTTAGCGGCGGAAGCAAAGTGATTAAGGTATGCGCGAGCGCCTGCCATGATCGTCCCGGCACATAGCCTCGCCCGAATTTCCCGGCAAGCTCATCGAAGTATTTGCGCGCTTTGTCCTGACGCTTTTGAAGAACAAGCTTCAGACTTGTGCGATCGCGTGAGCTCTCGGGCAGTTCGCGCGCCAGCAATCGCGTGATCTCCGCCACGCGCTCCCGCTGCGCGTTCTGTCCATCCTGGTTTGTGCCGTAATAAACATTCTTTCCCACGCGACGATCAGCCACCACACCGGCCCGCTTCAACTGCGCGAGATGACTTGAAATCCGGGACTGGCCCATCTCCAGAATTTGTTGCAATTCAGCCACCGAAAGTTCTTCCTGTTGGAGAAGCCGTAGCAGCCGCAGCCGGGTTGGATCGGCCAGTAACCGCAGCAAATTAATGGTTGACGCCATGATGTGAGCCAACGATATATCGACGCATCATGATCGGTCAATATGTCGCTGAGGCGATAGTAAATCGTTAAAAGAGTTACATCGTTACAATGTCAGTCATGAGCGCGCGTTTCGGATCGCCGATTTAACATTGTAACTTTTGTAACGAATTACGTTCTTCGAGCCATGTCCCGACGCTACATCTTTTCCTCAGAATCGGTTGGTGAAGGTCACCCCGACAAAGTTTGCGACGCGATTTCGGATGCCGTTCTCGACGCCTGCATTCGACAAGATCGACATAGTCGGGTTGCCTGCGAAACATACGCCAAATGCGACATTGTTATCGTCGGCGGCGAGATCACGATTCCGGGGCTGCCGGAAGAAAAGCCGCTTGAAAGCGTCATTCCCATTTCGGAGATCGTCCGCAAAACGGTGCGTGAGATTGGTTATGTGAACGACGACGATGTGTTTCACGCAGACAAGATTGAGATCCAAAACATCATCACGAAACAGTCCCCCGACATCGCCCAGGGCGTGGACGCGCGTGCAGTCGAGGGAAAAGAAACCGCCGAACAAGGCGCGGGCGATCAGGGGCTAATGTTCGGCTACGCCTGTGACGAAACACCGGAGCTAATGCCGTCTGCGATTATGTACGCGCATCGACTTGGTCGCGAGCTCACGCGCATCCGCAAAAGCGGCAAAGTCGGCTGGCTGCGGCCGGACGCGAAATCGCAAGTCTCAGTCGTTTACGAAAACGGAAAGCCCGTCGGCATTTCCTGCGTGGTCGTTTCAACGCAGCACACGCGTGATGTAAAGCATTCCGAGATTCGCAGCTTCGTAATCGAAGAAGTAATCAAAAAAGTTTTGCCCAAGCAAATGTTGAGCAACGACACACAGTTTCTCGTAAATCCAACCGGCAATTTCGTCATCGGCGGACCACAAGGCGACACCGGTCTGACCGGGAGAAAAATCATCGTTGATTCATATGGCGGAACTGGTCGCCACGGCGGCGGGGCGTTTTCCGGAAAGGATCCGAGCAAAGTGGACCGGAGCGCAGCATACATGGGCCGCTGGGTGGCAAAAAATGTGGTCGCGGCTGGGCTGGCAAAGAAATGTGAGCTGCAGTTCGCGTACGCGATCGGCCACCCGTCGCCGCTGAGCGTGCACGTGGACACATTCGGCACACACACAGTGAATGAAGAAGCAATCGAGCGGGCCGTACTTGCCACGTTCAGCTTCAAACCAGCCGATATCATCAAACAGCTCAATCTTCTTCGCCCGATTTATTCCAAGACCACAAACTACGGCCACTTCGGCAAAATCGATGATCCCGATATCACGTGGGAGTCCACCGATAAAGCCGCGGAACTGAAGAAGGCAGCAAAGTAATCCGCAGATTTCGCAGATTGAAATGCACAAGGATCAACAGAGCCATGCAATCATAAGTGCCGCAATGGTCGCAACTAGCTTACAGTCTAAGCGCCTTGTCAGAACCGCCTCTGAGAATCTGCGTAAATCTGCGAAATCTGCGGACAACCTTGAGGAAATCGTTTTATGAAAACATCGACAAAGGAACGAACGGAAACTGATTACAAAGTCGCCGATATTTCATTGGCCGATTTTGGCAGAAGAGAAATTTCCATTGCGGAAAAGGAAATGCCTGGGCTGATGGCGATCCGCGAAAAATACGCGCCGCACAAACCGCTGGCAGGCGTGCGCATCACCGGATCGTTGCACATGACGATTCAGACAGCGGTCTTGATCGAGACACTGTCCGATCTTGGCGCGAGTGTGCGCTGGGCAAGCTGCAATATTTTCTCCACGCAAGATCATGCCGCCGCGGCGATCGCCAGGCGCGGTATCGCCGTGTTCGCATGGAAGGGCGAATCGCTCGAGGAATACTGGTGGTGCACGTATCGCGCGATTTCGCACCCCGAAGGCAGAGGTCCGCAACTGGTGGTCGACGATGGCGGCGACGCCACGCTGCTCATCCACAAAGGCTACGAACTGGAAGAAGGCAGCGATTGGGCTAAGACGAACTCGGCAAACAAGGAAGAACAAGTCATAAAAGATCTGCTGCTCGATGTTCAGCGCGAGAATCCGTATCGCTGGCACGAGATCGTGAAGGATTGGCGTGGCGTATCGGAAGAGACCACCACCGGCGTCCGGCGCCTTTACAAGATGCATGAGGAAGGCCGTCTGCTGGTTCCAGCGATCAACGTCAACGATTCCGTCACCAAATCGAAATTCGACAATCTCTATGGTTGCCGGCATTCGTTAGTCGACGGATTGAATCGGGCGCTGGACGTAATGCTTTCCGGCAAGGTGGCGGTGATTTGCGGCTATGGCGATGTCGGCAAAGGCTGTGCGCAATCTTTACGCGGTCAGGGCGCGCGGGTCGTTATTACCGAAGTCGATCCGATCAACGCGCTCCAAGCGGCGATGGAAGGTTACGAAGTCACTACCATCGAAGAGACGCTCGGTCGCGGAGACATCTACATTACCGCCAGCGGCAACATCGATGTCATCACGCTGGAACACATGCAACGGATGAAAGATCAGGCCATCGTCGCCAACATCGGCCATTTCGATAACGAGATTCAGGTCGATGCGCTCAACGCAGCCAAAGGCATGACGAGAACCAACATCAAACCACAGGTGGACAAGTACACGTTCCCGGATGCCCACGAAATTTTCCTGTTGGCCGAGGGCCGTCTCGTGAATCTCGGTTGCGCAACCGGTCACCCGAGCTTCGTGATGTCCAATTCATTTTCCAATCAGGTCCTTGCACAACTGGATCTCTGGAAAAACCGAGAAAACTACAAGATCGGCGTTTACGTGTTGCCGAAGAAGCTCGACGAAGAAGTCGCACGCTTGCACCTGGAAAAAATCGGCGTGAAGCTGACGAAATTGTCGCAAGGACAAGCGGACTATCTCGGCATCCCAG
>WNGR01012598.1_pt1 | contig 13788 bp, 13 predicted proteins | sample 5407581 | NCBI WGS metagenome assembly WNGR01 (sample SAMN13153383, study PRJNA577476) | soil metagenome | isolation source: 80 cm soil or saprolite under Garry oak tree replicate 2 | place: USA:California | collected 2016-06-15 | reverse complement strand
GCATGGGCGACGCGGTTCACCGGCATCCGCCGACCAACGGCCTCGGGCTCAACATGTCCATCGCGGACGCGTACAACCTCGGCTGGAAGCTGGCTCTGGTCCTGGCCGGGCGGGCGGGCACCGCGCTGCTTGACAGCTACTCCCCGGAACGACAGCCTGTCGGGGCGCAGGGCGTCCAGCGCGCCATCACCAGCCTGCAGGAAGGGGCCGCGGTCGAGGCTGCCCTCGGGTACGAGCCGGCCCAGCCCGCCGAGGCAGGCTGGAAAGCACTCAGCACCTTGTACGAACCCGGACCCGCCGGGGACGAGCGCAGGGACGCGCTGCACAAAGCGATCGAGCTGAGCAACTACCAGTTCAACGCCCATGGCATCGAGCTCGGGTACCGCTATCGGAGCGACGCCGTCGTCGACGACGGCAGCCCGGACCACACCCCGGCGCGCGACCCTCAGTTGTACTACCAGCCGACCACTCGCCCCGGCGCCCGCGTCCCGCACGCCCGGCTCGAACACGACGGCGTCCCGGTCTCCTCGCTCGACCTCGTCGACGACCTGGGCTTCGCCCTGCTCACCGGGGTGGGCGGCGAGGCATGGGCGCAGGCGGCGGCGGAAATCTCCGCACGTGCGGGGGTAACCGTCCGCGTCCATGTCATCGGAGGCCGGGAAGGCGTGACCGACCCTTACGGCGAGTGGGCTTCATTGCGGGAGGTGGAGACCACCGGCTGTGTCCTGGTGCGCCCGGACCGGCATGTGGCCTGGCGATCCATGCGTCACACCCCGGACAGCGCTCGGCAGCTCCCCGCCGTCATCGAGCAGGCACTGGGACACCCGGGCTAACTCTGCTAGCACCCAGTCGACCGTCGCCCGCTCGTCGAAGTCGGGTGTCCTTACCAGCGCGCGAATCACCGGAATCCGATGACGACCTCTCACCTTCCTGGCGGCAAACCTGGGCATCGACCAGTTCAAACGACCAAGAGGAAGTGACATGACATCACCTGGTGAAGGCGACAAGCTCAGCTTCGCCCGCGACATCAGGCCCCTGTTCCGGGACAAGGACCGCGACTCGATGCTGGCTGCCTTTGATCTTTTCGACTACACGGATGTCGTCGAGCATGCCGACGCCATCGTCGGCTCCCTGAGCAGCGGGCAGATGCCCTGCGACGGCGCCTGGCCCGCCGCCCAGGTGGAGAAACTCCAGCAGTGGATTGACATGGGCATGCCCGCCTAGGTCTGGCGGATCACCGGGTTCCGGTGATGACCTTTCACCGTCCCGGCGGACAGCCTAGGCCCGTTGCGACGACACGCACGGGGGCCAGCCGGGATGTGCCCTCTCACCGCTGCGAAGCCTAGGAGGCTCTCGTGAAACTGAACGTGAACGGTGCCGACGTTGAGGTGGACGACCGTCACGCGAAGACTCCGCTGCTGTGGGTGCTGCGGGACGTGCTGGGCATGCACGGAACGAAATTCGGCTGCGGGATCGGCTACTGCGCGGCGTGCACCGTGCTGATCGACGGGGTTAACACGAAGTCGTGCCAGACCCCCGCCGGGCGCGCCGCCGGAAAGACGATCACCACCGTCGAGGGCGCTTCGGGGCCGGTCGTCGATGCGGTGCGGGATGCGTGGCACCGGGGCAACGTGGTGCAGTGCGGGTACTGCCAGCCCGGCCAGACGCTGGCCGCGGCCGCGCTGCTGGAGACTGACCGGTCACCGGATGACGCGGCCATCGGCCGGTGGATGAACGGGAACCTGTGCCGGTGCGGCACCTACCCTCGCATCAGAAACGCGATCCACGAAGCCGCTGGCACGCTGGCCGCGGGCCGAACCCCGGAGCGGCTGGCCGCTGTCCCGGAGCTGGAGATACAGCCGCTGACTCCGGAGGAGCTGGCCGATCCGGTCCATCCCTATGTCCGCATCCATCAGGACGGGACCGTTGTCGTTTACTCGGACCAGATCGAGATGGGGCAGGGAGCTCATACCGGGCTGGCGGCGATCGTGGCGGAAGAACTGGACGCGGATTTCGCCTCGCTCCGGGTGGTCAACGCGGCGAACGGGGCCAAGCCCGGCGGGGGGGATGTGTACGGGACCCCGGCGGGGGGCGGGTTTATCCAGCTTACCGGCGCGTCCACCTCGACCAGGGGTTACTGGGCCCGCTACCGCCTAGTCGCTGCCCAGGCGCGGGCGCGGCTGGTGGCCGCGGCGGCCGAGGCCTGGGGCGTGCGAGCGGAAGAAGTCGAGATCGACTCGGGCATAGTGCGCCACCCGAGCGGGATGCGCACGGGCTTCGGCGAACTCGCCGCGCGCGCCGGGCAGCTGCCAGTCCCGGACGACGTCCGCCCGAAGGATCCGGGCCAGTACAAGCTGATCGGGCGCGAGGGCAGGCTCCGGGTCGACGCTCCCGGGAAGATCCTCGGTACGACGCGGTTCGTCATCGACGTCACCCTGCCCCGGATGCTGACCGCGGTGGTGCTGCATTCCCCCAAGTTCGGCGCCACGCCGGCCGAGGTCGATGACAGCGCAGCGCTGGCCGAGCCCGGGGTCACCGCGGTGGTCCCGATCGAGGAGGGCATCGCGGTAGTCGGCGAGACATTCGATGACGCGCAGCGGGGCCTGCGCGCGCTGCGGGTGGAGTGGAACGAGCAGGACGCCGAGCGGCGTAGCTCGGAGGAACTGCTGGCCGAGCACCGGCGGCTGGTCGAGTCCGGCGAGCAGGCCGTGGTGGCCCGGGAGGACGGCGACGTCGCGACCGCGCTCGCGGGCGCCGCGCACGTCATCGATGCGATCTATGAGCTGCCCTACCTCGCGCACGCCCCGATGGAACCGAACAACGCCGCATGCCGGATGGGCGATGACGGCATCCTGGAGGTGTGGACCGGCACCGAGGGCCCCACCTATGAGCGCATGGCGGCCTCGGCGGCAGCCGGAATCGGTGAGGACCGGGTGCGGGTTCACGTCCCGTTCGCGGGCGGGTCGTTCGGCCTGCACAGCACCTCCGGACGCGATCCGGTCAGCGAGGCCGTGCAGGTCGCGCGGGCGCTGGACTGGAAGTACCCGGTCAAGGTCCAGTCGCTGCGCGAGGAGGAGTTCAAGTCCGGCAGGTACCGGGCGATGGCCGTGCACCGGGTCCGGGCAAGCGCCGACGCCCAGGGCCGCGTGACCGCGTTCCACCAGCAGATCGCCGCCGAGCCGACCTCGCCCAACATGCCGTTCGCGGTCGACTTCCTGTTCAAGGACGGCGTCGACTACATGACGACAAGCGGCGCCGTCGACGGCCCGTACGCGCTGGCCAACTTCAAGCTGGAGACGACCAACGTCCAGACCGGCGTGCCCATCATGGTGTGGCGGTCCGTCGGGAACTCCCACACCGAATTCGCCCGCGAGTCAGCGATCGACGAACTCGCAGCCGCCGTCGGGCGCGACCCGGTGGACCTGCGCCGCGACCTGCTGGCCGACAACCCGCGCACCCTCCGGGCACTGGAGCTGGCGGCCGAACGGGCCGGGTGGGGAACGCCCCTGCCCCAGGGCCGCGCCCGCGGCGTCGCCTGCAGCAGCTTCCTGTCCCACAGCGCCCAGGTCACCGAGATCTCCCTCGACAACCGCAACCGTGTCCACATCGAGAAGATCACCTTCGCGCTGGACTGCGGCATCACCGTCGACCCGGACCTGGTCCGCGCCCAGGTCGAAGGCGGCCTCATCTGGGCGCTCGGCGCCGCCGCCTGGGGGGAGGTCGTGCTCGGCGACGGCGGCCAGATCATCACCCAGAGCTTCGACCGCTACCCGGTCATGCGGATGCAGTCGGTGCCCCAGATCGAGGTGCTCTTGATCGAATCGGGCGAACCGCCGACCGGCGTCGGCGAGGTCAGCGTCCCCACCGCCGCGCCAGCCCTGACCAACGCGATCGCCGCGCTCACCGGAACCCGGATCCGCCGGCTTCCCATCACCAAGACCATGAGGGTCTACTGAGGAAGGACACCGCCGATGCCCGACGTCACGATCACCCCCACCGAGGACGGCCCCTACCAGGTCTCCGGGCCGGTACTGCTGACCGATGTCGACGGCCGCGAGATCCCGCACCCCGATCCGATGAACCTGTGCCGCTGCGGCCAGTCCGGCAACAAGCCGTTCTGCGACGGCACCCACCTCACCATCGACTTCGACGGCACCCTGGCCAACTGACGGACTCGACCACCACAAACCCCGACGCCTACCCGCCCGCGCTGCCAGCGCGTCTACGCCCACTGATCTGCGCGGCCGGGCCCCCGGCCTCCTCGCCCCAGCCACAAGGAGGCTGCCGTGACCTTCACCGTGGACATCCACCACCACATGCTGCCCGATTTCTTCTGGCGGGCCACCAACGAGGGCGACCACCCGGTCGGTGGTATCGCGCCGCCGCCCTGGTCGCGCGCGAGCACGCTCGCGTTCCTCGACGACGCCGGCATCGACGTCGCCGTCACCTCGGTTAGCACCCCCGGTGTACACACCGGGGACGACATCGCCGCGCGCGTCCTGGCACGACGGTGCTCCGCGATGTCGCGGGAATCGACCGCGTCGTATTCGGCTCCGACTACCCCTACCTGCGCCGCGACCTAGCCGTCTCCAGTCGCCAGCACATCGAGGCCAATCCGGAACTCACCACCAGCGAGCGAACGGCTGTCCTCGGCGGCACGGCGACGACGCTGGTCCCGCGGCTGGCTGCCATTCGGCATGCTCGCCGGAATGTGTAAGAATCCGCAGGTGGACATCGACGGTCCCGCGGTCGCCGAGCTGGTGGCCGACGTCGCGGCGGCGGTGAGCCGCCGGGCCGCCGCGGTGTCCGAGGATGTCTACGAGGTGATCCTGCGGGAGATCCCGGAGCTACGCGACGACAAGTCGGTGCTGACGCTGCTCGCCTCGAGCGTCCACAGCAACATCGGCACCTGCCTGCAGGTCATGCAGCACCAGATCGACCTGAGCGCCGTGCAAGCCCCGGCCGCGGCCGTGGAATACGCGCGCCGGCGGGCGCAGCGCGGCACGTCGCTGACCGCGCTGCTGCGCGCCTACCGGCTCGGACACGCGTGCTTCTCCGACTGGTTTCTCAAGGAGCTGGCTCAGCAGGCAGACGAAGCCCAGATGATCACCGCCGCCACGCTGAGCATGTCCAAGATCGTGGCCGGGTACGTCGACCAGACCTCCGAAGAGATCGTCGCGGCTTATGCGCGCGAACGGGAAAACTGGCTGCGGAACCGCAGCGCCGCGCGAGCCGCCAGGATCCGTGACCTGCTCTCGGGCGAGCGGATCAACGTGAGCGCGACGGAGGCTGCCCTGGGCTACCGGCTGCGCCAGTACCACGTGGGCGTCGTGTGCTGGGCGGGCGACGCGGCGGCCGCCGTGGACAACATCACCCGGCTCGAGCACGCGATCAGCCACGTCGCGGGGAAGGCGGCTTGCCCTGATCCTGTCTTCCTGCCCCGCGACGTATCCAGCGCGTGGGCCTGGCTGCCGCTGGGGATCCGGGACACGTTCGACGCCGCAGGGGCCAGCGTGGTCGGCGTAGACGGCGACATCCATTTCGCGTTCGGCGACGCGGCCAAGGGCGCCACGGGGTTCCGCCTCACCCACCAGCAGGCCCTCGCCGCCCAGGCGGTCGCGCTCGCCGCTGGCTCTCCCCCGCGGGCGGTAGCGTTCAGCGAGGTCGCGCCGGTGGCGATGATGCTCGGCTCCGCCGACCTGCTGCGGGCCTGGGTGCTCAGCACGCTGGCGGGCCTGGCCGACGACGACGAGCACCACGCCCGCTTGCGTGGGACCTTGCTGGTCTTCCTGCAGAGCGGGGGCAGCTACAAGACGACCGCCGAACGGCTGATGCTGCACAAGAACACGGTCCAGTACCGGATCCGCAAGGCGAAGGAGAGCCTCGGCCGGCCGATCGGTGAGAACCGCCACGACGTGGAGCTCGCGCTGCGGGCCAGCCACTGGCTCGGCTCGTCAGTGCTGCAGCACGGACCAGGCCACGCTAGACCAAATTTGTAGCGTCACCTGCTGCTGCCCGAGTCAGGCGGCAACGCGAACGGGCCGGCGAGTTGCATCGCACCGTACCCCGACCGTCGGACCTGCATCTGGCCGAGCGCGAAGGTTGACATCATGTCGAGGCTGATCACGTCAGGATCACGTCAGATTGCCTTCAGCGCCTCCGATTTGGTCACGACTCGGCCCAGGGCGCCGTATTCGTGCAGGTCACCGAACATCTCGATGCGGATGGCCTGGTCCAGGCCGCCCACGCGGACCGGTTCGTAGCCGCCGGCGCGGATCAGGTCAGCGACCAGGTCGCCTGCGGCGGCGTCGTCCGCGGCATAGAACTGCACCGCACGCTCGGGCTCCTGCCGCGCGGCCGCCGACAACGAGCCAGCCGACAGCGTGCCGAACGCCTTGACCAGCCGCGCTCCGGCCGGCAGCAGCCCGGCCAGGATCTGGCCCGAGGACTCCTGCTCGCCGATGACCTTGCGGTAGCCGCCAGCGTCATCCGGTCCGACCGGGTTGGTCGGGTCGACGATCACCTTGCCGGCCAGCCGCTCGCCATACTGGGCGATGAGCTGCTTGAAGATGTCGAGCCAGACGGCGAGCACGAGCACGTCGGCCCGCTCGATGGCCTCGTCGACGCTCACCACTTCCGCGTGGCCGTCGAGGCCGGACGCGACCTTCCCGGCGGCGTCCTGGTCGCGGCCGGCCAGGAGGAAGTCCTGACCGCCGGCCGCGAAGTTCGCCGCGAGCCTGCTGCCGATGTTGCCGATGCCGATGATGGCAACCGTGCTGTCCGAAATAGTCACCGTGGTCAAACCTTTCGTAACGCGGTTTCCGGGTAGGGCCGAAGTTAGCGGCCGACACGGTGAGCGGCCGTCACCTAGTTCCGGTGATTCGCGATCCGGCGGCCCGGTGACCGCCGGCCTAACGCGCGCGAGCGCCCGCGAGCAACCGCAGCTCCCGCGCGCGCTGCACCGCCGAGGAGCGGTCACGGACACCGAGCTTGGCGTAGATGCTGCGGATGTGCGTGCTGACGGTGTTCGGCGACACTGACAGCTCGCCGGCGATCTGCGGCCGGGACAGGTTGGTCGGCAGGTACCGCAGCACCCGGAGCTCGCCCGGGCTGAGCTCCTCTGTTTCCGGCGGTGCGGACTGGTTCTTAGTCGCCGGGGATTCACCGCGCAACACATCGAGAATGCTGGTGAGCAGGGCGGCGTGCGCGGTCTGGCGCCGCGGCAGGGCCTCCAGCAGCTCCCGGGAGCCGGTCATCGCGAACGGCAGCACCAGCCGGTCAGCCTCGGCGAGGGCCAGCGCTCGTTCGGCGGCCTGGTTTGCCGCACGCTGGTCACCAAGCTCACGATAGGCCAGCCCGGCCAGCAACTGCGCCTCAACGACCGTGACGTACCCGATGACCGGCGCCGTGCCGTCCAGGACATCCCGCACCGCGCCCAGAGCTCCGGCCGGATCGCCCTCGGCGAGGCAGATCACCGCGCGGGCATTACCGATCTCACCCGAGCCGGCCCGCTCGTCATCGAGCGCCGCGAGCGCGGCGCGGGCCTCGCCGGTCATCCCGAGGCGGGCCTGCGTGGCCAGCAGCCAGCCGGTCACCTGGCCCGCCAGCGCGTGCGGCCCCTCAAGCCGCGATTGCAGGCGCCCGGCCGCGCTGAACTCCTCGAGCGCTTCGTGGTGGCGGCCGCGACAGGCCTGGAGTATCGCGGTCGTCTGGTGCAGCAGCAGCCTGATGTCCGGTCCGGTGTCCGCCTGCACGGCCTGTACGGCGCGCTGCAGCCACCGCTCGGCCTCGTCGAACTCCCCCGTCCAGACCATCGTGCCGGCCAGCGTTATCAGTGCGGGCGCGATCACCGGCTCCGTGCCCCAGCCGTGCCGCTCGGCGAGCGCTATCGCCTCACGGCAGCGCCGCTGGGTTGTGGCGAACGGGTGGATCTTCGACGCGAACCCGAGCTGCGCCAGGCAGCTCACTTCGAGGTAGGGCCGGCCGATCCGCCGGGCCAGGGCGGCGCCCTCCTGCAGGTGGCGTTCGGCGTCCGGAAGGCCCAGGGACCACGCCTCGACGGTCCCCAGGTTCATCAGCGCCACGGCGCGCAGGTCGCTGCCCAGCGCGATGTCCTCGTCGGATTGTCCGCTGACCGGGGAGGCGAGGAATCTGACCTGCTCGACGACGCCGGCCAGGTGACCGCGGCGCCGGGCCAGCGACAGCTTCAGCGCCGCGATCGCCACCCGGAGGCGGCGCTGGCGTTCCGGCGGCGCGGTCTCGGCGTAGGTCTCGGCGACCGCCAGGTGCGCGGCCGCCTCGTCCAGGCGGCCCTGGACCAGGTCACCACCTGCGCGCACCAGGGCCAGTTCCGGGTAGTCCGCGCCCGGCGGGAAGGCCCGTATCAGCGCCTGGATGGTCTGCGCGTACCCGTCCAGCGTCAGGCTGAACGAATGGTCGGCCAGCAGCCGGGCCGCATCATGCCAGTCGCCCGCCGCCTGCGTGTGCCGGATGGCGTCAAGAACCTCGCCATGTCCGCTGAACCATTCGGCGGCCCGCCGGTGCAGCGCCGGAATTTCCTCGGGCAGCGTCCGGCGCAGGGTCCAGGGACACGACGAACGCGTTGGCGTCCTCGAGTTCCAGCAGGATCCGTTCCGACCCGGGGCGGCCGGTCAGCAGGTCGGCCAGCTCGCCGTTGACCCGGTCCAGCAGCGCGGTGCGCAGGAGCAGATCCTTGACATCGCCGGGCTGGCGGTCCAGCATCTCGCCGATCAGGTATTCCGCGACCGCGCGGTTGGTGCCGGAGAACTCCGCGACGAACCGCTCCGGGTCGGGGTGTCCGGCCAGGGACAGCGCCGCCAGCCGCAGGCCCGCGGCCCACCCTTCGGCCCGCTGGTGCAGCAGCGCCGTCCCGGCCCCCGACAGCGCGATACCCGAGGCGGCGAGCAGCTCGCGAGTGTCGCGCTCGGTGAAGCGCAGGTCCGCGGCGCGGATCTCGGCGAGCTCGCCGGCCAGGCGCAGCTGATGCAGGCCCAGCCGCATATCGTGACGGGTGGTCAGCACCGCATGCGCGCCGGGGGGAAGTTTGGTCAGCAGCCGGGTCAGCTGGGCGAGGGTCTCCGGGGAGTTCAGCTCGTGCAGATCATCAATAACCAGCGTGATGTCACTGCGAGCACCGGCGAGCTCTGATAGCACCCGGTCGACCATGGCCGGCGCATTGAAATCCGGTGTCGCGGCCGGTGGTTTCGCGCCGCTGGCTGTACCAGAGGCATGCCGGACCGCGTCGAGCAGGGCCAGCCAGAAATCCTGGGCGTCGTGCTGATCGCGGCGCACCCGCACGACGGCGAGCCGGTGCGCCCGGTCCGGACGGTCAGCCCAGGTGCGCAGCAGCGAGGTCTTCCCGCTGCCGGCCGGGGCCGAGATGATCGTGACCTTCTTCGCCGACGCGCGATCCAGGGCGGCGAGAAGATCACCCCGGTCGATCAGCCGGGGGGTTGCCCCAGCCACCGTCACATGCCTGCCTTGGTATCTACGCCTGACACCCTAACGCCGGTGATGCGGTACTGGCGCCTTCCCCTCGCTACCAGGCCGTTCTGCGCTGTCCCGCGATGCTGCGGCGCCGGTGAGCGGAGCGGTATTGCCGCCTACGGCCCTTAAGGAGGCCGATGCGCGCCGGCCCGGTAGGACATCAGGCTGGTGGGCCTCCGGCAGGCCAAGGTGCTCGGCTAGCCACGGCCCGGTCGCGCTGCCTGGGGTATACGCGACCTCCTCTGGCTTGCCCGCCGCAAGGATGCGCCCGCCGTCCGGGCCGCCGCCCGGGCCCATGTCGATGAGATGGTCGGCCGCGGCGAGCAGGTCCAGGTCGTGGTCGATGACGATGATCGTGGCCCTGGCCTCCAGCAGCCGGCCGAACACGCTGACCAGGGTGGCCACGTCGAGCGGGTGCAGGCCGGTGGACGGCTCGTCGAAGACGTACAGCGCGCCGCGCTGGCTGGCGCGCAGCCGGGAGGCGATCCGCAGCCGCTGCGACTCGCCGCCGGACAGGGACGGGGTGGGCTCGCCGAGCCGCAGGTAACCGAGGCCGACGTCGCTGACGGGCCGCAGCGCCCTGGCCACCGGGGCCCGGTCGGCGAACCGTTCCAGAGCGTCGCCCACGCTCAGGGCGAGCACGTCAGCGATGGTCAGGCCGTCGACCCGGACGGCTAGGGTGGCGTCGTTGAAGCGGGCGCCGTGACAGGTCGGGCACGGGACGGTGATGTCGGGCAGGTACTGGACGTCGAGGTCGATATGGCCGAGCCCGAGGCAGGTCGGGCACTGCCCCTCACGCGTGTTGAACGAGAAGTGACCAGGCTTCCAGCGCCGCCGCCGGGCGTACGCTGACTCGGCGAACAGGCGGCGGATCTGGCCGAACGCCCCGGAGTAAGTCGCGGGCGTCGACCGCGCGTTCTGGCCGATCGGCGAGGCGTCGACCTGGACGACCTGGCGGATGCGGGCGAGGTCCAGACGGCGGACGTGCACGGGCGGCGCCGACCCGGTCAGCAGCGCCCGCGCGGCCGGGATGAGGCTGTCCAGGACCAGGGCGGTCTTCCCAGCCCCGGACGGACCGGCCAGCGCGGTCAGCTGGCGGACCGGGAAGGCGGCGGTGAGGTCGTGCAGGTTGTACAGGTCGCCGATCTCGATGTTGGTCTGTCCGCCAGGGCTGGGCCGCGCCGGGCGGTCGCGTCGCACCGCCGTGGCGCCGGCCAGGAACGGACCCATGATCGAGTGCGGGTCGGTTTCGAGCTGGCTGGGTGGGCCCTGGGCGATGACCGTGCCGCCATTGCGGCCGGCCCCGGGGCCGAGCTCGATGACCCAGTCGGCGCTGCGGATGACCTCCCGCTCGTGCTCCACCACGACCACGGAATTACCGTTTCCGGCCAGGGCGGTGATCGTCTTGAGCAGCCCGGCGACGTTGCTCGGGTGCAGCCCGACCGACGGCTCGTCCAGCACGTAGAGCATTCCTGTGGTGCTGGTGCGCACCGTCGAGGTGAGCTCGATCCGCTGCCGCTCCCCCGTCGACAGCGAGTCACCGGCCCGGTCGAGGGTCAGATAGCTCAGCCCCACGTCAAGCAGTGGCGTGAACCTGCCGTCCAGTTCGGCGAGCAAACCAGTCGTCATCCGGCTGAGCTCGGTGCCATGGCACACCGAGCACACCCGGGTGACGAGGAAACGCTGCACCAGGCGGCGGGTGCGCTCGTTGTCGCTGCGCAGCGAGCGTTCGACAGCGGCGACCGCATTGTCGTAGTTGACCGAGAGCTGCACGGTCCGCCCGTTCCGGCCCGAGCGCAGCGTCACTTGCCGCCGGACAGGTTCGCCGTGCAGTACGATGTCGCGCTCGTGATCGGTCAGTGACCGGTACGGTACGTCGAGCCGGACGCCGAGCTCGCCCGCGGCATACATCGACAGCCGCCGCCCGCCGGAGTTCCACGGCAGCACCGCGCCTTCGGCGATCGTCTTATCCGGGTCGGAAACCAGGGTGCTGACGTCGACTTCGGACCGCACGCCCGGGCCTTGGCAGGCCGGGCACGCGCCGTAGGAGTTGAAGGCGAAGGATTCAGCGCTGGGATGCACGAAACGCGCGCCGCACACCGGGCAGATGATCTCCTCGCTGAGCGTGGCGATCGACGGCCCGACGCGGTGGCCGTTCGGGCACAGGTGCGTGCCCAGCCGCGACATCATCAGGCGCAGCACGTTGAGCACCTCGGACATGGTGCCGACCGTGCTGCGCGGCCCCGGTATCGGCGGGCGCTGCCGCAGGGCCAGCGCGGGCGGCAGGTGGTCGATCCGGTCTACGTCCGGCCGCTGGGCCTGGGTCAGCCGCCGGCGGCTGTAGGTGCTCAGGCCCTCCAGGAACCGGTGCAGGCCCTCGGCGTACAGCGTGCCCATGGCCAGCGATGTCTTGCCCGATCCGGATACCCCGACCACCGCGACCGTCCGCCACAACGGCACGTCGACGTCGATATCCCGCAGGTTGTTGTGCCGGGCCCCATGCACGCCGATGACCGCGGGCAGGGTTCCAGGCACGGGATTATCACCAGCTGTCATAACGGCAACTTAAGCGGGCCGGGCCGAGCGAGGTACGAGGGGACTGGCGGCGATGCCAGCCTTCTGACGAAATCAGGCTTGTGGGGCGCGATGGCCGGGCACGGTGGCGCGGTGCCCGGTGCGTTCTGGTCAGGGGTGGACCGGGCCGCTGGGCCCGCGGTCGAGGCGCAGCGACTGCATGATGGCGAATGTGGTGGTGGTGGTGAAGATCTCGATGTCCGCGGCGGCCAGCACGCCGGTGTACTTCGCGATGACGGGCGCGGCCGCGCGCTCGGTGACGGTGTCCAGGTGGGCTTTGACCCCGGCCCAGGCGTTCTCCCCGTACCTCATGTAAAACGGCCCGCTCGACACGCCCGACGTAGTACCCCTGATCGTTCAGGGCCGGGCCGAGCGCGGACCGGGGGATCGGCGCGTAGTCGGGCAGGTCCGGGGCGCTGTCGGCGCCAGCGGCTGGTGATGTCACGGTGTCTCCCTTGAATCTGGGCACGTCCCCTGGCGGCCGTGCGATCGTGCGCGACAGGCCCAGAGTCGCTGCCAGCCAGGTGAGAGGTCGTCACCGGATCACGGTGATTCGCGTGCCAATGTCGGCGAGCCGGCGGGCGTTCACCGGATCCCGGTGATGCGGGTTCACCTGCTCGGCCCCCACCATGGCCGCATGGACCCGGCACCCGCCCTGTACACGATCCGGATCAACGGGCACCTCGGCGCCATGATGCTGTCCGCGTTCCCGGCCATGGCGCCGCAGTGGTATGGCGCGGACACCGTGCTCACCGGGCTGCTAGACCGGTCGGCGCTGTACGGGGTGCTGGCCGAGATCGACGCGCTCGGCCTGGACCTGCTCGAGGTCCGCCAGCTCGAGCCGGACTGCGAATCACCAGAACCAGGTGACGGCCGCTCACCGTGATGGCCGCTAACTTCGGCCACACCCAGCCAGCAACTGAGCGGACGAACCTCAGCGTTCGAAGGAGGACAACCATGGCATCGCCGGCCTCAGGCGCGCCGCACCTGCCGGATTTCGCGCCGGTTCCGCAGGCCTCGCTCGGCCCCGCGGTCAACGACCAGGGCTACTACGTGGACGCGTCGAGCGGAACCTCTACTGGGTCACCGACGGCGACTACCACTCGGCGTTCCTGACCACCCCGGACGGCGTGGTGCTGTTCGACGCGCCCCCGTCCATCGGCCACAATCTGCAGCGGGCCGTGAACGACATCGCCGCCGCCGAGGGGGTGAGCAACACGGTGACCCACCTCGTCTACACCCACCACCACTCCGACCACGCCGGCGCCTCCTCGCTGTTCACGGTCCCCACCGCCTTTTCGATCCTCGAGTCGATCCGCCTCGACCTCGGCTACCGCATGGACGTTCACCGTTCCTATAAAAAATAACCCCAGAGTCCCTGAGGTCTCAAAAACTTCTTTAGCCCCAGGACCTGGGCTTCCTCCCCCGATCCGTCTCTGTCCTGTCCTGTGATGGTTTCTCGGGTTTCCCGAAGGTCTATCGTGTCTATCGCTGGTCTTCCTGGATCAGTGAAGGCGAGGAGGCCCAGGTTTGAGCCTGGCCGTGGTACGAGACCTGCGGATGGCGCGGGTGTCCTGTCTCGTTGGAGTTGAGGCAGTCTCGTTAATCTGAGGCATCCTGCCCTGTTGCCTAATCTAGGTGAGACACTTTCTGTTACCGTTTAGTCACGGGCATGAGGTGACTGTGGCTGCGGGTCGGGCGGTGGGC
>WNGR01011396.1_pt1 | contig 13791 bp, 14 predicted proteins | sample 5407581 | NCBI WGS metagenome assembly WNGR01 (sample SAMN13153383, study PRJNA577476) | soil metagenome | isolation source: 80 cm soil or saprolite under Garry oak tree replicate 2 | place: USA:California | collected 2016-06-15 | reverse complement strand
AAGGTCAAGGTCAAGTTGCTGGGCTTCGATGAGCGAGGCAAGGTGCGCCTTTCTATGAAAGTCGTCGACCAGATGACCGGCGAGGATCTGGAAGCGAAGCAGAAGGCCGAGGCCGAGCAGCATCGCAGCGATCAGCAGCGCGAGGCGGCGGGCGCGGAATAGTCGCGCGCACGTCGCCCCACCGCGCTAGCATCGAAGCTCGCCCTGCCCGCGCTCGCGGGGCTCAATGCATCGCGGACCAGCGCCACACGATCCAAATCGCGGCGATGAGAACGAGAGCAATGAGCCCGCTCGCGATTTTTAGCCTATGCACGCGGTTGAGCGGCGTCGCGAGGCGGGGGTCCGCGATCAAGCGCTCCCGTCGGCGATCGTCAGGATAGAGGGGATCATCACCCATCTTGCTATGCGCGTGCCCAGCGCACACCGACCGAGTTCAATGGTGGCACCCGGCAGCGGCGGTTCACTGCGCCGCGTCCTTGGCAATCGCCTGCTCATTCGCCACGGTTTCGTCCTTGAGCGAGGTTGGATGCGGCATGGCAATGACGTTGTAGCCGGAATCCACGAAGTGAACGTCACCGGTGACTCCACTCGAGAGATCCGAAAGCAGGTAGAGCGCGGCGCCACCGATTTCTTCCAGCGTCACGCCTCGGCGCAATGGCGAGTGCCGTTGTTGAAAGGCAAACATCTGCCGCGCGTCGGTAATGCCGGCGCCGGCGAGCGTGCGGATCGGGCCAGCCGAGATGGCGTTGACGCGAATCGCTGCAGGGCCGAGATCGACCGCGAGGTAGCGCACCGACGCTTCCAGCGCCGCCTTTGCAACTCCCATGACGTTGTAGTTCGGCATCGCCCGCTGCCCGCCATTGTAAGTGAGCGTGAGCATCGCGCCCCCTGCGGGCATCAGTGCCGCTGCGCGCTTCGCCACCTCCGTGAAGGAGAAGCAGGAGATGATCATGGTCCGCACGAAGTTCTCGCGCGTGGTATCGGCATAGCGGCCCCTGAGTTCGCTCTTGTCGGAGAAAGCGATCGCGTGCACAACAAAATCGAGCGACCCCCATTTTTCAGCGATGGCGGCGAAGGCGGCATCGAGCGAGCCGACCTGCTCGACGTCGCAGGACAGCAGGAGCGAGGCCCCCACGGAATCCGCGAGCGGTTTGACGCGTCGGCCGAGCGCCTCGCCCTGATAGCTGAAGGCGAGTGTCGCCCCATGAGCAGCCAGCGTCCTGGCGATTCCCCACGCAATCGAATGATCGTTGGCAACCCCCATAATCAGCCCGCGCTTGCCCTGCATCAATTGAGTCATAGTGCCCGAGTCTGCCGCTCTCTTTCCCGCCTCTCGCGCGGGCACGAATTGACTGTCATGCGTTGCTTAGACATCGAGGCGCTTGAGCACTACCGAGGCGTTGGTGCCACCGAATCCGAACGAGTTCGATAGCACGCAGCCAAGCTTCACGTCGTCACGCCGCTCGCGCACAATAGGGACTTCCGCGAAACTCGGGTCGAGATTATCGATATTGGCGCTTTCGCAGATGAAGCCGTTGTTCATCATCAGCAAGGAATAGATCGCCTCCTGCGCGCCAGCCGCCCCAAGCGAATGGCCGGTGAGTGATTTCGTTGCCGAAATCGGTGGGCAGTGCTCGCCAAAGACTTCGCGGATCGCTTCGATCTCCTTGATGTCGCCAATCGGGGTCGAGGTCGCGTGCGGATTGATGTAGTCGACCGGCGCCTTGACGTTGTCCAGCGCCATCCGCATGCAGCGCATGGCGCCCTCGCCCGAAGGCGCCACCATGTCGAAGCCATCGGAGGTGGCGCCGTAGCCGGCGACCTCACCGTAAATGCGCCCGCCGCGCGCTTTGGCGTGTTCGAGCTCCTCCAGCACCAGCACGCCGGCCCCGCCGGCGATTACGAAACCATCACGATCAACATCGTAAGCGCGCGACGCCTTCTCCGGCGTCTGATTGAAGCTCGAGGACATGGCGCCCATGGCGTCGAACAGTACTGAAAGAGTCCAGTCGAGCTCCTCGCAACCGCCGGCAAAGATCACGTCTTGCTTGCCGGACTGGATCACTTCGGTGGCGTTGCCGATGCAATGATTCGAGGTCGCACAGGCTGACGAGATCGAATAATTGACGCCCTTGATCTTGAACCACGTAGCGAGTGTTGCCGATGCGGTGGAGGACATCGCCTTGGGCACGGCGAAGGGTCCGACCCGCTTCGCGCTCTTTGTGCGGGCGATGTCGGCGGCCTCGACGATCGCTCGCGTTGATGGCCCGCCTGACCCCATGATGATGCCGGTCCTCTCGTTCGAGATTTCCGCTGCCTCGAGACCGGCATCGCGGATCGCCTGCTCCATCGCGACGTGGTTCCAGGCTGCACCGCCGCCCAGGAAGCGCAAGGCACGACGATCGATGGCCTCCTCCGCGTTGAGGCTGGGCGCGCCGTGCACCTGACAGCGAAAACCGAGCTCGGCATATTTGTCGGCGCGGGAAATTCCCGATTTGGCCTCCCGCAAACTTGCCAGCACTTCTTGGGTGTTGTTGCCGATGGACGAGACGATGCCCATTCCGGTGACGACGACCCGCCTCATGAATGCCTCGTCAGCATCTTGATTGGCGCAAGAGCGCTGCTGGCGCCGTCAGCCCCCGCTCGGCTGCATTACTTCGTCGCGGAACAGGCCGACCTTGAGGTCCATGGCACGATAGATGATTGACCCATCTGCTGACAGCCAGCCATCGGCAATACCAAGCACAAGCTTGCTGCGCATCACCCGCTTGATGTCGATGCCGTAGACGACGTTCTTGACGGTAGGTAGGACCTGGCCCGAAAATTTGAGCTCGCCAAGGCCGAGCGCGCGCCCTCTGCCGGGTGCGCCAAGCCAGCCCAAGAAAAATCCGAGCAGTTGCCAGAGCGCATCAAGGCCCAAGCAGCCAGGCATGACCGGATCGCCTTTGAAGTGACAAGGGAAGAACCACAGGTCCGGCTTGAGATCGAGCACGGCGCGAACCAGTCCCTTGCCATACTCCCCACCGGCTTCCGCGATCTCAGAAATGCGGTCGAACATGAGCATGGGGGGCAGCGGGAGCTGGGCATTACCCGCGCCGAACAACTCTCCGCGCGCGCAAGCCAATAGGTCATCGTATCCGAAGCTGCTGCGCCGGTTCGCCATCCGCGCCCTGTCCGTGACGGCCTGGTAAATACCCAAAGCGTGGAACTCCTAACATAGGCTCCCCGGGGGGCAAAGCTTAGCCGAGAACGGCCCGATCCCGCCACATGGGAGTTCCCTGAGCATCGTTGCGAAGGAGTTGCACGCTCCGCCCTATATGTTACAAATGCAACAATCGTCCCACGCGTATGAAGGTTCAGTTGTGGCCACTATTCCGTCGCGCACCGTTATCTGCGCCGAAGGGCTCGAAGGCGGCGAACGTCCGGCAGTGACGCCCCCACGTTCCGGCCTGACCGGCTGCCCTTGGCGTGATGTGAAATCCATGCTCCGCGACGTCGGCTTGCGTCCCACCCGCCAGCGCATGGCGCTCGGCTGGATGCTATTTGGCAAGGGCGACCGCCATGTCACTGCCGAAATGCTCTACGAGGAGGCGACCAAAGCCAAGGTACCGGTGTCGCTTGCCACCGTCTACAACACCTTGCACCAGTTCACCGACGTTGGCCTTTTGCGCCAAGTCGCTGTTGACGGCTCAAAAACCTATTTCGACACGAATGTATCGCAGCACCACCATTTCTTCGTCGAGGGTGAGAACGATCTGCTCGACATCCCGGACGCCGACGTCGTCGTTGGCAGGACCCCAGTCCCGCCGGAGGGCTACGAAGTCGCGCGCATCGATGTCGTGGTCCGCGTGCGGCGCAAGGCGCGCTGAGCAGCACTCGTTACGGTTTGGTCGGCTGCCGTTTCTCGCCTATTTACTTTCGGCTTATTCGACCTTCTCGTTTGGATAGACGCCCCAGAGCTGCTCCTGAACGATCCAGCCGTCGAAGCCCAGTCCGGCAACGCGACACCAGCTGCCCGTGCAACGCTTGACCGCTGCGAGCACACCGGGCTGCAATCGGGCGATCACAGCGGAATCACCCTCGCCCTTGTCGTAAAGCGGCACGAGTTCTTTCTTGTCCTTGGCCGTGACGACTGCCGTGCGCCGTCCTGACAAAAGCGAGTGGTATACCCATCCCTCCGATCCTTCCCAATCACGAATGCGCCGCCAATTATCCGACTCCGCGGTGATTTCCACCGGCAACCCGGCGCGCGTATAGACAAACGTCACCTCATGATCGCGCGTGGGGCCGCCGCGCACATTGACGCGATCCGGCTTAAGGCTCACGAAGCGCGGCATCGGCAGGCCGCTCTTGGGGCCAATGACTTCTCCCGCGGCACAAACCGTTGTGACACGCAATCCGGCTATCAAGACCAGAGCCGCCAACCACGCCTGCCACACGATCCGCGAATTGCGCGTCTGATTCATCGTCACGCCATGGAAACAAATGAATTGCGATCGCCGCACGCAAGCGGCGGCGATCGCTCCGGGCCTTTGTCTTCACACGTGCATCTGTTAGAGAGAGATGCCTCCGCCTCGAAAGACTAGTGTCGAGCACGGCGGTTAAAGAGACCTGAACGGAGCGAACCTCTTGGCCGGCTGGAGGAAGTGACGAAGGTCGGAAATCATGGCGCAACGCAAAAAACCGCTGGTCGTCGTCACGCGCAAGCTTCCGGACAGCATCGAGACGCGCATGCGCGAACTCTTCGACACTCAGCTCAACCTCGATGACAAGCCCATGACGGCCGCACAGCTCGCCGACACCGTAAAGAGCGCCGACGTGCTGGTGCCCACGGTGACCGACCGCATCGACGCTTCGGTGCTGAGCAAGGCCGGAGACAAGCTCAAGCTGATCGCCAATTATGGCAACGGCGTTGACCATATTGACGTCGCCAGCGCGCTCAGCCGCGGCATCACGGTGACCAACACGCCGGGTGTTCTCACCGAGGATACCGCCGACATGACGATGGCGCTCATCCTCGCTGTGCCGCGCCGTCTGGCCGAGGGTGCCACCGTGCTAAGCGAGGACAGACCTTGGCCGGGCTGGTCGCCGACTTGGATGCTCGGCCACCGCATCTGGGGCAAGCGTTTGGGCATCATTGGGATGGGGCGCATCGGTCAGGCGGTGGCGCGCCGCGCCCATGCCTTTGGACTGCAAATCCATTACCACAATCGGCGCCGCGTTCCGGCCAAGATCGAGGAGGAACTCACCGCTACTTATTGGGAGAGTCTCGATCAGATGCTCGCCCGCATGGACATCATCTCAGTCAATTGCCCGCACACGCCAGCCACGTTTCATTTGCTGTCGGCTCGGCGCCTCAAGCTGATCCGTCCGCAGGCTTATATCGTCAACACCGCGCGCGGCGAGGTGATCGACGAGAACGCGTTGGTGCGCCTAATTGCCTCGGGCGAGATCGCCGGCGCTGGGCTGGACGTCTTTGAGCACGAGCCTGCGGTCAATCCAAAGCTGGTTAAGCTCGCACGGATCGGGAAAGTCGTCCTGCTGCCGCATATGGGCTCAGCCACACTCGAAGGCCGAATCGACATGGGCGAGAAGGTAATCGTCAACATCAAGACCTTCCTGGATGGACACCGCCCCCCCGACCGCGTGCTGCCATCGATGCTGTGACAACGACCCCGCTGATCCTTGCTGCGCGACACCGCGATTCGCAGTACCGTGATGCAAACGCAATCTTAGGGAGGACCGTCGATGCGCGCCGCCTTCGTGGCCGCCGTGGCCATCGTCGCCGTAACCGCACCGGCTTTTGCCGCTGCACTTACGCCGAATGAAATCCAGGCGACCTTCTTTACCGGTCAACCGTTCACCGCCTCGGCACCAAACATCAAATACAAGATGATATTCAGCGCCGACGGCAAGATGAGCCGCGAGCCGGTCGGTGCGGGGGGTTCGAAGAGCGAAGGCACTTGGAAGCTCACCAAGGAAGGCTTCTGCAGCACCTGGAAAGGGTCCAAGGCCAATTGCTATCGCATCCTTACTGCCGGCGACAATAAGTGGTCGGTGACGAAAGGAACCACCGTGGTCGCGACGTGGACAAAGTGATCGCGCGAAGAAGCAAGCGTCCGGGACTACGCCGGCCCATTCGCGAGATCCGTCTGTCTCCTACTCCCCTCCGCTCTCCCCGCCGTCTGATTTGCGTCCCATCTAGCGCTCAGGCGTGCAGCGACAAATCCTTGATTGCGGGATGCTCGCCCGAGAGAGGGTTCGATGGATCCCACCCGTATTGGAGCGTTTCGAAACGCATGGCACGGGCGTCGAACAGGAGGAGCCTGCCAACGAGCCCCTCGCCGAACCCAACGATTTCCCGGATGACTTCGAGCGCCATCAACGAGCCCAGCACGCCTGTGAGCGCACCGAGAATGCCAGCCTCGGCGCAAGCGGGAACAGTGCCCGGTGGCGGCGGTTCGGGAAAGAGACAGCGGTAGGTCGGGTTGGGCGTCGCCTCCGCATTACGCTCGTAGGCGCGGATCGTCGTGAGCGTGCCGTCGAACACGCCGACGGCGGCGGTGACAAGGGGCTTTTTCGCGAAAAAACAGGTATCCGACACCAAGTAGCGCGTGGCGAAATTGTCTGAGCCATCGGCCACGATGTCATAGCCGCCGATGAGCGCGAGCGCGTTAGCCGCGACCAGCCGCGCCCCGTGCATCTCGACCTTCACATGCGGATTGAGACGGTGGATCGCGGCCGCCGCGCTCTCCACCTTGGGCTCGCCGATCTGGGGCGTACCATGGATCACCTGCCGCTGCAGATTCGAGAGCGCGACCGCGTCATCATCGATGACGCCGAGCGCACCGACTCCCGCGGCAGCCAGGTAGAGCAGCGCCGGCGCGCCTAATCCGCCAGCGCCGATGACCAACACACGGGCGCGTTTGAGCGCAGCCTGACCTGGGCCGCCGATCTCGTGCAGCACGATGTGGCGCGCATAGCGTTCAAGTTCCTCCGCGCTGAGCATCGACGCCTCCTGGACGGTCTGCCAGCACCGTTATTCGTTCGTAAACCGCGGCGGGCGCTTCTCGATGAAAGCGGTCATGCCTTCTTTGCGGTCCTTGGTCGCGAACAGAGCATGAAATATCCGCCTCTCGAAACGCACGCCTTCGGCCAGCGAGGTCTCAAAGCTGCGGTTGACCGCCTCCTTCGCCGCGATGAGCGATGGCTCTGAAAGCGCCGCGATCGTCTCAGCGACTTTGATCGCGTCCTCCATAAGCCTTGCGGCCGGCACCACGCGTGCGACTAAGCCGGAGCGCTCGGCCTCGGCCGCATCCATCATGCGTCCAGTCAAGATCATATCCATCGCTTTCGCTTTACCGACGGCGTGGGTCAGGCGCTGCGTCCCGCCGATTCCTGGGATGATGCCGAGCTTGATCTCCGGCTGACCGAATTTGGCATTGTCAGCGGCGATGATGAAATCACACAGCATGGCAAGCTCGCACCCGCCCCCGAGGGCGAATCCCGCAACGGCCGCGATGAGCGGCTTGCGCACGCGCGTGAGCCGCTCGTAATCACCTGCATAGTCGGCGCGGGAGATGTCGATATACGACTTATCTGCCATCTCCTTGATATCGGCGCCGGCCGCAAACGCTTTGTCGGAACCGGTGAGAAGGATGCAGCCGACATTGGCATCGGCGTCGAACGCCTCGACCGCGCCGAGAAGCTCGTTCTTCAGCGTAGCGTTAAGCGCATTCAGCGCCTGTGGCCGGTTAAAACGAATGATGCCGACACGGCCGCGTCGTTCGACGATTATGGTTTCGGTGCTCATGACTATCCTTGGCTTTCATGGCGCTCGCGCGCGGAAAGTGCAGGGTGCCTCGCAAGGCTCCCGTTGGCTATCGTTGACAGACAGGACAAAAAAAAGTCGACCTGCCGCCTTGCACCACGCGCCTGATCGTGCCGGCGCAACCTGGCGTCGGGCAGGGCTTGCCGGCACGATCATAGACGCGGAAAGTGTGCTGAAAATCACCGAGTTCACCGTCAGTGCGGCGGTGATTGCGCAAGGAGGAGCCGCCTGCCGCGATCGCCTCGGCGAGCACTGCCTTGATCGCATCGACCAGCCGTTGTGCGCGCTCTTTCGGGGTTCCGGTTCTGCTCGCAATGGTGGAGGCCCCTCGCTTGGGTGAGAGCCGTGCGCGGTGCAGCGCCTCGCATACGTAGATGTTGCCAAGCCCCGCCACGACCCGTTGATCCGACAGCGCGGCCTTGAGCGAAGTCCTTTTGCCTTTGCACGCCCGCGCGAGCATCGCTGCGTCGAACTCGTTGCCGAGGGGCTCCGGGCCGAGCGCGCGCAACAGCGGCTCCCGGTCAAGCTCGGCGCGGCCAACGAGCTTCATCATGCCGAAGCGGCGCGGGTCATTGAAGGAAATGCGCGCGCCGGAGGACATATGGAACACGACGTGGTCGTGGACCGCGTTTTTCGCGCGCCCGTGATAATAGCGCCCCGGCGTCGCTTTGACGCGCCGTCGCGCCACCCGAAAGGAGCCCGACATCCCGAGATGCATCACCAGCACCTCGCCCGAAGATAAATCGGCGAGCAGATATTTGGCGCGGCGGCCGAGCCCCTCGACCGTTTTGCCCTCAAGACGGGCGGCAAAATCCTTCGCCAGCGGCCAGCGTAGATCGCCGCGATGGGCGATGACCTTGGTGAAGCGCGCGCCCTCCATCACTGGGGCAAGCCCGCGGCGCACGGTCTCCACTTCGGGCAGTTCGGGCATGGTTAACGAGCTCCCGCCCGAGACATAGCGTCCTCTCGCCCGCCGCGCTATGGTCTTGCCAGCAAAAGACTATCGGCCATGCCGCGCGCGCGCGACCAAACCCATTTCGGCTTCCGCGAGGTACCGCTTGAGCGCAAGCAGGCCATGGTCGACGACGTTTTTCACAGCGTCGCGGGCCGTTATGACCTGATGAACGATCTGATGTCGGGCGGGCTACATCGCGCGTGGAAGGATGCGCTCGTCACGGCCGTCAATCCGCCCCGGGCGCGTATTGCCGTCGCAGGCGAGGCTAAGGCCCTAGCGCGCGCCGCCGAGCGCGGGATCGATGATGCGATTGTGTTCGTCGAAGGCAACGCCGAGGCGCTGCCGTTTCCCGAGCAAAGCTACGACATGGTCACGATCGCCTTCGGTATCCGCAACGTGCCGCGCATCGAGGCCGCGCTCGCCGAGGCTTATCGCGTACTGCGCATCGGCGGCCGCTTTCTCTGTCTGGAATTTTCCGCCGTGGATGTGCCGGGTCTCGATGCAATTTATGATTTTTACTCATTTAACGTTATCCCCGTGCTCGGGCGCGTCGTCACCGGCGACGCCGCGGCGTACCGCTATCTGGTCGAATCGATTCGTCGCTTTCCGCGTCCTCATATCTTTGCCGACATGATGCGGACAGCCGGGTTCGCCCGGGTGTCTTTTCAGCGCATGAGCGGAGGCATCGTCGCGCTACATTCGGGCTGGCGCTTGTGATTGCCAGTCCGGCCCACCTCCTTCGTCTCGGCCACGCCGGTTTTGTGTTCGCGCGCGAGGGCGTATTTGCCGGAATCGATACGACGCTATTGCCGCCGCCTGCGCGCGCGGCCGTGGGCTTGGCGCGGCTGATCGAACGTCCGGCGAGCGCAGTCGCGGCGAACCGCATCGCAGCCGCGCTCACCCGGCTTGGGCCCACCTATGTCAAGTTGGGCCAGTTTCTGGCAACCCGACCGGACGTGGTCGGGGTGGCTTTGGCGCGCGAGCTCGAGACGCTGCAGGACAAGATGGCGCCATTCGCGCAAGCGCAGGGGGAACGCGCAGTCGAGACGGCGTTGGGCAAGCCGCTTGCCGACCTATTCACCCGTTTCGGCGGGCCTGTGGCGGCTGCTTCCATCGCGCAGGTGCACCGCGCCGCAGTCGCGGCCGGCGGCGGCTCCCGCGCGGTGGCGGTAAAGGTGTTGCGGCCGGGCATCGAACGACGGTTCAAGGTCGATCTCGACGCCTTCACGTTCGCGGCGCGCAATGCCGAAAAGATTTCTGCGGAAGCGAGGAGACTGCGGCTCGTCGAGGTGGTGGAGACGCTGCGCCGTTCGATGGGAATCGAGATGGATCTGCGCTTCGAGGCGGCCGCGCTCTCGGAGATGGCGGAGAACACCAGGGACGACCCTGATTTCCGCGTGCCCGCGGTTGACTGGGACCGCACCGCGCGTGACGTGCTCACGCTCGAATGGATCGAAGCGACGCCGCTCTCCGATCGCGCCACACTCGAAGCAAAGGGATTCGATCTCAGGCGCCTCGCCCGCGCGGTGATCCAAAGCTTTTTGCGGCATGCCCTGCGCGACGGCTTCTTCCATGCCGACATGCATCCCGGCAATCTGTTCGTCGACGACGCCGGCGAACTGGTCGCGGTCGACTTCGGCATCATGGGCCGGCTCGGGTCGAAGGAGCGGCGCTTCCTCGCCGAAATTTTGCTCGGCTTCATCACCCGCGACTACCAGCGCACCGCCGAGGTGCACTTCGAGGCCGGGTACGTGCCGCGGCAGCATTCGGTCGAAAGCTTTGCCCAGGCAATCCGTGCGATTGGCGAACCGATCCACAACCGCACCGCGGAAGAGATCTCGATGGCGAAGCTGTTCGCGCTGCTGTTCGAGGTCACTGGGTTGTTCGACATGCGCACCAGACCCGAGCTTCTGCTCCTGCAAAAGACTATGGTCGTGGTCGAAGGCGTCGCTCGCTCGCTTGATCCCAAGCTTGACATGTGGGCGGTGGCCGAGCCGGTGGTGCGCGAATGGATTGAGCGCAATCTCGGACCGGTCGGTAGGATCGAAGACGCCGCACAAGGCGCGATCGAAGTCGGGCGCGTCCTCGGCGATATGCCACAGCTGCTCTCGCGCGGCGCTGTGCTGGCGGAACAGCTCGACGCCATCACCCGCGACGGCCTGGTGCTGGCGCCGCAGACTGTTGCGGCGATCGGCCGCGCTCAAGCGCGGCGCAACCGTTGGATCGCGGCCGCGTTGTGGGTGATTGCGCTATTCTTGGCATGGCTCATTTATCTGCTCGCCTAGCTGTGATAGCATTGATTGCACTGCAATCATCCGCTATGAAGGGGCGAGCGCTCGCGCTATGGCCAGCATCACCATCCGCCAACTTGACGAGGGGTTGAAGCGCCGGCTGCGGCTGCGCGCGGCGCGCAACGGCCGCTCGATGGAGGACGAGGCCCGCACCATTCTGCGCCACGCGGCTAGTCTCGATGAGCGGATAGAGCCGGGCGGCGCGCCCGAGACTCGCGCGCCGCACACCACTCGTCGGGGCAGCAGCGCGACGGCGCATGCGCTGGGACCTGCGGCAGAACACGCGGACACCGCACGGACAAAACGCATTCTGCTGATCATTGGCGGCGGCATCGCCGCCTATAAGGCGCTCGATCTCATCCGCCGATTGAAGGAGCGCGAGCTTGCCGTGCGCTGCATTCTCACCAAGGCGGCGCAGGAATTCATCACGCCGCTCTCGGCGGCTGCGCTCTCGGGCGAGCGCGCGTTCACAGATCTGTTCGATCCGCAAAGCGAGTTCGACATCGGCCATATCAGGCTCGCGCGCGAGGCCGATCTCATCGTGCTGGCGCCCGCAACCGCCGACCTCATGGCCAAACTGGCGGGCGGCCACGCCGACGACCTCGCCAGCGCCGTGCTGCTCGCGACCGACCGACCGGTCCTCGTGGCGCCCGCCATGAACCCCCGCATGTGGGAGCATAAGGCAACACGGCGCAATCTGGTGCAGCTCATCGCGGATGGCGTGGCGGTCGTAGGTCCCAACTCCGGCGAGATGGCGGAGGCGAGTGAGTCTGGCATAGGGCGCATGGCCGAGCCGCTCGAGATCGTGGCGGCGGTGCTGTCGCTAATTGGTCGTGCCGCGGGCGAGGGCGCGCTCGCCGGTAAGCGCGTAGTCGTCACCTCCGGTCCCACCCATGAGCCGATCGATCCGGTGCGCTACATCGCCAACCGCTCCTCGGGCAAACAAGGCCATTCCATCGCTGCGGCAGCCGCCGCAGCGGGCGCGGACGTGACGCTCGTCTCCGGGCCGGTCCACCTGCCGGATCCGCCCGGCGTCAAAATCATCAAGGTCGCGAGCGCGCAGGACATGCTGGCTGCAGTGATGAACGCGCTGCCCGCCGATGTCGCGGTGTTCGCAGCCGCCGTGGCCGATTGGCGCCCGGCCAAGGCCCAACTGAACAAGATTAAGAAAGGCCCCGGCGGCGCTCCTAAGCTCGCACTCACCGAAAATCCCGACATCCTCGCGACAGTGGCGCACAACACGAAAAGACGACCTCACCTCGTTATTGGCTTTGCGGCCGAGACCGACCACATCATCGAGCACGCCAAAGCTAAGCTCGCACGCAAAGGGTGCGATTGGATCCTCGCCAACGACGTCTCGGCCGAGAGCGGTGTCATGGGCGGCGACCGTAACACCGTGCATCTGGTGACGGCGCAAGGGGTTGAATCCTGGCCGCCGCAATCGAAAGAGGACGTGGCGCGCGGGCTTGTGGCGCGCATTGCCGAAACGCTCGCCGGAGCCAAGCGGTGAGGAAAATCAAACTGCGGGTCATGCGGCTTGCGCACGCCGCCGACCTGCCGCTGCCGGCCTATCAGAGCGCGGGTGCCGTTGGCCTCGACCTCATGGCCGCGGTGCCCGCTGGCGCGCCCTTGGTCATCGCGCCCGGCGGCCGCACTGCCGTCCCGACCGGTCTTGCATTCGCGCTCCCTCCTGGGGTCGAGGGCCAGATCAGGCCGCGCTCCGGGCTCGCGCTGCGGTACGGCGTGACGGTGCTCAACTCACCCGGCACGCTCGATCCCGATTACCGCGGTGAACTCCATGTAATTCTTGCAAATTTCGGGGAAGCGCCATTCCCGGTCGCGCGCGGGGCGCGCATTGCGCAGTTGGTACTGTCGGCAACCGTGCAAGCGAGTATTTGTGAAGTTGCAAATCTTGATGAAACAACGCGCGGAGTTCGGGGTTTTGGTTCTACGGGCACGGGACGGGAAGAGCGGAGCGATTAATTCGCGTTTCTCGACGTGGGGGAACGTCATGCCGCTTCTGCCGCGCAAAGGCGCTTTGGCCATCGCCGCTGTGATCGACATCGCGGTCAACGCGCGAGGGCGCCCGGTCGCGGCCAAGGCGCTGGCGAGCCGACATCGGCTGCCGCCACGGCACCTGGAACCGGTGCTGCAAGCGCTGGTGCGCCACGGCATCCTCAAAGGCACGCGCGGGCCGCGCGGCGGCTACGAGCTGGCGCGCGAGCAACGCCGCATCACCGCCGACGATATAGTGCGGGCAGCCGGGACAGCTGAGGAGATCAATGGAGAGCCACACGCCAACTCCGCCTTGCTCGACAAGGTGGTGATGCCCGCGCTGGGACAAGCGGAGCATGCCTTCTGCGCGGCGCTCGCGCGAATCAGTATCGAGGACCTCGCCCATTGCGCCGCCGACCTGCGAAAATCGGCCGACGAGGGATAGGGCATCTCCAAAGCAAGTCCGCTAATCGCCACCCGCGCGGCGGGGCATCGTGTTGAGCGAGCGCCTGAATTGGAACGCGCGCAAATAGGAAAGCCCTCGGCTTGGGGGGTTCAACCCTTGCCGAGGGCCTCCACAATTCAAGAGCTTTGGGGGGCTCTTGATCGATCGTTTACCAGAACTTGTAGTTCATGCCGGCGCGGAAGATGTAGTCCTTGACCTTCATTTGGTGCGGCGCGTTCTGAAGCGCCCCGGCGGCGAAGGGCGGGCTGGTGAA
>WNGR01005336.1_pt1 | contig 13793 bp, 10 predicted proteins | sample 5407581 | NCBI WGS metagenome assembly WNGR01 (sample SAMN13153383, study PRJNA577476) | soil metagenome | isolation source: 80 cm soil or saprolite under Garry oak tree replicate 2 | place: USA:California | collected 2016-06-15 | reverse complement strand
GAGGATCGATGATGCCGTCGAGCGCATTTCGTGCGGCCATCAGCATGGCTGGGCCTCCGCCCGCGTGGACGGTCATCATGCGCGCACCCAGTCCCGCAGCCGACCTCACAGCGCCCGCCACCGTATTGGGAATGTCATGTAGCTTGAGGTCCAGAAAGACGGAGTGGCCGCGCTTAAGCAGCGGTTCCACCACCGCTGGCCCCGCTGCGACAAACAGTTCCAGACCCACCTTGAACCATGCGCAGGTGCCTTCCAGCCGGTCTACAAGCGCATCGGCTTCGGCGGCACCGGGAACATCAAGGGCGACGATCAGGCGCTGGCGGGCAAGCTCTCGCGGGGTGGGCCGCGCCGCGGAGCTGGCGGAGGTTTCATTCCGCGCAGAGATAGGCATACTTGAATCGTAGGGTATTTTTGCGGTCGCGCATAGTATTCACTGAGGGGCTTGCAGCGTCGGGTCTCAACAGCAGCCTTTTCAGCACCTTCTGGGATGAGTGAACGTAAGATAATGCAGAACCCCGCTATTGCGATTCGCATCTTCCGCAGCCGGGCCAGATCATGGAGGAAGTATTGAGCTTGAACACTAAATTGGGCAGGACGCGTGTTCTGGCGGCGTTGGCGCTGGTCCTGATCGGGGCATCCTGCCTTGGTAGAGCGGCCGAGGTGCACACCAATCCCCTCAACCGTGAACCAATGGTGCGCGAGGCATTCGAGCACTTTTACCTGCTCGATTATCCGGGCGCGGTGGAGCGTTTTGACAGATTCCACCAGGCCCACCCCGGCGACCCGCAGGCCACCGCGCTCCTGCTCGATGCCGTGCTTTTTCAGGAGCTCTACCGGCTCGACCTGCTCGATACCACCTTCTACGCAAACGATGGATTCCTGACCGGCCGCCACGCCACCCAGGAAGACCCGAAGACGCGCGACCGCATTCTCGCGCTTGCCGACGAGGCCATTCACGAAGCAGATTGGCGGGTCAGCAAAAATCCCAGCGACATCGACGCGCTCTACGCCCGCGGCTGGGCACGCAGCCTGAAGTGCACCTACATTGCCATGGTGCAGCGCGGCTTTGGCGGCGGATTTCGCCTCGCCGGCAAGGCCAAAGACGACGAAATGCGCGTGCTGCAAATGGATCCGAACTACGTCGACGCCAAGCTCGTCGCCGGCGTCTACGAATATGTCGTTGGAGCGCTGCCGGGACCATTCAAGTTTTTCATCGGCTTTGCAGGCATCACCGGTTCGAAGAGCCGCGGCCTCGAGATGTTGCGCGATGCCGCCAATCGCGGCGTCAACAGCAGCGTCGAAGCCCGCACCGTAATCACGCTGTTTTTGCGCCGTGAAGCCAAGTACAAAAACGCCATCGAAGTGGTGCGCAGCCTCAAAAATCAATATCCGCACAACTACCTCTTCTGTCTTGAAGAAGCCAACCTGCGCAAGGACGCCGGCGAAGGAATGGCCGCCGTTCAGGCCTACAAGGACGTCGTTGCCGACAGCGCCAGGCCTGGATACTTCGCCTCGGCCCGCCTTGAACTCGCCTACTTCGGATTAGGCGACGCTTTGCGCGGTCAGCGCATCTTCACCGAAGCCGCAAAGTCCTACGAGGATGCCGCAATGACGCCGGGTGTGGGGCCCGAGCTCAAGATCCGGTCCCTGCTTGCCGCCGGAGAGTGCCACGATCTATTGGGTGAACGCCAACTCGCTGTGAGGGATTACCAGAAAGCCATCGACGCCGGTCCTAACACCTCCCGCGCCGACACCGCCCGCAAGCGTCTGCGCAATCCCTATCGAGGCAACTAGTTCGAAGAGCCTTCGTGCTGCACACGGAACCGACACGCCCCATCTTTCGTATATTTGAATTAAATACGGGAAGTTCCCCTATGGAGGGTTCGTCATGGCCGTCTTTTGTCATCGCTGTGGAACCGGTTTGCCGGCGAGTGCGCGCTTCTGCTCCAACTGCGGCACTGTAATTTCGGTGGCACCGCCCTTGGCAGGACGCCCCCTGGTTCGTCCGCACGTGGGACGCCAGATCGCCGGAGTCTGTATCGGCCTGGCGCAGGCCAACGGCTGGGATGTCGCCCTGGTTCGCATCTTCGCGGTGGTTGGGTTCTTCTTTTCGGGCGGGCTGGTCGCGGTGGCCTACCTGGCCGGCTGGATCGGCATACCCGAAGAGCAGGCGCCCTTCCCGGGAATGTATCCTCCAAATGTATGAATCCTGTGTATGAATCGGCCGGCGCACGGCTGAGCTTTCGGGATACCGGTGCAGGCATCCCGGTCGTGTTTCTGCATCCCACGCCTCTCGACAATGATTTTTGGCGGCCCCTCGTCGAAAACCTCGCCGGGGTGCGCGCAATTATTCCCGATCTGCGCGGTCACGGAGCGTCGGAACTCGGTGACAATCTGCCTGTTGGCGGCTTTGCTCGCGTCCCTGACGCGCCTGTGTTGAACATGGCGCAGCTTGCTGCAGACGTAATCGCTCTTCTCGATCACCTCCAGATCCAGGAGGCCGTGTTCGTCGGCTGCTCCATCGGCGGTTATGCGCTCCTCGAACTGTGGCGCCAGGCGCCGCAACGGATGCAGGGGCTCGCCTTCGTCTGCTCCAAGCCACAGCCCGACGCTGAACCCAACCTTGCCAAGCGCGCTGAGAACATCAACAAGGCGCACAGCGAGGGAGTAGCCGCCCTCTTCGATGGAATGGCCCAATCGCTCATCGGCGCTACTGCCCGCAAGCGCCTACCCAAGATTGTGGGTGAATTGCGCGCCCACATGACCCTCACGCCTCAAGCGTTTGTCGCCGTGCAAGCCGGCCTCGCAGCGCGCCCCAACTCCCTTCCCATCGTCGCTACGATTCAATCGCCAGTGCTGTCAATCGCGGGCGGCGAAGATACGGCCATAACGCCCGCCGAGATGGAAGCCTTCATCTCCTCGCCCGGCGGATGCGAATCGCATATTCTGCCTGACGCAGGCCACTTCGCCGCCTACGAACAGCCGCAGAAAGTCGCCGCGCTGCTGGCCGAGTGGATGCGCCACCTCGGGCTGGAATAGAGCGAAAGCAACGAAGGGCGGCCCCGAGGCGGATGCTGTAGGCTCAAAGACAGCATTTATCTCCTCTTTCGGAAGCCCTCTTGGTCGCCGCAAAAACTCCATCCCCTCGCCCCTTTCATCACCCCCAGCCCGGCAGCGCCCTGCACTGCGGCAAGGTCTCGCTCGACTTTCTCGCCCGGCGCTACGGTACGCCTCTTTACGTCTACTCGGCCGATCAGATTGTCGAACGGCTGAAGATGTTTCACGACGCCCTCGCGGGCCGCGATCATCTTGTCTGCTACGCCGTAAAAGCCAACTCCGCGCTCGCCATTCTAAAACTGCTCGCCGACCAGGGCGCCGGCTTCGACATCGTCTCCGGTGGTGAACTGGAGCGGGTGTTGATGGCTGCGCCGGAGGCAGCCGGTCGAGTGGTATTTTCCGGCGTCGGCAAGACGGTGGACGAGATCGATCGCGCACTCCTCGCCGGCATTCTCGAGTTCAATGTTGAAAGCGAAGCAGAGCTGTCGCTCCTCGCCGCGCGCGCCAAAAAGCTGAAGCAAAAGACGCGCTTCGCCCTGCGCGTGAACCCCGACGTGTTTGCCGAAACCCACCCTTACATCTCAACAGGCCTGCGTGAGCATAAATTTGGCATCGACATTCGCCGGGCCGTCGCAATCTATCGCAGCGCGGCCTCGAACCGCTGGCTTGAGCCGCACGGAGTCAGCGTACACATCGGCTCACAGATTCGATCGGCCGACCCATTCGGCGCCGCATTAGATCGCTTGAACAAGCTTGTTCGACAACTCAGCCGCGAGGGCATTGTTCTCAAATCGGTGGATGCCGGAGGCGGCCTCGGTATCGACTACCACGGCGGCGCATTCGACGCCGCAGCCCGCGTCCGCGAATATGCGTCGTCAATCGATCAGGCCCTGCATGGCTTTGAAGGACGCCTGCTGCTCGAGCCCGGTCGCTTCGTCGTGGCGCAGGCCGGAGCGCTGGTGGCGCGCGTTCTGCAGGTAAAGCGCAACGGCACCAAGACCTTCGTCATCACCGATGCGGCGATGAACGACCTCATCCGCCCGGCCCTCTACCAGGCGTTCCACGAGATCGTTCCGGTAAAGCCGCGTGCCGGCAGAGAACGCGCGGTCGACGTGGTCGGGCCAGTATGCGAGACAGGAGATTTTTTCGCCCGCGATCGCAAGCTCAAACCCGTCGAGCCCGGCGATCTTGTGGCGCTGCTCGACGCAGGGGCCTACGGCATGGCGCAGAGTTCCAACTACAACACGCGTCTGCGTCCCGCGGAAGTGCTGGTCGAGGGCAACAAAGCTAGACTCATCCGCCGCCGCGAAACAATGACAGATTTGCTTGCGCCCGAGATGATCTGAGGAGTTACTCTTCGCTATCCCATTGAAACTCTCCCCGCACCCGCCTCGTCCTGATAACGTGTCTCCGGAGGATTTTCTAATGCAATTTCGTACGCAGGCAACGTGTGCCTTGGTGGCGGGACTGTTTCTTGGGCTATCACTTATTGCTCAAGCCGACCCGCTGACGGCGAAGACCGCCGAGGGTAAAGTGCAAGGCAAGACCATCAATGACGGAAAGGTGCGCGCGTTTCTCGGTTTGCCCTATGCCGCGCCCCCCGTGGGCGATATGCGCTGGAAGGCTCCCGCGCCGCCGGTGAAGTGGAAAGGGAAGCGCGACGCCACAAAGTATAGCGCTCATTGTGCTCAAGGCCGCGTGTTCGACGACATGATCTTCCAGGATTCAGGAGACAGCGAAGACTGCCTCTTCCTCAACGTCTACACACCCACCGATGCCAAAGACAGCAGCAAGCTGCCGGTCATGTTCTGGATCCACGGCGGCGGTTTTGCCGGGGGCGGCAGCAATGAACCGCGCCACAACGGAGATTTTCTGCCGCTCAAGGGCGTGGTCCTCGTCACCATCAACTATCGTCTCGGCGTCTTCGGGTTCCTCGCCACCGCAGACCTCGCCAAAGAAGCCAATGGTTCAGCGGGAAACTACGGCATGATGGACATGGTTGCCGCGCTGAAGTGGGTCAACAAAAACATCAAGGACTTCGGCGGCGATCCTGGCAACGTCACGATCTTCGGCGAAAGCGCCGGCTCCTTCGCGGTCAGTACGCTCATGGCCTCGCCCATGGCGCAGGGTCTGTTCCACAAGGCAATCGGTGAGAGCGGCGGCGCGATTGGCCGTGGCGCTCTCAACTACGACTCGCTCGCCGAGCGCGAGGTCAAAGACGCGGAGTGGGTAGCTTCGACCGGTGTGACTTCGCTGGCCGATCTGCGCAAAATGCCCACGCAGGCGATCCTCGACGCCGTCAAGAAGAAGCAGGGCACCAGCTTTCCGCCCGACCTTGATGGAATCTTCCTGACTCAGTCTGTCGACGATACCTATGCCGCCGGCAAGCAGACCCACGTTCCGATGATCGCCGGTTGGAACAGCGATGAAGGCTCCTTCTTCGCCATGCGTGGAATGACCGCCGAACAATGGAAGACCATGGCCACGGGCCTCTTTAAAGACCGCGCCGACGAGTTCCTCAAGCTGTATCCGGGAGAAGATGACGCAAAGGCGCTGCGCTCCGCAATCGACTATGGCAGCGACGCGTTCATCGCTCTCGGCACATGGCGCTGGCTCGAGGCACATCGCAAGACCGGCGAGTCGCCCGTCTATCGCTATCACTTTGAATTGGCGGCGACGCCCAGCAAGTTCCACCCTGGCACATTTGCATTTCACTCCGACGATATCGAGTATGTCTTTGGCACGCTCGACACGCGGCCCGGGTGGAGTGTTCGCCCGGAAGATCGCAAGTTGAGCGAACAGATGATGACCTACTGGACCAACTTCGCCAAGACCGGCGATCCCAACGGAGCGGGAATGCCCGCATGGCCCAAGTACGATGATGACGGCTATCCATTCATCCACCTGAACACTGAGATCACTTGCGGCCCCGACACCACCCGCGATCGCTATCTTTTCCTCGAGAAGGGAATGCCGCCGTTCCACATGTGATCCAAAGAGGTGATCCTGGGTCGGTAGTACAACATAGCAATCCAAAACGTAGCAATCCAAAGAGAGCCGCCATCGCGTGGTTCTCTTTGCTTTTGTTTTCGAAAGCAGGTCGCTTCAATCAAATGGCGGGATGCCCTGAACGAACCGTGCTGAGACGAGGTGAATTTTCTTCTCCGAGCCGCGCACTGGTTGACCTGCTCTTTCCGCAAAGAGGGAACTCACCTGCTATCCTCCCATTCGACTTTGCAGATTAAATCTCGATATGTGTCACTCTGGATGAGTGGACCTTCTTTTCAGGTACGTCATGAAAGAGACCTGTCAGGGCATCTCTCCTGTTCATACCCGCAAAAATACGTACCCTCCCCCCTCCCCCCCGTGTAGCGGGTGAGATTCACCGAAAAGTTGCAAAAGTCCAGCAAAACCCGAACAAAGCTCCAGGCCTGCCAGATTGCAGCAAGCGATGAAATGACAAAATAAGACACAAAAAGGGCCCACCGTGGGCCTTTTGGATAAAATCAACGGTCAACGAAGAAAGCTTATTGGTTCACGCCGGTTGCGGTAGCAAAGCCGGAGGACTGCTCCGCAGGAATGGTGCTGACGGGTGGGGGCGCCGTGAAAGATGCATCCTTCGCGTTGATAGCGCGCGAGTAATCGGGCCCAAGGCCCAGCTTCTTCAATGCCCGCGAATCTGGCATCAATCGCGTCTGCCAGCCTTGATCACCCTGAAACTTCCGCATGGCTGCTTCGGTGGTGGCGTCCCACTTGCCGCTCGGGTCGCCGCTCAGGTAGTGCTCGCGGATCAACGCCCTTTGGATCTCAGTCACACGATTAGAGTCAATCTCCCTTTGGCCGTGAAGCTTGTGGGATTTCGAAACCTGTTTGCGGGCCTTGTGGGTGTGGCCGGGGCTTGTTGTATGAGCTGTGCGCAGCGCAAAGGCCGGCGCAGCAATCAAAATGGCAGAAAATAAGACAGCCAGGCTCGTTCTAAATGAGACCATGCTGAGAAATACCTCCAGCGAAATCTAGCCCTGCTATCGTCCGTCGAAGTGTACCGGACTCGCAGGGGGAATCCATAGAGAAACTACCGGGCCTTGCAAGACTCTCCCGGAATAGAACAGGCGCCGAACCTGAAAAGCGGGTCCGGCGCCTTGTGGAACTACTGCAGTGTGCCGCCGATGTAATTGATTCCGGCCTCGGGGTGACGTGGATCGATCACCTCGAAAACTACGTCATCGCCGGGCTTCAGCTTGATGACCACTTCGTCGAACTGGTCCTTTGAACCCGTCGGCTGCTTGTTGATGCGGGTGATCACCAGTCCCGGTTCGAGGCCCTGGAGATCGGCAAATGAACCGGAGCGAACTGACTGGATGGCCACGCCGGGCCGCTTGATCTTGGCTGCCGTTGCCGGCGACAGATCGTGAACGACGATGCCGAGCTTGGCTTCGCCCGCCCCACCCTGATCCTCGGGAGCGTTGTTCGACTGCTGCGCCGCGATGTCAGCGAACACCTTGTCGCGATCGCCGATAGTCACGGTGGCGTCAGCGGGTTTGCCGTCGCGCATGTAACCCAGGCGGATCGTCGATCCCGGCCGTCGGCTGGCGATTTCGTTCACCAGGTCGTCGCCGTCCTTGATGGCCCGGCCGTCGAGAGTGGTGATGATGTCACCCGGCTTGAGACCGGCCTTGTCAGCAGGCCCGTTCGGCTGCACCTGCTGCACCAGCACGCCGTTCTTGAATCCATATACCCGGTTCACAGCTCCGGAGAGGCCTTGGCGGAACTGGATGCCGATGGAGCCGCGCGTCACCTTGTGGGTGGGACTGATCAGGTCGTTGTAGATCTCCGCCACTGTGTTTGAAGGCATCGCGAAACCGATGCCCTGATAGCCTGCCGACTGCGTGTAGATGGCCGTATTAACACCAATCACTTCGCCATTCATGTTCAGCAGTGGCCCGCCGGAGTTGCCGGGATTAATAGCCGCATCGGTCTGAATGAAATGCTGGAACTGGCCGCTGGCACCCGGCTCGATGGTGCGATTCTTGGCGGAGATGATGCCGGCTGTAACGGTTTGCGCCAGCGCGAACGGACTGCCGATCGCCTCAACCCAGTCGCCGACCTGCGTGGAGTCGGAGTTGCCGAGCTTCACTGTAGCCAGCGGGGTGCTGGCTTCGATCTTGATGACCGCCAGATCGGTCGCTTTGTCTACCCCGATCACGCGGGCAGGCCGGCCGAGATCCTGTGAGTCGGGATCGGTTGAGAGCTTGACGTAAATCTTGTCGGCCTTGTCGACCACGTGGTTGTTGGTGATGATGTAGCCCTTCGAATCGACGATGAAGCCGGAGCCGAGCGACTCGCGTATGCCACCGCCGCCATCTTCACCATCGCCGCCATCGGGCGGCGCCTGGCCACCAAAGAAGCGGTTGAAGAAGTCCTGGAAGTTACCCTGCCCCTGGCCTTGCGGATCGTCGGGATTGTCTTCATCGCCAGGATTCTGCGGGTTTGGCTGCACACGGTTATGCGGCGACAACGGTCGACGGCCAGGCCGGTTCGCGGTTTGCTTGGGCAAGGTTTGTGTATTGATGTTTACGACCGCCGGTCCCACTTGCTTGGCAATCTTCACAAATTCGTTGGGTCCGACCGGTGAGCTGGCTACTTTTAGCGGTGTGGCGTCGGCGCTGTCATTCTGCTTTTCCTGACCGCGAACCCCGTGTGCGGCAAAGGACCCGCCCACGATTCCGGCCGAGAGTGTAGCAAGAAGAATGAACATCGAAGCGAGACGGCGCGTGCGTAGCCGTTCGAAAAGCGATTTCATGTGTTCGTTGACCTCGTCCTATGGTCAGCCTTGCGGCTGGAATGTTCGTTGCACCAATGTTCAGTATAGTCAGTTGCGGGCAAACCCGTCTGCCAGTGCGTCTCGTCTGAACATCGGCGATAAGAGGATAGGGGGATCGTGTCTACTCAACCTCGTCAGTGCTGACCACCCTATGTATAGACGTAGATGCACGTAAAGAGTTCCGGGGCCGCATGCTAACATCCGACATGGAATTCACTCGTAAGGCCCTACGCTTCGTTACCTTTGCGTCACTTTTTACCGCTGCGGCAGCCCCGTGGTGTCTTGCACAAAATTCTCCAGCGCCTCCCAGCATCCTCGACAGGCTAAACGCCATGATGTCCGGCGGCAAAAGCGCCTGGACCCCGGAGCAACTGGCTGTAATGGAGAGGCTGCGCGATGCGGCAATGAAAGATCCGTATGCCCTCAACGAGTTACGCCACCTGACCGACAATATCGGGCCCCGGCTCAGCGGGTCTCCCCAGGCGCAACAGGCAGTGGATTATGTGGCTGCCGAAATGCGCGCGCTTGGTGCAGAGGTCACGCTGGAAAAGGCTACAGTCCCACACTGGGTGCGCGGCGTAGAGACTGCCGAGGTGGTGACATGGCCGGGCCAGACACCCGGCACCAGGCAGAAAGTGTCGCTGACAGCGCTGGGCGGCAGCGTCGCCACTCCTGCAGAGGGATTAACTGCCGACGTGGTGGTCGTGGACAACTGGGCGCAGTTGCACGCGCTTCCGGCCGGCGCAGTCAAGGGCAAGATTCTGCTCTTCAACCATAAGTTTGACAAGCAACTCGCCGCAGTGGGAAACGGTGGAAACGCCTACGGGGGAGGAGTGGTCTATCGCGGCGCGGGCCCTATCGCCGGAGCCACCGAAGGAGCCGTGGCCGTGCTGGTGCGCTCGGTCGGCGGAGCGGACTTTCGCCTTCCTCACACTGGCTTGACCCAATATGCGCCCGGTGTGCCCAAGGTGCCGGCGGCCGCGATTACCACAGAAGATGCCGACCTGCTGAAGAACCTCACCAGCCAAGGGCCGGTCAAGCTGCACCTGACGCTTACTCCGCAGACGCTGCCTGACCTCCCCAGCTTCAACGTCATTGCTGACTGGAAGGGAACAGAGCACCCCGAGCAGGTGGTAGTAGTTTCCGGCCACCTCGATTCGTGGGATCTGGGAACCGGCGCCATTGACGACGGAGCGGGAGTTGCCGTTTCGATGCAGGCGATTCACCTCCTGCACGAACTTGGTATTCATCCTCGGCGCACCGTCCGCTTTGTTGCCTGGATGAGCGAGGAAGAAGGATCCGAAGGCGCAGCGGCCTATATGGCCGACCACAAAGACGATTTCGCCAACCACATCGGTGCGATCGAGAGCGATCTTGGCGCCGACCACCCCACCGGAATCTACTTTGCGGGAAAGCAGGCGCTCGGCCAGTGGCTAAGGCCCCTGTCGCAGGTGCTCGATCCGATTGGCGCCGAAACGCTTTTGGGCGCTCCTGAAACCGGCGAAGACATCAATGGCCTGACCGAAAAAGGTGTGCCGAGCTTCGCGCCGATCCAGGACAGCCGCTTCTATTTCAATTATCACCACACGGCCGCTGACACCTTTGACAAGATCGATCCGACCCATCTGAATGAGAACGCAGCCGTGATGACCGTGCTTGCCTACGCCCTGGCCGATTCAACGGAGCCTGCACCGCGATGACTACCAAGCCAGACGGCTATAGTTGAATCCGAATGAATTCTCTTGGTTACAGCCCTTCTCGAAGGCGGCGAATGAGCCGTTCCACGCGCGATTGGTTGTCGTCATCTAAACCACCTCCGAGATCGAGATACTTCTGATAGTCGGCGATGGCGGCTCTGAACAGCGATTTCTCCTCTAATACAAATGCGCGGCTGTACAAAGCATCCACAAAGTCCGGCTTGAACCGTATCGCCTCGTTGAAATCGTAAAGAGCGCGGTCTACGTTCCCTTGCTCCCGGCGCGTCTTGCCGCGGTTGAAGTAGGCTTCGGCATATTCGGGATTCAGCCGTATCGCCTCGTTGAATTCCCGGATAGCTTCCTCGAAGAGCCCTCTTCGGCGAGCCTCAATGCCCCGTTTCAGGCGGGGCCGGGCAAGATCCAGTTTGAGCCGGATTGCTTTCTTGTAGTCTTGCTCGGCTCCTTCGCGGTCGCCCATTTTGTCACGGATCACACCTCGGTTGTGGAAGGCATGGAAATCGTCAGCCTTGAGGCGGATGGCACCGTTATAATCCTCGAGCGCCCCTTCAAGGTCGCCCATACTATGGCGCACAATCCCGCGGTTGCGGAACGCTTCGGCATAATCCGGATAGAGCCGGATTGCTTCACTAAAAGAACGCACCTTTTCCGCAGGATCAGTGGCTGACAAACCCCGCTCGAACCACTGCTGGGCAGTCAACTCGGTTTCCTGCACAGCGGGGGCCGCGATTGCCGCAGCTCGCTGTTCATCGGCGGCCTGTTGCACTGAGGCGGAAACGGGGTGAAGAACCGCAGTCAACCGCACATTCAGGAACTTCGTTCGCAGACGTTCCATGCCCGCGTCAAAGTAGTCCGGTGGAACGCGCAGTCCGTTGTAGTTTCGAAGGTCCGCTAGTGTGCCGGTGAGTTGATTGACAATGCCGGGAGAGGCAAAATCGAAGCTCTCGAGCATTATGGGGACGATGTTTCGTTGGCTCGCCAAGGCAGTCTCTATCTCCCGTCGCAGCCAGTCTTCCGGATCATCGCAGCGCTCCAGAGCTGAAGGCGTAAGCAAAACGAGGAAGTGCGCACGCGCAGCTATGTTTCCCAGAATAACTCGCTCGAAGTCGCCGCTGGCGATCCCGTTGTAGTCGAAGAACACGTCGTAGCCGTGTTGGGTAAGATTCTGAAAAATGGCAAGCGCCCACGGAATATTGGTCCGGCGATAACTAAGGAAGACGGTTTTGTCAATGCGATCCATGCTTCTGACCTGGGCCTCACTAGGAACAGAATTGAACGATAGCAGAAACCCGATACATTTCACGGACTTGATCCGATGCGCACCGCGCCGAAAAAGGGCTTGTCGGTAGAATTCGCTCAAACGATCTGCATTGGCTGAATTTTCTTGCGTGCGGGGATATTTCCGCCGCACAATCACCTCCAAGCAGGCAATCTGCTTTGCGGTTTTCGCCGTACTTCCGACGGGCTCATAATTCACGCGAGATGGAAAGAATTCATGGCGAGATTCGGAGCGTTTTGCTTTCCCGGAACCGGACACATCAATCCCATGACCGCCCTGGCGCGGACATTGCAGCGCCGGGGCCACGAGGTCGTGATCTTCGGCATCGCGGATACTGAGGCTCGTGTGCGCGCTGCAGGTGTCGAGTTTTATCAAATCGGCGCTGAAGACTACCCGCCTGGAACCCTTCGCAAGCTCGACGATCGGTTGGGTGAGTTGAGCGGGTTGGCAACATTTCGATTCACAGTGGAGCGGGTGAAGAACACCGCGCGCATGATCTTGCGCGATGGTCCCGATGCCGTGCGCAAGGCCAAAGTGGATGCGCTGCTGGTGGACGAGGCGGATATGGGCGGCAGCGTGGCCGAGTATCTTGGCCTGCCATTCGCCTCCATCGCCATGTTTCCTCCCCTCATCGAGGACGATCGCATTCCGCCATTCTGCTTCGGCTGGTCGGCCGGGCAAGACCGGATCACCCGCCTGCGCAACCGCCTTGGGTTCAAGCTGCTTTCGAGAGTTGCCGCCCCCATCTTCACGGTGGTCAATGACCAGCGGCGTGCATGGGGAATGAAGCCCTTGCAGCGCTCGACCGATGCACTATCGCCGCTCGCGCAGATTGCACAGCTGCCCGAAGCGTTGGAGTTTGATGTCCCCAACAAACCAGCCACCCTCCATTACACGGGGCCGTTCATCGATGCCCGACAGCGCTCTCAGGTGGAGTTTCCATGGGAGCGCATCGACGGACGCCGCCTCGTGTACGCCTCTTTGGGAACCCTGCAGAATGGCTCGGAGTCGATCTTCAGAACCATCGCTGAATCCTGCGCGGGACTTGACGTCCAATTGGTTATTTCACTCGGCGGCGGACTCGAACCGGAGCGGCTCGGAGTTCTGCCAGGCAATCCCGTTGTCGTGCGCTATGCACCCCAACTCGAGATTCTGAAGCGGGCAGCGGTTGTGATCACGCATGCCGGCCTGAACACGGTGCTCGAGTCCCTCACAGAGGGCGTTCCCTTGGTGGCTTTGCCACTCGGCAACGACCAGCCCGGGGTTGCGGCGAGGATCGCGGCTTGCGGCGCCGGCCTGGTGGTTTCGCGGCGTAAGCTGAACGCAAAAAAGCTTCGCTTCGCAGTTCAGAAGGTGAGTGAAGATCCGAGATACCGCGATGCAGCACTGAAACTAAAGGCTTCAATCAGCGAGATGAATGGGCTCGACCGCGCCGCGGATCTCATCGAGCGCGCGCTGCTAAATATCGAACCTCGTCACGCGCCATCGAACGCCGAGCCGGTGAGCGAAATCCAGCGCCATGACGAAGACATATTCATCGAGTCCGCGTGTTAACGGGATCGCGGATATCCCGCAAAGAGGTCGACTTTGGGCGCAGTACGCACTTACGCTTCATGGGCAGTGGGCAAGTGCGGCTGAGGCACCAGCTCCGTAAGCGCGATGCCCGCCAGGATGAGGACCGCTCCTGAAGCTGGCCGCGCACCGAGTCGTTCGCCTATGATGAGAAATGAGGTGATCCACGCGAACACCGGCTCCATGGTCATGATGAGCGCGGTGTGGGTTGATGGCAATATGGATTGCGCCCAGCTCTGAATGGAAAATGCCGCCGCGGTGGCCAGCACAGCCGCAATGGCCAGCGCGATAAAGATGCCCGCAGTCCAGTGGATGTGCGGCTGTTCGATGAAAGGGAGGCTGACGGCCA
>WNGR01005335.1_pt1 | contig 13794 bp, 13 predicted proteins | sample 5407581 | NCBI WGS metagenome assembly WNGR01 (sample SAMN13153383, study PRJNA577476) | soil metagenome | isolation source: 80 cm soil or saprolite under Garry oak tree replicate 2 | place: USA:California | collected 2016-06-15 | reverse complement strand
ACCGCGGCCATCGGCTGACCGAGGAACCAGGGGTGGCCGTCGAGGTGCGGTACGACCCGAGCGCGACGAACTCGTGGATGCAGGGCCTGTCCAGCGTCCTGAACTGGTTCGGCGGCCAGTTCGGCTCGGAAGGGTCCGAAGAGGCCAGGTACGCGGCCGTCCACGACACACGGATCGAACTGGTGGGCCAGCGCCTGATCGTGCACACGCCCAAGCGCCAGCGCATGGTGCCGCTCGCGGTGACGGTGCGCGCGCCGGCCGGCGCCAACCTGGAACTGGCCGCGGGTTCGGCCGACATGACGATCACCGGGCCGGCCGGCCGGGTCAAGCTGAGCACCGGTTCGGGCAACGTGTCCATGGACCGGGCCGACGGTGCCGCCGAGATCAACTCCGGCTCCGGTGCCCTGCGTCTTGGCCCGATGTTGGGCGGCCTGCGGGCACGCAGCGGCAGCGGCGAGATCGAGGTGTCCTCGGTCGGCGGCTCGACCACGCTGATGACCGGCAGCGGTGACGTGTGGCTGGGTGCCGTGCAGAGCGACGTCCGGGTCCGCACCGGCAGCGGTGACCTGACGGTGGCCGACGCCGCCTGCGGTTACGTGGAACTGGCCACCGGATCCGGGGAGATCCGGGTCGGCGTCCGGACCGGCACGGCCGCCATGGTGGATCTGCGGTCCGGTTCGGGGCAGGCGCGCAGCGAACTGCGGCTGTCCGACACGCCACCGGCCAACGCGCCGCAGCTTCAGGTACGTGGCCGGACCGGTTCGGGCAACGCGGTGGTGACCGCGGCCATCGGCTGACCGAGGGGAACGGGGGAATATCGGGGGGATCGAGAGGGGAACAGAGGGGGATCGAAGGAACGGGACGGCACGCCGACAGAGCCACGGCGTGCCGTCCCGAAACTGTGCTACCGGCAAGCGATGCGCAGTGCCTTGGCCAGATCACCACGTGTGCCAACCGCAACCCCGGACAGCCCAAGCCATTCGGCCATGGTGGCCAGTTCCTCGGCCAGTTCGGTCACCACGCGTCCGAGATCGACACCGGGTTCGGCGAACGCACCCGGCACGCGCAGCACACCGGCCGCGCGGTCCGCCTTCAGATCAACCCGAGCAACCAACGCCTCGTCCAACAGGAACGGAAACACGTAGTACCCGTAAATCCGCTTGGGCTCCGGCACGTAGATCTCGATGCGGTAGCAGAAGTCGAACAGCGCCTCGGTACGTTCTCGCCGCCAGATCAACGGATCGAACGGGCACAACAGCGCCCGCGCGGCGACCCGACGCGGCGTCTTGGCCGCCGTGTGCCGATAGGCGGGCAGCCGCCAGCCCTCGACCCGAACCGGCGCCAACTCGCCTGATTCCACCAGTTCCGCGACCGCACGCTGACTGTCGGCGGGAGGTAAGCGGTAGTAGTCGCGCAGATCTGGCTCGGTAGCCACCCCGAACGCGGTGGCGGCTTTCGCGGTCAGGCGACGATTCGCCTCGTCATCGGGAATGACGACATCGAGAACGTGCGGCGGCACGACCCGCTCGGTCAGGTCGTACATGCGCTCGAAACCGCGCCGGGTGGCGGTGCTCAGCTCGCCGGAGGCGAACAGGTGCTCACAGGCCGACTTCACAAGTGACCTATTCCACCACCCGCCCTTGGGACGCGGCGCCGAGTTGCCGCCCAACAGGTCCTCGATGGCGCCGGCGCCGATCGGGCCCTCCTGCTTCACCACCGTTAGCACGTCCGCGAGCAGGGCCGGCTGGTCGCGCTCGGCAGCCGCGTGCCGGCGCATCCGAGCACGCAGCAGCGGCCAGTCCTCGACCGGGATCAGGCTGGCCACGTGGGCCCAGTATTCGACCAGCATCCTGGGGTGTCGCGTGCTGTGGGACCAGGCGGCGTCGTCCAGCAGCGTCGCCGGGTAGGCGCCCAGCCGGCTGAACAACGGCATGTAGTGCGCACGGACCGCGACGTTCACCGAGTCCAGTTGCAGCAACTGCACCCGGGACAGGACCTTGGCCAGGTGCCGCCGGGTCGGGACGGACGTCGGCCGCTGCTCGGCGAAACCCTGGGCGGCCAGGACGATGCGCCGGGCACTCGCCGCGCTGATGGTCTCCACAGTCCGATCCTGCCAGGGCCTACTGACAGAGAAGCAAAACGAGGCCGACAACCCCGGTTTGGTCGCCGCGGTGTCTTCTGCCCCGGAACAAAGCAAAGCGAGTGGAGGGGCAGAAGACACCGCGTAAAGGCGGCCAAACCCGCGCGCACCAGCGCGCCATGACACAGTAGGGTGACGGGCCATGGCCATCGCCGCCGTCCATCCGGCTGAGCCCGCCGACATCCCGCAGGTCGACCGCATCCAGCGGGAAGTCTGGCAGGTCGCCTACGCCAAGCTGCTGCCCGCCGAACTGCTGGCCGAACTGGCCGCGATCGACACCGGTGAGACCGAGCAGGTCTGGGCCGCCGCACGGGAGCGGCTGCTGGTGGCCACCGAGGGCGACTGGACGGTCGGCGTCTGCGCGGCCGGGTTCGCCCCTGACGACGACCTGGTCGACGCGAACGGCACGCTGCCCGACGACGCCGAAACGGTGGCCGTGATCAGCGCGCTGCTGGTCGAACCGCGCTGGGGCCGACGGGGCCACGGCGGCCGGCTCATCGCCACGGCCGCCGAGACACTCCGCGAGCAGGGCGCGACCCGTGGGATCACCTGGATTCTCGAAGGGGACACGGTCACTCGGGCGTTCTACGCGCGGATCGGCTGGCAGCCCGACGGCATCGCCAGGACCCTGGACGCCAGCGGCCATCCGCTGCGCGAGATCCGGCTGGCCGGTGACCTTGATCTGACCCTCAAACCATCAGCGGATCAGATAACACCCGAGTAACGTAGGACGAGGCGCTCCAGGACGACGCCGGCCGCATGGTGATCCGGTGGCGGCAGCACAGCCGCGTCCGGCGCGCGTTTCTCCGTAGGGGGTTGGTCGTTGCTCGGCTGGCTGTTCGTGGCGCTCGGCATCGCGATCGCGTCCTCGGTACTGCCAGTGCTGTCGGTCGAGGTGTTCGTGGTCGCGTTCGCCGCGCACCACCCGCACCTGCCGGTGTTGCTGTTCGGGGCGGTGACGGCGATCGGCCAGGTCACCGGCAAGCTGCTGTACTTCTACGCGGCTCGCGGCTCGCTCCGGCTGCCCACGTTCCTGCATCGCACGGCCGACGCCAGCCAGAACACCGAAGCGCTCGGCCCGGCACCGGAAAGTGGGTTCAGACGCTGGTGGCACCTGTTCGCGGCGAAGATCCGGCTGGCCTGGCTGTGGCTGCACGACAAGTGCCACCGCCATCCGAAGGTGCTGATCGCGGCGACGGCGACCAGCGCGTTGTTCGGCGTGCCACCATTTCTGGCCACCACCGTGCTGGCCGGGCTCGCCGGGCTGTCGTTGCGTACCTTCGTCGCGGCGAGCCTGCCGGCCCGCTTCCTGCGGTTCACCCTGCTGGCCGCGTCACCGAACCTGGTCCTGCACTGGTGGCCGGTGATCCACCACCACTTCGCGCACTGAGCCGCAGCGCCTGCCGCATCGACTCCCACCCCCGGCGGCGGTCGCCGGCCAGGTCGTAGGCCTGGGCCAGGCGGTACCAGCGGCGCCAGTCGGTCGGCTCCTCGTCCAACTCGGTCTTCCGCTCGTCGAACCAGGCGACCGCGGCAGCCGACTCGATCCGGCCGGAGGGCCGGCGCGGCAGCGCCGATGTGTCCGGCAGGCCACCCTCGTCGGCCAGTCGACGGGCCAACCGTTCCACCTGGATACCGAACCGCAGGTTGACCACGGCGATCCAGATGCCGACCACCGGCAGCATGAACACCGCAACCGCGAGGCTGATGCCCAACCCGGTGCCGGCCTGGAACAGCCAGACCGCGACCTGGCTCATCAATGCCAAATACACCACCATCACAGCGGTGACCAGCAGTGCCGCGGTGCGGGGTCTCATAGGTCCAGCAGCGATTCCAGCCCGACGGTCAGCCCTGGTCGATCCACAATGGACCGCACGGCGAGCAGCACGCCCGGCATGAACGAGCTGCGGTCCAGCGAGTCGTGCCGGATGGACAGCGTCTCGCCCTCGGTGCCGAACAGGATCTCCTGGTGCGCCACGAGACCGGCCAGCCGCACCGAGTGCACCCGCAGGCCGTCGAGGTTCGCGCCACGGGCGCCGTCGCGTTCCTGGCTGGTGGCGTCGGGAATCTCGGGCATGCCGGCTTCGGCCCGCGCCGCCGTGATCAGCTCGGCGGTGCGGGTGGCGGTGCCGGACGGCGCGTCGGCCTTGCGCGGGTGGTGCAGTTCGATGATCTCGACCGATTCGTAGTATTTCGCCGCGAGTTGGGCGAACCGCATGGACAGCACGGCACCGATGGCGAAGTTCGGCGCGACGACCACGCCGAGATCCGGCTTGTGCTCCAGCCAGGACCGCAGCGTGGCCAGGCGTTCGGCGTCGAAACCGGTGGTGCCGACCACGGCGTGGATGTTGTGGTCGGCGCAGAACCGCAGGTTGTCCATGACCACGTCGGGGTGGGTGAAGTCGACGACCACCTCGGCGGCCGCGTCGACGAGGTCGAACATCCAGTCGCCGACATCGATCATGCCGACGACCTCCATGTCGCCCGCCGACTCCACCGCCCGACACACCTGGGCGCCCATCCGCCCCCGCGCGCCCAGCACGCCGACCCGGATCGGGTCGTCAGCCGAACGCGCGAGGTGCACCGCACGGGGCGACCGGGGAGCGGATGCGGTCACGGCTCACCCCTGTCGTAGTTCGGCGGGCAGATCATCGGGATGAGAGTACGGGCCGACCACGGCGGTCGCGACGGGACGCCGCAACAACTCCGCGGCCAGTTCCGCCACGTCCTCCGGTGTCACGGCCTCGATCCTGGCCAGCGTCTGCTCGACCGTGAGGTGATCGGCGAAGTTCAGCTCCCCCTTGCCGATTCGGGACATTCGGGAGCTGGAGTCCTCAAGGCCGAGCACCAGTCCGCCGCGCAACTGACCGCGGCCGCGGGCAACCTCGGCGTCGGACATGCCGTTGGCGGCAACGTCGTCCAGCACCGCGCGCAGCACGCCGGCCACGTCGCCGAGCCGGTCGGGATGCGCGCCCGCGTAGACCGAGAGGCTGCCGGTGTCCGCATAGGACGACACCGACGAGTACACCTGGTACGCCAGGCCACGCCGTTCCCGGACCTCCTGGAACAGCCGCGAACTCATGCCACCGCCCAGCGCGGCGTTCAGCACGCCGAGGGTGAACCGGCGATAGTCGTGCCGGTCCAGGGCACGCACACCCACCATCAGATGGGCCTGCTCGGTGTCGTCGGTGCGCAGTTGCAGGCCGTACGGCGCGGTGGCCCGCCAGTGTCCGACCCGTGGCGGGATCGGCGACTCCGTGCCGCCGAGCCGGTCGGCCAATGCCTTGCGCGCCAAGCGAAGCACCTGGCCGTGCTCCACGTTGCCGGCCACCGCGAGCACCATCCGGTGCGGCTGGTAGCGGCGCTTGTAGAAACCGCGCAGCGACGCGCGGGTCATGCCGTTGATCGAGTCCTCGGAGCCCAGCACGGACCGGCCCAGCGGGTGCGTGCCGAGCAGTGCCGTGGAGAACGCCTCGTGCAGCAGGTCTTCCGGATCGTCGTCGCGCATGGCGATCTCTTCCAGGACCACGCCACGCTCCAGCTCGAAGTCCGGCTGGCCCATCCTGGCGTAGAACACCACGTCGCACACCAGGTCCACGGCCAGCGACAGGTCCGCGTCCAGGGCGTGCGCGTAGTAGCAGGTGTGTTCCTTGGCGGTGAACGCGTTCAGCTCGCCGCCGACCGCGTCGATCTCCTCCGCGATCCGCGCCGCCGAGCGACGGTCGGTGCCCTTGAACAGCAGGTGCTCCAGGTAGTGCGCGGCACCGGCCACGCTGGGCGCCTCGTCCCGCGACCCGACGCCGACCCACATGCCCACGGCAGCGGACCGCACGCCGGGCACCTGCTCGGTGATCACCCGCAGGCCACCCGGCAGCACGGTGCGGCGCACCACGTGCCCGTCACCGCTGCGCTCCAGCACCTTCGTGGTACCCGGTTTCTGCAGGTACCCGCGCTCGGGATGTCCCTTATGTAGGCCACGGCCGCGGACGCCCAGGGCGCCCGCGGCCGGGTCGGCTGCCGGCCTGCTCACCGCGTCGCCGGCTCCGGGGTGGCCTCATCCTGGACGGGCGCCGGGGTGCCGTTGCTGGTGGCTTCGGCGGCCTCGTTCTCGGCGACCACGACCAGGCTGATCTTGCCGCGCTGGTCGATGTCGGCGATCTCCACGCGGAGCTTGTCGCCGACCTTGACCACGTCCTCGACCTTGCCGATCCGCTTGCCGTTGCCCAGCTTCGAGATGTGGACCAGACCGTCCTTGCCGGGCAGCAGCGACACGAACGCGCCGTAGGCCGCGGTCTTCACGACCGTGCCGAGGAACCGCTCGCCGACCTTGGGCAGCTGCGGGTTCGCGATGGCGTTGATCATGCCGATCGCCGCCTCCGCCTTCGGACCGTCGTTGGCGCCGATGTAGATGGTGCCGTCGTCCTCGATCGAGATGTCCGCGCCGGTCTCGTCGGTGATCGACTTGATCATCTTGCCCTTCGGGCCGATGACCTCACCGATCTTGTCCACCGGGATGCGGATCGACGTCACGCGCGGGGCGTACGGGCTCATCTCGTCCGGACTGTCGATGGCCTCGGCCATGACCTCCAGGATGGTCAGCCGCGCGTCCCGAGCCTGGCCGAGCGCCTGGCCGAGCACCTCGGACGGGATGCCGTCCAGCTTGGTGTCCAACTGCAGCGCGGTCACGAACTCCTTGGTACCGGCGACCTTGAAGTCCATGTCGCCGAACGCGTCTTCGGCGCCGAGGATGTCCGTGATGGCCACGTACTCCACTTTGGGGCCGTCGGCAGTATCGACAGTATCGGAAACGAGACCCATCGCGATGCCCGACACCGGCGCCTTCAGCGGCACGCCGGCGTTGAGCAGCGACATGGTCGACGCGCACACCGAGCCCATCGACGTGGAACCGTTGGAGCTCAACGCCTCCGACACCTGACGGATGGCGTACGGGAACTCCTCGCGCTTGGGCAGCACCGGGACCAGCGCCCGCTCGGCCAGCATGCCGTGGCCGATCTCGCGCCGCTTGGGCGAGCCGACCCGGCCGGTCTCACCGGTCGAGTAGGGCGGGAAATTGTAGTGGTGCAGGTAGCGCTTTGAAGTGTCCGGCGACAGCGTGTCCAGCGCCTGCTCCATGCGCAGCATGTTCAGTGTGGTGACGCCCATGATCTGGGTCTCGCCGCGCTCGAACAGCGCCGAACCGTGCGCCCTGGGCACCACGGCGACCTCGGCGGAGAGCTGCCGGATGTCGGTGATGCCACGGCCGTCGATGCGGATCTTGTCGCGCAGGATGCGCCTGCGGACCAGCTTCTTGGTCAGCGAGCGGAACGCCGCGCCGATCTCCTTCTCGCGACCGTCGAACGCGCCGCCGTCGACGGCGCCGACCCGCTCCAGGGACAGCGCCTTGACCTCGTCGATCTTGGCTTCCCGCTCCTGCTTGGCCGGAATGGTCAGCGCCTGGGCCAGTTCGTCGGTGACCGCGGCCGCGACCGCCTCGAAGGCATCGGGTTGGTAGGCTGGGAAGGTCGGGAACTCGGCGGTCTCCTTGGCAGCCGCGGCGGCCAACTGGGCCTGGGCCTCGCACAGCGCGCGGATGAACGGCTTGGCGGCCTCGAGACCCTCGGCCACGACCTGCTCGGTCGGCGCCTGCGCGCCTGCGGCGATCAGGTCGGTCATCTGCTCCGTGCCCTCGGCCTCGACCATCATGATCGCGACGTCGTCACCGACGACCCGACCGGCGATCGCGATGTCGAACACGGCGTCCTTGGACTGTTCCCTGGTCGGGAACGCGACCCACTGGCCTGGACCATTTTCTTGGCTGATGAGCGCCACCCGCACGGCGCCGATCGGGCCGGAGAACGGCAGGCCGGACAGCTGGGTCGACGCGGACGCGGCGTTGATCGCGACCGCGTCGTACACGTCCTGCGGGTTCAGCGACAGGACCGTGACCACGATCTGGATCTCGTTGCGCAGTCCGTCCACGAAGGACGGGCGCAGCGGCCGGTCGATCAGCCGGCAGGTCAGGATCGCGTCGGTGGACGGCCTGCCCTCGCGCCGGAAGTACGAGCCGGGAATCCGGCCCGCGGCGTACATCCGCTCCTCGACGTCCACGGTCAGCGGGAAGAAGTCGAAGTGCTCCTTCGGGTGCTTGGACGCCGTGGTGGCGGACAGCAGCATCGTCTCGTCGTCCAGGTAGGCGACGACACTGCCGGCGGCCTGGCGGGCCAGGCGGCCGGTCTCGAAACGCACGGTTCGGGTGCCGAACCGGCCGTTGTCGATGGTGGCGGTGCTCTCGTGCACCGTTGAATCATGAACTTCAGTCACTACGTTTTCTCCTCGTCTTTGGGGCCCGCGCGGCAACCCGCTGCGCTGTACGCCTGCGGGTCACGGCCCTGCGACGAGGCCGGTCTTCGATCGAAGCTCCCGGCGCCGACGTGCGAACAACAGTCGGTGCGATCGGGAACCACTACCGAGGACCGGCGGACGAATCACAACGCCGTGGCACGCGGTCCCTGTCTGGTTCTCTCTGCTCCGATGGGGAGCGACCGGATTCGGTCACTCCCCATCGGAACGGGTCATCGGCGCAGGCCCAGGCGCTTGATCAGCGACCGGTAGCGTTCGATGTCCACTCGTGCCACGTACTTGAGCAGCCGCCTGCGGCGGCCGTTCATGACCAGTAGGCCGCGGCGCGAGTGGTGGTCGTGTTGGTGCGTCTGCAGGTGCAGGGTGAGGTCGCTGATCCGCTTGGTCAGCAGCGCGACCTGGGCCTCTGGTGAGCCGGTGTCCACATCGTGCAGGCCGTACTCGCCAAGAATCGATTTCTTCTGCTCGATGGACAGCGCCACTCGTTCTCTCCTCGTGAATATGTGCCGTGCGACCGCGCTGGGGAGCGCGAGACAGTACCAGCCGCCACGGACCGCAGCCGGACTCAAACACTGAGGGTATCAGGCACGCACGCGGCACCGCTCATCGACCACGGTCGCGCGGTCAGGTACGGGCCAGCGGCAGGCGATCCACCGTGGTGTAGGTGGGTCCGCCCGAACCGAGCACGCTTCGCATCAGGAGCAGCTCGTCGGGCGTGAACCAAGGTCCAGTATACCCGGCGAACAAGGCAATCAGCGCTGTCGAGTCCGGTGTCCCAGAACGCCATCTGGCCAGCGTCAGGTGCGGGTGGAAGCCGAACCGGTCGGCCCGACCGGCGCCCGCTGCCTGTGCCAGCCTGGCCAGTCGGCGCGCGTCGGTTTCGGTGCCGGTGTGCGCAGCGGTCCACAGCACACCGGGGAACGTGCCGGCGCCGGCCAATCGCAGCGTCGGGGCCGGTCGGCCGGCGATCCGGCGGCGCAGCCATTTCGTCCTGCGGTCCGGATCGTCGTCGTCACCGAAGAAGCCGAGGGTCACGTGCCAGCGGTCACGCGGGCTCCAGCGCACCGGAATGTCGGTCGGATGGTCGGCCAGCCACGTAGCCAGGTGATCGAGCACGGCCACCGGCGGCACGAGCGCGGAGAACAGCCGGGGCACGCGGCTACGGCTTGCGTTCGCCCGCGCGCCGCAGCAGGTCGCCCAGTTCGGGGAACTCGTCGTCGACCAACTCGGCGGCGGCCACCAGGTCGTCCGACGCCAGGATGTTGCGCAGCGCCACGATGGCGGCCTGGGCGTCGGAACTGCCGTCCACCCGCAGCACGTCCCGGCCCACCTGGGGCCGGGAGTCGCGCACGTCGTCCATGGCCTGCTCCATCGCATCCGGCTTGCCGGCGGCCACGTCCGGGACGAGCACCTTCCGTTCCAGCATGATCATCCGAGCCAGCACCGACGGGTTGCCGATCTTGGCCCGCCGGCCACTCATCACCTGGCTGAGCATGGGTGCGCTGATACCGAGGACGTCGGCCAGCCTGGCCTGCGAGATGTTGAACGCACGCACCAGGCGGCGGACCCGGTCGCCGAGCGGCTCGCCGTACCACTCCCGCTGCAGCGCGAGATTGCGCTGGACGATTTTGGGGTCCTCCACCTGCACCTCTCCCGGTCGTGATCGGCCGCTGGTCGGCCACGGTCATCTTGCCAGGCAGCAGCCGATTGGCGGGTTCGAATCGGACGATCGGTCCGGCCTCGAACCCGTTCGGCTGATCAGCGGTCCTAATCCGTGGCCGCCAGCAGCTCCCGGGTGTGACGCACGTCGAGGCCGACCTGTTCCACCAGAGCCTCGATCGAGTCGTAACGCTCCATGTCCCGCAACCGGGCGACGAAGTCCAGCGCGACCCGCTGCCCGTACAGATCCTCGTCCAGGTCCAGCACGAAGGCCTCGACCCGCCGCTCGCGCCCGGAGAACGTCGGGTTGGTGCCCACCGACACGGCGGCGGGCAGCCGGCGGCTGCGGCCGTGCACGAACCAGCAGGCGTAGACGCCGTCGGCCGGGACGGCGGCATGCCGGGCGGTGGACAGGTTGGCGGTCGGGTAGCCCAGTTCCCGGCCACGGCCGTCGCCGCGCACCACGATGCCCTCCAGCCGGTGCGGCCGGCCCAGCGCGGCGGCGGCGGCGACCACGTCACCGGCGTCGATGCAGGACCGGGTGTAGGTGGAGGAGAACACCATCTCGGCGTCGGCGACGGCACCGTTGCGGGGCACGGTGACCATGCTCGCGCCCTCGGTGACGAAGCCGAACCGGTGGCCCAGCGCCCGCAGCAGCTCGACGTTGCCGGTGGCCCGGTGGCCGAACGTGAAGTTCTCGCCGACCACGACGGCCGCCACGTGCAGCCGTTCGACCAGCAGCTCGTGCACGAACTCGTCGGCCGGCAGCCGGGACAGCTCCAGCGTGAACGGCAGCACGCAGAACACGTCGACACCCAGCGCCTCGACCAGCTCGGCCTTGCGGTTGAGGCCGGTCAGCTGCGCGGGATGGCTGCCCGGCCGGACCACCTCGGCCGGGTGCGGGTCGAACGTGAGTACCACACTGGGCAGGCCGCGTTCCTTGGCCAGCTCGACGGCCCGGCCGATCAGCGCCTGATGCCCGCGGTGCACACCGTCGAACACCCCGATCGTCACGACACAACGGCCCCAGCCGCCGGGCAGATGATCGAGTCCCCGCCATCTCAGCACGGTGGCCAGCCTACGGCCATCGTCGGGCGCGAACCCCGTTACCCGGCCGGGGCGAGCACGACAAGAGGGTTCGCGTGGCCGGCCCTGCCGGTCCCCTCGTCCCTGGCCAGCGCGATCACGTGCCCGTCCGGATCGAACACGCCATAGGTGCCGGGCAGGCCGGCCGCCGAGAGCCGCTGGCCGTGCGCCACGGCGCTGGCCTCGCGCACGTCGACGTCGCGCCGCGGGAACGCGAGGGCCACGGAGGCGTCCAGGCCGAGGGAGAGTTGGGGGTCGTCGGCGAGTTGATCGAGGGTGCGGGCGTGGCGCAGGCCGAACGGGCCGACCTGGGTGCGCCGCAGGTCCGTCAGGTGGCCGCCGACGCCGAGGTCCGCGCCCAGGTCCCTGGCCAGCGCCCGGACGTATGTGCCGGACGAGCAGTCCACCAGCACGTCCAGCTCGGTGGCCCGCTCGACACGACGCAGCGACAGCACGTCGAACCGGTGCACCACGACCGGCCGGGGCGCGAGCTGCACGTCCTCGCCGTCGCGCACCCGCTGGTAGGCGCGCTTGCCGGCGACCTTGACCGCGCTGACCGCGCTGGGGACCTGGTCGATCGGGCCGGTCAGCGCCCGGATGCCCGCCATGACGGCGTCATCGGCCACCGCTGATCCGTCCACTTCGGACAGGATCTCGCCTTCGGCGTCGTCGGTGGTGGTCGACGCGCCCAGCCGGATCGTGGCCAGGTAGACCTTGCGCTCCAGTGCCAGGTGGCCCAGCAGTTTGGTGGCCCGCTCCAGGCCGAGGACGAGCACGCCGGTGGCCATCGGGTCGAGCGTGCCGGCGTGGCCGACCTTGCGGGTGCCGAAGATCCGGCGCACCCGCGCCACCACGTCGTGGCTGGTCATGCCGGCCGGTTTGTCGGCGATGACGAGTCCGGGCGGCACGACGGGTCGGGGGGTTGTGGGCGGCACAGCGGCACATCCTGCCCGATCGCCCGACCGGCCACGCCGCTAGGTACGAACCGACGGCACGGTCGCGCCGACGACGGCCCACCGGCCGGTGGCCAGCCGGCTCAGCGCGGCCACCAGCCGGACCACCATGAAGGCGGCAAGACCGGTCCAGATTCCGGTCAGACCCCAGTGCCGGGCAAGGGAAAGCCACACCAGCGGCAGGAAGCCGACCACGGCCGCCAGCAGCGTCACGGTCCGCAGGTAGGCCGCGTCACCGGCGCCGAGCAGCACGCCGTCCACCGCGAACACCAGGCCCGCCACCGGTTGCAGCCCGACGAAGAACCACCAGGCATGCGGAATCTGAGCCAGCACAACGGGATCCGTCGTGAACGCCTTCGGCAGCAGATCAGCGAGCGCGGCGAACAGCACACCCGTGCCGATGCCGAAACCCAGTCCGTAAAACGAAACATGCCGTGCCAGGGACTTGGCCCGCGTCTGCCGGCCCGCGCCCAACTCGGCGCCGACCAACGCCTGTGCCGCGATGGCGAGCGAGTCGAGCACCAGCGCCAGGAACGTCCAGAGCTGGAGCACCACCTGATGCGCGGCGACCGCTGCCGCCGACGTACGGGCCGCGACGGACGCGGCAGACACGAAACACGCCTGGAACGCCAGGCCGCGCAACACGAGGTCCCGGCCCAAACCCAACTGCGCCCGCATCGCCGACCATCGCGGCCGCAACGAGATCCCGGCCGCGCGTTCGGCCAGCAGCGCGCGCAGGAAGAGCCCGGCAACGGTCACCTGTGCCACGACGTTCGCCACCGCCGAACCGACCAGTCCCCAGTGCGCCACGTGCACCAGGACCGGGCAGAGCACGGCGGACAGGCCGTTGCCGGCCACCACGTACCTCAGCGGCCGGCGGGTGTCCTGCACGCCACGCAGCCAGCCGTTGCCGGCCAACGTGATCAGGATCAGCGGCACGCCGAACAACGCGATCCGCAGCCACCGCACCGCGCCGTCCGCGATCGGTCCGCTGCCGGCCAGCCCGCGCGCCACCGGCCCGGCCAGCACCTGCCCGACCGCCAGGATCACCAGGCCGAGCACACCGCCCAGCCAGGTCGCCTGCACGCCTTCGGCGACCGCGTCCGACCGGCGGCCTGCGCCGTGCAGCCGGGCGGTCCGCGCGGTGGTGCCGTAGGAGAGGAAGTTCAACTGGGTCGACATGATCGACAGCAGCAGACCGCCCAGCGCCAGCCCAGCCAGCGGGACCGCACCCAGATGACCCACCACGGCCGTGTCCACCAGCACGTATAACGGTTCGGCGGCCAGAACACCCAAGGCCGGGACAGCAAGGCGCACTAGCGCCCGGCCGTCACTCATGACGGGATCAGGGGCGCTTCATCCAGGGCTGCCCGCAGCCGCGCCATGACCTCGTCGGCCGTGCCGTGGACGGTGAAGCCGGCGGCCAGTCGATGCCCGCCACCGCCCAGCGCGACGGCGGCGGCGCTCACGTTCAGCCGGCCGACGGCCCGCAGCGAGCCGGTCCACACGTCCGGGCCTGCCTGCTTCAGCACGGCAGCCACCTCGGCCTCCCGGGTGGCTCGAACGATGTTGATCACGCTTTCCACGTCTTCCGGC
>WNGR01013175.1_pt1 | contig 13799 bp, 14 predicted proteins | sample 5407581 | NCBI WGS metagenome assembly WNGR01 (sample SAMN13153383, study PRJNA577476) | soil metagenome | isolation source: 80 cm soil or saprolite under Garry oak tree replicate 2 | place: USA:California | collected 2016-06-15 | reverse complement strand
GTCCCATACACCAGGTTTCTTCCTGCAAAGATTGCAAGGTGCTGGTAGAGGTTTGAGTCTCTAGCTCCAGAATATTGGTAGATGATGCCATTGCCTGCACCGTCGGTGCTGGGCACGAACGCTACAAACTTGTCTTGTATACTATCATAGGTTATGGCGAATGGTGGGGCCCCATAAGACAATGGAACGTTCGTGAGCTGGATTGTGGACCATGATGCCCCATCGAAGGAATAGTACCCCAGGTAGCTCGCGTAGTCCCCGAACAGGTATGTCGTCCCGTTTACGTAAAACAGGTTACCGTCTTGTTCTTCGTTATTTCCTGACAGAAAGATAGCTGTTTCCCAGCTACCGTTCCACACGTTTGAGTAATCGCCAGATACAACGACAACCTGCCCCGGGCCGTAAGCGTGGATTTTTGGCCAGTTCAACCCGTTTTCCTGCTGAAGGCTCAACGATAGACCGCTCGTCCACGTGGTGTATGGAGGCGAGGAGTCTACGACACAGAGGCCGCAGCCTAGCGCCACCTGATAGGCGATGAAAGCGTGGAGGTCGCTGTCAACGGCGATGCTTAGTCTGACGCCGGCACTGGATCCCTCGTAGGAGGCTGTTTTGAGCGTTCCGCCATTGGTATCCATGGTAATTGTGCCGTTCAGGTTCAGCTGGCCGAGTGCGAAGTCGATTGCCGAGCCAGTTGCGACGACGATGTAGACATGACTCTCGTCGTTTGTCACGCTCAGGCCTTCGAGACAACACGTGGAAATGCCGAGGGGTGCACCACTCGTCCATTTGACGCCGTCCTGTGAGCTAGCATAGTAAAAGTCCGGGCCTGGTACGTAGATGAGCCAGTAGTTTGATTGAGAGTAGAATATGTGGCGCGCGCCGTCGCTGAATCCCGCGTCTGAGTACGCGCTCGTAGCAATAGCCGCAGCCGGGAATGGGTTCATCGCTGGATAGTTGTCCTGGTTGAAGTTGAACACGTAGGGGGTGTCGCCTATGCCATCGCTGCTCGAACAATCATCCTGGCCGGCCCCCCTGCAATTATCAACCCCAGTATAGTCCGACCAGTAGTTGCCTCCCGCCGGGTAGCCGTTGTCCCAAGAATTGCCGGCGTTATCGTCGGAGGCTTGGTATACTGCACTGTCGATAAAGTTGTTGTGGAGGACCCATGCTGAGCTACTGGACTCGAGCGTCACCCCGTAATTAGTGCCAGAGATCTCATTCTCGACGATTGAGATGTTGCCGCTATTGCCTACTGCCAGCCCGTAGGGTCTGTCGAAATGGGATGGGTCGTTTGATAGCACGTAACTGCTGTAGGTGATCTGGTTTCCGAGGATTTCCACGTTGGACGAGTAGCCTACTAGAACGTCCGTTTCGAGAGCACCAACGCTGTTGCGGGAGATCTGAATGCTGTCCGTGGAATTGAGGGTGATGCCTTGCTCGGCGGTTGGAATAGAGTTTTGGACCATGTTAATGTCGTTAGACTGGCCGGCTATGATTCCGGTGCCGTTGCTGTATGCTGCCCAGATATTGTTGAAGCTAACAGTTACCCCCGCAGACGCTGTGATTGATACCCCATACAGCAAATCAGAGAGAGGGAGCGTGTTACCTACAACGCGTATGTTTGATGACGTAGAAACTGTGATACCAAATGTGTTTGAGAGTGTATTGGAGGAGACCGATATCGAGTCTGACGAGTCAACCTCGACCCCCTGATATCCTGTAATGTCGTTCGATTCGACAGAGGCGCCCGTCGAGTTTACCACCCAGACCCCGGTAGGGGAATCGCTAGAGCTTCCATCGATCTGTATTGTGTTGCTGGATACTGTTCCGCGGTTCAGGTTAACGAGAACCGTTCCATTACCGTCTGTTATGCCGACGTAGTTGCTGGTGACCCTGAAAAACGCGTCTGTGTTCTGGACGAGAATTCCGATTCCAGAGGGTGCAGTGATGTTCCAGCCAGATATGAGGAATGGGTGGTCGTACGTCCCGTCTCCTCCTACCACACCGTTGTAAGGTGTGAAGGCTGCGTTGCCATCAATTAAGATGGGTGCGTGGGGTTGGTAAGACGGGCTTGCGTGTACTGGTCTGAGGCTGAGTCCGGCTGGGGTAACGAGGCTCAGCAAGAAGACTATTATGAACGGCCGTGTCCAATCGCCCAGTTTCTTGCGATCGCGTGGGGATGACGTGGGTCTGAGAATGACACATCGATGATATCAAGGATGCGTGTACAACCAGTTGCAGTTTAACACAATTGAGCATTGCCGGTTGAGGTCAAAGACGACGAGAATGGTAGCTTCGGGATGCTAGGTCTCCCCCGCTCTCAGACTAACAATACCGCCACCGTTAAATCCGATCGTCTCAACCATGCGTAGAGGATGATTTGGTAGACATCCTATGGCTTGTCGGGGCACTTTTCTACGGTATCCTAACCGGCTTCCTGGACGGAGTAAGCCCAGCACAGGGGACAACTAAGTCAGTGCTGGTGGCGCTTGTTCAGGGCGGGGTCTTAGGAACAGTGTTGACAGTCTTCAAGGATGTGGATGTGGCGGGCCAATTCTTGTTTGGATTCTCCTTAGGTTTCTTTGCTGGACTGGGTCCTGGAATCTGGTTCAGATTGAAGTACCCTACAATAGGGCCCCGAGCGCTCTAAGGACTATCACGAACTGTTTGCTTCGCAATAGGGTTGATTTGTGAAAGACACCCTTCTCTCCAACATTAGCTAATCCTCAAACGACAGGATCCCGGTACGAGGCTACATCCCCGGCGGCTGTGAATGCGTTTTGGTCTGTGCAGCCGGTCGGGTAAGGAGCGTCAGTACCGGCCGTTAAATATACTCGATAGCGACCGACCTCGCCACGTCCTAGGCAGGGGTCAACAGGGGTTTGAAGGCGTCTCGATCGCCTGATATTCGTATATTGAGGAAGCCGAATACTCCTCCCTGTGATTTTTGCGGAGAGGATTTTCAAGACGGAGAGGACGCTTATCGTCTTGCAAAGGGCAAAGTCCTCTTCTCCGTTCCCAGCTTCGTCCCGGAGACCGCGTCCATATTCTTCCACGAGGAATGCTGGAAAAAAGTCGCTCTACAGAGGAAGAAGGGCGAAGCCAAGCAACCACGCCCTGAGACAGACCAATAGACCTCGTCGACTAATGCGCAATCTGTCCTCCCAGTCTAACTCTTTGGTTTCTTTTCCGTGGCGAGGAACTCGAGGATCGCGCTGTTGACCATGTCCGGTTTCTCGGAAAGCAGGAAGTGCGTGGTCCCCGGGATAATGCACAATTGCGCACCCTTGATCGACTTAAACAGCTCCAGCGTATGCCCTACGGGAATCGCCTCCCTGTCCCCTGCCATCACCAGTGTAGGAGAACTAATCTTTCCGAGTTCTTCCTTTGTAATGTTGGGCTCGTTGAGCCACAGAATCTTCGTTTTCTCGACCACAACAGGGAAGTGACCGGGACCGTCAGGGGAGACTTCATCGTAGCGTCTGACGAGAGGCGATCCCGATTTCCGGAAGGACTCTGGTGTGAGTGATCTGATCCAGTTAAGATCTTCTGGAGACTGAGCGTTAGTATCGAAGAGCCCGCCTATGCAAACAAGGCGTTTGACCAGGTCTGGCCGGGAGATCGCGACTTGAAGAGCGATGATCGCGCCATCGCTCCAGCCCACTAGGTTCGTCGCTCCCAGTTTCAGCGCCTCAATAAGGTCAACCGTGCCGGCTGCCATGGTGTCGAAACTGAAGGGTCCGGCGTTATCGGCGGTATGCCCGTGCCCGGGCCGTTCGAAGGCAATTACTTTGAAATGCTTCGCCAGTTCTGGAATCTGTGAGGCGAAATCTTCAACAGTCCCGAACCCTCCGTGCAATAACAGCAGAGGCTCGCCGGCCCCTGATGTCTCATAATAGATTCGTGAGTTCCTTATCTGGAGATGCACGGAATCGCCGATGTCAGCGGTTTAGTTAAGCTCTGCTTGAGAATCAAGGCTTACGGACCTCCAGGAGATTGAGATGCTGGACAGGAGTGTCGCATCCCTTCGGACCTTGCTCTTCGACATCCAAGTTGTCTCCAGATTCATAACTATAGTGCTGTCAGTCAGAACGGCGCTCCTGTCGAGATTGATCACGAACTTTCTGCACATCTAGTCACAGCTGACAGGAAGCCGCGTCCGCTCATCAATTCGGTACGATATAACAGTGATAACCAGATACCGGCAGGGAACCTAGCTTGCAATCAGCCGGTCCATAGCGCCGAATCCCCCTGTCGAGTAACCCTTCAGACAGCGGGGAGTCTTGGAGGAATCCCGCAACATTCCCCAGATCCTTTGCAAGTATCGATGATGGCAAAGCTTTTCCAGCAATTACAATCGAGACACTGCCGAGGTTAATCTTGTGAGCCAAACCCCTACGGACGTTATCCAGCTTCTCGGACCGAACGAACAGGTTGAGCTCTACATCAGGCAGAAGATATACCATCCCAAGATCAACGTGGACTCTGTCCTCTTGACAAATGAGCGGATCATCCTTCGTCATCCTCGCGACCTAGGTTTGAAGAAAGATTACACAGATTTCTCCTACACCGATATCGCTAACGTTGTCCTCGACAAGGGAATACTCCGCTCGACGATAAGATGTATGCTTAGATTCGGCGGCGACCCGCTCGCCTTGACCGAACTACCGAACACTGATGCCGAGAAAGCTTACGGAATAATCCGCGAGAACCTGGTGAGGTATCAGACACCTCTCACCGCGATCCCAGGATCAACAATCACCGGCACTACAGTATCCCCCCAAGTTATCACCCGCGAGGTCGTGAAGGTCAGGTGCAACTCTTGCAGCAAGCTGATGGACGAGAACGCAACGCAGTGTCCCTTCTGCGGAGCGAAGCAGTAACCCAGAACGACAATCAGTAGCTCGGCCTTGCCATTTTCATTTTTACACCGCGTTCGGCAAGACGCCCTAGTACAAACTGGAAGGGTCTCTCGTCTTGAGCGATCCTTTCCGGAGTAATAATTCCGGTCTCTTTGATCTTTCCCTGTCCCATGAGTAGAGCGACTGAGGTGCATGGGTAGGCTGTTGTCCGGGCCATTGCCGAGACCCCTGTTCGTCGGTTGTAGTGGTCGAGAAGTTCGTATCGGAGATGAACTTTCTTCCCGTGGGAAGAGCCCTTCACGTCAACTCTCAAGGCCAGAAAGTCCTCGATAGACCCGCGTGACATTGCCCCGCGAAGCAGCTCAATCGTCAACAGCCGAGGCTCAACCTCAACACCGCTAATCCTAACCGATTTGCGTTCAAAGAAGCCCAAGACCCGAAGCGTGCTCATCATGTCCGCATGCCCAGGATACCTGAGCGTGAACTCGTGCATCTCCCTAGTTCTGGGAAAACTCCTCGGAAGCGAGCCGAGACCATCGGTTAGAAAATACTCCAGCCTTCCAACCCCGGGAAAGCTTGTGTGACCACGCCCGGACAACGCGTCAACCTTCTTCCGCTTACCCTCCTCAATAACCTGTACAGGTCGAGAATATTCGTTCACAACATCCTCGAGAGAGAACACAATCCGATAATTCAGAGGAGGTTCAGGCTTCTCCGGAAGACCACCCACAAAGATCTCCACGGATATCATCTTCTCCAGCTTCCTCGAAGCGTCGCCAACACACATGTTCGTGAACCCGGGTGCCACACCACACTGCGGAACGACCCGACAACCCGCCTGTTTCGCTTGACGTTGAAGGAGGAAGGCGTCCCTCGGAGTATAGGAAATGTCGACAGTGTCTTTCCCGGCTTTTACCGTCTCACTCATCAGGTCAAATCCGAGCCTGCCCGGTAAAGCACCACAAACAAGATCGATTTTTCCTAGAAGAGCATGAAACCGCGTCTTTTGGGATATGCTCAGCTTGACAGTCTGGATCTTCTCAGGGACCCGTTTCCTCAAGAGCTTCAAGTTCTGGGAACTGGCATCCATCGCAACCACAGAATCAACTTCATCTGATCCTGCTAGGTCCCGGGCGATCTCCGAGCCAACCTTACCGCATCCCACAACAAGGATTCTCATTACTAATGTTGCAGAACGTCGTGGTGATGCTTCTTAAGTTGGACGAAGATTCTGAGAAAAAGCACTAAAGGTTGGGCGGAAACGCCGGGTGCACCTAATGCGATCAGGGGGTCGACCGTTCTGGACAAGTCGAAAGCCGGGACCGATGTGTCTTCCTTGAGTTTTTCGAGTCTCTGACGTGTGTTCGGGCCGAAGTTATATCTGCCAATAAATCGCGGTCGGTAATTCAAGCTCAGTGCATCGATTTTAGACAGAGCCTGGATGAAAGATTCTCTACCGACGATCCTTGCAGCTCTCGAATCGGCAGCGTATTGTAGATTTCTCATCGTCCGGAAGAAGAAACGCCGCAACATGAAAAGTGCAAAGACTAGGTAGCCCACGAGAGATGTAACCAAGAACTCTTCATAGAGAGGGGATTTTGGCATTCGGAAGATCAATAGCAAAACGCCAACGAGAGCGAATACTGCCACCGTCATTGGGAGGAAGAACCGCCCAAACATCGCCCCAAACAGAAACTTTTGATCGTTGTAGACTAGGGAAGAGGCGAGCAACGGCTTCCATTCCTCAGGGCTCAGTTGCCCCATCAATTGTCGTGGCAGCATTATCATGCCTCGAAATGTCACGATCCGGGTTATCGGCAATCGGTCCACCCAAGACACATTTCTCGGGTCCAACTTCGTCTTGTTTAGCTGTCCACACAACTCCCTTGCATATTCCACGATCCTCTGATCCTCCGGGTGCATCGGAACCTGTCGAGGCGTAAACACGGGCTTTCCTCACACCATCGGATTATAAGCAAACATGGGGCGATACGAGAAATTGTGGTACCTAGTGATGATATCGTCTCCTGACAATACTATTGAAAGTATTATCTTGCGAGACGCGTCGAAACAATTCCGGAGCGCTCTCTCCAGCAATATTGTCAACACCGTCTTAGCGTTCGCAACTTCCGTTTTCCTCGCCATCATTCCGTTCGGTATCTCCTGGAGTAATCTGTGGATCTTTCAGGCTGTAGGGTTAGGGACGACTGTTTACTCCGCCGTGGTATATTGGAGGTTCAAGGCTAAACCTTCCACGAGCTTCACCGTTCACTGCTTATTTCTCGCCGTTTTAGGCTTCCTCTTGGCGCCGGCTCCTGCCATCTTTTTCGGGGGACTTCTCTACGGCTTTGCCGGCTACCAAATGGCGAGCGTCAGATACTGGATGAGGCAAGGCCGCAATAACCAGCTAATCCGGTGCACCCGCGACGGTGGGGAGGTCGCGGTGTTCGGTGGCACAAGTCTAGTTTGTACCAAGTGTTCGCGGTTGTTGAAGGTAGGGTTCGACGTGCGAGTGCGGTGGAGAAATATTGGCCTTGGAGCCCTCATAATCGGAGTCGTTCTGAGGATTATCGTAGCACTGGCGTCACGGCCCATCGCCGACATTCTGATCATTCCAGCTGGTCTGCTTCTGGCGAACGGTATCGTTGTGGCATTCTCCCAGCTCAATTCCTACGGTGCTCTTAGAGGCTCCGTTAGGCTACCACCGAACGTACCATCATCGCCCGGATCACCGGCTCCGAGTTGAAGAAAGCATCGGTAGTGCGTAGCTCCCTTGCGAAGAGACACGGCGATCGTTGCTTCTTGCGGGGTCTCAGCTCCAATTGTAATGTTAACGCTGTGGACCGTTGCCATTCTATTGAGACCGGGTTACGATCAATTGACCCAGTATGGTAGCGAACTGGCAACTGGTCAAGACTCGACCATAATGAACGCCAACTTCGTCATCACCGGTTCCCTGATCATAATATTCTTTCTTGGTCTGTTCACCCATATTCACGCAGGAAAGTGGCCCGCAGTCGGTGCAATGCTTCTCGGAATTTTCGGCGTGGGGGAGGTGGTTACAGCGGCATTTCCCTGCGACCCTGGTTGTCCATTTGCTAGTTCCCAGTCGCCGTCCCAGTCAATCCATAATTTGATCGCGGTCATTGCGTTCGGATCCCTCGCGTTAGCCCCACTGTTGATTTCATCAGGCTTGAAGCGGGACACTCTCTGGGGGAGGGTATCAATCGTATTCTCTGGCGACCGGATTCGCAAGCATTGGACTCTTCCTACTGTTCTCGTTTGCCGTCTTGTCCTCCTTCCCGTATGTCGGCCTTCTGCAACGTGTCTTCCTCGCGATCCCCTTTCTCTGGATCGAGCTAATGGCTATCCACCTGTTCAAGATTCCTAATCGAACCTCCCCGGCAATTCCTCCTTCAAGTCCGCCAGTTGCCCCCAAGACTGATTACCATGCTAAGTTACCGGTCGAAATATGAGTGAGCAGATCCCTAACCGTATTCGCCTAGCAATTTCAGCTCTTCCTATAGCGGGTTCTTCCTCCAGGTGTTTTCATCAATCCATCGACTGACCCTGAGGCGTTCGCCAGATCAGTTGACAGCATCGCCTTAGGAAATCTAATCGGGATTGTTGCCTTGGTGTTCTTGCTGATTGGAGCCTGGGCCCTGTATACTATTCTAGAGAGAGGGTCCGCGAGCCGATTGCCAGTATATGGGTTATTGCTGACTTTTGCCGGGCTGGGTTTGCAATTGCCCTTTGCTGGAATTTTCGCCTTCGCTGCCCCTGTTGCTGGTCGGCTCTACCTGGCTGGCGACACGAACATGGTCAGAGTAATTACTGACGCCACCAGCATTTCTAACCCCGTCGCTTTTCTGTTCGGCGCCACGTCCGCCTGGCTCTATGCTATCGGATCAATCTTCCTTGGTATTACAGTATGGCGTAGTCATAGCTTGCCAAAATGGGCGGGGCTCCTCTACGCCGTGAACTCGATCTCTATCTTCAGCGGGCCAGTATACGGTCTTTATGCATTCATCATGGCATTAACTGGAACTATCCTGCTGCTCACTAGTGGAACGTGGATTACAGCAAGTATTGTCAGACGAAAAACCCCTCAGAGTCGTGTCTGAGAGTGGATGCTCAGTCTTGGTATGTAAGTTGGTTCCGGAGTTAACAGGTGTTCGGTTCTGATATTGAGTATTGATAATCAGTCTTTGGCGCGGTTCTTCAAAGTTAGCCAACACCCATTATCTCGGACCTAAGTTTGCCGACTTTTGGTTCCAGACACTAAGATGAACGTGGCTCCGTAAAACGAAGCATCGTTTCGAAGCTGGTCGTCTTTCGCCCGGAGTTTGTCTTTGGTTCTTCCTTCTAGACGATTGAAGTACGACGTGATCCACTTGTTGGAGAGTCCTCCCGCGAGGAGGTACTTTCGATCCTTTCTCCGTCTTTCCTTGAATATCGAATACTCGAAACGCAGATCCGCTCTGATGTCACTGAGTTTACGTCTCGGATCCGAATACAACCAAGCATCAGCCTGAATCTCCGCCCTAATGCTGGACAGGCCTGCTTTGCGAAAGATGCCCGGGAGTTTCTCTCCGATCTTGAACTCTTTGCCTTCCAGCTTCTTGATACCGTCAACCCACGCAGAGTACGCCTGCTCTGCAAGCTTGCTGTAATCTTCGTCATCTGGGTCATAGAACGACACCATCCTGCCTCCTTCCACGGCAACGACTGAGCCTCCGATCGTTGTGATTCGAGCCATCTCTCTGATTGCACGCAAAGGATCAGGCAGATGCATCAGGAGTGTGCGGCAACAGGCCAAGTCCGCGTAGCCATCGTCCAGAGGTATCTTGTACACATCTCCGGTCCTGTAGGAGGTTACCCGGGACAGTCTGGCCTTGCGGCTGTCTGCTATGGCCGCCGTGACAGATTTCTCGTTCGAGTCTATACCTAGGATCCTCGCCCTTCCATGGGAGATCTCTGCCAGGTAACGCGTGAAATCGCCAGTGCCGCAGCCCACCTCGACAATTTGCTGTCCTCGCCTGATGTTGAAGAAGCTAGAATAGAGCTGTTTTACCCACGGCTTCGATTCAAGATAACGACGATACAGTTCCCGACTGCGACGCAGATACCTGACTCGGAAGGCTAGATTTGACACGCTATCCCGTTTTGAGGATCTGTTCACCAACTTACACTTAACTTACGCATAAGTGTAATAATCGGATATAACACTACCCTGCGCGCAGTGCGTAGGCTCACTAGATTGGCAGAAATCACCGAAAGGGAACGCGAAATAATTGAACAGATACGCTCGGGGGCCACCAGCCCCTCTCAGCTAGCCTCGAAGCTAGGAATATCACAGTCCGGCGCCAGCCAGGCATTGCAAAAACTTGCGGCGAAGGGCCGGCTTACCAAACGAAGGGGCGGCAGAAGTGTTCAGTATCAAATAGCTGACGAGGAGACCAGTGAAGATCGGTACTTTCTATTCCAGGCCTACAATGCTTTGTCCCAAGTTTGGGCCTACATCATGTCAGCTAAATTGTCCCGCAGCGAGCTCGCGAGAGCAAGGCAAGCCCGCGGAACGCTTGAGAAGCTCCTAGCCAAGAGAGAATAGACCCGATCATGGTTTCCGGACAGCTGTCATGAAAATGTGGACGGCCTGGTCTAGCCTGAAGATCTGAGCCAATTCCTTCTGGACTCTCGAGATTTGATCCCGATTATCTAATAGAAACCTGTTCACCGCCGGATTCCGGATCCCACGCGTGAAACAGCCGAGAGGGTACAACTTGATCTCCTTGAGACCAGAGCTTCCCAGCAAACGCCTCGCCTCAGCCGGCGCATAGAACACTGCCCACCATTCCTCCCTAGCTAGTCCGTCAAGTTCGAGCCATTCGGGTCTCGACTCGAAGCCACCGAAAAACGAGCCCTCAATCCGTTGGGAGTCAACCTTTTCGTTCGGAACGATATAGCCAATCCTCTTCTGCCTCCCATTTTCATTGAACATTTCGACATAGTACACTTGATCATTAACGCGTTTGAACCCGCAAATCTTTCGTTTGACCTTGTCAGCGGAGATTCTGTTCATAAAGTCGATGCCGAGACGGCCGTTTCTCTGCAGCACCCTCCAAGATTCGCCAGCAAACCTTTCCGGGCCCCTAGCATAAGGAGAGAGCAACTCCTCGACTGAATACTCTGTCGAAAGAAAGTTCGCGAAATGGAAGATTACAAAGGTCTGCTACCACCATGTCAACAAAGTCGGACAAACCTTTCGTTCGAAGCTTGTTTCTTCCAGCCTCAAGCATCTTTCACGAATAGTCAACAGCAACAATTCGTCTGTCTTTCGACGCGTGTTTGACTGTTGAGCCGCAGGTTCCCGCGCCAAGCTCCAGAGCAAGCTGTGATTTTTCTAAAAGGTCAGCAATATACAGGTCGGCCTCATAATAATAGAAAAAGTGCGGAAAACTCTCGTTAGCTACTGTAGCATCCCATTTGTCAGCCTCCGAGTCCCAGTGTTTCGCCGGGAAATATGCCACCGGTTTGGCCTCAAGGGCATACCGGAACACGGGCGAAGACCGGGCAGCCGGGGTCCATTCCTCTTGCAGGGTCTCTTCTCGCAACCCATATCAAGAGAGGGTGTATAGCGCTCCGCAGCCCCGATCCTTCTCTTGTTAGAGAATATTCTACTCTCGGAGGAATCTCCGGATACATCTCTCTCCTTAGCAGTCCGAGCGAGACGAGCTTGTCTAGAGTCTCCGTGAGCGTCGTCGGACTAATTCCTGACAGCTGGGTCATGATCTCGCTGAATCGCAACTTCTCATTGTTCCCGATCAGGTTGAGAACGAACAGAGACCATTTCCTAGCGATGACATCGATCGTTCCCTTCAGGGCGCAGAGACAGACCTCATCCTCCATCATTCCGGGTCGCGGCATAGTAGCTACGCACTGGCGAACTTACCCAGATAAATACTACGGATTCTGTAGTGGCTCTGACCCCACCTTGGTCGTTGATCTAGACTCGTCGAGCTTCGACAGGCTTATTCAAAGCGGCAAGACCGTGCTCGTCGACTTCTGGGCAGAATGGTGTGGATACTGTAAACTCATGGATCCAATAGTCGAGTCAGTAGCCGCCAAGTATCAGGATAGAGTACTTGTCGGTCGAATGAACGCTGACGAAAATCTGGAAATATCCCGCCGTCTTGGAATCCAAGGACTCCCTGTCTTCATAGTCTTTTCAAAGGGCCAGCCCGTGTGCTCTCTGCTTGGAGCTGCCCCGAGACAAAGATCCGAGTCTTGGATCGAAGAGTGTCTCGAGAGAGAAACGCCTTAGCTGAGAGAGATGGACTCTATCTACAATCCAAGAACCTTCTAGAGGCGCCAGAAAGGGATTCGCAAGAGGTGCACGGTGCTAAAGCCATAACAATATCTCGCTTGGCGCAAGCTGGTCTCGATGAGTCTCGTTCTGACCGACCGTGAAGTGGCCCTTATTCTCTCCAGAGATGTCTGTAGATTATCGACGATTAGTTCGAATGGTTGGCCTCACATTGTGCCTGTAAGCTATGTTTACCTGCGTGGGAAGTTCTACATCCCAACGAATAGAAGAGCCAAGAAGGTCAGAAATCTCGCGAAGAACCGCAACGCTACGATTGTCGTGGACGACGCACATCTAGAGCACGGTGTGATGATCGAGTGCAGCTCTAAGATACTGGAAGGTAACAAGGCTCAACCTCTAAGGGAATACATGAGGAAGGTCAAACGCTGGCAGAACGACGAGACGACCTCGGTGATCGAACTAACCCCCAGTCGAAAAGCAAGCTGGTTTTTGAAGTGAAGACGACCGGGCTCAGGGTGTCCCTGATTATAGCGACTTGCCCATCATTCCGATCTGTTTGGCACTCTGAGTCTGTTCTTAGGATCAGGAGAATATTGCTTTGACGGCGTCTGCTGCGACGCGTGGTAGCAGTGTTGCGATCTTTCTCTTCTTCAGTATACGAGTGATAATTTTTCCCTGAAAATCCATGTCCCCTTCCGCCTCGATCTCTGAAACATTGTCGCGCAAAACTGAGAACAATCGATCAAGAGTCTCATCGGAAAGGCCGGCGAACAATTTTCGTGCTAGACCCATTTTCCGAAGGTCAGAACCGAATTTCTCTCTCCATTGCGTGTCATAGTCTCTTAGAAACCCTTCAGATTCAACTCCACCGTGGGCAGCGGCCGACGCTGCCGCGATCCCAGCTAGTTTTCCGCAGTAGCCTCCGATAACAATGCCCCCACCTGTCGTCTGTTTCACCTGTCCAGCAGCGTCTCCAACCACGATGAAACCAGGGGACCAGCATCTCGATATCGGCCCAGCAACAAGTACTGATCCTGATTTGGTCGCATCGATCGTCGCCTTCGGCCATTGTTCCTTGACGAGGTCATCTAGGAATTTCTTGACGTTTCCTTTTTTCGATGCGAGACCTACTCTCGCACTATTTTTCCCGGTTGGGATGCTCCATGCGAAGAATCCTGGTGCTCTCTTGGCCCCGAAGAAAAGCTCAACAAGATCACCCTGCTCCTTCATGTCAACCAGCTCGTACTGCAAGCCCGGCAGTATCTGCGCCCAATCGGGCGTCTGGAGCCCAGCCTGCTCTGGCAGCCTACTTCCCGCTCCACTCGCATCGATGACCACTTTACCCGCAACCTTCGACCCATCTGTGAGTGTGAGAAGATCGCCATCAGAGGTCCGTTCGAACTTTGACGCGCGAGTCCTCGCCCGAAGCTCCACGCCCGCCGCCACAGCCTGCTTCGCCAGAAATTGATCGAGTTTCATCCTGTTTAGGATGAGCGCGACCGGATCTTTTTTCCAAACTTCTATCGGTTCACCATGAGGAGGGTAGAACCTCGCACCATGAATCAATTTCTGGCTGAAGGTTGCATGAGCCTCCAACCCGAGGAGTTCTA
>WNGR01017065.1_pt1 | contig 13801 bp, 12 predicted proteins | sample 5407581 | NCBI WGS metagenome assembly WNGR01 (sample SAMN13153383, study PRJNA577476) | soil metagenome | isolation source: 80 cm soil or saprolite under Garry oak tree replicate 2 | place: USA:California | collected 2016-06-15 | reverse complement strand
GGAGGGGGCGCGAGGCGAGGTGCGCCGCGGTCAGCGGCCCTGCATGAACTCGCGGACCAGGCCGGCGGTCTCGCTCGGGGTGCGGCCGACCCGGACCCCGACCTTCTCCAGCGCCTCTTTCTTGGCCTGCGCCGTGCCGGCCGACCCGGAGATGATCGCCCCGGCGTGGCCCATCGTCTTGCCCTCAGGCGCGGTGAAGCCCGCCACGTACGCGACCACCGGCTTGGACACGTTCCGCTCGATGAACGCGGCCGCGCGCTCCTCGGCGTCACCGCCGATCTCCCCGATCATCACGATCGCGTCGGTCTCCGGGTCATCCTGGAACGCGCTCAGGCAGTCGATGTGCGTCGTCCCGATGATCGGGTCGCCGCCGATACCCACCGCGGTGGAGAAGCCGATGTCGCCGAGCTCGTACATCATCTGGTAGGTCAGCGTGCCCGACTTGGATACCAGGCCGATCCGGCCCTCCGAGGTGATGTCGGCGGGGATGATCCCGGCGTTCGACTTGCCGGGAGAGGCGATGCCGGGGCAGTTAGGGCCGACGATCCGGGTGGTGTTGCCCTGCGCGCTGGCGTAGGCCCAGAACGCCGCGGTGTCGTGCACCGGGATGCCCTCGGTGATGACGATGACGAGCGGCATCCTCGCGTCCACCGCCTCGGTCACCGCGTCCTTGGTGCCCGCGGGCGGCACGAAGACCACGCTGACGTCGGCACCGGTTCCCGCCATCGCGTCGGCGACCGTGCCGAACACAGGAAGCTCGGTCCCGCCGAGCTCGATCGCCTGGCCGGCCTTGCGCGGGTTGGTCCCGCCCACCACCTGGGTGCCCGCGGCGAGCATCCGCGCCCCGTGCTTGCGGCCCTCAGACCCGGTGATGCCCTGCACGATGATCCGGCTCTGGCCGGTCAGGAAGATCGCCATCTCACGCTCCCGTCGCGGCCGCGGAGGCCAGCTCGGCGGCGCGCCGCGCCGCGTCGTCCATGGTCCCGACCTGCTCGACCACGGGAATCTGCGCCGCGTCGAGTATCCGCCGGCCCTCGGCCGCGTTGTTGCCGTCGAGGCGGACCACGATCGGGTGCCGCACCTGCTCGCCGCGGTCGCCGAGCATCCCGATCGCGGACACGATCCCGTTCGCCACCGCGTCGCAGGAGGTGATCCCGCCGAACACGTTGACCAGCACGCAGCGGACCGACGGGTCGGACAGCACGATCTCCAGGCCGTTCGCCATCACCTCGGCCGAGGCGCCGCCGCCGATGTCGAGGAAGTTCGCGGGCCGGATCCCGCCGAAGGCCTCGCCCGCGTAGGCGACGACATCGAGCGTGGACATGACCAGCCCGGCCCCGTTGCCGATGATGCCGACCTGGCCTTCTAGCTTGACGTAGTTGAGGTGCTTGGCCTTGGCCCGCGCCTCGATCGGGTCGGCGGCCTCGGGGTCGGCGAAGGCGCTGAAGTCCTGCCGGAACGCGGCGTTGTCGTCCAGGGTCACCTTGCCGTCGAGCGCCCTGACCCGGCCGTCGGTGGTCAGGATCATGGGGTTGACCTCGACCAGGGTGGCGTCCTCGCCGACGAACGCCGCCCACAGCCGCTCCGCGAGCGCAGCGGCTCCGGCGATGGCCTTGTCGGGCAGGCCGCCCGCGGTGACGATCTCCATCGCCTTCGCCGCGTCAACGCCGCCCAGCGGATCGATGACCACCCGGGCCACGGCCTCCGGATTGACGTGCGCGACCTCCTCGATCTCCATGCCGCCCTGCACCGAGCAGATCGAGAGGAACGTGCGGCCGGAGCGGTCGACCAGGAACGACAGGTAGTACTCCTGCGCGATGTCGCTGGCCTCCTCGACCAGGACCTTGTGCACCGTGTGGCCCTTGATGTCCATGCCGAGTATCTGCCGCGCCTTGGCCTCGGCCTCGTCCGGGCCGTCGGCCAGCTTCACGCCGCCGGCCTTGCCGCGCCCGCCGGTCTTCACCTGGGCCTTGACGACGACCCCGGGCTTCCCGGCCGCGGCGAACGCCTCCGCGGCGGCCCGGGCTTCCTCCGGGGTGTGGGCGATCCTGCCCTCCGGCACGGGCACGCCGTACTCAGCGAAGAGCTCCTTCGCCTGATGCTCAAACAGGTCCACTCGGGTCCGTCCTAAGTGTGTGACGCTGCGGCCGATGACGTAGGCGGTGCAGCACGACGGCCCGCGCCACGCTGCGCTGCCCGGGCGCGCTCACGGCGGCGCGTCCCAAGCAGGCAGCCTAGCGATGATTCCGCGCGGGCGCGGTCGGGGGCCGGCCGCTCACGGCCCGGGTACAGGCGCTCCGGACGCGGGCGAGTCCCGCTCGCCGAGCGAGGACCGGACCCAGTCCACGATCTCGTGCATGGGCGCGCCCGGGGTGAAGATCTTCGCCACGCCCATCCGCTCCAGCTCGGCGATGTCGGCATCGGGGATGATGCCGCCGCCGAACACGGTGATGTCGGTGGCGTCGCGTTCCGCCAGCAGCTCCAGCACCTGCGCGAACTGGGTCATGTGCGCGCCGGACAGGACCGAGAGCCCGATCGCGTCGGCGTCCTCCTGCAGCGCGGCGGCCACGATCTGCTCCGGGGTCTGGTGCAGCCCGGTGTAGATGACTTCCACCCCGGCGTCCCGCAGCGCGCGCGCCACCACCTTGGCCCCCCGGTCATGGCCGTCCAGGCCCGGCTTCGCGATGACCACGCGGATGCTCATGACTACCCTCCACCCCCGAACGTACCGCGCCCGGATTACAGCTTCTCGATAGGGGCGTAACGCAAGACCAGGTGCTTGATGCCGTAGTCCCCGCCGAAATCGATCTTTGCTTCGGGGTCGTCGCCGCGGCCCTCGACGGACAGCACGGTGCCGAGCCCGTAGGAATCGTGCGTGACCCGGTCGCCGGGCTGCAGTGACGGCACCGCGCGGTTGCCGAGCGCCTGCACGCCGGGCCGCCTGGCCAGCCGCTCCGAGGCCGGCGGCGCGGCGTGCGCCTCGTCGCGGCGCCAGTCGATCAGCTCCTGCGGGACCTCGGAGAGGAACCTGGACTGCTTGTGGTATGAGGGCCGGCCCCACCAGGTCCTGGCCACCGCGCGGGTCAGGTACAGGCGCTGCTCCGCGCGGGTGATCCCGACGTAGGCCAGCCGCCGCTCCTCGGCGAGCTCCCGGTCGTCGTTGACCGACCGCTCGTGCGGGAAGACGTTCTCCTCCAGCCCGGTCAGGAACACCACGGGGAACTCCAGCCCCTTCGCGGTGTGCAGGGTCATCAGCGTCACCAGCCCGCCGTGATCCTCGCCCTCCGGGATCTGGTCGGCGTCGGCGACCAGCGACACCTGCTCCAGGAAGTCGGGCAGCGACCCGTCCGGGTACCGGCTGTCGTACTCCCTGGCCACCGAGACCAGCTCCTTGAGGTTCTCGATCCGGCTCTCGTCCTGCAGGTCCGAGGAGGCCTGCAGCTCGGTCACGTACCCGGTGCGGTCGAGCACGGCCTCGGCCAGGTCGCCGACCGGGCTGCCGTCCTGCACGGCCTTCCGCAGCCCGCCCATCAGCTCGTTGAAGGCCTCGATCGACCGGGCCGACCGCGCCGCCAGCGCCGGGACGTCGTCCGGGAGGGCCAGCGCCTGGGCGAAGCTGATCTTCTCCCGGCTGGCCAGCGCGGCCACGCACTCCTCGGCCCGGTCCCCGATGCCCCGCCTGGGCGTGTTCAGCACCCGGCGCAGCGACACCTCGTCCTCGGGGTTGGCGATCAGCCGCAGGTAGCCGAGCAGGTCGCGGACCTCGCGCCGCTCGTAGAACCGCACCCCGCCGACGACCTTGTACGGCAGGCCGGCCCGGATGAAGACCTCCTCAAACACCCGGGACTGCGCGTTCGTCCGGTAGAACACCGCGACCTGCCCGGCGGTGGCCAGCCCCTCGTCGGCGAGCCGGTCCACCTCCTCGGCCACGAACGCCGCCTCGTCGTGCTCGCTGTCGGCCACGTAGCCGGTGATCGGCGGCCCGTCGCCCGCCTCGGACCAGAGCTTCTTCGGCACCCGGCCCGGGTTGCGGGAGACGACGGCGTTGGCCGCGGCGAGGATGTTCTGGGTGGAGCGGTAGTTCTGCTCCAGCAGGACGACCGTGGCGCCGGGAAAGTCGCGCTCGAACTCCTCGATGTTCCTGATCGTGGCGCCGCGGAAGGCGTAGATGGCCTGGTCGGCGTCGCCCACCACGCACAGCTCGGCAGGCGGGCTCGGCGGGACAGGTTCGCCGCCGCGGTCCGCGCCGGGCAGCTGCTGCCCGGCCAGCTCCGTGACCAGCACGTACTGTGCGTGGTTGGTGTCCTGGTACTCGTCGACGAGCACGTGCCGGAACCTGGCCCGGTACTCGGCGGCCACGTCGGGGAACGCCTGCAGCAGGTTGACCGTCACCATGATCAGGTCGTCGAAGTCCATGGCGCCGGCCGCGACCAGCCGGCGCTGGTACTCGGCGTAGGCCTCGGCCAGCGCCTTCTCCCGGTACCCGGTGGCACGGGCGGCGAGCGTCTCGTAGTCGATGAGCTCGTTCTTGAGGCTGGAGACCTGGGCGGCCATCGCCTTCGGCGGGAAGTACTTGGTGTCCAGGTCGAGCTCGCGGCAGACCAGCGTCATCAGCCGCTGCGAGTCGGCCTGGTCGTAGATGGAGAACGAGGACGGGTAGCCGAACCGCTTGCCCTCCCGGCGCAGGATCCGCACGCAGGCGGCGTGGAACGTCATCAGCCACATCGCCCGCGCCCGCGAGCCGGTGAGCGCCGCGGCCCGCGCGGCCATCTCCCCGGCCGCCTTATTGGTGAACGTGATGGCCAGGATCTGGCCGGGCGCGACACCGCGCTCGGCCAGCAGGTACGCGATCCGGTAGGTCAGCACCCGGGTCTTGCCCGAGCCGGCGCCGGCCACGATCAGCAGCGGGCTCCCCTCGTGCACGACGGCAGCGCGCTGCTGCGGGTTCAGCCCGTCCAGGAGGGAATCAACGGCCGTCGCGGTCACCCGCTCAGACTAGGCGCTGCGGCCGACAAGGTGTTGGCCTCGGGGGGACGACCCCCCCAGACCGTGCTGGCCTCGGGGGGACGACCCCCCCACACCCCCCCGCGTGCTAGCGGCTCGGGCCAGCCTCCGGCCGGCCGTCGCCGCTGGCCCCGGCTCCGCCGGGCTGGCACGGGGGATGGTCCCACGGACCGTCTGCGGTCCGCAGGCGGCCCTCCTAGCCTCGCGTGCGGCGCGGTCTGCTACTCGTCGGGGACCAGGGTGGGCGTGGCCCGGGTCAGGGTCTGCTTCTTGAAGAACGCGGGCTGGGCGATCCGGCAGTAGATGAAGAAGATCACGCCGACGATGGCGCTCAGCACCGCGATCATGAAGGCACCGCCGATCTGCCAGTGCGCCCAGGGCACCGTCCACATGGTGTAGTCGTTCTCGGTGGCGACGTCGTAGTCCAGCCACACGCTCCAGCCGCCCAGGAACCAGAGCATCAGCGCGCCGGACACCGGCAGGATGCCCTGCATGAAGAGGTTGCGCGCGCTGCTGGTGAGGTTCTTGCGGTAATACCAGGCGCAGGCGAAGCCGGTCAGCCCGTAGTAGAACGCGATATAAAGGCCGATCGCGATCACCGCGTCGCCGATCACGCCGATGCCGTTGGACGAGTAGTTCAGCCCCACGTAGACCGCGATGGAGATCAGGCCCATGGCCACCGTGGACACCGTGGGGGTCAGGAACCGGGGGTGAATCCTCGCCAGCGACTTCGGCAGCGCCTTGTACGCGGCCATGGACAGCGTGGTCCGCGCGGTCGGCAGGATCGTGGTCTGGGTGGACGCGGCGGCCGAGGAGAGCACCATCAGCAGCAGCAGGCGGTAGAAGACGGAGCCGAAGCCGCCGGTGCCGAAGATGGCGCCGCCCTGGACCGACAGCACGTCACCCGCGTTGTCGAGATTGCCGAGGCCGTTGCCGGTGGTCTTGACCCCGGCGAACGACTGCATGGAGAAGATCACTAGGGCGTAGGTGACGAGCAGGATGACCGTGGACAGGATCGCCGCCAGGCCCGGCGTCCGGTTGCGGTCCCTGGTTTCCTCGTTGACCGCGACCGCCGTGTCCCAGCCCCAGTAGATGAACACCATGAGGATGATCCCGCTGGCGAACGCGCTGAAGCTGGAGATGTGGAACGGGTTCAGCCAGGAGATGGCCGGGGTGAGATGACCGGCCGGCGCGTGGCCGGTGCCGACCTTGACCAGCGCGGTCACCGACAGTACCACCAGCATGGTGAGCTCGATGGACAGCAGGACCTTCTGGAAGTTGGCCGAGACCTCGATGCCGATATAGCAGATGATCGTCATCAGGATGATCCAGATGACGCCGCCGAGCAGCACCCAGCTGCTGGTCGCGTTCTCGCCGATGCCCTTGGCGCCGAAAAGCAGGAACACGTACTGGCTCGCGACCTGGGCCAGGCTGGCCATGACCAGCACGTCGGCGACGATGATGGCCCAGCCGCCGAACCAGCCGGTCTTCGGCCCGAACGCCCGGGTCGCCCACGTGAACGTGGTGCCGCAGTCCGGGTCGGCCTTGTTCAGCTCGCTGTACCCGATCGACGTCAGCAGCATGGGAACGAACGCGAGCACGGCCACGGCCGGGGACTGGAGCGCTACGGCCCCCACGACGAACACCAGCGTGGCCGCGATGCTGTAGGCGGGGGCGACCGACGCGGTCGCGATCACGGTGCTGGAGATGAGGCCGAGGGCCCCCGATTTCAGGCCCTTATCAAGCGGCTGTTCCAGCGGCTGTCTGACTTCCTCGGCAGTGGCCATGGCTCACCCCTCCTGGCAGCGGCCCGGGCGGGGCCGGGCCGGGGACGCGGGCGGCGGCGAAGGCCGCCGGATCTGGTGCGATTCGGGCACCTTGAGATAGTGCGTATGCACCTTAGTGCGACGGTTCTAGCATGAATCGTACTCCGCAGCAACGATTTCCGTTGTAACAGCTATGTATCACGACTGGTCCCGTCCGTACCCGGCGACCCCCGGGTCTAGGATCAGGCCCATGCGGATACTTCTCGTGGGCGCAGGCGGCGTGGGCACGGCATTTGCCCGGATTGCCGCCCGCCGCCCGTTCGCTGACCTGGTCATCGCCGACTACGACCTGACCCGGGCCCAGCATGCGGCCGAGGCGGCGGACCGGTACGCCGGCGTGCAGCTGGACGCGCGCGATGAGCAGGCCACCGCGGCCCTGCTCACCGAGCACCGCTGCGACGTGCTCATGAACGCCACCGACCCCCGCTTCGTGATGCCGCTGTACCGCGCGGCGCTGCAGGCTGGAACCCATTATCTGGACATGGCTATGTCCCTGTCCCGTACCCGATCGGCGTCGAGCCCGGGCTGTCCGACGTGTTCGCCCGGCACGCGGCCGACACCATGTTCAGCGAGATCAACGAGATCGGGGTCAGGGACGGCGCCAACATGACCGTGGCCGGCTATGACTTCGCCCCGACGTTCTCGATCTGGACCACGATCGAGGAGTGCCTCAACCCGCCGGTGATCTGGGAAAAGGACCGGGGCTGGTTCACCACGCCGCCGTTCAGCGAGCCCGAGACCTTCACCTTCCCGGCCGGGATCGGGCCGGTCGAGTGCGTCAACGTGGAGCACGAGGAGGTGCTGCTCATCCCCCGCTGGGTCCAGGCGCAGCGGGTGACGTTCAAGTACGGCCTGGGCGCCGAGTTCATCGGCGTGCTGCAGACCCTGCACAAGCTCGGCCTGGACTCCACCGACCCGGTCAAGGTCGGCGGGGCGAGTGTTTCGCCGCGGGACGTGGTCGCCGCCTGCCTGCCGGATCCGGCCACGCTCGGCGACAAGATGACCGGCCTGACCTGCGCGGGCACCTGGGTGACCGGAACCGGCAGCGATGGCGCGCCGCGCGAGGTCTACCTGTACCACGTGGTCGACAACGCCTGGTCCATGGCCGAGTACGGATCCCAGGCCGTGGTCTGGCAGACCGCGGTCAACCCGGTGGTCGCGCTGGAGCTGATCGACTCCGGCGCCTGGTCAGGCACGGGCGTGCTCGGCCCGGAGGCCCTGCCCGCGCAGCCGTTCCTTGACCTGCTGACCGAATACGGCTCGCCGTGGGGTTGCGAGGAGCGGACGCCCGCGGGTAAGCAAGCCCAATAGACATAAAGAACGGAGGCCTCGTGGTGGATGACTTGCGCAACTTCATCGGCGGGCAGGAGACGGACTTCGCGTACGACAAGCGCGCCGAGATAATCGACCCGAGCACCGGGGAGGCCTTCGCGACCGCCCCCGTCTCCAGCGAGGCGGAGGTCACGGCCGCGGTCGCCGCTGCCGCCGACGCGTTCGAGGGCTGGCGCGACGCCACCCCGTCCGAGCGCAGCCTGGCCCTGCTCAGGATCGCGGACACGATCGAGTCCAAGGCCGAGCAGCTCGTCGCCGCCGAGTCCAAGAACACCGGCAAGCCGGTCGCGCTCACCCTGTCCGAGGAAATCCCGCCGATGGTGGACCAGATCCGGTTCTTCGCCGGCGCCGCGCGGATGCTGGAGGGCCGCTCGGCCGGGGAGTACATGTCCGGGTTCACCTCGTTCATCCGCCGCGAGCCGATCGGGGTCTGCGCCGCGGTGACGCCGTGGAACTACCCGATGATGATGGCCGTCTGGAAGTGGGCGCCCGCGCTCGCGGCCGGCAACACGATGGTGCTCAAGCCGTCGGACACCACCCCGGCCTCCACCTTGCTGATGGCCCAGCTGATGAGCGAGCACCTGCCGCCCGGGGTGTTCAACGTGATCTGCGGCGACCGCGACACCGGCCGGACGCTGGTCTCGCACCCGGTGCCGCAGATGGTGTCGATCACCGGCAGCGTGCGCGCGGGCAAGGAGGTGGCGGCCACGGCGGCCCTGGGCCTCAAGCGGGTGCACCTGGAGCTCGGCGGCAAGGCGCCGGTCGTGGTGTTCGACGACGCGGACCCGGCCAAAGCCGCGGAGGCGATCGCGATCGCGGGCTACTTCAACGCCGGCCAGGACTGCACGGCGGCGACCCGGGTGCTGACCGGGGTCCGGGTGCACGACGACTTCGTGGACGCCCTGGTCGAGCAAGCCAAGAACCAGACGGTGGGCGGCCCGGACAACACCGACGCGGACTTCGGGCCGCTGAACAACTCCGCCCAGCTGGACCGCGTCTCCGGGTTCATCGAGCGGCTGCCGGACCACGCACGGGTGCTCACCGGCGGCCACCGGACCGGCGACCGGGGCTTCTTCTATGAGGCCAGCGTGGTCGACGGGCTGCGCCAGGACGACGAGATCATCCAGAACGAGGTGTTCGGCCCGGTGATCACCGTGCAGCGGTTCTCCGATGAGGACGAGGCGGTGCGCTGGGCCAACGGGACCGAATACGGGCTGGCCTCATCGGTGTGGACGTCCGACCACGGCCGGGCCATGCGGGTGTCGCGGCGGCTTGACTTCGGCTGCGTGTGGATCAACACCCACATCCCGCTGGTCGCCGAGATGCCGCACGGCGGCTTCAAGCAGTCCGGGTACGGCAAGGACCTGTCCATGTACGGCTTCGAGGACTACACCCGGATCAAGCACGTGATGTCAGCGCTCGACTAGCCGCGGTCCGGTCAGCCCGGCTCAGGCGGCCGGGCTGGAAACCGCTTCACCCGGTACGGCCCGTAAGATCATGAGCGTGCTTGACGATGCCGAAGTGAGCCGCATCCTGGTGATCGCCGCGCATCCGGACGACGTGGACTTCGGCTCCGCGGGTACGGTCGCGCGCTGGACCGGCGCCGGGATTCAGGTCATCTACTGCCTGGTCACTGACGGCGACGCGGGCGGCAGCGACCCCAGCATCTCGCGTTCCGACATGGCGACGCTCCGCCGCGCCGAGCAGACCGCGGCCGCCAGCCAGGTGGGCGTGCACGATCTGCGGTTCCTCGGCTACCCGGACGGCCAGGTGGAGGCCACTCTGGAGCTGCGCCGCGACCTGGCCCGGGTGATCAGGCAGGTCCGCCCGCAGCGGGTGGTCTGCCCCTCGCCGGAGCGTAACTACTTCCGGCTCGGCATCGGCCACCCGGATCACCGCGCGGTCGGCTCCGCGGCCCTGGACGCCGTCTACCCGGATGCACGCAACCCGTTCGCGTTTCCCGAGCTGCTGGCCGACGAGGGCCTGGAGGCCTGGATCGTGCCTGAGGTCTGGATCAGCGGCACCGTAACGCCCACGCACTATGTGGACGTGACGCAGACGTTCCCGCAGAAGATCGCGGCGCTGCGCGCCCACGTGAGCCAGGTTGGGGAGCGGGACGGCTTCGAGGACTTCCTGCGCGAGCGCCTGGCCCGGGCGGCGGCGCAGGGCGGGCTGCCGGAGGGTCACCTGGCCGAGGGGTTCCAGGTCATCGACGTCGGCTAAGCCTCCAGCCGCTGGCCTGTACATCTGCCAGGTGGTCAGGCGCCCGTCGTCGCCATCGGCGTCGCTACCTGTGGGCATACTAGCGATGAGTTTCCCGCTTCGAGGGCGTCAGAACGTCAGAGGGCTGTGATAGTCCACTGGGAGCAGGCGGAGGCCCAGGTCAGGCCGGATGCCGTGGGGGCCCGGCCAGGCGGGCCGCCGCTGGCCAGGCTGGAAGAGGAGTGAAGATGAGTGGCGTACGGGTACTGGTCGGCACGCGCAAGGGCGCGTTCGTGCTCACGTCGGATGGCAAGCGTGAGCAGTGGGATGTCAGCGGACCGCATTTCGGCGGGTGGGAGATCTACCACGTGAAGGGATCACCGGCCGACCCGGACCGGCTGTTCGCATCGCAGTCCACCGGCTGGTTCGGCCAGCTGATCCAGCGTTCCGACGACGGCGGCCAGACGTGGGAGCAGGTGGGCAGCAAGTTCAGCTACGACGGCGTCCCAGGGACACACCAGTGGTACGACGGCACTCCGCATCCGTGGGAGTTCGCCCGGGTCTGGCACCTGGAACCGTCACTGGACGATCCGGATACGGTCTACGCCGGGGTGGAAGACGCTGGCCTGTTCCGGTCGACCGACGGCGGGCGGGAATGGCAGGAACTGCCCGGGCTGCGCGGCCATGACTCCGGGCCGTCCTGGCAGCCGGGCGCGGGAGGGATGTGCCTGCACACGATCATCCTGGACCCGGCCAAGCCGGGCCGCATGTTCGCCGCCATCTCGGCCGCCGGAGCGTTCAGGTCCGACGACGCGGGCCAGACGTGGCGGCCGGTGAACCGCGGCCTGCGCTCTGAGGGCATCCCCGATTCCGACGCCGAGGTCGGTCACTGCGTGCACCGGATCGCGATGCACCCTTCGCGCCCTGAGGTGCTGTATATGCAGAAGCACTGGGACGTCATGCGCAGCGATGACGCGGGCGAGTCGTGGCGTGAGGTCAGCGGCAACCTGCCGACCGACTTCGGGTTCCCCATCGACGTGCACGCGCACGAGCCGGACACCGTCTACGTGGTCCCGATTACCAGCGACTCCCAGCATTACCCGCCCGAGGGAAAGCTGCGCGTCTACCGCAGCCGCACCGGCGGAGACGACTGGCAGGCGCTCACCAGCGGCCTCCCGCAGCGCGACTGCTACGTCAACGTGCTGCGGGATGCGATGTCTGTGGACTCGCTCGACTCCTGCGGCGTCTACTTCGGCACGACCGGCGGGCAGGTCTACGTATCAGCCGACTCCGGCGACAACTGGACACCGATCGTCCGGGACCTTCCGGCGGTCCTGTCCGTCGAGGCCCAGACACTGCCATGATCCGGGTGGTGCTCCCGGCGCATCTGCGGACGCTCGCCCATGTCGATGGCGAGGTGGAACTGCGCATCGCTGGCCAGGTCACCCAGCGCTCGGTCCTCGACGCGCTGGAGGCCCGCTACCCGGTGCTGTGCGGGACCATCCGCGACCGCGACAACGGGCGGCGCCGGGCGTTCGTCAGGTTCTTCGCCTGCGAGGAGGATCTGTCCCACGAGCAGCCGGACGACCCGCTGCCTGAGGCGGTGGCTACCGGCGCCGAGCCCTACCTGATCGTGGGGGCCATGGCCGGCGGCTAGACCCGGCTGGTTCCGGGTAAATGCGGACAAGTCATTGAAGTCGCGATGATCCGGCTAGGCGGCCCGACACCGCGTCGAATGCCGGCGCAGTGGGGATGATCAACGGGGGGCTGGTGCAGCCGGGCCGACCGGCCTAGGTTTGCCTAAGGCGCAACCGCCGACGCCAAGGAGCTCGCGCATGACCCAAATCACCGTCACCGTCGACGGCACCAGCTACGTCGACGACGTCGAACCACGAATGCTGCTGGTCCACTACCTCAGGGAGGTGGTGGGTAAGACCGGAACGCCCATCGGCTGCGACACCTCCAACTGCGGTGCCTGCACCGTGCTGATGGACGGCGCCTCGGTCAAGAGCTGCGCGGTACTCGCCGTCCAGGCCAACGGCGCCGACATCACCACGATCGAGGGCCTGGCCAACGGGGAGTGGCATCCGCTGCAGCGCGCCTTTAACGAGGAGCACGCGCTGCAGTGCGGATACTGCACACCGGGAATGATCATCGCGGCCGCGGACCTGCTCCGCGACAATCCGCACCCCAGCGAGCAGGAGATCCGCGACGGCCTGGAGGGTAACCTCTGCCGCTGCACTGGCTACCAGAACATCGTCCGCGCAGTGCAGCTTGCGGCAGAGGCAGGAGTGAAGCCTTGACATCCTCCGCCCGCCTTGAGGCGGGGAATTTCAGCCGTAGTCCTGGCGGACTGCGCTGTTGGTTCGCGGTTCACAGCCGTGCCCTAACGCGCAAGAAGGCTCCCCGCGCTGCCACCGCATGCCCTGCGGCGGTCGTGCATGCCGGCGGCTTGGTTATCGCTGCCAACTCAATGACGGTACTACCGCACACCGACAAAACGGAGGGAGGGAGGCGGCGCTTGCTCCACGGCTCGAACGACGAGCCCGCGCCGCGACCTCGATGACCGCGCAGACTGAAGCCCCGCAGGCGCCCGAGCTCGGCAAGGCGCGCCTCCGCAAGGAGGACGCACGGCTGGTCACGGGCCAGACCAACTGGACCGACAACATCACCCTGCCCGGTATGATGCACATGGCCTTCCTGCGCAGCCCGCACGCCCACGCCAGGATCACGTCGGTGGACGTCAGCGCGGCGAAGCAGCTTTCCGGCGTGATCGCGGCGTTCTCCGGCGCCGACTTCGCCGACGAGCAGGGCAGCCTGCCCTGCGCCTGGCCAGTCACCAAGGACATCGTGATCCCGGCCCACCCGCCGATGGCCGTCGACGAGGTCCGCTACGTCGGCGAGGCGGTGGCGGTCGTGATCGCCAGGACCCGGTACGAGGCCGCCGACGCCGTGGAGGCCATCGAGATCGACTACGAGCCGCTGCCGCCTGTGCTGGACATGAGAACCGCGCTGGACGACAGCTCGCCCAAGGTCCACGAGGCGGGCAACAAGAGCTTCGACTTCGTCATGCCCAACGGCGACCTGGACGCGGCCTTCCGGGACGCCCCCGTGGTGATCGAACGCACCTACCGTCAGCAGCGGCTGATCCCGAGCGCAATGGAGCCGCGCGCGGTGGTCGCCACGGCCGTCGGTGGGGAGTACACGGTGTGGTCGGCGACCCAGGTCCCGCACATCCTCCGGGTCATGCTCGCCCTGCAGACCGGCATCCCGGAGCAGGCGATCCGGGTCATCGCCCCCGACGTGGGCGGCGGGTTCGGATCCAAGCTGCAGGTCACCGCGGAAGAGGTGCTGGCCCTCCTGATCGCCCGCAGGCTCGGCCGGCCGGTCAAGTGGACCGAGTCCCGCAGCGAAGGCAACATGACCGTGCACCACGG
>WNGR01021265.1_pt1 | contig 13803 bp, 16 predicted proteins | sample 5407581 | NCBI WGS metagenome assembly WNGR01 (sample SAMN13153383, study PRJNA577476) | soil metagenome | isolation source: 80 cm soil or saprolite under Garry oak tree replicate 2 | place: USA:California | collected 2016-06-15 | reverse complement strand
TCGAGCTTGCCGAAGCGATGGCCAAGAAGCTCGGCACCCATCTGATCTACTTCGTGCCGCGCGACAACATCGTGCAGCACGCGGAACTGCGCCGCATGACGGTTCTGGAATATGCGCCGGATTCGGTTCAGGCCGGTCATTACCGCAGCCTTGCCGAGAAGATCCACAACAACGGCGGCAAGGGCATCATTCCGACCCCGATCACCATGGACGAGCTCGAGGACATGTTGATGGAGCACGGCATCATGAAGCCGGTCGATGAAACCGTCGTCGGCAAGACCGCTGCCGAACTCGCTGCCGAAGCCGCGATCGCTGCGGCCTGAGGCCATCAATCGCTCAAATCCAGTCCCCGCAAAGGGGCCGGACCCAAGCACAGCAAACGGATTAAACGAGGACAACCGCAATGAGTTTAGCCCAGACGCAGAGCGTTGCAGAGATCAAGGCTCGCAACAAGGAACTGATCGAAGAAGTATTGAAGGTATATCCGGAAAAGACCGCGAAGCGCCGTGCCAAGCATTTGAATGTGCATGAAGCCGGCAAGTCAGATTGCGGCGTGAAGTCGAACATCAAGTCCGTTCCCGGCGTGATGACGATCCGTGGTTGCGCCTATGCCGGATCGAAGGGGGTGGTGTGGGGGCCGATCAAGGACATGATCCACATCAGCCACGGCCCGGTGGGCTGCGGTCAATATTCCTGGGCGGCGCGACGAAACTACTACATCGGAACGACGGGCATCGACACCTTCGTGACCATGCAATTCACCTCCGACTTTCAGGAGAAGGACATCGTCTTTGGCGGCGACAAGAAGCTCGCCAAGATCATGGATGAAATCCAGGAACTGTTCCCGCTCAACAATGGCATCACGGTGCAGTCGGAATGCCCGATCGGCCTGATCGGCGACGACATCGAGGCTGTCTCCAAGCAGAAATCGAAGGAATACGAAGGCAAGACCATCGTTCCGGTCCGCTGCGAGGGTTTCCGCGGCGTTTCCCAGTCGCTCGGTCACCACATTGCCAACGATTCGATCCGGGACTGGGTGTTCGACAAGATCGCTCCGGATGCGCCGCCGAAATTCGAGCAGACACCCTATGACGTCGCCATTATCGGCGACTACAACATCGGCGGTGACGCTTGGTCGTCCCGTATCCTGCTCGAAGAGATGGGCCTACGCGTGATCGCCCAGTGGTCGGGCGACGGCAGCCTGGCGGAGCTCGAAGCGACCCCCAAGGCCAAGCTCAACGTGCTGCATTGCTACCGCTCGATGAACTACATCTCGCGCCACATGGAAGAAAAGTACGGTATTCCGTGGTGCGAATACAACTTCTTCGGTCCGAGCAAGATCGCCGAGTCACTGCGCAAGATCGCCGGCTTCTTCGACGACAAGATCAAGGAAGGCGCCGAGCGCGTCATCGCCAAGTACCAGCCGCTGATGGATGCGGTGATCGCGCGATACCGGCCGCGCCTCGAAGGCAAGACCGTGATGCTGTTCGTAGGTGGACTGCGGCCGCGCCACGTGATCGGCGCCTATGAAGATCTCGGCATGGAAGTGGTCGGTACGGGCTATGAGTTCGGCCATAACGACGACTATCAGCGCACCGCCCAGCACTACGTCAAGGATGGCACGCTGATCTACGACGACGTGACCGGCTACGAGTTCGAGAAGTTCGTGGAGAAGGTCCAGCCGGATCTGGTTGGCTCGGGCATCAAGGAGAAGTACGTCTTCCAGAAAATGGGTGTGCCGTTCCGGCAGATGCACTCCTGGGACTATTCCGGCCCCTACCATGGCTATGACGGTTTCGCGATCTTCGCGCGCGATATGGACATGGCTATCAACTCGCCGATCTGGAAGAAGGCCCAGGCGCCGTGGAAGGCTGCGCCGAAGCCCACCCTGATGGCGGCGGAGTAATCGGCTCATTCTGTCTCTCCCCGATCGGGGAGAGACAGGAGCCAGGATCGACACACGATATTTGAAAGGTGCCACCATGACGCAGAATGCTGACCACGTGCTCGACCATTTCGAGCTGTTCCGCGGTCCGGAATACCAGCAGATGCTGGCGAACAAGAAGAAGATGTTCGAGAACCCCCGCGATCCCGCCGAAGTCGAGCGTATTCGCGAGTGGGCGAAGACCCCCGAATATCGCGAGAAGAATTTCGCCCGCGAAGCGCTGACAGTAAACCCCGCCAAGGCCTGCCAGCCGCTCGGCGCGGTGTTTGCGGCCGTGGGCTTCGAAGGGACCATTCCCTTCGTCCACGGCTCGCAGGGCTGCGTTGCCTATTATCGCAGCCATCTGTCGCGGCATTTCAAGGAGCCCAGTTCCTGCGTTTCGTCGTCGATGACGGAGGATGCCGCGGTGTTCGGCGGTCTTAACAACATGATCGACGGGCTTGCCAACACCTACAGCATGTACAAGCCGAAGATGATCGCCGTCTCCACCACCTGCATGGCGGAGGTCATCGGCGACGACCTCAACGCTTTCATCAAGACGGCGAAGGAGAAGGGTTCTGTGCCCAATGAATACGACGTCCCGTTCGCGCATACGCCTGCTTTCGTCGGCAGCCACGTCACCGGCTACGACAACGCGCTGAAAGGCATCATCGAGCATTTCTGGGACGGCAAGGCCGGAACTGCGCCCAAGCTCGAACGCCAGCCCAACGAGAAGATCAACTTCATCGGCGGTTTCGACGGCTACACCGTCGGCAACACCCGCGAGGTCAAGCGCATCTTCGAGACGATGGGAATCGAGTACACTATTCTCGCCGACAACAGCGACGTGTTCGATACGCCGACCGATGGCGAGTTCCGCATGTATGATGGCGGCACTACGCTCGAGGACGCGGCAAACGCGATCCACGCCAAGGCGACGATCTCGATGCAGCACTACTCGACCGAAAAGACGCTGCCGGTGATTGCCGCCCATGGCCAGGAAGTGGTTTCGTTCAATCACCCGATCGGGGTGACGGCGACCGACAACTTCATCATGGCGCTGTCGCGGATCTCCGGTAAGGAGATCCCGGAGGCGCTGGCGCGCGAGCGCGGCCGGCTCGTCGACGCGATGGCGGATTCAAGCGCGCATATCCACGGCAAGAAGTTCGCGATCTATGGCGATCCTGATCTCTGCATCGGTCTGGCAGCGTTCCTGCTCGAACTCGGTGCCGAGCCCACCCATGTGTTGGCCACCAACGGCAACAAGCATTGGGCGGAAAAAGTCCAAGCGGTGTTCGATAGCTCGCCGTTCGGACAGAATTGCCACGTCTATCCGGGCAAGGACCTCTGGCACATGCGCTCGTTGTTGTTCACCGAGCCGGTCGATTTCGTGATCGGAAACACCTACGGCAAGTATCTGGAACGCGACACCGGCACGCCGCTGATCCGGATCGGCTTCCCGATCTTCGATCGGCATCACCATCACCGCTATCCGGTGTGGGGCTACCAGGGTGGGATGAATGTGCTGGTGTGGATCCTCGACAAGATCTTCGACGAGATCGACAGGAACACCAACGTTCCGGCCAAGACCGACTTCAGCTTCGATATCATCCGCTAAAGGGTGATCGCGACAACGGCCTCGCCGCGACTCCGGGATATCGGACGCGGCGAGGCGGGTCACCCGAGGGCAAGGTTCGCTTTCGGTGCTTGAGCAAGTCGTTCCGTGGATAGGAGAGACGAATGAGTTCGCTGTCGGCTACAATCCAGGATGTGTTCAACGAACCGGGCTGCGGCAAGAACGCGAACAAATCGGAGGCTGAGCGAAAGAAGGGCTGTACCAAGCAGCTTCAGCCCGGCGGCGCCGCCGGCGGCTGCGCCTTTGACGGTGCCAAGATTGCGCTTCAGCCTTTGACTGACGTCGCCCACCTGGTTCATGGCCCGATCGCCTGTGAGGGGAATTCCTGGGATAATCGCGGCGCCAGATCTTCCGGATCGAATATCTGGCGCACGGGCTTTACTACCGACATCAACGAGACCGATGTCGTCTTCGGCGGCGAGAAGCGCCTCTACAAGGCGGTCAAGGAAATCATCGAGAAGTACAATCCGCCGGCGGTCTTCGTCTATCAAACCTGCGTTCCCGCCATGATCGGCGACGACATCAACGCAGTCTGCAAGGCGGCGAGTCAGAAATTCGGCAAGCCGGTCATTCCCGTCAACTCGCCCGGCTTCGTCGGGCCGAAGAACCTCGGCAACAAGCTCGCGGGCGAGGCGTTGCTCGATCATGTTATCGGAACCGAAGAGCCGGACTTCACCACGCCTTACGACCTCAACATCATCGGAGAGTACAATCTCTCCGGCGAATTGTGGCAGGTGAAGCCGCTGCTCGATGAACTCGGTATCCGCATCCTGTCCTGCATCTCCGGCGATGGAAAGTACCGCGAGGTTGCCTATTCGCACCGTGCCCGCGCAGCGATGATGGTATGCTCCAAGGCCATGATCAACGTCGCCCGCAAGATGGAAGAGCGCTACGGCATCCCGTTCTTCGAAGGCTCGTTTTACGGCATTGAGGATTCCAGCGATTCGCTACGGGAAATCGCGCGGCTTCTGATCGAGCGCGGTGCGCCCGACGAATTGATGGCCCGGACCGAAGCGGTGATTGCCCGCGAAGAGGCGAAGGCGTGGGCTGCGATCGAGCCCTTCAAACCGCGCTTTGAGGGCAAGAAGGTTCTGCTGATCACCGGTGGCGTCAAGTCCTGGTCGGTGGTCGCGGCCCTGCAGGAGGCCGGCCTCGAGCTGGTCGGCACCAGCGTCAAGAAGTTCGGGCGGCAAGTCGCAGTTCGTCGCCTTGAAGGCGGGGATGCCGTGGCTCGACATCAACCAGGAGCGCAGCCATGCCTACATGGGTTATGTCGGCATGGTGAAACTGGTCGAGGAGATCGACAAGGCGCTTTACAATCCGATGTGGGAGCAGCTCCGTCGACCGGCCCCGTGGGAAAATGTTGGAAAAAACTGGCAAGCCAAGGCGATTGCGCAAATGGACGCCGAAGCTGCTCAGTTGGCCGCCGATCCCGAGGCCGCAGAACAAGCCCGCCGCGCCAAGAAGGTCTGCCACTGCAAGACGGTTGACCTCGGCACGATCGAGGACGCGATCGCGGTGCATGAGCTGACGACGAGAGACGGCGTCAAGCAGTATACCAACGCGTCGGGCGGCTGCGGCGCGTGCGCCGGGCGGATCGAGGATATCCTTGCCGCGTTGCCGGCGCCGGCAATACCGGCACCCGTCCTGCAGGCAGCGGAGTAGGGCCCCGGCATGGCGATCGTCACCGTCGGAAAGAAAGCCTGCGCGGTCAATCCGCTGAAAATGAGCCAGCCGATCGGCGGTGCGTTCGCTTTCCTGGGACTGCGGGGATCGATGCCGCTTCTGCACGGATCGCAGGGCTGCACCTCCTTTGGACTGACCCTGTTCGTACGGCACTTCAAGGAAGCCGTGCCGCTGCAGACGACGGCCATGAGCGAAGTTGCGACGGTGCTGGGCGGCTATGAGAATGTCGAGCAGGCGATCCTTAACATCCATAAACGAACCAAGCCGGAGATCATCGGTATCTGCTCGACCGGCGTCACCGAAACCAAGGGTGACGACGTTGAGGGTTATATCCGGCTGATCCGGCAAAAACATCCGGAGCTTGCGACATTTCCGATGGTCTACGTTGCGACGCCCGACTTCAAGGATGCGTTCCAGGACGGCTGGGAGAAAACCGTCGCGCGCATGGTCGAGGTGCTGGTCGAAGTGCCAAAGGCCGCGGCCCGTCGCGATTCCTCGCGCGTCAACGTTCTCCCCGGATGTCACCTCACGCCGGGCGATCTCGACGAGATCAGGACGATCATGGAAGACTTCGGGCTCGAACCGTCCTTCCTCCCCGATCTCGCCGGCTCGCTCGACGGGCATATTCCGGACGAGTTTGTACCGACGACGATCGGTGGCATCAGCGTCGACGAAGTTGCGGCGATGGGGCAGGCGGCCTGGACCGTTGCCATTGGCGCGCAGATGCGCCGCGCCGCGGAAGCGATGGAAAAGAAGACCGGAACGCCGTTCAGGGTCTTTGAGCGATTGTGTGGCCTCGGTCCCAACGACGAATTCATCGTGTTTCTGAGCGAAATCAGCGGACGCCCCGTGCCGGAAAAATACCGGCGTCAGCGCGGCCAATTGGCCGACGCGATGCTGGACGCGCATTTTCATATCGGTGGCCGAAAGCTTGCGATCGGCGCCGAGCCGGATCTATTGTTCGATCTCTCGAGCACGCTGCATGAGATGGGCGCAAAGGTGATGGCCGCGGTGACCACGACCCAATCGCCGGTGCTGGAGCGGATCAAGACCGAGGAGGTCCTGATCGGCGACCTCGAGGATCTCGAGAATCTCGCAAAGGACCGAGGCTGCGATCTCCTCATCACCCATTCGCACGGCCGACAGGCCGCGGAGCGGTTGAACATTCCATTTTATCGCGCGGGTTTCCCGATGTTCGATCGGCTCGGCGCCGGCCACCAGCTGTCGGTCGGCTATCGCGGCACCCGCGATCTGATCTTCGACATCGCCAATCTCGTGATCGCCGACCTTGAGGACAATCGCCAGCCGACACCCGATACCTGGCGTATCGAGCGCTCCGGAGCCGATGGAGAAGTTCTCGGGGCTTCGCTGCATTGACGAAAACATGAGAGGAAGGACGAAATCATGAAAATCGCGTTCGCAACCCAGGACCTAAAGCGCGTCGACGCTCATTTCGGCTGGGCGAAGAACATAGCGATCTATGAGATCGGCCCGCAGGGGCACCGCTTCCTCGAGGCCGTTCAGTTCGAGGGCGACCTCAAGGAAGACGGCAACGAAGACAAGCTCGCGCCCAAAATCGATGCGATCAAGGATTGCGCCATTCTCTATGTCGCCGCGATCGGCGGCTCCGGCGCGGCGCGGGTGGTGGCGAACAACATCCATCCCATGAAGGTCAATCAACCCGAAGAGATCACCGATCTCCTCGTCAAGCTTGAGGATGTCCTGAAAGGCACGCCTCCCCCCTGGCTGCGCAAGGCGATGTTGAAAGACCAGGAACGAACCCTCGATTTCGAAGAATAGGGATGACCATGTCCGATGTTGCAGTAGCGCTCGAACCAACTCCCGCCGCAGACGCGCCGTTCGTCAAGGAGCTCATCAAGATATGGCGGGCGCAGGACAGCCATGGGGCCTGGGAGGGCAAAAGCGATCTGTCCCTGCTCGAGCCCTATATCCTGGACAAGGAAGCCCGCCGGGCGCTGCCGATCATCGGGGACCCCGATCCGGAAACCATCTGGCGGATGGAGCTGTTTTTCAACGCAGTGGCGCTGTCGATCGAGCGCGCCACCGGCGTGATGATCTCGCCGATGCTCAAGATGAGCCACGAGGGCTTCGGCCGCATGGTCCTGATCGGGGGCCGGCTGATCGTCGTCAACAAGCAGTTGCGCGACGTTCACCGGTTCGGTTTCGACAACCTCGGCAAGCTGGCGGAAGAAGGCGATAAATATGTCAAGGCCGGCGTTGAGATGATCGAAAAGTTCCGACCTGTTGCGGATTATTGAGGTGGACGTATGAGCGACCTGGAAACCCTGAAAGCCGAGATCAAGAAACTGTCCACAAAAGCGACGCAGGCAAAAATGGATCTCCATGACCTGTCCGAAGAGCTTCCGCTCCAATGGCAGGAAATCCTGACCGTGGCGCAACGGGCTCACGACGCCTTTGCAGAACTGGAACAGAAGCGCACGGCCTTGAAGAGTCTCGAATCAGCCTAGCCTCAAAGGCATTCAGAACATGACCAATGCAACCCGCGACGGCCGTGATTGGCAGCCAGCCTACTTGCTGGCGATCGACGAGAAGAAGTGCATCGGCTGCGGCCGCTGTTTCAAGGTCTGCGGCCGCGATGTGATGACACTCAAGGGGCTGAGCGAGGACGGCGAGCTCGTCGCGCTTGACGATGACGAGGACGATGAGATCGAAAAGAAGATCATGGTGATGAATGACGATGGTGCCTGCATCGGCTGCGGCGCCTGCGCGAGGGTCTGTCCGACCAACTGCCAGACCCACGGCCTGGCGCCGTCTTCGGCGGGCTGACACGGAGATGGAGGTGGTAATGGTTGAGAACGCCAATCGTATCGTCAGGCCATCATGAGCAAGACGTCGATTGCTAAATTCGGTATCGGTCAGGTGATCCGACACCGTGTGTATGAGTTCCGCGGCGTCGTATTCGACGTCGATCCGGTGTTCGCGGATCACGAGCAGTCCTGTGAGACGTTCAACCTGATCGAGGGCCGGCCGCACAAGGACCAGCCATTTTATTACTTGTTCGCGGAGAACGAGCAGACGCCCTACATCGCTTACGTTTCCGAGCAAAACCTGATGCCGGACGGATCCGACGAGCCGGTCAGTCATCCGCAACTTGATAACCTGTTCGAGCGTGATGAGAACGGCAGCTATCGCCGGCGCAACGCGATGATGAACTGACTCGTTCGCGAACGTCCCGGCTGCGTCAACGCGGCGAACGGATCAGGTTTATTCAATACCCTGTTCGCGGGCTTTCCACATCGCTGCGATCCGGAATCGTTCGTTGATGGCGACGGGGCTGGCGAGGATCTCGGCCTCGGCCTGCCTGAAGGCGTCGGTCACGACCTCCGCTTCCTCGCGCGTCAATGCCACCCTGCCGGCCATGTGCGTGGCTTCGGGCATCACCGCCCAGATCGCGCGCTTGTTGGGGTGCATCTTGACTTCGATGAGTTCAAACGCTTCGAGCTGTCCGTCCAGGCAGACCGCCAACCCGATCACTTCCAGCTTCCGGCCGTCTTGCGTCGTCTTTACCAGCGTCGTCGTTGCCATGATCAATCTGCCTCCTGCGATGCGAGCCAACTGTAACCGCCCTGGTCCCACAGCTGAGCGAGGGTCTGGTCCGGTTGCCAGTCCGGGAATTGCTGCCTGATGGCGTCATAGTCGGTGCGAAAGCGCGCCGCGTCCTCGCCCTGCAAATGGGCCGTGAAGAAATCGGCTTTGGAGCGCAGGATGAAGCAAGCGCTGTCGTCGGTGGCCAGCAGCGCGTAGTCCTTGCCTTCCGCGATCAGCTGGACCGATGCTTGATTGTTGCTCATGAGCGTGTCCCCCTATGTGATGGATCGTCTCAAGCGGCTATCGCCGGCGTGTCCTCAGCCAATCCCCATTCGGCCCAGGACCCGTCATAGACGGCGGCGGCTTTATGCCCGAGCAGATAGAGGGCGAGCGCAACCACACAGGATGTGATGCCGGAAGCACATGTCGTCACGATCGGACGCTGCGTGTCGATTCCGGCCGCAGCCAATCGCGCGGCGACAGCGTCCGCGGCGATGAACGCGCCAGTGTCCGGATCAATTAGATCCGCCCAGGGAAGGTTCGTTGCATTCGGGATGTGACCGAGTTTCTTGAACGGAAACACGTCTTCCTGAGTGCCGTCGAATTTACTAGGGCCGCGCGCGTCGATGACCTGGGCCGCAGCGGTGACAAGATTATCCTTCATGTCACGCAAGCTGCGAACCAGAGCGGGATCGTACGTCGCCGAGAATGATTTTGCCTCCGGTCGCACCGGCGTCATGTCGGTCGGCTGTTTTTCCTTGGTCCATTTGCCGTACCCGCCATTCAGCATGGCGACCTTGTCGTAACCGAACACCCGGAACATCCACCAGACCCGCGCCGCCGCCGCACCGCCATACAGCCGGTCGTAAACCACGACCCGATCACCGTCGCCGACTCCCAGGAGTCCGATCTTCTTGGCAAAGTCCTCGGCGGTCGGGAGCATATGGGGAAGCGGGCTCGACTTGTCGGCGATGTGATCGATGTCGAAATGCACGGACCCTGGAAGATGCCGGCCGCGGTATTGCGTCCGTCCGTCGAGATTGGTGCTGGTGTGATGCCAGGTACAATCAAGGATCCTGATATCCGGGTCCGAAAGATGCGCTGCAAGCCATTCGGTGCTTACTAGCGCTTCAGGATTTGCGTAGGTCATCTCGAAATGAACTCCATGTCAGAAAGCCGACAAACTTGCCAAAGAAGCCATCTGTCCGATGGTTCAGCATTATGTCCGGGGCATCGGATAGCCCGGGCGCGGACGGGTGTCGTAGTATTCCGGCCGCTCCGGCCATCCGCCTTCGGCGATGAAACGGAAAGCGGTCACCTTTACAGGCGCGCCTTGCGAGAACGAAACCTCGCTGAATTTGACTTCGCGGTCGCCCGGACCCGCGGAAAAATCGGCAATGACAGTACCATCCGCCTTGCGGGCGCGGGCGAAGCCTGGCGTACCCACGCTGCTGGCGGGGACGGGATTTGCAGCAAAGAGCGGGCTTTCGAACCCGTCCGATGCCGCGCCGAAGGCGGGTGATGCAAAGGTAAACGTCGCCAAGGCTCCGCTGCGTTCGACCGGCTTATCCGCCGTCAAGGGGCGGGCGACCGAATAAACCGTCAGCGTTCCGCCATCCAGCAGCGCTTTGAGCTCATCTGCGGAACAGCCGACAAAATCCAATGTGACATTCATGCCAATCTCCATACGCAAAGGCGTTGCGAATGGAATTATCAAGTTTTGTGCCAGTTGCTTGAGAAGGCGGGCAAATCGCCGACTTTTTGCGGCGTGATCGAACCTTGCGCGAATCTTGCAGAGTACTGTCGGCGTAGCGAGATGTGTAGGTCGATCGATGTTGGACACAGCGATCATTGGCGGCGGGTTATCCGGCCTCATGCTGGCGAGGAGCCAACACCGGCAAGGCAGGGCCGTCGGTTTGTTCGAGGCGCGCCAACGCCTCGGCGGGCGCATTTTGTCGGTTCGTGCCGGATCAGGGCTGGCGATGGACCTCGGTCCCACCTGGTTCTGGCCGGATACGCAGCCTCTGGTAAGGAATCTGGTTACCGAACTGGCGCTTGCCGACATTCCGCAGCATGACGATGGCTCCATGCTCCATCTGAACGATCCCGATAAAACGCCGGAGCACATCGTCGGGAAAAAGGTTCATGAAGGCGCCCGCCGTCTCCAAGGCGGTATGGCGCAGCTCATCGATGGACTGTCCGCCGATCTGCCGTCAGGCCTTTTGCATCTCAACCATGTTCTGACAGATGTCTGCGATTGCGGCGACCATGTCGCTCTCGCATTTCTCGCAGTGCCTCCGCGGTTGCTCGAACAGCAGGTCCGCTTCGAGCCGGATCTCGACGAGGTAACGCACGAAGCCATGCGCAGCGCCGAGACGTGGATGGCGGCGCAGGCCAAGGTGATGATCGCTTATGATCGCGCCTTTTGGCGCGAGGCTGGACATTCCGGCAATGCCTTCGTGACCCACGAACAGGCGGTGCTCGGCGAGATTTTCGACGCGTGCGACGATGATGCAGCAAGGGCTGCCGTGGGAGGTTTCCTCGCATTTTCTCCGGAGTTGCGCGAAAGTTTCAGCGTGGGCTTGCCGTTGCTGATGGACAGTCAAATGGCGCAGGTCTTCGGCACAACCCTCGGAGATGGCGAGCAGCATTATCAGGATTGGGCAACGGAGACGTATACCTGCAGCGCGCTCGACCGTACTTCCGCTCGATCCGAACATGCCGACGTCGCCAATCCAATGTTGCGCCGAACCCATTGGAATGGAAAGCTGTACCTGGGTGGGTCGGAAACCGCGTCCCGTGGCGCCGGCTATCTGGAAGGCGCGCTGGAGGCGGCGCGACGAATAGATATTTCGCTCAATCGTATCTCGACGCAAGAAGAGGCGAGCAAATCGAATTCACGTGCCGCTGGCGACGATGCTGCCTCAATCAATGCCGCGAGCCTGGCACGTTTCGGCGCCTGGGTTGCGGCGCAGGGAGATGTGGCCTTTGACGGCTACAGGCATCGGCTCAATCAAAGTCTCGCCGCCCAGCAGCGCGAGCAGCTGACGCAACGCGCGATCCTCGAGTCGATGGAAGAGATTTTCGATGGGGCGCTCGTGGTGCTCAATGACCTCGATTTTGATGTCGACGCAGTCACGGTCGAACGCGGCCGCTCGTCGCTGACACCGGGCGTACAGCAACCGTTCGGCGACTTGATGCAGTCTGTGCTCGACGACGTCGTCGCCTTCAACCGAACGTCTTGCGCGCTGTCGAATTTTCCGGACGAGCATCATCTGTCCAGGGAATATCATCAGACGATCCTGCGCGACATCGCCGCCGCGTGGCTGGAGTTTTCGCTGGCCGCCAACCGGCTGCTGCTGGCCAAAGCGGATGCGCATGATCGGCGCCAGAAGCCGACACGAGTGGCAGTCGTTTCGCCATGAACGAGGGAAAGATGGAAGACGGTGTCGCCTACGCAATCTGCAGGATGAGTGATATTCCGAGCCAGAAGGCCAGGGGCTTTCAGCTCATGATCGTTGGAGATGACGGTGCCCACCGGCCCTGGTACATCCTCGTGGTTCGCTGGGGCAGGCAGGTTTTTGGCTACGTCAACAAATGCCCGCACGACGGCGTGAACCTGGATTGGGAGCGCAACCAGTTTCTGGATTCCAACGGCATCCGTTTGATGTGTGGCAAACACGGCGCATTGTTCGAACTCGGCACCGGCATCTGCGTCGACGGCCCTTGCAAGGGCCGCAGCCTCACGCCCGTGGCATTGACCGTCCTGGAGGACGACATCTGCGTGACAGGCGTGACGCTGGTCGAGGAGGAATGTGAGGAAGAGGAGGTTCTGCCGGATCAGGAAAAGGCTTGATCCAGCGCGCGTAAGCCAACGGACTGCGCGCTCAGACCGGACGATTTTCGTTCCGGTTCTTGACGGGCTCCATCCGCGCCAAGCCTTCCTCGAAGGTGATGACGTCGTATTTTCCATCGAAGCCGGTCGCGGCATCGAGCAGGTAGTCGAGCTTGCCCGCAGTATCCAGCTTCTTGACGTCATTCTTGTCGATGCTCATCAGGTCCATCATTTCCTTCCAGACCGTCGATTCATCGCAAGGCAGAACATGGAAGGTGACGCCGCGAAGGGTAACGCGGTATTTCGCCAGCAGATCGATATTGTTGCAGAACATGAAGTAAGTCCCGCTCGGGCTCAGCAGGCCATCCAGCACCTCGGACGCCACGTCCAGATAGGCAAAGGAATGTAGATAGCCGGCTAGAACGGGGATGGTGCTTTCGCCGTCCTGAGCGATGGTCAGAACCTGCTCCATCGAGAATTCCGGCGGGCGCTTTTCGTCGGCCATCTGGGTCTGGAACTTGAGCGCGATATCGCCCCGAAAGCCAAACCGGCCGGGCGTCTTTGTTGGGCTCTTAAGTACCGCGTTGAGCAGGCGCCCCTCCCGATCGAGCCGGCCAAGGGCAGTCTTCTCAATCGTCGGCGCGGTCATCTCGATCGTGGTCATAGGAAACATCTCCGATTTCATACAATTCCGGCGATCTGGCGTCGCGGTGTCCTGCAATGCAAATTGTTTGCCGGTCCGTTTTGTCGCAAAGCCGACAATTCATCTTGCTGGTCGTGGAGTGCTTCTCGTCGGTCTCCAAAGCTTGACCGTTCATTTTGACAATTCTAGAGATCGCCGCGCTCAACGCATGGGGAGCGATAACAACGGGATCGGAGGAAGCAACATGGTGCGGGAGTTCGAATACAGGGGGGAAACCTTCAGAGTCACGGCGCACGGAATTGCCGGACACGAGGAAATCTTCATCGTCCACATTGAGGCGGACGGTATGGAAGGTGGCGAAATCTCGATCGATCGCATGACCGAGGAAAATGATACGAGCGCGCCATTGCAAGACATCATCATCCTGCTTTGCGACCGGCTCATACCGGAACGCAGCATTGACGTCAGAAATCCGAATGGTCCGTTTTCCTGGCGGCAGGGCAATGTTC
>WNGR01005325.1_pt1 | contig 13805 bp, 15 predicted proteins | sample 5407581 | NCBI WGS metagenome assembly WNGR01 (sample SAMN13153383, study PRJNA577476) | soil metagenome | isolation source: 80 cm soil or saprolite under Garry oak tree replicate 2 | place: USA:California | collected 2016-06-15 | reverse complement strand
CAGCTGGCTCCTTTCCCGTATAGGCCCTGGGGACGCCAACGTCAGGCCCACCTGGGCAGTATGTGCATTTTCCGTGGGGACAAGCGTACGGCTTAGGCATCACGGCAACAGTGGTTACACCACTAGCACTTCGAACCTGTTTTCCCATCAGGAGGGGCTTGAGCCTGACCAGTTCAAAGCCAGAGACGCGCTGGAGAAGATCAGAGTTAGGGGGAACTGTGGGCGACCGGTGCAACCGGCAAACTTCGATTTTGATCCGGTTGATGTCTTCACGAGAGGGATGGTCAAGACTGAGAAGACGCTCGATTATTTCGGTGGAGACGCTTTCGGTTGTCTGGCTCAATCTCCGAACATTCCGCTCAGGGTTTCTTAGGGAACTCCGGCTTCGAGCTGGTCAGTTATGGGTTTTCCGTATACTCGACCCTTCCACGAGAATCCCCTTCCTAGTGCTCCTCTGACAGTGGAGTCGATGCCTATTCCGATGTAGACTAGGACAGCGAACGGGAGGAGCAGCGCGTAGAGAGGACTGACTCGAATCGACCGGTCAAGAATGATCACTCCGAGCCATAGGAAGAAAGCCATGAAAGCACCTGTGATGAGGTAGACGTTCAAAGGCGTTGCTGGTGCAAGAACAATGCCATACCCAAATACGACAAAGGGCAGAACGAGAAAAGTGAAGAGGAGAACCAATCGATAAGTTGCCCGAAAAAGTGGATAATTTCCTGAGACCGAGTAAAAGTTCTTCCTCCATCCACGCCAGATTTCCAGAAGGCTGGAGTACATCCGGACCCCTAGCGAGTCAGCGGCTGTGACCATTCTGAGCCTGAGACCATTCGTTTTGATCAGCCTGCCTAGTGAGTAATCCTCCGATATTCTATCTCGGACTGCATAGTGTCCGCCTACCTTGTCGTAGGCCTCGCGCCGAAATAGCATGTATTGGCCATTTCCGAGGGCCCAACGGGGTTTGCTGTCGTCGTTGACCCACTTGCCACCAACGAACAACATGATTAGCCAGAAGATGGGGGGTTGGAGAAGTTTCTCCCAGAAAGTTCGAAGAATCGCAGCCGGAGCAAGAGTCACCAGATCCGCTTTTGTGGTTTCCAGATAGTTCACCGTCTTGGCGAGACTGTCGCGGGAGTGAATCGAATCACCATCTGTGAACATTAGAAGATCACCCTTGGCTTGCTTGTAGCCTAAGTGGCAGGCCCAGTTCTTTCCTACCCAGCCTTGCGGAAGAGGCTCTTCCTCGACAAGCTTGATCTTGCCATCGAAGGTCTTGAGGATGTCCTGAGTTCCATCAGTAGAATTGCCATCAACTACGATGATCTCTTTCTGAGGATAGTCTAATCCAACCAGTGAGGTCACGCATTCGGAGACTGTGTTGGCTTGATTTCGAACTGGAAGAATAATCGAGACACTGGGACCGCTCATAGTGGATGTGGATTTTCCTGGCAAGGCCGGGAAGTGCATCAGGGTGAGATACTCGTATCCAGCTAGAAGGAACACTATGGTCGATTGGACGATAAGCAGAGCATCTATTACCAGAGACAACGCACGGAGTCCCGAAACTAGTTCGTGGACCCTTGTTGAACGGCGTTCTAGATAAGAGCTTGGCAGTTCGACGGTTGGTGGGCTAGTCTCTCCAGCGGCCCATCATACCTCTGCGACCTGCCCAGCGACCGGCATAGGTTATCCATAGGATCGCGAGGGCGGCAATTGCGATTATCATGGCGACCAGGACTACCACGATTTTTTGGAACAGATCGTAGCCCGAGGTGTAGAAGCCTACAAAGATTAGAGATCCGGCCAAGAAAGCCGCTAGGGTGACAATTGACGCTACGGCGCGTGCCATAAGTCCGCGCGGCATCTGATTGACCTCTTTTTCCATTTGAAATCGACGAGAAACCATCGGTGCCTGCCGCTAATAAGGTAGCAGCCTAACAATGACTGGAGCCGTGTTCTGCGGGATTAAGATGGTAGACTCTAACGAGTCCTCATTTCCCTGATATAGTTCTGTCCTGGTTTTCTTCCGAGGACGAACCTCTTCTCAGAATTCCGCCTGACTCTCTCTCTCGGCGAGAGACCTGGCTTGTTCATTGCCTGAATCTTAGGAGTCTGTTGTCTGACTTTTCCGGCTTTTGTTAGCGAGCCGTGAGTTGGTATTGTCTATTCCTTCTGAGGGTCCGGGAGGCGTTGTGAGATATTTAATCGTTCCTTGTCCAAGGTGCATGCTACATCGAGAGAATACTCAGTGACTTGCCCCTAGCGGGACTTTCTTGCCTGATAAGTCTCGTCGGGTTTTTCCGAACTCTGGCATCCCACTGAGTTCTCTTTCCGAAAAGACCGGTCCGTCGTGGCACACCAGATAGGGGCCGATTACACAGGCGGCGCATATTCCGATTCCGCATTTGAATACTCTTTCGAGGCTGACTTGTATGTGGCATCTCTTTTGCATCGCTAGGTCGTAGACCAGTTTCATCATGGGTTCAGGTCCGCAGGTGTAGATGGCATCGAAGCTTCCTTCCTTCAATACGTGCTCGACGACCCTTGGTACCTGGTTTTTCTCTCCGTAGGTCCCATCATCGGTGGCGAATATGAGCTTGAAGTGTTGGTCTTTGCTTTCCTTGAGGAGCCATTCTTTGAACAAGAGCTCGCTTGATGTTCTAGCCCCGGTGATCAAGGTGACATCTCGTCCTCTCAGATGGACGAGGAAAGAGATCAGGGGAACAAGTCCTGTTCCTCCGCCTACAACGAGTAGTTTGTGGTGGTGTCCCACGCTGAACGGGTGGCCATAAGGGCCTCGGACCCAAAACTTGTCGCCAATTTTCTTCTCCCAGAGGGCAGTGCTGACCGGGCCACCCTTCTTGATCACGACGCCCGCTTCCGACCTTCCGTGAATCGCCAGTACGCTCATGGGAACTTCATCTACTCCTGGGACCCATACCATGGCGAACTGCCCAGGCTTTGCGCTGTGCAGAGTAGAATCGCTGAACCAGAAGGAACGGATTGAAGGCGTCTCGTCAACAATGCGGTCGAGTCGGACGGCTCTAGGAGTGTGAAGCTGCTGGGTTACGGACTCCAATTCTGGGAGTCGTGCCTAGTGAGGCGTACTAATGACTTACGAGAGCCAGAACCTCGTCCAGTCTCTTGATTCTAAGTTTGTCGTGATCAGACAAGACGAGACGTCGCGGCGTAGACAGGCCGTTCCGGTAGTCTGTTGACCAGCTTCATCATTTCATCGTAGTGGTGCTGTATGATGCTTGCGCCCTGTGGGCCCATCATCTTTTCAGCGTTGGTTCTGCACTGGTTCATCGCAGTCAAGATTCCATCCTTTGTCGGGTCCGTGTAGCTAGCGCCACAGTTGACGAAGACAGATTCCACGAATTGTTTTACCTGCTGTTTCAGCTGTTCATCTGTAACCGGTTGGTTGAGAAGCGTGGCGAACTCTCTATTCGCACTCTCGAAACAGTTGAGTAACTCGTCCCTAACGAACTCGGGGGTGATCCTTTCGCTTGGAACGTCTGGGGCTTTGTAGGTCTGGGTCATGTGCACGTTTATGACATACGTTATATAATAAAGCCTATCCCTCTGAATCGTCCTAGAGACCTGGAAAGGCCTAGGCCAGCTCCTTGAGCTGTCTATAGTATCCTCGAATGCTCAGAAATCCGAAGACTAGACCCCAAAGGAGGAGAACAACTAGGTCTACTACCGATGCCTCTTGTAGTCCGAATCCGGCTCTCATGAGATTCGCACCCGCCGACAGCAAGTTTCCGGATGCTAGAAGCTTCATCGGCTGAGGCATCAAACTAATCGGATAGTACAATGTGCTGAAAAATATCAAGAGGATTCCAAGCGCGTCGCTCATCGGATCGATCACCCCCGGACTGAAATGGGTTGCAATCGCCAGTCCAAGGCTCGACAGGCAAAATGAGATTATGATAACGGTCCCGAAGATCGTCAAAGCCCCGAGCAAGGTGGGGAATCCGATCATGGCCACTGCAAACGCGAACAGTATCGCAACGTAGACGATTCCCTCAGATGCACCTGCCAGTACCCGTCCAATGGTCAGTCCTCCCCTACTCACCGGGAGAGCCAGCAGGTACTTCACGTAGCCCCTCCGCACCTCAGTGCTTACGATGTTCATGTAGTTGAAGGCAGTATTGTAGACACCTAACACCATCAGACCAACAATCAGGAACTGGAAATAGTTCGGCACTAGGACGAGTCGGCCTAGACTCACTGCCCAGAAAACTGCGCCGGTTATGAAGAACATGAATAGCCAGAGATTGTTGGAAAAACTGCTGAAGTGCACGTAGAAGTCGCGCTTCGCGATGAGAAGCATTGAGCTGATGAAGAGTTTCCGGTTCAATCAGCCGGACCTCCTTCAATCATCCTCGAGAAAATCCACGACCCAAGGACGCCCGCGACCGCCGCGAAGACCAAGACGATAGAAATATCGAACCCCGGAAAGGTGGCTTGAGAGCTGTATACAGTAACTGATCTGATCGAATTGGAAGCATAGGTCACCGGGTTCAATGTAGTTCCAACTTGCAGCCAAACAGGCATAGCAACCAAAGGATACAGCGCAGTGCTCGAGCGGATTAGTGCGAGAGAGATGAACGTGTTCAAGAGTCTCGCCCTTGTCTCGTCCCGAACCGAAAGCGCCGCGATGATTCCAACCCCGCATAGACCCAAGGCGAAGATGAAGAGCACGCCCAGACTCGCTAGGATGTTCAGGGCTGTTGTAGGAACGAGAACCGCAGCTAAGACGTAGAGTGGCAGGGCAGTCAGTATAGCTCTGAACGATCCCCCTAGGCTCCTTCCGACGATGATTTCGGTCCTTGAGATTGGGAGTGACATGAGATAGTTGAGGAAACCGCTCTCGCGGTCCCAATAGACGTCTCTGCCGATATTGTAGGACGCCCAGAAGATCGAGACAACAATCGAGCCAAGGGCAAAGAACTGGAGGTAGGTCATGCTACCGACTGCACCGGGACGAACAGCCGCCGACAGAATGAAAGCGAAAATTACCGTATCCAGCACTACGACCATGCTCCTGAATCCGACCCCGTAGAAATTTGTGAAGAACGTCCGGACATCACGCGCCAGTACTACCCTTGCTCCTTTCATCATAGTGTTTCACCCGTACAGTGAAGGAACACGTCGTCCAGACTAGGCTCCTTCACGACTACACTGTCAACTCTTAAACCACTTTTCACCAGAGCATCCATTATTAGCGGCAAGTTAGTCTCTGCATGGTCAACGTAGAGCCGCAGCTTGTTCGGCGGCTTTAGCGGGATGACCTGTTTTACCACCGCCATCTTTGATAAATCGGCGATAGCAACTTGGGTGTCCCCGGTCAATAGTATCTCGATCACGTCCCCCCTCGGAAGAGCGTCTTTCAAGCTAGCCGGCGTTCCCATTGCCGCAAGTTTGCCCTTGGACAGTATCCCGAGACGATTGGACAGCCGCTCTGCCTCGTCCATCATGTTGGTAGCGAGGATCACCGTGGAGCCGTGGTCTTTGAGCCCCTCGATTCGCTTCCAGACCCTGAGCCGACTTGTCACGTCAAGATAGGCAGTGGGTTCGTCAAAGATGGCGACTGGAGGCTCTTGGATGAAGAGCTTCGAGTCCTCCACTTTCTTCTTCATGCCGCCGCTAAGCTTGCCTGCTTTCTGATTTCTCGAATCCCACATGTCCATGTAGGTCAGCACCTCTTTGATACGCTGTTTCTTCAGATCGTGCGGAATTCTGCACGCGTCCGCATGGAATTCGAGATTCCTTTCCACGGTCAATCTTGAATCTAGAACAGGCTCCTGGAATGCGATCCCGAGCCGGCTGCGGACTCTTTCAGGCTCAGTTCTCACGTCGATATGATCGACACGGATCGTACCGCTAGTAGGCTTGAGAATCGAGCAGAGCATCATAAGAGTAGTAGTCTTACCGGCCCCATTGGGTCCAAGAAGTCCGAAGATCTCCCCGTCAGCGACGGCGAGACTGAGTTCTGAGACAGCGACGACAGTTTTGAAAACCTTGGTCAGCTTCTCGAAGCTAATCAACCAGAATTTTCCTTAACGTGAACCGGTTTCTGTGGAGAGGATATTAAGACTTTAGGAAAATATGGGGCGATTGCGCGAGTTCAGAGACTAATGAAGGCCATGGCTTTGACCTCTCTGGGACTCCGATCGATGACATCAGCACCATGGAGTTCGAAGACGTGCTGTCAGAGATTGCGCCGATATACTCTCACTGTCTCGTCGAGATTTCATTCACGTATCGAACGATTTATGGTTCAAGAGAAGGATCGCGCTTCGAACGGTTGGAGCCGAAGCCGAGCACATTTGCCCGACTTGTCAACGCTCAACCCGAGGACGGGTCGTCTGAAGGGCCGGTTACGCGACAGTCAGTTTCACTTTACGGCCCTTTACCAGGAACCAAAAGAGAAAAAGGGGGGATCAAGAGAACTCAACGAGCTTCCTTAGGTAGGCTCGGCGGCAACTAGAGGGAGTTCTACTTCCTCTATCTCGGGTCTCGTGTATCGCATTTTTTGACCCCGATCGTGTCGCCGATCAAGATCTATATAACACATATGGTCGGGTCTTTTCCTTCATAGTTCTAACAGTCCTAAGTGCTGGAGCTTTTCAAAGAACTCAAGTGCATCTCTAAGAACAACCTCACCGGGTACCTCTGCTTCACTAGCGACATCCTTTGTGATGTCTCTAACACTTGTTGTGCCGTCGCAGCGAGACCAAAAGAAAACCCCGGTTTCATTCAGTCTAAAGGTTCTCCTTGCCTTCATATCATACAATAGCTTTTCCCCAGACTCCAACTCTTGGAAGACTACGCTGAGCCTCTTCCTTGGCGTCGCGTTGGAATCCATGAAACTATCGATCGGACGAGTCTATTGCTGGTCTTTAAGTTTTTGCAAGCGACGTAGAAATTCGTTTGCAGGGCTGTTTACCGCTGATAATCGACAACCTTTCCCTGAGACCGATACTTTCGAACAACTCCGAAAGAGTAAGGCAGATTGGACAAGCCTTGGGAGATCACACTTCCAACGAGCGACCCTGTGAGAAGAACTATCAATGCAAGTGAGCTTACAGTGTAAAACATGAACAGCTTGCTCTTCGTTGTCCGGAAGTGCGTATTCCAGGCTATCTCTCGTTTGAGTTGAACCGTGAAAATTGCTGAGGATAGAGGAATTGATAGAAGCCCAAAAGCGGGCACGAGGAGACCTAAGATGAAGCCGCGATATAAGACACCCTCCCCAATTGGAGAAAGGAGTTCGCTCTCGAGAACACGTCTTGTTGCTCTCAGTCTGGATATGTTGGGACGCAGCCGTAACGTTTGTCTTGAAAGCAAAAGTCTTGCGCCGAGGAAATAGTACTGAAAGATTGCGTTCAATATCCCTAAAGCCGAGCCGAGCAGCATACTATACAGAATGCTAGTTCCGGACAAACCTAACCCAAATCTGGCCATGTCAGCTTGTACGACTATGGCAACGGCTAGCGGTGTAAGGAACAGAGTAGTCGACAATACGTCACCTACCACCCCTCCCAGTCTTCGGTTTCCTATCGAGAGAACTACACCTGCTGTCGAAAAAACGGTCACGGTCAAGAGAAGAATATCGGACAACGCAACCTGCCGCCAAAAACAAGAGCGTTAGAATTCGCTTGGGGCAGGTGTCAGGATTGAAAGGTGTTGGGAGCTTTGTCTCTGATGCCAGCACTCATGGTTTCCGGCCCTCATCAGAATAGAATGCCCTTTCCAAGTTGGCAGCATTGACTAGCCTTGCCGTCAGGGAAAGCACTTCTTCGATCTTTGGTTTCGGATCTGCTTCAAAACCTACAAGTGTGTTCTGAAGAAACTCCTGCGTAAGTTTGCGTTCAGGATCGACTGTCTGCAGACTTCGATACAGCCATTTCTCTTTCCAGTTGAAACAATTCCTGGCAGCCAGCAGAGCCTTGACAGATAACTCGAGGGCAAACCGACTGGACAGCACCGCAGTAGCTAGATCACCTGACTTCAGAGCTCCGTTAGCATCATCTATCGAGCTTATTGCAGCTCCACCGAATCTCCTCACGAATGTTTTGGCGACTCTGTCATAGCTTATGGAGGCCTTCAGAAGATCAAGTTCTGCTGGATTACCGTAAAATACGCGAGCAATCCGAAGATTCCGCAGAAAATTCAATTCGATCGGGTTGAGATTCTCAGGTTCCTTTGCAATCTTCAATCGCAGGTCCTCGACTCGGACGCTGTCCCAGTGTTCAATGTCGAAATCCCATTGGTCTTTCTTGAGAAAATGTGTGCGTGTCCCAACGAATTTTTCATGCAAGCAGTATAAGTCTAGGTCCGAAGTTGAGGTGTTGAATCCTTCAGCGTACGAGCCACCTAAGAAAGCTATGGAAGGGTTTCCGAGTTGTCCAGAATCAATGAGTGAATTGAGAACTTGTGTTAGGTTCTCATTGCTAGGAGTCAATGAAGAGGAGAGCCCCTAGTTGAGTAGTTATTTCTTTCTCTTCTGAAGCTTTGTTAATCGAGGCATGAGAAACCTCTATAAAGACTACAAAGCATTGGGCAAGCTGCAGACTCATTTGAGGAAAATAGGGTCGACCTATCAGAAGCCTGAGATTCAGGCGTTCGTCAATCTTCCACACATTTGGAAGATCTATATTGCTGGGAAAACCAGACTGATTAGGCGTCACGAAAAACTTTCTAGCTTCATCAAGAGCAAATTTGAATCCGAAATATTCCTGCCTCACAGGCTCGTCGATCCCAGGGCACCACACCACAAACTATCAAGAGACGCATATCAGAGATGTGTGGATGCCATGGACGCGTCGGACCTGGTTGTAGTAGACTTGGAACTGTACGGAAAGGACACCGCGTGGGAGGTTGGGTACTGTCAGGGAAAAGGGAAGATAGCCATTGGAGTTTCAGGGAACGCTGCGTATATGGAGGACTTCATGGTCCGCGGGTCTCTTCGTGCTGTGGCCAGGTCAGAAGAACGGTTAATCGAGCTGATGGAGCAATATCTTGGTCCCCGTAAACCACTTGCGATGATACCGGCAGCCGTTAGGCAAGCGAAGGGACGAAGAGTTCTACTTACTAGCCATTAGATCGACGTACGTCTCTTTCACAATGTCACGGCGAGGAATGCCAAGCGACGAGAACAAACGAAGGATTTTTGACCTTGTTCTCCCACCCTTTGCCTCGATTTCGAGAAAGTCCCCCAAACCCTGTACACGGTCCACGCCTACCACCAATCCAGCAAACCGGTAGATGGTTCGATACTTTTGAATCTCCATATATGGATGCAACCCGATTCGGTCGAGAATCTGGACCGTTTCAGGTCCATCCTGAACTCGCGACTCGAATTCCTCTCGAGCCCGAACGCGGTCTGGTTTGCATGGACCCTTGTATGTCAATGTCCATCTCCGACCCGATGATCGAAGTCGAAGAGCCTTATTCTTCGAACCTATATCAAAGTACGTATCGATCTGTCTCTCTTCTCTGACTTTTTGACCACCTAATTTTTTTAGTCGGATCTCCGTAGTTCTGCGGTCAACAAGTCTTGCCTTAAGTTCGACTTCTATGCCCAAAGGTGTTTCAAAGCGAACACCCGCCTCGATTATTAGAGCTTGGTTCATGAGATCCATTGTAGGAGGATTGGGCAAGGCACGGAGGACGATCAATATCTTACTAGAATGTGTTAAGGATATAGGATTCGTTTGGTCTCAAAGCGCTCGTTATGTGACTACAATCGACCAACGGAAGATCTTAAAATCTCTTGGATTTCTAGCTTCCTTAGAGACGATTCGTTTTGCAACCGATCACTCCACAGCCGCTCCTAGACTTCAGGACGTTCATTAGTTTGCATAAAGAAATGGTCTATCGTGAGGTTGTCAACTATATTCCGAAGTGGGGAGACAGATACGATGAGATGGTTCGCTGTTACGTCGATCGGAAGGGGCAGTACAGAAGACCATCTTACGTTCTTCTTTGGAATATCCTCTTTGGAGGACTACTAGAAGATGCTCTACTTCCAGCTGCGGCTCAACAGATTTCCGAAGACTGGATCCTAATGCACGACGATTGGATGGATTCTAACCGCCTAAGAAGGGGAGGACCTGCGGCCCATGTTCTATTCGGAGACAAGAATGCGGTAAACGCGGCGGATGGTTTGCAAGTCCTGAACTGGAGAGTCGTCAAAGATGCCGCTGACAGGCTAGGTGGAGACCGTGGCCGGCGCTATTTTGATAAGTTTTGCGACATGATGCTTGTAACGACTTACGGCCAGTATCTCGATCTGCGCCTCACGCATGAAGTCAGAGACATCACGATGTTCACCCCCGAGGACTATTACGAGTCGACCCATGCAAAGTCTGCTTATTACAGCGTATACGGCCCGATGCAATGTGGAGCAATTGTGGCGGGAGTTGGTCAGGAGGTAATTGAGAGGATCCCTGAGTATGGGATACCTGCGGGTAAAGCATTTCAGATAATAGACGATGTCCTTGATTGCATCTCAACGCCCGACGTTCTCGGAAAATCAATAGGGCACGACATTCTCGATGGAACAAAAACTCTCATACTTTGGCACGCAGCCCAAAATGCGTCTTCAGCTACTCTTGCTAGCCTAGATAGGATCTATCGCAAACAACGTGAAGAAAAAACCGAAAAAGACGTAAACTATGTTCTCGACATTTTCAACGAGTTGGAATCAATCAGGTTTGCCCAGAACGAAGCTAAACGGTTGGTTGACGAGGCAACTAGAGCTTTTGATATGGCCCTCGATCAAGTGCCCGACTCCCATACAAAGGATCTTGCGAGAGAATCCATCACCTACACAGCAACTAGAAAAGTGTAGTCCAATTTTCTGAAGTCGTAAGAGAAGTCTTGGATACAAGAGCACCCACGGGAAGTGGTTGCTCTTTGACAAATCGCGTGAATGACTATAGTGTGGCCGTAGGAAGTCGAACCGTAGAGCGAACGACTTGGATGCGCAAACTCACTGGCGGGTTCGAGTTTCACTTCCTCTAGCATATGCTCCTGTATGAAGGCTCCTAGCCTATGTGCCGCTGTTGGCTAGCGCCCGCCTAGACGACCAAAAACTAATATTGTTTGAGCTCGCGTATCGCCTGTACCCTGGCCAACCATGATAGCAGCACTCGTGGGAACGGACGGTTGTGGAAAGACTACCCAGTTACAACGTTGCTTAAGTTGGATTCGAAACGATTTTCGACTGGACTGTAGAGTCGTGACCAAAACAACGTTCTTCGATAGGAGTTCCTTTCCGGAATGTTTCTTTGACTGTACGCCTGAAGAAATGGGCGAAAGATATTTTCCACTTATGAAGGGATATTCTAGGGCACTACTTGTCCTTCACGGATACGCTGTGGCTTTTGGAAGGTATCCGCCAAGAGACTTTGAGGTAGTACTAGTTGATGGGTATTGGCAAAAGCTGCTCGCGACAGAGGCTGCCATGGGCTTGGACCCAGATTGGGTCAGGAACGCCAGCTCCATCCTTCCCAGTGCCGACGTTGTAATCCTACTCGACATAGACCCGGAACTCGTGCTGTCTAGGGGACGAAAGGGGAAACCTTACGAATGTGGGGGCGATTTTTCATGCTCCAACGAATCTTTTCTCAAACATCAGCGTAGGGCTCGAGGATTTCTGCTGCAGATGGCTGAGAAACATGATTGGCCAGTTCTTGACGCCAGCGGGTCAGTAGATCAAATTTTTTCGCAAATTAAGGCAACTATCGACGAGCCCATTTCGGAACTGGCTCGTAAGAAGAGTAATCTGCTCGAAGCTGGTGCCGGACTAAGGAACGACATATGATGAAATTCGATTCAATGTTGTCTTTACCAACGGAGTCCCCAGCGAAAAGCTTTGGCGATCAAATCGCCGTTCATTGGAGAAAAGAGTCCTCCTATAGAAAAGGAGCAAGAAATACGAACCTCATCTGAAGTCCACTCGGCGCATCAGAGACTAAACATGGTTGGAAAGATGGTAGGCACTAAGTAGACAATGAACCACGTGAACGGAATTGATACAACGAACGAGAGGAGTACTTGCGCCCAAGTGTGATATCTTAGTGTTATTCTAGTGATTCCTACAACGACACCCAGGGCTAATGCCGCTGCAAAGGCAAGAATCCCTAAACTATGCAATATGGCGACCGAGGGACCCGTTATACCCCAAGTGTGGACACTAACCTTGGTCAGGTACTTCGTGATCACCGCTGCCAAGATCGAATTGGCGAAGTAAGCGAACATTAAAGCGCTGAATATGAACGGTGCGAGTAGACCACGCAACAGTATGAACCCAACAAGATAAGAGATGGTCGCTATGACGAAAAGCGTTGGTCTGTCCTGCCGATCCGCGATATTCACATCTTTTCTCGAAAGCTGAATGTACACAAGAAGAGAACTTACTTGAATCAGGGCCGCAAACACGACAGCAATCGCCAGGTACAGAAGGGTGTTTCTTGATCCCGTCGCGGTTGCTAGGGCCATAAAAGCATAGGCTGATGTTATTTGGGGCATGAAAACTACTGCCATTGCTTTGCTAAACCTTTGAGTGTCAGTCACCTTTTTGACCAAACGCGAGGTTTAGTGTTGACACATAGCACATCCACTATGCCTAGGCTTGCAGAAATTGATGTGGTGATTTTCTAGGAGTTAGCGGAGAGTTCATGCATCATACATTCCATCGTTCCACGAACTGACCTATTTATCCTCGCGTCGCCGAAAATCGTGGCGCAATGTTTCTCGGAATCATAGTTTGGATATGTCGTTGCCGACTCATTGCTGGCCCGCCACCCCGGTCTTGGTGTTTTCGTCCAAAACATGAAGTTACGGCCCAATTTATTGCCCGGCGATGGCCATAGTTGAGTTAGAGGACTTAGCGTTATGTTAGTCGGATCAGAGTCCTTCCCTGCAAGAATCCCAAGTCCCCACGGTTTCTTGGGACAAGTAGGGGATAAGTCGGCAGAACTTATGACATACGTTATATAAAGCGGTATCCCTAATTGGACAGATAAGGAATGCAAGGGACTTCTTCAAAGGCTGAGTTTGATGGAGCACTTCTCAAACGATTCCAGAGCGAGATAAAGAGCAAAGTCCCCCACCTTGTCGAAAGAGACGGAAGCAAGGCCTTCATCAATCCAACTCCTCTAGAAGACCTAACGGCCCGCCTTGTCGAGTGCGCCCGTGTCGAATATGGCCTCGAAATACCTGCAAGGGGCCTCAAAGTCTTTGGCAAGTTTGACTCGAAAATAGTTGGCGGCTCGGTCAAGGTCCGCCCTGCAATCGAGATTATCGAAGCGGCAATTGCTTCTGGCAAGCTCAGAACAGGTCAGACAGTCTTCGAAGCAACTTCAGGCAATTTCGGCATCGCCCTGGGAATGCTGGAGAAGATCGGCATCAACGTGATCTTTCTGGTGTCAAGGAAGCTTCAGAGTGGGGTACTAGACGAGCTGAACAAGACTTCAGCCAAGACGGTCAATCTGGACATTGACATATGTCCCGCGCCCGGCTTGGCAATGGACCAGAACCTAATCATCGCAAAAGCAACAGCGAGTAATGTCCGTGAGCAGCTAGCGGATCTCGGACTGGACTCTGTGCAGTTTGACAGGTCACGCGCCGAGATAGAAGGTCTCCTCGCGAGACAAGACGTGATCAACTTGGCAAAACTATTGGCCAAGGTTTACGGAGGCTTCTGCCCTGAACAATACGATAACGAGCTGAACGTCAAATCACATGAGGCCGTAACGGCACCAGAGATAGACCAACAGCTG
>WNGR01005323.1_pt1 | contig 13809 bp, 15 predicted proteins | sample 5407581 | NCBI WGS metagenome assembly WNGR01 (sample SAMN13153383, study PRJNA577476) | soil metagenome | isolation source: 80 cm soil or saprolite under Garry oak tree replicate 2 | place: USA:California | collected 2016-06-15 | reverse complement strand
CGTTTGAAGATGGCCGGCTGGGGATCGTCGTTGGCGATGCCACGGACAAGGGCGTTTCGGCGGCACTGCTGATGGCGACTACGTGCACGATGCTGCGTACTGCCGCACAAGGAACGGCCTCTCCGGGCGAGGTGTTAGCTCGGGTCAATGATCTGCTCTATGCCAATATTCCAGCCGGTATGTTTGCCACCTGTTTCTATGCTGTTCTTGATCCTGAAAGCGGCCAGTTGGGCTATGCTAATGCAGGACATGAATGGCCATATCGACGAAACAGTGCGGGAGTCGATGAACTGAAGGCGACGGGGATGCCTCTGGGGATGATGCCGGGGACACGCTACGACGAACAGGAAGTGAGGCTTGCGCCTGGGGAGAGCCTGCTCTTCTATAGCGATGGCCTGGTGGAGGCGCATAACGCGCAGCGTGATATGTTTGGCATGCCACGGCTCGCGGCGGTGGTTGGGTCGCACCCCGGTGGCAGCGCGCTCATCGACTTCTTGCTGAACGAACTCAAGCGCTTCACCGCCGAAGGGTGGGAGCAAGAGGATGATGTCACATTGGTGACTCTGCAACGGGAAGCAGGCTATGGAGAACCTTCCTGACAGACGCCCGTTGTGAGTACCTTCTCTCACTTTTGACGCGTCTTCTTTCAAGGGGTATCCGGAGTGCTTAAAAGCTTTATGGCAACCAGGGATGCGGCCATCCAGCCAATTAACGTTGCAAGCCGTAAGGTTCGCGCCATAAATGCTGCATTACTAAAACCCGTAAAAAAGATGAGTAGAAGAAGCACGGCGCTCGCCAGGCAATAGAAAGCCCACCAACGCTCCTTCCGCTCGAGGAAGAACCGGACAAATACTCCTAAAGCCGCTGCCAGTACAACGAAGACAAAGAGGCCGCCAAGAGCATGAATAACGCCGTGCCAGGAGGGGCCAGTCGGGGCAATAGCGCCCGGTGGAAACCCATTGGCGGGGTCGGTTCTAAAAACACCAACCAAAATAAGACCAAACCCATACGCTCCAATCAAGATCGGTCCCCATGTTCCAGCCCGTCCGGTGTGCAATCGCCTCCAGAGGCCAACTGCATAGAGCAGATTAAGCACGCCAGCCAGCACAAAGTTCACAATCTGAACCCATCCCCAGTCACCAAGCGATAGTAGACTAAGCGGATCCAGTCGCGGGTCGAAACCAGGGCGGGTGTAGTCCTGAATGAGCACAGTAAGGATAAATAATGGACCGGCGATGGCCCCGCAGAGCAGCAATATTCTCGTTAGCGACAGCGTCTTTGTTTGCATACTTCCTCCTCCTAGAGGATCAGCGCTTTGTTGCTGGTTGGCTTGATGGGAGAGATCCATGATGCACATCCTTTCTTTCGATCCATCTCGCCTGAGAGGTCATCCCTCAGCGGGACGCAAGCAGATGCTGGACCAGGAGCTGCGCCAGCCACGTTTCATAGCGTTCGGGCTCCCAGCTTTGTTCCACGACCAGCATGCGATAGAGATCATAGCTGGTCAGCGCCCACAACACATCCGTGGCTTCTTCAAACGACAGGCCAGAACGCAGTACCCCCTGTTCGCGCAGGGAGGCAATCAGCCGGGCCTGGTTCTGGCGCCGTCTCGCCTCGACCTGTTGCGCCAGATCCGCCAGTTCTGGGGCCACCGCACCGGCAGTCCGCAGCAATTCCAATGAGCTTGCCAGCGGCTCGTACGCCTGACGGGTGATCTGAGCCACCAGCGAGAGTCGCCGTGACGGGTCCTCGGTCGCGCGCAATTCCTCGATAAGCTGCTGGACGGGCGTGCTGAACGCCTCTGGATTGATCACCTCAGCCAGCAGCGCGCGCTTGGAGCCAAACACGGCGGCAATCGTTTTGGGCGAGACTTCAGCAATCTCGGCGATGGCTTCCAGCGTTGTCGCGGTATAGCCATGGCTCTCGAACAGTTCACGAGCTACCGCCAGGATGTGTCGGCGTGTCTCATCGGCCTGACGTTGGCGCACGCGTGAGTGATAGGGGCGTTTTTTCTCGTCGGACTCAGTTGTATGTTCCATAAAGGGAGTATACACTATTCGATAGCTTAAGCGCTAGTCAATAGGTACTTCCCTACGGAATTCCTTCAGGGAAGAGCCCTTTTTGAATGACGATTAGAGCCTCTCAAGATCGGCGACGGTTCGCTCATTGATGACCGACCCGGTATTGAGCGTCGTTTTGGGTTCTAGCAAGAGTACTTGAACCTCCTCTTCGGCTACCGGCAGATGTTCCACGCCACGTGGAATGATCACAAATTCTCCTGCATCCAGGTGAATGTCTCTCTCACGCAACTTCATGACCAGGTGTCCGCTTATCACCAGAAACAGTTCATCTTCCTGCTCGTGATGGTGCCAGACAAATTCACCTTTGAGCTTGACGAGCTTGACATGAGCATCGTTTACCTCACCAACAATTTTCGGACTCCAGGTATCGGAAAACTGGGCAAATTTTTCCGCCAGACGTACTTTTTCAATCATGCAACACTCTCCTTCATACAGCTTTTCACATGGTACTCGTGGATGAGCTACTGGGCTGGCGCAGTTCATTTGATGTGTTGGAGCCTGGCAGCCGCGAGGGCTGGAACCGGGCGACCGCAAGGGTCGCCCCTACATTTCCTCTTTCAGATGAAGTGCGTTCCTCCACTACTGGGACGACGTCGTTTGCTCCGGAGGAGCAGCAACTTCCAATGAGACTCCTCGACCTTCGACAATGCGGAAGAGGCGCGGTCTGGCCATCGTGACGTAGTCACTCGTCGCCAGTGCCATTGAGCGATCCAGGCGCGCCGCGTTGAAATAGATTTCATCATTTTCGAGCATTAAGGGATCGACGATCACCTCCAATTCGGGGTTGAAGGAAAACGGCAGGATCGTTCCTGCCACGCTGCCCGCGAGCCGTTCAGCAATCTCCGATGAGGCGAACGCGACGTAGGTTCCCCGCATCAGCGCTTTGACGGCCTGTAAGTCCACCTTCGCATCACCTGGGACGACTGCTAGAACATACCTGGTGACTTTTTTACCGAGCTTGACCATCAAGATGATGCACTTTGCTGCCTGAGAGAGCCTGTTCCCGCGCATGGCACTGACGAGTTCTGTACGCCCCTCGGACGCGTGGTCGATCAGTCGATATTGTGCCCCGTGCTGATTGAGCAGGGCAATCAGGCGTGTATAAGTTTCTTCCATTAAAATTGGACCTCTGCTATCAGTTCTGATTCTGGTGATTACACATAAGTGCGCGATAGATCCTTCGCTCCGCTCAGGATGACAAAATTGCTCTCTGTCATCCTGAGCGGAGCGAAGGATCTCTGGCCCGCATTCGTCCAGCAGAGCGGACTCACCTAGCCTTGCCCACTTATGGGGAATCAGCAGTGTAATTTCCTTGGCAGGAAATAATCTCTGTGGTATGATTCTGCCATAAATGGAACACTTCTGCTAGTGGCAGAAAAGACAAGGAGCATCAAAAAACTGCCATGCGTACCATTGCGGCTATTGTATACGACACCGTCAATCCTTTTGAATTGGGCGTGGCAACGGAAGTCTTTGGATTTGAACGTCCCGAACTCGGCGTGCCGTGGTATCGCTTCCTGATCTGTGCCGATGAGTCGCGACCCGTTCGTACCTCTGCGGGCATCTTTCTCACGACGCCCTATTCTTTTGAGCACGTTGACCAGGCGGATACCATCATTGTTCCTGGTTCGCGTCCTGGCATCGTCCCTGTTTCAGAAGCGCTGCTTGATACCCTACGCCGGTCCTATCAACGAGGAGCTCGCATCATAACGCTCTGTACGGGAACGTTTCTCCTCGCTGCCGCTGGGCTGCTGGATGGTCGTTGCGTCACGACACACTGGGCGTGGGCAGCAGAACTGGCAGAGCGTTATCCCAGGGTACAGGTCGATCCACACAGACTCTATATCGATGATGGCCAGATCCTGACCTCTGCCGGAACGGCTGCCGCGATTGATCTCTCACTCCACGTGGTGCGCCAGGACTATGGTGCTGAGATCGCCGCTTCAATAGCCAGGCGCATGGTTGTTCCTCCACATCGCGATGGCGGTCAGGCCCAATACATTGAGACGCCACTGCTCTCTGCACCAGATGAGGGCGAGCCGTTTGGCGCGACTCTTGCATGGATAGCTGCCCACCTGCAAGAAGATCTCACCGTGGAGCAAATGGCGTCCCGGGCAGTGATGAGTCCACGGACCTTTGCGCGCCACTTCCGGGCAACCCTTGGGACGACTCCCTATCAATGGTTGCTCCAGCAACGCATTGTGCTAGCTCAGCGCCTGTTGGAAACAACCAACGAGACCATTGAGCGAGTGGCTACGCGCTGTGGTTTCAGTTCAGCAGCCACGCTTCGCCTGCACTTTCAACGTCTCCTGCACACCTCACCACAGATGTATCGCCACGCCTTTCACCGCGAGAACAGAGGAGAAAGACAGGCAGAACGCAAGCAAGGGAACCCTGGCGTTCACATATGCTAAGAGCATAGCTATGCCCTTCCCTCGCTACTGAGCATCTGCTATGTTTAGAGAGAAGAAGCTATGTAAGCGAAAGGATCGACGTATGAAGGTAGCTGCTCTTTACGATATTCACGGCAATCTGCCTGCGTTGGAAGCCGTTCTTGAAGAGCTTGAGCAAGCCCATTTTGATCTCATTGTCATCGGTGGAGATATTGGCCCAGGCCCGATGCCAAAGCAGACCCTGCAACGTCTGCTGGATCTGGGGGATCGCGCCCGCTTTATTCGGGGCAACTGTGAGCGCGCAGTTGTCGCCGCATTTGATGGCCTCCCCCTCGATCCCAATCAGTCCGACGAGGTTCGAGAGGTAACGAACTGGACGGCGAAGCAACTGGAGCCGAGCCAGCGGGACTTTCTGGCCAACCTTCCAGAGCACCTGGCGCTGACGATTGAAGGCTTAGGAGAGGTCTTGTTCTGTCATGGATCTCCACGCAGCGATGAAGAGATTCTCACGGTCGCTACGCCAGAGCCACGCCTCAGAGAGGCGCTGGCAGGGGTGAAGCAGAGGATTATCGTCTGTGGGCATACCCATATGCAGTATGACCGACACCTGGACGAGAAAGAGGTTGTCAACGCGGGAAGCGTGGGCATGCCCTATGCAGAGCCAGGGGCCTACTGGCTAGAGCTAGGACCGGAGATCGTCTTACGGCGCACGCCCTACGACCTGGAACAGGCTGCCACCGCAGTTCGCGCCAGTGGCTATCCACAGGCAGAGGACTTCGCGGCTAACAATATACTGCGCCCAGCGAAAGCGGCGGAGGTCACCGAGCTCTTTGAGAGGAGAGCTAAGAATGAGAAGTTAGCCTAACTCTTTTAGGAAAGGTCCAGCCATCAGGAGGGCCATTGAGAGTGACTGCTTCAATCTCGATAAGATAAGACTGTTTTTCAACCCAGCGATTGAAGTGGCCCCATTCGTTCCTGAGTCCTTTGATGAGGCCGAAAAACAGTCTTGCAAGGGTGGACATGATGATCACCTTGTCTCAGCTCACGCTGTTTTTTCTCCTGTGAGAAGAGGGATACTAAACGTAGGAATGTCTCTCCGAAAACGTGCGAATTTCCAATGGTTTAGTAACACTGTAACATTACTGCCCTCTTGAGTCAACATTTATCACACTAACATCAGGGCTCTTGCAAGATTGGCGGGCCAGACCTCACAAGGACCGCCCTGTCATCCCTTCGTTCCACGCCTGTCATGCTGAGCGCAGCGAAGCATCTCTGCGCCTCTCGAGCCAGGCCCATCCCCTTCGCTACACTCAGGGTGACACTCGCGGACAACACTACGCGAGGGCCTGTGCGGCCCGTAACTGCTCAAGGTGCCCCAGGGCCGACTCAAGAGGAGCCTCAATACACTGGCGGAGCGTCATGGGACCAACTTCTTCATGCACCCCCTCTCGCTGCAGTGCAGAGGTAGGGATGCTCTCGACAAGGGTAGCAAAGCGTTCACACGCCTGCCTCAATTGTTCAAATAACACCTCTGGATCAGCATGCAGGTAATCGTGATCACGCACCAACGCGTCTTGATCGTATCGTGGCAATGCGGGCCGCTCCTCGACCATGAGACGCTCCACCCGACTGGTCCAGATCTGCATTTTATCGATCATGTGGCCTACCACTTCTACCGCTGCCCACTCGCCTGCCGCCGAGCGATGCCGGATGGCGTGGTCATCACCGAGGAGTGTCATGCGAAAGACGGTTGGAACCTCGCGGATCTGGACAGCCCATTGTTCTTGCTTGGTGGACATCGTTTCCTCCCTGGGCCCACTCCTCGTTGGAGTGGATGCCGAGTCTTTCAACATCAGCGCGAAATCTCTTTCATTGATGAGCACAGATGTTCTCTGCATCACTTTCTCGCCAAGTGTAGCATGTCTGATCGTCCAGGTCTAGATGTGCGAGCAGGGTTTTGGCTCGAAACCCTGGACTAGTCTCCTCTTTGTTGGGTAATGCGCGAACCTTATTGGTATCTTTCCTCAATTCACGCTCAATAAATTGGCGCAAAAGGCTGTCATAGAGAAGGGTTTGATTCAACTTCTTAGCTTGGCCTAATTGATTGCCAGCGGAGTCATAGAGCGCTAGCATCAGTAACAAGAGTGGTTGTCCGGCCAATTCTTTGATCTCTTTGTTGTTCTGAGGAATCGCGAAAGACTTCACTTTTGCCTGTTGAAAAGAGGAGCTTATATAAATATTCCAGGACAGACTTGATGTAAGTAGGTATCGAAGGAGAGATATGGCACGAGTTGTTCGTCACCGTTCGCTCGTGATCTCTCCATACTCAAACGGTATGTATGTTGTTCGCTCTGCGTCACCATTTATTGCAGAGTATCATCGGCATTGCTACATTTTTTCAGCTTCGATGAGCTTCTAGGGTACATTTCTTACAGAAAATCACCTTTGTCTCTATTAGAAAGTAGAGAGTATTGACGCTTGATCTCACGTGCTTATAGCTATCTGCTACGAACTCTTGGTTTGCTTGGCACGAACTGATTGCGCACGTTCCTCTAGTTCTACCGCCTCGCCCTCTCGTTGCATTTTACGCAAGAGGGAGGCATAGTTCTCCAATACGAGAGCCACATCGGGATGTTCTGGTCCTAGCGCCTTCTGCCGGATCGTCAAGGCTTGCTGATAGAGCGGCTCGGCTTGCTCGTATTTGCCCTGAACACGGTAGAGCCCTGCAAGGTTGTTGAGGCTGGTAGCCACATCGGGATGCTCTAGTCCCAGCGCCTTCTGCCGGATCGTCAAGGCCCGCTGCAAGAGCGGTTCGGCTTGCTCATACTTGCCTTGAGCATGGTAGAGGAGGGCCAGATTGTTGAGGCTTTCAGCCACATCGGGATGCTCTGGTCCCAGCAGGCGCTCACGAATCGCCAACGCCTGTAGCAGGTAGGTCTCTGCCTGGCTATAACTGCCAATACTTATGAGGTGCACGCCCAGTTCGTTACACAGGTCAGCAGCCAGTTCGTCCTCGCGCGGCAAGGCTGCATTTGTGACCATGCGCAACTGTGGTTGCAAGGCGAGCAGTGGCCCTGGATAGCCTGCCTCATTGAGTTGCCGAGCTCTTTCTTCCAGGACCTGCTCCACGTCACTCTGTGCCTGGGTGTCAGTCGATGCGCTTCGCTCTTGCACAAACACCGCTACCAGGCGATGCATGCGATAGGTATTCCCTTGTTGCTTGTCGAGCAGGCCCAAGACACCCACCCGCTGCAAGGCTTTGACCACGGCCACTTCAAGCAGGTGACTGTCAGGCTCTCCCATAGAGGCACGCAGCAAATCGCGCGGGATCGGCTCACCACTGGCAAAGTAGGCGGCACGCGCCAGCAACTTGAGCGCAACGCCATCGATGGCGTCGGAGGCATTTAGTCGTTCATAGCTGAAAGCAAAGGTACGCTCAACGTTCTGCACATGACCGGTAGTGTAGGTGAGCTCTTCGTCGGCGAGCGAGGGATGGTGCAGCAGCGTTATGCGGTGCAGCGACGCCAAGTAGGCTGCAGGCTCGCCCAGTGGGCTCCCTTGGTACTCATGAAGATACTTACCTGCCAAATAGAGAGCCAGGGGCAGATCCCCTAATTCACTGGCGATGGCATCGCGATCTGCCACCGAGAGCTCCGGATCATACTTGCCAAGCAGAACGATGCTCTCCTCTCGTGGCAGTACCTCCAGTGGCAGGATCTGCACGCCCAGGTCGGGGTGCCAGTTCGCCCGGCGGCTGGTGACCAGCATGCGACAGCCTCCGATGGGGGGATGCCACTGGGCGAGCAAGCGCTCCTCCTCGCAGTTGTCGAAGATCAGCAGGCGGGGCAGCTCGTTTTGCCAGGCGGAGAGCACCAATTGCACCTGTTCAGCCAGTGACAAGGTCGCTGCATCCAGGCGCAGTTCCTGCCCCAAAGCCGTGCGACAGGCGGCCACCTCGGCTGGAACAGTATCCGCGTCGGCGAAACTGAGCCAGAAAACACCCCCACTAAAGTACTGACCGTAGCGATACGCAAACTCGATGGCCAGCTGCGACTTACCTATTCCCCCCAGACCGGTGATCGCGGCGGTCGCGGTTCCATGGGCTTTGAGTACGGCGGCTACCCTGCGTAGCTCACCCTCCCGATCAACAAACGAGGGATTGCGGGCAAGAGCAGGCAGGCGCGAGCCAGCTGGCATGGAACCCACCTTAGGCAGCGTATTGGCTGGGAGCTCGGCCAGCTTCTGGAGGGCGACGTCGATGACGGCTTGCTCGACAGGACGGGCCAAGACGTTTGCATAGACAGCGACAATCGCGGTACTGCCGCGATCAGCTTGCGCGATGTAATTGCCCTTGGCACTCTGATGGGTATTGCCAGCCTCCACATCTTCAGACATTACGGCTCCCCTAGAGGATGATTGACATGGACGGTGGCAGTACTGCCTCGGTCAGCCTGTGCAATGTAGCTGCCGATGGCGTTTTGGATATGCTGCTCACCTCCGGGCTGCACCTTGATCTGATCGAGCAAGGTTTGTGCTGCTTGGAGGAGGTCGGGGTCCTGATCAGCTTTAACAGCTTGGACTTCTTCTTTGAGCATGCCTTGTCGACTTGGAGACTCTGGTTTGGCTTCGAGGTTTTCTACCGATTGCACTACCTCACTCTGGCTGCCGAATTTCTTCTTGAGTAAGGCCTTGAGTCCGTCATAGGCATCACCAATCACCTTCTTGCCCGCATCAGTGAGGCCGCTTATCACACCTGCAGAAAGCGCAGCCACAACGGCAGTCGTAATGGGATCCATCAATTCGTTTCCTTTCTCTGCTCTGCGATCCAGGCAGTGGTTGCCCAGTAAAACAGTCTGTGCAAAAAGACGTTCACTGATTGCGCTGGAAGCAGTCCAGGTAAACAAGCACGCGAAGAGCAGAGAACACGTTCCCTTTCCTTATTGTTTAGCCGTATTTCACCCCACTATGGGAGCACTGACAATACCCGCGAGTGGGGCCATGCGTTCACAGTAGTCAAGAGACGATGTTCTTTATCCTTCCGCACCGCTAGTTTCTCAGCAGAAAGGAGGATGCTTCTTGAGGAGGAAGCTAGGGCTACAGTGTGGAGAAAGCCACTGAGACCAGGACCCTTCTCGAAAGACATGACTCAGAAGATGGGAAGTCTTCTAGCATATTGAATTGAGGCGAAAAGAGGCTTGGCGAGTAGAGCATGGCTCTCAACCTTGAGGGCATTACAGGTATTGCTCCTAGGCTCCGAGGGAGAGATACGGCACGAGTTGTTCGTTGGTGTCTATCATCGTTCATTGGACACCAGTTCTATTCGCATTCCGTTCACTCTATGCCGCAATTGTCTACTGTTTCTCATCGTTGTTGCTACATGAAGCATCCTTCCGCTTTCAAATAGCAAGCTACCTGTTGATCAAGGCTGACATCCACTCATACATCTGAGGTTTCCAGCCACTGAGACCCTCGTTTAATCAACGTGCAACACAGCCTTCCCGTTGACTTTCCGCTCGCGCAGAGCTGTTACGGCACGGGACAGATTATGCCAGCTGTCCTCCAGGCCGATCTCAGGGGTCAGCTTTTCTGAGGCTACCAGTGAGACAAGGGTTGCCAGGTCTACTCCCATAGAAGCCGGGGTGCCTGACTCGTAGATGAAGAAGGCGAGCAAGCGTGCCCCCGCGTGACCGGCGAAGTTGGCAAAACTGATATGGCTCTCCTGTCTGGAAGAATTGCCAAACACGACAATGGTGCCCCCGGGGGCCACTTTGCTGATGGCTCCCGCGAGGGAGGATCCTCCCGCCGATTCCAGAATCAGGTCGAACAAACCTTCTGCTTCCTGGATAGTGGTGACGACGGCAGTCGCTCCTCGTTCAGCGAGACCTGCTGCACGTTCGGGGCGTCCGACCACTCCGGTCACCTCTGCTCCGGCCAGGGCGGCCAGTTGCACGGCAAAGCTCCCGACACCCCCTGCGGCTCCGGTGATCAGCGCCCGCCGTCCCAGCAGAGCGCCTCCAAGACGAACTGTACGCAGGGCGGTTAATCCCGCAACGGGAAGGGTAGCAGCGCTGGCGAAGCTGACGTCGTCCGGTAAGGCGGCCATGCGGGCTGTGGGTGCAGCAACCCGTTGTGCCCACCCTCCACCGTCAGCAAGGGCCACGACGCGTGTTCCTTCCTTCGGTCCACTGCCATCTGCGGCAGCCTTTACCACGACCCCGGCAATATCCTGGCCGGGACGCCATCCTTCGGGCCTGATGCCGAGCAAGGCCAGCTCTCCACGATTTACAGAAAATGCGTGGACTTCCACAATAGCCTCACCGGCGGCAGGCTCTGGTTCGGCAACCTCGCGTAACTCGACTGGAATCGGTGCCGATGGAGTATTTACAACAGCAAGCACGAGATCTCTCCTTTTTGTATCGATGTTTTGTTTCATCTGACAGTTCGCACAACACCCGGCTAGTAGTTAATCCAGATAGATTTGTGATATGGAAATGTAGCATCCTGTCCGGGGGACAGGTATAGCGATCCCTTGCGGTCGCCAGGCCCCACACAAAATTCAAACTGGACTGGCCACTAGGGGAGTTTCCCTGATTCTATCACCTCTGGAAAGGGCGAGGAGGCGAGTAGTCCTGTCCTAACTTGCAAAACAAAGGGAAACTGACTAGCAGATTCTGTGCGCTGACCTTTGAGTTAGCAAGTGTCCCCCAGAAAGTTTAGGAAATGCCCTCAGAAAATAGATATAATGATAGTAAAAAGGATAGCATCTCAGCAGAAAGAGTATAGTCATGAGCAGCATGTATAATTGGGGCTCTCGTCAATTACAGGACCAGTTCGATAGTCAACGTATTGCTGACCGACTTGAACAGCGCACTGTCCATGCTACGTTTACTGATGAGGATCGTGCATTGATTGAACGTAGCCCGATGTTCTTCTTAGCTACAGCCGATGCAGAAGGTCACCCTGATTGCTCGTATAAGGGGGGTCTGCCTGGATTTGTGCGAGTCCTTAACGCAAATACGTTAGCTTTTCCTGATTATGATGGCAATGGGATGTTCAAGAGCCTGGGTAACTTGCTCGTAAACCCTCATATTGGGATGCTCTTCATTGACTTTGAGCATCCTGGCCGCATGCGCATCAATGGGACTGCAACAGAACATAATGACGATCCTTTATTGTCCGAGTATCCAGGAGCACAGCTCATGGTGCGTGTCCAGGCAGAGCAAATCTTCCCGAACTGTCCACGTTACATCCATACAATGCAGATCATCAAATACTCCATTTATACACCTCGGCTCGGCTACACACCTCCGGAGCCAGAGTGGAAGCAAATGGAAGAGTTTCGAGATGCCTTACCAGATCCTCGAAATTCAGACACCCAATCTTTCAGCAGTGGAACCGACTAGGTTTGGTTTAATCGAGAGCATTTCGCCTGAAAATAGCCAATTTTCATCCGCTTCCCTGTCCGGGACAGACATCGCGCTTCCTAACTTAAGAAATGCTCTCGATGTCCTATAAAAGACTCCTCCAGGTCTCCAACAAGGTGGCCTATCCCTTGATAGCGCCTGCCGTCAAGCCACTGACGAGCTGTTTCTGGAACAAGGTGAACATTACGACAATGGGGAGCGATACGACCACGCTGGCGGCCATCATATCGGGCCAACGGTCCTGGAACTCACCAATGTACGTCAGCACAAAACCAGGCGGGATCAGGCGCATATCGGGGCTGCTCGTTAAGGTCAAGGCAAAAAGCAACTCATTCCAGGAGTTGAGGAAGGCGAAAAAACCTACCGCGACTACGCCTGGAATGATGATGGGCAGCACGATGGACCAGAGCGTTCCCAACCGGCTCGAACCATCTACACGAGCGGCGTCCTCCAAATCGGTTGGCAGCGTGTCACAGAAGCCCTTGATCATCCAGATACTGAACGGCAGCGAGAAGGTTGTAAACGACAACACCAGCGCAGGGTAGGTATTGAGCAGGTTTAACTGGCGGAAGAGCGTATAAAGTGAGATCAAAATGGTCACATATGGGAACATCTGCGTCCCCAGGATAACCAGCAGCAAAGTACGCGCTCCCCGGAAACGGAAGCGCGAGAGCACGTAGCCTGCCGGAACTGCCGCGAGCAGCGTCAAAAGCGTGGTGCAGATGCCGACAATCAGGCTGTTCTTGAAGTACGTCACGAAGCCCTGCTGGTCAGCGGGCAAGATCTGGTAGCTGAAGAATGTTGGGTTGTGGGGCCACCAGGTCGGAGGGTTCTGGAACGCCTCCAACTGCGGCTTGATTGAGGTTGAAATCAGCCAGAATGTCGGGAAGAACGCGTAGATGAGCAGCACGAAGAGGATGAGGTACAGCACAACCTGCCCCCAGGAGAAACGCCGCCTGGCCCTGCGACGGCTACGGGCCGGGATAGCCGCTTTCTGATCGGTGATAGCGGGTGGTTCCAGGACATTGGTTGCCGGATCTTCCTGTGCAAATGGTTTCGACAGGTCTTTGCTCATCGGGTTTCCACTCCCCCTTCCATAATGCGAATGTAGAAATAGGTGAATACCAGCAGCATCAAGAGCCAGAGAACGCCCATTGTGGCAGCATAGCTGATACTTTCATTGATAAAACCGGTGCGATAGATATTGATGACGATATTATTGGTGGCGTTGCCAGGGCCGCCATTCGTCATGGCCCAGATGATGGCAAATTCGTTGAGACCCCAGATGAACTGCAAGGTAGTGGTAATCACGATGATGCCGCGCATCCCTGGCACGGTTACATTCCAGAACCGGTCCCAGACCCCCGCGCCATCTACAGTGGCTGCATCGATCAAGTCCTGGGGAAGGGTCTGCAATCCGGCCAGCAGCATTAGCGTGAAGAAAGGAAATTTATTCCAGATAGCGGCATAGATGGTGGCGACGATAGCCAGTTTGCCTTCTCCACCGAACCAGGCCAACGGGCGCGGAAAGGGCTGCCAGCCAAAGAGATTGATGGACGTCAAAACGTGATTGATGATGCCATACTGTGAATTGAACATGTAGAAGAAAAGGTAAGCAACCACCACGTAGGGGATGACCCAGGGCACCAATGCAAGACCGCGCCAGAGGAGTTGGAGGCGTAGGGGCTGGTTGAGCAGGAGCGCGAAGGCAAAACCAATCACGAAGGCAATGACTGTCGAGACAATGCTGTAGAGTGCGCTGAAGGCGACCGAGTGCCAGAAGTCGAAGACCGGGTTGGTCAGGATTTTGGTGTAGTTCTCCAGTCCGACCCAGTGGTTGCTCAACGGATCGGCCAGGTTGAGTGATTGAAACGACAGCAACACTGTATTGAAGACCGGATAGAAAATAAT
>WNGR01007053.1_pt1 | contig 13811 bp, 13 predicted proteins | sample 5407581 | NCBI WGS metagenome assembly WNGR01 (sample SAMN13153383, study PRJNA577476) | soil metagenome | isolation source: 80 cm soil or saprolite under Garry oak tree replicate 2 | place: USA:California | collected 2016-06-15 | reverse complement strand
GCGGGTGCCACATGTCAGCCCGACTTTACCGTCGGCGCCCGCGTCCAGCGTCTCGTCGACGACATAGGCGCGCTGCAGCGCGGTCAACCGGCGACATTCCGATCGGCCGTCTGATGCAAATCGGCGCTATCATTCAAGCGCGTTTCAGCTCGCAGCGTCTGCCCGGCAAGGTGCTGCGGCCGCTCTGCGGCAAGCCCCTCCTTGCCCATCTGGTCGATCGCCTGAAGCGCAGTACCGCACTCGACGTCATCGGCGTGGCGACGTCGACCGAATCCTCTGATGACGCCGTGGCGGCATTCTGCGCCAGCGCTGAGATCTCCTGCTATCGGGGCTCGCTCGACGATGTGCTCGGGCGGATGCAGGCGGCGGCGAGAAATTTCGCGCTCGACGGCATCGTTCGGGTCAGCGGTGACAGCCCGCTGCTCGATCCTGCTCTGGTGCGTCAAGCGGTGAAACTGTTCCGCCGCGGCGGCTGGGACCTCGTCACCAACGTCCAAGTCAGAAGTTTTCCGAAGGGACAGTCGGTCGAGATCCTCTCCGCCGAGGCCCTCGACCGGGTGGCGAAGAATGCACGCGCGGCGACTGAGCGCGAGCACGTGACGCCTTATATTTACACGCATCCCGATCTCTTCCGCATTCGCAGCCTGGTGGCGCGCGTGGCGCGGCCGACGCTGCAGCTCTCGGTCGATACAGCGGAGGATTTCGTCCGCATCGAGGCGATCCTAAACGCTGCCGGTGCGCGCGCCGATCGTCTCGACCTCGACGAGGCGATCGAGCTCGCCGAGTTGTTCGCTCCCGAGGAGACGAGCTGATGCCGCGCTTGCGCGCCGGCGTGATCGGGCTCGGAGTCGGCGATCGGCACATCGCCGGTTATCGTTGTCATCCCGATTGCGATATCATCGCCGTCGCCGACATTGATCCAGCCAAGCGCGAGGCCGCGCGCCGCAACCACCCCGACCTGCGCGTCCACAACAGCGCCGAGGCGTTGCTCGACGACCGTGAGATCGACGTCGTCTCGATCGCCAGCTATGACGGGGATCATGCCGCACAGGTCATCCGCGCCCTGTCCAACGGCAAGCATGTCTTTGTCGAAAAGCCGCTTTGCCAGACGGCTGAGGAGCTGACAGCGATCCGGGCCGCCCTCGCAAGGCATCCGGCGCTACGCTTGTCCTCAAATCTGATCCTGCGTCGTACGCCGCGCTTTCGCGCGCTCAAGGCGCGGATCGCCTCCGGTGAGTTCGGTCGTCTTTTCCATATCGAGGGTGACTACAACTACGGCCGCATCCATAAGATCGTCGACGGCTGGCGCGGTCAGCAGGATTTCTACTCCGTGATGCTCGGCGGCGGCGTTCACGTTGTCGATCTGGTGACATGGCTCGCCGGCGAGCGCATCGTCGAGGTCGCCGCCTTCGGTAACCGAATCGCGACCTCGGGCACCGGCTTTCGTTTTGACGACATGGTGGTCGCCATCCTGCGCTTCGAGAGCGGTCTGGTCGGCAAGGTCGCGGCAAATTTCGCCTGCGTCTTCCCGCATTTCCATCGGCTGCTCGTCTACGGCACCGCGGCAAGCTTCGAGAACGGTTTTGCGAATGGTCGCATCTGGCGCTCGCGTGAGACGAACGTCGAGCCGCTGCTGCTCGAAGACGCCTATCCCGGCGCTGAAAAGGGCGATCTCATTCCTTCCTTTCTCGATACCATCCTTGGCCGTAGCGAGCCTGAGGTCGGCGAACGCGACGTCTTCGACGCCATGGCGGTCTGCCTTGCGATCAACGAGGCGACCGAGAACAACACCGTCGTCAAGGTCGTCTATTACTAGAAACGGAACGAGAGCGATGCGAGAGATACATTTCGGCCGACCGACGATCGGTGACGCCGAGCGCACAGCGGTGATGGACGTGCTGAACGGCCCGATCCTGGTGCACGGACCGCGCGCCGTCGCCTTCGAGAAGGTTTTCGCCGAATGGACCGGCGCGCCGCATGCCGTGTCGACCTCGTCGTGCACCGCATCCCTCCATCTCTGCTACTTCTATCTCGGCCTCGGCAGGGGCGACGAGGTCATCGTGCCGGCGCAAACCCATGCCGCGACGGCGCATGCCGTCGAGCTAACCGGCGCAACACCGATCTTCGTCGATGCCGAACGACGGACCGGCAACATCGACATCGCGCAGATCGAGGCTGCGGTGACGCCGCGAACACGGGCGATCTCGGTCGTGCATTATCTCGGCTTGCCGGTCGACATGGATGCGGTCAATGCCATCGCCAAGAAGCACGAACTCTTCGTCGTCGAGGATTGCGCCCTGTCGCTTGGCAGCCGTTACCGTGGTGTCCACACCGGGCTGCTCGGTGACGCCGGCTGCTTCTCATTCTACCCTGTCAAGCACATCACGACCGCCGAGGGCGGCATGATCACGACGACGAGCACCGAGATCGCCGCCAAGATCAGTCGCCAGAAGGCCTTCGGCGTCGATCGCCAGCACGGTGACCGCGAGGTGCCCGGTGTCTACGACGTGACGATGCTCGGCTTCAACTACCGCATGAACGAGATCGAGGCGGCGCTCGGCATCGAGCAGATGAAGCGGCTTGACGGTATTCTCGCCACCCGCGAGCGCAACTACCGTACCCTCCATCGCCGGCTGTGCGAGATCGATGAAATTTCCCTGCTCGAGACCTCGAATGCGGTCTGCGAGAGCAGCTACTATTGCCTGTCGATCCTGCTTGGAAAGAAGCTCGCCGATATGCGCTTCGAGCTGGTCACCAAACTCAATGCGGCAGGCGTCGGAACCAGCGTCTATTATCCCAAGGCGGTGCCAGACCTGACCTATTACCGCGAGAAATACGGCTTCGTGCCGGGCCGCTATCCGAACGCCTCGTGGATCAGCGATGCCTCGATCGCGCTTCCCGTGGGTCCGCATCTCAATGAAGACGACATGGCCTATATCGCGGATGCGGTAGGGGCCGCCATCTCGGAGCTAACACAATGATCAACGACATCGCCGGCCGTCGCATCGTCATCACGGGCGGGGCCGGCTTCATCGGCCACCACATGGCACTGAAACTCAAGAAATTGGGCGGCAACGTCGAGGTTATCGATAGTCTCCAAGTCAATAACCTTGCGGCCTTTGCCGGCAATTCCGACAATATCAGCAACCGCTCGCTCTACTTGCACCTCATCCACGAGCGGCTCGATCTGTTGCACGCGGCAGGTATCCCCGTCCACGTCCTCGACGCGCGCGACTACCAGACGTTGTCGCCGCTGCTCGCCGAGATCAAGCCGGACGTCATCGTCCATCTTGCCGCCGTGGCGCATGCCAACATGGCCAACAAGAACCCCTACTCGACCTTCGACCATAGCCTGCGCACACTCGAAAACGCACTCGACTCGTCGCGCGAGCGCAAGCCGCATTTCATCTACTTCTCGTCGAGCATGGTCTACGGCAATTTCAGCTCGGGCACGGTCACCGAGGAAACGCATTGCGATCCGCTCGGCATCTATGGCGCACTCAAATTCTCCGGCGAGAAGATGGTGATCGCCTACAACCAGGTCTTCGGCCTGCCCTATACGATCATGCGACCCTCGGCACTCTATGGCGAGCGCTGCGTCTCGCGGCGCGTCGGTCAAGTCTTCATTGAGAACGCGATGCAGGGCCTGGAATTGCAGATCTCCGGCGACGGTTCCGATCGACTCGATTTCACTTATGTCGAGGACGTCGTCCAAGGCGTCGTCAGGACGATCGAGCGGCCAGAGTCGCGTAATCAAATATTCAATCTGACCTTCGGTGGCTCGCGCTCGATCAGCCAAATGGTCGACATCCTGCGCGGGCACTTCCCCAACATCACGGTCAAGAGCACGCCGAAGGACAAGCTGATGCCCGATCGCGGCACCCTGTCGATCGACAAGGCACGCAAGCTCCTCGGCTATGAACCCGCCTATCCGCTGGAAACCGGATTCCCACGCTATATCGAGTGGTACAAGAACCTCTTTGCCTGCAACGACACTCTGCTCCGCAGAGCAATTTGACACCGCTCATCCGCGATGACTTCCTGGCAGCGCTTGTCGGTCGGCCGACTTTCCGTGTCGCGCTTGCGTCCGACGGCGGCAATACGGCGATTTTCGCGGCCATCCGGGCGGCGCAGCGGCACCCCGTTTTTCTTTACGCTCGGGTGCCGACAACGTCCGTCGACACAGTGCGGCAACTCGAGGAGCTCGGCTTTCGCGTCGTCGATACCAACGTCACCTTCAAGGGCGTCGTCTCGGGCGGGCGCAGCAACTCAGGAGCAACCCGATGGGCCCGCCCGGGCGATCGCAACGCCGTCATGACACTGGCCGCGCATTGCTTTGACCATTCTCGACTGCATCTCGACCCGATGATCCCGCGTGCCGTGGCCGATCGCAGTCGCGCCGAATGGGCCGGCACTTTCTTTGCCGGAAAGCGCGGCGACCACATGATCCTCGGCGAGTGCGATGGCGCGCTTGCCGGCTTTGCGCAGTTGATCGGGCCCCGGGACGGCGTTCTGACGATCGACCTCATCGGGGTCGCCGCGCCGTTCCGCCGCCGCGGCGTTGCCGGTTCTCTTGTTTCGGCCGCCGGCGCAATCCCCGGTACCCGGTCGCTGCGCGTCGGCACGCAGATCGCCAATATAGGCTCGCTGCGCCTTTACGAAGGCCTTGGCTTTCGCATCGCCGAAACGCACTACGTGCTTCACTATCACAAGATCTACTAGCGCCATGAAAATCGGACCGCACGACCTCGATCAAGCGGTATTCGTGATTGCCGAGGTGGGCAACAATCACGAGGGCAGCTACGCCCGAGCGGAAGAGATGATCGGCCGCGCCAAGGAAGCCGGCGCCGACGCCGTCAAATTCCAGACGATCGTCCCGGAAAGGCTCGTCTCGGCCGGCGAGACGGCGCGCATTGCGCAGCTGACGCGCTTCCAATTCACCTACTCACAATTCGAGAGTCTAGCGGCGTCGGCGCGACGCGCGGGCATCACCTTCTTGTCCACACCATTCGACCTCGAAAGCGTCGCCGCACTCGACCCACTTGTCCCCGCTTTCAAGATCGCCTCAGGCGACAACGATTTCTTTCCCCTGCTTGCGGCGGTGGCGCTGACCGGTAAGCCGATCCTGCTGTCGACCGGGCTCGCCGATCTTGCTGGGGTCGCCGCCTCGAAGGCGTGCATCGAATCAACCTGGCAGCAAGACGGAAGGAAGGGCGATCTCGCCCTGCTGCACTGCGTTGTGTCCTATCCGACTCTCGCGGAGGACGCCAATCTCTCGGCGATTCGCGATCTCGCCACTCTCGGCTGCACGGTCGGCTATTCCGACCACACAATCGGCATCGACGCCGCAATCCTCTCGATCGCGCTCGGCGCGCGGGTAATCGAGAAGCATTTCACGCTCGACAAGAACCAGTCCGATTTCCATGACCACAAGCTTTCGGCCGACCCGATCGATCTTGCCGAGCTCGTCCGCCGGGTTCGCGAGACGGAGATCCTGTTGGGCGCTGGAAACAAGACCGTCCGCCCCTGCGAGCAAGCCGTAAGCGAGCGCGTGCGCCGCGGCATTGCTGCATCGCGCGACCTCGCACCGGGGTCGGTACTCGCGCCCACTGATTTGACTTGGGTGCGGCCGCGCAGCGGGCTCGCGCCCGGCCAGGAGGACAGGTTGGTCGGCAAACGGCTTGCCGTCGCGATTCCCTTCGGTGCCCCTATCCTGCCTGAGCATTGCGTCTGATCTGAGATGTGCGGCATCGCCGGATACCGCGGCCAAGCGGAGATCCCCGAGGATCGTCTGCAACACTGCCTCGCGCTGATGCGGCGGCGCGGCCCCGATGCCGCCGCCTATCACCGTCACCATATCGGCGATGGCACCCAGACGATCCTGCTGCATAGCCGCCTCTCGATCATCGATCTCGGCGCGCGCGCCAACCAGCCGTTGCGCTTCGGCAGCAAGCTGCTCATCGTCAATGGCGAGCTCTACAACTATCTCGAATTGCGGCGGCGCCTCGAAGGCCGCGGCGGGACACCCTTCACGACGAGCGGTGATAGCGAAGTCCTGCTACGGGTTCTCGCCGCGGCCGGCTGGCAAGGACTCGCCGAAGGCGAGGGTATGTGGAGCTTCGCGCTGCTCGACGAGGCCGACGGCAGCCTCATCCTCGGCCGCGACCGCTTCGGAGAGAAACCGCTCTATACCTACCGCGACGGCACCGGTGTCTATTTCGGTTCGGAGGTGAAGTTCATCGCGGCCCTGCTCGGCCATCGCCTGCCGGTCGATTTCGACCACCTCACCCGCTACATGGTCAACGGCTATAAAGCGCTCTATAAGCAGAAGGCGACGTTCTTTTCCGGTGTCGGCGAGGTCGAGCCCGGCAGCGTCGCGATTTTCGGCCCCGGGCGCACCGACTCGCGTCATCGCTACTGGCAGCCCGATCTGACGCGGCGTGACGAGGCGATGAGCTATGACGACGCGGTGGCAGAGACCCGCGCCGCCCTCATCCGCTCGGTCGAGCTGCGCCTGCGCGCCGACGTGCCGCTCGCCTTCTGCCTCTCCGGCGGCGTCGATTCCAATGCCCTGATCGCCATCGCCAAACGCGTCTTCGGCTATAACGTCCATGGCTTCACCATCATGAACACCGACGCGCGTTACGAGGAACGCGAGATGGTCGAGCATTCGGTCGCGGCGCTCGACCTGCGTCACACCGCGATCGAGCTGGAGACGGCAGGCTTCCTCGACAAACTGCGGTTGCTCGTCCGCCAGCACGATGCGCCGGTCTATACCATTACCTACTACGTCCAATGGCAGCTGATGCAGCGCGTCGCCGAGCATGGTTATCGCATCTCGATCAGCGGCACCGGCGCCGACGAGCTGTTCAGCGGCTATTATGACCATCACAACGCCTATCTCTGCGACATCCACGACGACGACGCTCTACATAAGGAGGCGCTTGGCCATTGGCGCGAGCATGTTGCGCCGATCGTACGCAACCCCTACCTGCAGGATGCCGGGGTTTTCGTGAAGGATCCAACGCAGCGCGACCACATCTATCTCAATGCCGATGATTTTGCGGGCTATCTCCGGCGGAAATGGAGCGAGCCCTTCGCCGAGCAGCTCTATACCAGCGGGCTGCTGCGCAACCGAATGATGAATGAGCTCTTCCACGAATCAGTGCCGCCGATCCTCCACGAAGACGATCTCAACGCGATGTACTATTCGATCGAGAACCGTTCGCCGTTTCTTGACACCGCCCTGTTCGAGACCTGCGCCCGCATCCCGACGCGCCACCTCATCCGCCGCGGCCGCGCCAAGGCGGTACTGCGCGACGCCGTGCGCGACATCGCCCCTGATCGCGTCATCGACAATCCGCGCAAGGTCGGCTTCAACGCGCCGATCGGCGATCTTCTCGACACGCAAGACCGTAAGACGCGCGCCTATCTCCTCGACAATTCGCCGATCTTCGAGCATGTGCGCCGTGATCGCATCGAGACGCTGATCGACAAGGCACATCTGCCGAACAGCGAAAGCAAGTTCCTGTTCTACTTCCTCAACGCCAAGATTTTCCTCGAAGAGTTCGCGGCATGAGATGGTGCCAAACCTGTTTGCTGCCCGACACGCGGCCGAATCTCGTGATCGGCGACGACGGCATCTGCAACGCCTGCACGATGCACCGAACGAAATCCGATATCGACTGGACCGCGCGCGCCATGGCGTTCGGGCGCGTCGTAGAGCATGCAAAATCGCGCAGCCTCGGCTATGACTGCCTCATTCCAGTCAGTGGCGGCAAGGACAGCACCTGGCAGGCCATCACCTGCCTCGAGGCCGGCTTGAAACCCCTCGCCGTCACCTGGAAGACGCCGGGACGCACAGCGATCGGCGCCGCCAACCTGGAGAACCTCGTCAAGCTCGGCGTCGATCATATCGACTACCAGGTCAATCCCGATGTCGAGAAGCGCTTCATGGGCGCAGCCCTCACCCGCTTCGGCGATCCCGGCATTCCGATGCATATGGCGCTGTTCAGCATCCCGCTTGCCATCGCGGTACGCTTTCGCATCCCGCTCGTCGTCTGGGGCGAGAATTCGGCCTTCGAATATGGCGGCACGGCGGAGGAGAGCCGCGGCTTCAAGCTCGATGCCGCATGGCTGCGCAAATACGGCGTCATGCACGGCACGACGTGGCGCAACTGGATCGGTGACGGGCTGCGCGAGAAGGACATGCTGCCCTATATCGGACCGAGCGATGAGGAACTTGCCGCCGCCGGCACGAATGCGGTCTTTCTCGGCTATTATTTTCCCTGGGATCCCGAGGCAACGCTTGCCATCGCCACTGCACACGGCTTCCGGCGGGCCGAGCAGCCCAAGACCGGGTACTACGACTATGCTGACATCGATGACGAGTTCATTTCCGTCCATCACTGGTTCAAATGGTACAAATTCGGCTTCACCCGCCTGTTCGACAACCTTTCTCTCGAGATCCGCAACGGCCGGATGACCCGCGAGACAGCGCTCGACCTTCTGCGACGGCACGGCGACGACACGCCGCACGACGATATCTCGGCGTTGTGCCGCTTCCTCGGAATGGGCATGGATCGGTTCTTCGCCATCGCCGAGCGCTTTCGCAATCCGGCGATATGGCAGAAACGCGGTGATACCTGGACCATCCCTGATTTCGTCATTGCCGATTGGGACTGGCACTGATGCGCCTTGACCTCAAGGATCCGCCGCGCAGATTTATCGTCGGCAATGCCGGGCCGATCGAGATGAAGGATTGCGGCACGGTACACCTCGCCGCCGACGAGCAGGTAACCCTGATCACCGAGAGCGGCGCCGAATACGACGTCGCGCGGAAGGAATGGGGCTTCTACGCGACGCCCTCGCTCAACGGCCGACTTGAAGGGTTCGGCTTGCGCGCGGTCCTGATCCAGAATCGCGGTACCAAACGCTATTTCGTCCTTCTCGTCGAACGCGGGCGCGAGGACGCCTTCGAGCGCTATCTCGATATTGAGAATTTGCGCATCGTTCATTGGCTCGACAGCAGCGCCGCCTGCACCGCGCTCGACGCTAAAGTGTCGAAGGACTGAATGCCGGCGCCGCGTCCAACCCTCGGCTGCCCGTGCGCCGAGCGGCACCTCGTTCCCGCCTTCGCCTATTCGACGCGCCCGGTGGGAGAAATCGCCTTTGGGCTGGATGGGCCGTATCGCCGAGAATACCGGCGCTGCACCCTGTGCGATCATTGGTTTTCGCATCACACGATGGATCTCTCGGCGCTCTACGGCGGCGCCTATGTCGATGCGACCTATGGTGAACGCCTGCGGCAGAATTACGAGCGCATCATGGCACTGCCGGCGGAACGCTCGGACAATTTTGGCCGGGTCGCTGCGGTGCGCGCCTTTGCCCAGCGCCGATTTGACAATCCACGCTCTGCGCCGCGCCTCCTCGACATCGGTTCTGGACTAAGCGTCTTTCCGGCGCGGATGAAGGAAGCGGGTTGGCATTGCACGGCGCTCGATCCCGATCCCCGCGCCGCCGCACATGCCCGCGAGGCGATCGGCATCGAGGCGTTGACCGGCGACTTTCTTGCACTTGCCGGCGGGGATCTCGGGACGTTCGACGTCATCAGCTTCAACAAGGTCCTCGAGCATGTCGACGACCCGGTCGCCATGCTGGCGGCGAGCCGTCGCCTCGTCGCTGTCGATGGCTTTGTCTACCTCGAGCTTCCGGATAATGCCGCTGCCGCCGACGGTCCGGGGCGCGAGGAGTTCTTCATCGAGCACCTTCACGTCTTTAGTGCCGCGTCGCTTGCCCTGCTCGCGATGCGCGCCGGCTTCCGCCTCCTTGCCCTCGAGGCTCTGCGCGAGCCAAGCGGCAAATATACGCTGCGAGGCTTCCTCGAACCCGTACCGGTGACATGAACCACCTCGACGAAATCGAAAACGAGAGCATCTACATCCTGCGCGAGGCGTTCAATCGCATCGACCGGCTCGGCATGTTGTGGTCGTTCGGCAAGGACTCGAACGTGCTGGTCTGGCTTGCCAAGAAGGCCTTCTTCGGCCACGTCCCCTTCCCGGTCGTCAATATCGATACCGAAAAGAAAATGCCGGAGATGTATGAATTCCGCGACCGCTACAAGATCGAATGGAAGCTCGACCTCGTCGTCGGCACCTGCCCGCCGATCGAGCTGATAGACCCGACGCTGCCACCGGCGGCGCGTTCGGCGGCGCGTAAGACCGCGGGCTTAAAGGATCTCATCAAGGTGCATGGCTTCAATGGCCTGATCGCCGGCATCCGCCGCGACGAGGAGGGGACGCGCGCCAAGGAGCGCGTGTTCAGTCCGCGTGGCGAGGGCGGCAAATGGGACTTCCGCGACCAGCCGCCGGAATTCTGGAACCAGTACAACAACGATTTTGCGCCCGGCACGCATGTCCGCGTCCATCCGCTGCTGCAATGGACCGAGCTCGACATCTGGCGCTACATCCGGCGGGAGGGCATCCCGATAGTGCCGCTCTATTACGCGCGCAACGGCAAGCGCTACCGCTCGCTCGGCGATAAGGACATCACTTTCCCGGTCGCCAGCGAGGCGGACACTCTCGACAAGATCATCACCGAGCTCGAGAGCACGAAGGTCGCCGAGCGCTCGGGACGGGCGATGGATCATGAGGCCGAGGATAGCTTCGAGCGGTTGCGTTCGGATGGGTACCTCTAGATGACTACCCGCCACGCCAACCCACGTTCGAGCCTGAAGATCGTCGTCATCGGCCATGTCGATCATGGCAAGTCGACCGTCGTCGGCCGCCTGATCCACGAAACCGGCTCGCTGCCCGACGGCAAATTGGACGCGATCCGCCAAATGTCGGCACGCCGCGGCATGCCGTTCGAATGGGCCTTCCTGATGGATGCGCTACAGGCCGAGCGCGACCAGGGCATCACGATCGACACGACACAGATCCGCTTTCGGACTGTGGCGCGCGACTACCTGCTGATCGATGCGCCGGGCCACAAGGAGTTCCTCAAGAACATGGTGACCGGCGCGGCGAGCGCCGATGCGGCCATCCTGGTCGTCGATGCTCATGACGGCATCCAGGAACAGACCCGCCGTCACGCCTATCTCCTGCACATTCTCGGCATCCGCAAGCTCGTCGCGCTGGTCAACAAGATGGATCTCGTCGGCTACCAGCAGACGCGCTTCATCACCGTGCAGCGGGATCTTCTTGCCTATCTCGGCAATCTTGGTCTTGTGACCGAGGATATCGCGGTGATCCCAGTTTCGGCGCGCCAGGGAGACGGCATCGCTGCACCGTCGGCGGAAATGCCGTGGTACGACGGCCCGACGGCCGTCGCCGCGCTCGATAGCCTGCCGCAACCCGCCGCGGTCCCCGACCTGCCATTGCGCCTGCCGATCCAGGACATCTATAAGTTCGACGAACGCCGCATCATCGCCGGACGCATCGAGGCCGGGCGATTGCAGGTCGGCGATACGCTTCTCTTCTCGCCGTCTAACAAGACGGCGAGGGTCGCCACGATCGAGAGCTGGTCGGCGCCTCCGCCAATCGAGGCAAGCGCCGGACAATCGATCGGTATTACTCTTGATGAGCAGATATTCGTCGAGCGCGGTCAGGTGGCGAGTCATCTCAACGCGCCACCGGCCCTCTCCAACGTCTTCCGCGCGCGCCTGTTCTGGCTTGGCCATCATTCCTTGCATGTTGGCTCACGCTATCGCCTGAAATTCCTGACGTCGGACGTCGAGGCGCATGTCGAGAAGATCGAGAGGGTCATCGACACGACCGACCTCTCGGAACGCTCAAGCGAGACAGTTGAACGCAACGCTGTCGGCGAGATCGTCTTGCGGACGCATGGCCTCGTCGCGCTCGACGAGTTCAACGCAAGCCCGCGCACCGGTCGGTTCGTTCTGGTCGAGGATCACACGATCATCGGTGGTGGCATCATCTCGATNNNGGTGGCATCATCTCGATGGAAGGGTACTCGGACCAGCGCGTCCAGCGCACCGTCAAGTCGAAAAACCTGACACAGGTCGAGAACCGCGTGCTGCTCGCCGATCGCTGGCATTTCAACGGCCACCGCAGCGGCATCATCTGGCTGACCGGCCTCTCCGGTGCGGGCAAATCGACGCTCGCCGTCGAACTCGAGCGCATCCTGTTCGCCAAGGGCTATCAGGTGACCGTTCTCGACGGCGACAACGTGCGCTATGGCCTTAACGCCGATCTCGGTTTCTCGCCGGCAGACCGCGTCGAGAACATCCGTCGCGTCGGCGAGGTAGCCGCCTTGATGGCGCGCACCGGCGTCATCGTCGTCACCGCCTTCATTTCGCCCTATCTTGCCGACCGCGAGCGCGTGCGCACGGCACACCCCGATCTCTTTCACGAGATCTATGTCGCCGCCCCGCTCGCCGTTTGTGAGGCGCGCGATGCCAAGGGCCTCTATCGCAAGGCGCGTGCCGGCGAGATCGCCGAGTTCACCGGCATCTCCGCCCCCTATGAGCCGCCGACAGCCCCGGAACTCGTGCTAGACACCGGGCAGCAGACGGTCGAGCAGAGTCTCGCCCGGCTGGTCTTCTACGTCGAAAGCCATTTCGTGCTCGACGGCGCGGCACTCGCCGAGAGATAGCGATGAGCTGGACGCGAACCAGTGAGCTGGCGGGCGTGCCGCGCGAGCACAGTACCGAGCGCTGGGACTACCGTTCGGGTGCCGTATCGCTCTCTTGCGAGATGGACATCAGAATCGGCAAGCCGCTCGATGTGATTGGATTGAAGGGCACCGCGCTGTCCGACATTCGCGACTACGTCGATTTCCTGAGGACTACCGCGGCAAGTCTTTATTCTCCCGATGCGCCACGAAATACCGTTACACGTTGCCCAAGCTGCGCCGCAGACAGTCCGGCGCCCGACGCTATTACGGTCTTCGGCCAGGGTTATGCAAGATGCGGCGCCTGCGGGCATGGCTTCATTCGGCACCAGCCGACGGCGGCTTCGCTCGACGCGATTTTCAGCGGGTCGGACGAGCACGCCGCAGTTTATGTCGATCGTGCGGGACTCGAGGTGAGGCTTTCGCAGATCATCGCCCCGAAAGTGGATTGGGTGCTCGCCACCTATCGCCGGCTTCACGGCAACGCGCCGCATTCGGCGCTCGACGTCGGCGCCGGCGGCGGCCATTTCGTCGAGGCAATGAGACGCCGCAACATTGCGGCGGAAGGGTATGAGCGCAGTCGCGCGTCTCGTCAATTTGCGGCCGAAGCCTTCGGCGCCGTATTGCGCGAGACGGACTTCCTCACGGACCCGCCGGAGTGCCACGATCTCGTGACATTCTGGGGTCTGCTTGAGTACGTGCCGGAACCTCGGCGCTTCCTCGAGCAGGCACGTCGCAACCTCTCACTCGGCAGCGGGCTTCTCATCGTTGAGATACCGCGGCTTGATTGCTTCGGCACGGCGGTACAGCGCGAGATGCCGGACAATGTCGCACGCCATATGGACCCGACCAGCCACATGAACGCCTTCACCGATGCGTCGTTGGCAACCGCCTTGATCGAGACCGGCTTCCGTCCGGTGGCCGCCTGGTATTTCGGAATGGACATGTATGAGTTCCTGGTTCAGGCGGCGCTCCGCCTCGACCAGCCGACAATTCTCGCCGATCTTGCCAATCTCATTCCGGGTCTCCAGGCGAGCCTAGATCATGGGCGGCAATGCGACGATCTCGTGATCGCGGCACGGCCGGCATGAGCGATATGGTCGCGCGGCCGATCTTCGTCTTCGGCATCGCCCGCTCAGGAACCAATCTCCTGGCGCGCGTGCTGGACGCTCATCCTG
>WNGR01005666.1_pt1 | contig 13812 bp, 15 predicted proteins | sample 5407581 | NCBI WGS metagenome assembly WNGR01 (sample SAMN13153383, study PRJNA577476) | soil metagenome | isolation source: 80 cm soil or saprolite under Garry oak tree replicate 2 | place: USA:California | collected 2016-06-15 | reverse complement strand
CTATCTAGGTAAATACATATCAGCAATCGCTTCTGCCCGCGATTCCTGAGTTCTTTGTTTCTATCTAGTGTGACTTATTCCCCTGCTCGCCTTCGCGCGTGACCGCTCCCGTCCTTCGCGGCTCCCTTAACCTGTAAGACCCTCAGCGTCCTTACAACGCATAGCAGTTGCTGTGCCGCACGCCTGGTTAGCCTATGTCTTGGGCTCTTAGAAATAGATTTAATTTACTGGCCGTGGGAAGATCTCTTCCTTCTCGTCGTGTTTACCTCCTGTGGCTGGTGGCTCTGATCAACGGCTGTGCTGGACAGACTCCAGGTCCACCGCTACGCATACACTCAAGATTTCTAGACATGGCCGACATGACCCCCAGAACTAGGGGGAAATCACCAGCTAACTTGAAATGACCGTAGGTTGTGAAGTGCTCCCACGCGGGTACGCCCCTGATGGTCCACTTTTTGATTATCCATCACCGCCTTCCTATTGTACAGGCGCCATGACAGGGGCCTTTATCAACGGCGCTGCGAGTCGGGTAATCGACCGCTCCCATCGCCCGCCTTTTCTCCCCTCTCGTTGCTATCCATTCTTATTCTCTCTTTCTTGACTTTTATCTGCCATGCCCGCATTAATCCCTATGCACAACACCCTTGGGGCGTTGTTCATCGGCACGATCCTCTCGTCTATGTGTGTCTCACCATCTGTAATACAATGTCGCAGGACCTGATCGAGCCCAATCGGTCATGTAGTTTGTATGGTGTTACCTGGTTGCAAGTCTATTCCTACTATAGTAGTCACTGCTCAAGGGATCGGTGGCCTCTAAAGTCCTTTGTGAGTGCCCCCACGTGCTATGTCTCATGCTCAAGATCTTAACGAAGCCATTGCAGGTCGCTTTTTTGATGTATTCGTTTTCGAGCTATCGAATACACTGGCATGATAGTGACATCATCTTCGACTAGGCTCGTTGACTCGGCCAACCTATTTTGCCTTATTTATATGACTTATTATATTGGCGTCACAAATTTTGGGGGTCATCGACCCATCGTATTCAAACCACTGGCATGGTAAGCCGCTCCAAAGTACTGTTCTGGCTGAGGTTCTCATAGGGCATCCAGGAGTCAACCCGTACGTCTGCCGTGACACCGAGCTCGTCCTGAGACTTACAAAAGAAATATAGGCGGCAAGTTTATCCGCCAGTGCGCTATTCTATTGTGACCAACTTGTGTCCACAATTCTTATGCATATGTAACTAGTTGTTCTTGAGATTTCTGTACAGCAGTACGTTTTCATGGGGAGCCCATGAAGCAACCTCGGAAGCAACTCTTACTGAAAAGGACGTAGCTTCTACGCGTATAGGACCTATCGTCGTGAGTTTACTAGTGTTTTTCATCTGTGAGACTTATTTTAGTCCAGTGGGCGGGGGTTCTCCATACCTGTCAGCAGCGATCGTACGTATACGCAATTTGTTCGGATCTGGCACCCACTCACATGAGCAGTCCGTCACCTCACTGACAGGACTCGGTGAGTTCCTCCCCAGTAGCATGCCTCCAGACTTTCACCTCATTTTTAACCGACTTGTGTAAGGTATTGGGATTGGTATGTCTCTCCCTTGGCTTCTCCCTTCTGTTCCTTTATTTGTGGGTCGCTAAGGCCTTATCCTCGTCTTCAGTGTACAGTACAAAAATGTCTGCCGCAGTTGCACATGTTCTTTTCCTGCCTTTTTCTCACAGGTTCTACTCATAGCCTGAAGCCCATACAGCCGGGCAGTCACGTTCAGGCACGTTTGCTCCTCATCTGATGATGTGGGCTGCAATATCTCTAATTACCGTTCATACCAGGAACTTCTCATTACTATATTATCTTGCAAGGTCCTCTGCGACGTCCTCATTACCGTTGGAATGGTTTATTACCTCTTGAGTAACCGCACTCAAGTTCGGAGGTACGTTCGTGCCCGAACATTGCAAAAATGCCATTACTCTGTTTACACCGGCTCTCTCGCTAGAACAAACAACGTGTTGAACCTTCTCGCGATTTATTCTATCAATTGCGGCACACTTCACTTGTGAGCCAGTGCGCCGACTGGCGTCGACTTGTTTTCTGACAATTGTGCTATTCTGCAGAGTGTTTGCTATCTCTTCCCTCACTTTGGTACTGTTCACTTTTACCTCCTTTGTCCTCTTGTCAAATATTGACTCCCTGAACGAAGCTCGCCAAGTATCAAGATGCGCTCATATACGAACCGTCCCTCTTCATCATGATTAGACTCTCTCTCTGCGCATTCATGGCCATGTGCGTCTTCTTTGTTCGTTATTCCTTTGCGATCTTCCTGACTCCTGACATTCTATCCCAGCCTGAACTCACGAGATAACCTCCGCGAGACGCTCGACGGACCGGAAGGTGTTGTTGCCACGTTCATCCAGCTCGAGGTACGCACGGGTACCACAGTCCCGTGGGGCGTGCAAGATATAACGGAAGCAAGCGCCAACACGACTGTTCCGAAGAGTCATCCACCAGTTTCGGTTTAAGGCTTTCAACAGAGAAAAGTACCCAGTACCCCTGTCGCCGAGGTCGTGATGGTATGAGCGGGTAGATATATCACACCATCAGGCTCTCTGCGTAGGTCCATTTCTTGCGTGCGTACTGTCGTCTCACTTGCTTGGATGGGCTATACTTCCAACGTTGCCAAAACATGCTTTTTGTTTTTTGACTATACCGGTGGCTTGGCGCAGAGATAGCTGGCCATCACATATGATCAGTCATTCTCGCAAACAATGCCCTCTGGCGGGCCTGGATTGCACAGGGTTACCACGATCGGCGTGCGCCAGATCTCATATTATACCCCCCAGTTCAGCGCTCACCTGGCAAATGAAATCACTCATTGACGGCGCAAATTAACGCCCTCACCTCACCTCCCTCGCCCCCTCGACCGCCGACGAGCTTTCCACATTTATTGTATACGGCAGGACGCTCAATGATAACATTCGGGGGATCACGTATAATTAGTAACAGACGGCGCTGGTGTCGAATTGGGATCGTACCATCAAGTGGCGGTACGGTTCAATTGCAGACAGCCTTCCGAGTTGCGGTGCTTGACAGTTGACACCGTCGCCGTCATGCTTTCTACTGTTTTGAACGATTACGGTCGCGTGTAGTGGCTCGTTGACAGTTCAGTAGATGCGGGTCTTAGTCACTGCTTGTCAGTGTGCAGTCCCTCTATCTCTGCGCAGAGGGATTGCGATTGAAGGCGCGTTCTTACACAGGAGGCATCACTAGATCGTCCCCGTACCCGTCACACCCACAAGCTGCGGGTCCAGCGACCACGATCGTGCGTCGCAAACGCGTCATAATCAACGCGCCGACACGCATCAACAACGCTCGTGGCACAGAAATACAAACATAAAAACTTGTACGGAACCACATGATGCACGTCTATGTATTGAGTTCGTAACTATACTCAACGCGCGCCACCAGGTATAGACGCAAACACGGGCTGACTGCCTGTCGGGCGGAGGGAAGGGTTATAACACCCTTCACGAGCCACAGACTTGCGGCTCGCTGCGCCGCCAAGTCGTTGGCCAAGTCGGAGCGTATGACCGTTATTACTACGTATGTCGCACACGGACTCAATTCACCAGCACCTGATGCCAGTGACTGGCGCCCATCGCTCAAGCTAGACCAGTCTCGCGAACGCAGAGGTAAACCCTCAACGGTGAAAATCTACTCACTGGATACCTTCTGAAAGACATCGCAGCTGGTGGGTGACAGTGTGATTCCGTGCACTGCCATAGCACGCCAAGATCTCATGCGCGCATGCTCTTGGATCGTTCGAGCCAAATTTCATCGCGCCTCACTGAAAAAAGTATACCAAAAGCAGGTCGAGTCAGTAATGATCCATGATGACGAAGTTGCCCCGGTACCACCCGCTAGGTCGAAATCGAGCCCTGCCTCCTCAAAGTGCAGGCAGAACGATGTGATTGGTTTCCGCTGAGGGGGGAACGCGCACGCGCAAATAGAGTACGTCAGATCGGACAGACTGATTAATATGAGTTAGTGAGCGTACAATCCACGCACTTCATGAGAAGGTGGGTCGGGGAGGGGATCAGAGGAAAGACTGAAAACCCCTCCCGGTCGGCGAGCTTCCTAGCGGTCGCCACAAGCTTCAGGCGACGCTGGCCCCGGGAATGAGTTTTTCTGTGAAATAACTTCCAGTGTGAAAAAACCCAACTTAGACCCTTGCTTAGAACTAAAATTCACACAACAGAGTCAGACATTTAGTCTTTCCTGAAGGACGATGGCAGAAGACAATGGGGACCTTAAGTATCTTTATTTTCTTCTTTTAGGTATTTTTCACAGTTTCACCGATTGCTGGTCCCAGTGCGAGTTGCTGGCTTGACCTTGCTTACACTAAGATTGCTTGGCTTCTCGCGCTTCGAGTTGCTCGAAAGCCTCTCGAGTGTGTCATCTATGCCTTCACCTGCAGCTTCTTCCACTCCGTCCAAGGCAGCTGCCCCTCGTCGCCTGCCCTTCAGGCTTCAACGTAGGACTCAAGTCGTAGGAACCCAAAATGTCCTGCCATTCGCCCAGGTTCGCCCAAGTATTAGTCTCGGGAGGCATCGTGAATGGTGTCCACCCGTCTCTCCCGGCGTCATCCCTGCGTATGACCAAGCCCTTGCCCACATTCGTTCAGACGCCGCTGCAGTACAATTGGGAGCTGACGCGCTTCGGCTAAGCATAGAGAAAGGAGTGGTACCTACTGAGGGTGTAGAAGACGCAAAAAGACGGCTAGACGTGCTGGAGGTTATGGGGCAAGTAAATCTGCTAGAGGTGAGGTGGAAGGCTGCGAATGGGATGGGTTTGACAGTGTGTTCCCACTCGGCTTCAACTGCGGCTTGACTGACGCGACCTTTGGCTACAGCGGATATGAGCCAGAAGGTTTATCATCACCTCGTTGGCGAAACGAAGGCGCTTTGGACATTCTCGTATGTTGCTTTATCCTTCCATTCGGTGCAATATCCTTTTTTAAACAAGCTTTCATACGGAGCGTCTTCACCAGATGAACGTCCTTCCGGGCGTCCTCCCTGTGCTCAACCCCATAGTTGACTTGCGTGTGGTCTTTCCGGAGGCCCCGCCAAAGATTGTCGTCCTTCACGCAAGAGCAAAGAGGAAGACTGCGCCAGTCGAGGCCTGCGTCTTCTTTGTGAACGATCAGGTATATGCATGTGCTGAGACAGTTAATTCATCTGTACTGACTCAACCACGCTTAGACGCGCCGCCCCCCCAAGCTCTAAGCGACCATATTCCACCCTGAGCCGGCCCCCTATCACTTAGTCAACGCTGGCACAATCTGAATCGCCTGCAGACGTTCCGGACGAGGAGAACCAACTATTCAAGACATACCTGTTGGCTATGGATAGTTGGGCGGACGTTCCGGAACACGCGCAGAGGCGAACTAGATAGACAGGAGAATACTCAGGAATCGCGCGTGTACGAGCGATGACTGAGGTGCACAGAGTAAACTACGAAGGTATTCAACTACTGGCAAAACGAAGAGTACTAACGAGCGACATTAGTGCGTACGGCAGAGCGGGAGTAACAGGCTGACAGGTAGTGTATTAAGGTAGTCCGAAACTAAAGTAGTGCGACAGCGAACGCCGCGAGACTCGTATTCAGGGCACGTCGCCGTCGCGCACGCTAAGATCTCAACAATACCTTCATGTGTTGCAGTGTGTTTGTCCATTTTCGTTCTTGTCATGTGAACATCAAGGTGATGTGATATTGACAATAGGCCGAACGTTAACCCAAATGTTAGCCTCTCTGCGACATCTGATGCTTTCTCCCTTCCGTCACGCATACGCCCTATGTGCCCCTGCACCCTGAGCGGGAGACGCCATACCATCGTTCTGTCCTAATTACTACTTCCCCACGTGGACCTGACCGCCAAGCTCTCGCTCCTGCCCGGCCCACTCGAGCGAGATGCTTTCAATGTTCGAAGGTTTGTGCAGGGACATGCACTAGGGACTGATGGCGGCGGCGCATTTATGTGGAGGTTGGTCTGGGATCTGGAGAGTTCGAGGATCTGGAGAGAGGTAATCAGTGAGTCCTCACACCTGTTCGTAAGGGTGTTCGCGAGCTGATCTGTTAGACAGAAAAACCTGAGCCTCGATATGGATATCCGCACAAGCCGGACCCGTATGCAGGCAAATGCAGCATTAAAGCCGGTGATTTTCCGCTGGTTCTGAGGGTCGTGTCGACCATATCCGGGAATCTTGAGTTTATGCGTAGCAGTGGATCTGGAGTCTGTCCAGCACAGCCGTTGATCAGAGCCACTCAGCCACGTACACGAGGTAAACCACAACGAGAAACCACGACGAGAAAAAGATACCTTCCCACGGCCAGTAAACCAAATATATTTCCAGGAGCCAACCAGGCTAACAAGGAGACCGAGAACAGGAAAACGAGTGCCGACCAAGGCGGCGAGACGAGCGAGACGGTGGCGACGACCTTGGTTGCGAGTGCCCTCGATTGAGCCCGACTCGAACTGGGACTCATTGAAGGGGGGACAATGGCGACACGGCGCTTTCTATTCAGCAAAAGAAGTTGTTTTTAGAAATCCCCTAGCTACATCATAAGGCGGGTAGAGGAATGGGCATGGTAAGAGAGAGGGGAGAAATAGGTGGCATAGAGAAGGTGAACGAGAAGGACAAGACCTAGAATCGGAACGAGAACCTGCCGTGACGTGGGAATGGCGGCGGAAAGGAACGAGTGGGGAAATATGACGACAGCGGGTGCACAATCATAATAACAAATAGTTAGTAGAAATAAGACAATAACGTGCTCCACGCCCTCGCCAGTGACAAAGGGGCGGCGCGGCTGAGTTGATCAACGAATGGTCTGAAGCGTCTTGACAGCTTAAACGGAGTAGTGATGAGAACGAGCGTCGAGTGGCAGTGGACAAAGATGTTGACGCAGACAACTGACAGCGTGTGAGGGTTAGCAAGATAGCTAGACAAGAGCAAACTTCAGAGGTAGAAGAACTCTTTATTGCTATACTACACACCTAGACAAGAGCAACTGCACAACGGAGTTAGCTAAGGTAGTGAGGCCATAGCGAAGAGGGGACTTACACTTCAGAGGTAGAAGAACTCTGAAGTGTAGAGGCGTAAACAGGAGTCCTTATATACAAAAGGATTACCTAAGAATGGTCTGTGCGCACAGGTGATCCAAACACAATACAGGTGGTCTGTGCGCCAGAGGGAGAAACGCCATTGGAGGGCTGAGAACAATAGAAGGCCTAGAGCCATCTGGAGCCGGTATCTTAACAATAAGAACAATAAGGACCTAATATAGAATCCTAATAAAGATAAACAATAACCGGTCCGTGAGTGTCCGGAATAAGTCCAAGTAAGGAATAAGTCCAAAACAAGTAGATACCATATCAGGAAACCAAAGATGACTTAATCATCTAACGACACATTGTACCGGCAAAGCGGTCCGTGTCAACAGTGGTGGTTGTGGCAACAGCGATGGTGAAAGGGCGGCCTGCATGCGCGCGAGGGGAGGTGGGGTGGGTGTTTGCGTGCCATGGGGAGTGCAACAGGCCTGTATCAAGGGGAGGTGTCCTGCACCATTAAAGACGAAGGGGAAAAAAAGGGGGAATGACTTATCTGAGGCTTTTTTAAGGTGCACTAGGCACAGTGAGGGCGATGGCAGTGGGGTGGCTTGTGTGTGCCCACGACACATGTGAGAGAGAGTGAGTCCAGTGGGTGCTTGGCTCCCCACAAAGGGTGACATGGCAGCAGTTGTAGTGGCCATGGGGTTGGTGTGGTAGTTGCAGTGTCGAGGTGGCGCTGACAGGATATCACCTGTGTGAGGGCAAGGTGAGGTGGAGGCGTGTTACGTCCTAGCAGGGACGTAAACTTGGTTCAAGGGTTCGAGGTAGCCCAGTGGGCAGTTCCACACAATGTCCAAGCAAAGATGTCTATTGTCTTATAGCTATGAAGTACAAGGGTGTCCAAAATGTTGTGCACTGGGTGCACAATGACTTAGCAGTAAGGACTTTTCGTCTGAAGTGTTAAGACACTTCTCTACACCTAGTTGCTGGTGCGCTAAGTCTCCGCTGAGTGTGGCGTTGTTATAGTACAACTGCAAAGACTTCGATAGGAGTGTTCGGCTCTAGAAGAGCCTGAGGGAGATGGTTCACAAGAAGAGGGTAAGACGGTTCTTCACACTTGAGGACTAAGGACAAGGTTTGCTAGATTACAAATGAAGCCAAGTCTGGCTTCGTACTATCTGTACACAGGGTTTATATACTGGAATGGTGCCAAAGTTAAGGACACAAGTCAAGACACATGTAAACACAGTCGAAATGGGTCAAGCAATGTGTTATCGTAGATAAGGCTTTTCTGGGGTGATACGCAAACCGGATAGAGACAAGGGGAAACACATAAGAGGGTCAAGATAAGAAGACATACTGTGGTGGTACAAGTCTCATAACTCGAAGCATCTGGATCATGACATGAGCCCCTCCCAACGTCCACTCTCCCTAGAGTGCTTCAGGGTTGATGAGGTCATAAACGTCAGTGCTGGGGTCGTTGCCCTCTTCTTCAGAAGAGCAGTCCTTGCAGTGGTGGGTCTGGAAGAAACCAAAGGGGCCCCTCTTACCACAAGTGCGGCACAGTTCATAGATGGGGCAGTTGATTTCGTCGTGGCTTCCAGATTTCAGGCATTTGCTACACCACCGCCGCGTCTCACTAGTGCCTGGCCAGAGACAGTCTTTGGGCCAGTGGTCAGTACCAGTGCATCACCAACAGTAGCGATTCTTTTGCAGGCAGTTGAAGGAGAGGTGGAACTCCAAGTGACATCAAAGGCAGAGCTTCCCATCCTTGTTCTTCTTGGGCCCCCTGGCCTTGTTCGCCTGCTTCTTCTTGCCCCTCTTCGTTTTCCTAGCTGAAGATGGGGTATGGCCCTCAGGCTCATCTTGTAACTTTGGAAGAGCGAGGCAATGGGGGGGGGGAATGGATTCGACGTAGAAAGGGTGGGTGTCAGTGTGGATAGGAGGGGGGTGGAGGCACAGCCAGGTACTAGAGATCTTTGAGTATGTTTGATTGCTCTGGAGGCGTCGCCTGACACTAGTGAGTTGCATGTCTACCTCCAGGAGGTGGCGCTCTAGGGGTTTGGCCGTTTTGTAGAGGGCAACAACTTGTTCCCTCAACGCCTTCTGGTTCTTCAGTAGCCATTTTGTTCTGGCTACTTCTGCAGTTAGTCTGTGGTCTCAGAGATACTCCAAGACCTCTTGGATCTTTGGGGTGAGGGGGGAGTCTGGGGAGAAGTTCTTGAGCTGTTTGAGAGAGAGGGGAGGGGGCGGGTTGTAGTCCCCCTCATCAGCATGCTCTAGCAGGTATAGGGGGAGCCCATAAGTGGGGTAGCCCTTGCCCAGCGTTCCAATGAGGGATTCTTTGTCATCTGAGAGGCAGATGTAGCAAGCCCCAGTCCTTTCAAAGGCTCCAGGGTCTTCGTCGTTAGGGATGGAAAAGGGGAAGTAGTGGCCGCCGAAGGGGTCGTTCAACCAGTAGCCCACTCCCAGGTGGTTATTGGCTGGGTCGATGTCTCTGCCTAGTTCAATGGGGTAGTTGTTGCAAGTGGGGGGATCTTTGTAGTTGATGGGATAATTGTCCATGACTGGGTCATGGACAAGTCTTGTGAGCGCAGCATGGGCTGCTCTGTGGTCTGGGGGAGTGGTGGTGGGTCGTTCAAGGGTGGAGACAAGATGATGTGTTACTGGGGTATTGGGGCAGGTAGTGGTTGATTCTGGAGGTCTCAAGATGTTCTTCCCCTTCTCAGAGATGATGCTGGGGAAGTCTGGGTGGATGCTGGGAGGTGCTGGTTTGTCGGGGGAGGGGGATCTGATCACTGCTGCTCTGACTATGTTGGCAATGACCATTTCAACAGCAAAGTTGTGTTCTGGGGTAGGGAGGGATGGTTGGGGGTCTTCCTCCATCTCATCTGGGTGTACCGAGCTCTCTGGAGATTCTGTAGTAGTTTCAGAGTATGATCCCCTGGCCATAGCTCTGGCCACAAGTCGTTCGGTGGATGAATCGCAAGAGGGCATGGTATGAGGAGTGGGGAGGTGAGTGGTGACGGAGTGGATGGATATTTCGTTTCGCTTTATCCATTCCTCTGCTCCCACACTTCTGGGGTTACGCTTGTAGTACTCCTCTACAAGTTCTGTGGCATTAAGGTTCTTTTCTGGTTCCCAACTGTTGTGGGCATCGGCATATCCCTTCCACTTAATCAGGAATTGAGTTTGATTCCAATAGCATCTTGTGTTCATTATTTGATCTACTTCCCATTCTGGTTCTCCTTCCATCAGATCAGGAGGAGGTTCTGGGAAGTTTGTCCCATGTATGGGTGTCTCTTTGTCTCTTTGTATGGCATTAGAAGCGAGGCATGGAACACAGGGTGGATGTGCCACTGTGGTGGTAGCTTTAGGGCGTAAGTGGTTACTGAGATTCTTTTTGTGATGGGAAAGGGGCCGTATCTCTTTGGGGCTAACTTGAAAGTGGGGTGTGTTGTTTTCAAGTTCCTGGCATCAAGCCACACCTTATCTCCTTCCGAGTATGGTTGGAAGTGAGGGGAGTCTTTGTATTGTGACTGGGCATGTGTGGTGGCTGCTTGGGCTGCCCTTCTGGCTTCTAAGATTTGTTCCAGCCTTTCTTTTGTCTCAGGCATGTTGCCTGTGTGCTGTGGTTGGTGCATCTTCGGGGTATATCCCAGAATGAGTTCATAGGGTGTTTTTTCGTGGTGGCACTTGGCCATGAGTTGTGTGTGTACTGGGCTAGTGGTAGCAAGTCCGCCCAGTTGTTCTGTTGGTGGTTGATAAACATTTGGAGGTATTGTTCCACCCATTGGTTTGCTCTTTCTGATTGTCCATCTGTCTGTGGGTGGTATGCTGTACTGATGTTCTGTTCGATGCCCAGGGTTTCACACCATTCTTTGGTCAGTTTTGCTGTGAATCGAGTGTCCCTGTCCAAGATCACTCATCTGGGGAGCCCGTAATGTGGGAAGAGTGTTTTGCCAAGGAGTGTTGCCACTCCCTTTGCATCTATCGTTTCTTTGCATGGGATAAAGAAGGCTGCTTTAGAGCAGTCATGGTCTACTATTGTGAGGATAGTATCGTAACCATCTGATTCTGGTAGTTTTGTGATGAAGTCTAGGGTGATTGTTTCAAAGGGGAGGGCATTCTCCTTTGTCTTTATAGGGAATAGTGGTGGTTTCGGGTTCCCAGGGAAGTTTTTGTTCACCTGACATGTGGCACAACCTTGTACATAGGCGGAAATGTCCAATTTCATGTCTGGCCACCAAAAGTCTTGTGATATCAGCCAGATCATTTTTGTGATTCCAGGGTGTCTGGCTGTCTTTAAATCGTGATACAGGGAAATTACCCCCCTTCGTAGCGCAGTGTTGTCCACAACCACTAGTTTTGTGTCTTTCCACCAGTACTTTCCTGATTTCACAAGTTGGTATGGTGCTGCCCACTCTTCTAGGGTGTCTTGGTGTAGCAGTTGTTCTGCCATGACTCTGTCATCTATGCGGATAGACAGGGCAGCATTGGCAAACACTTCTGGGGTGAGGACTGTGATGTCGGCATTGTCCTCTTCTCCATTTGTGTGGTCTGGGCATCTGGAGAGGGCATCTGCGTGATTCTGTGTTCCTGGCTTGTGAATTAACTGATAATGGTAGTCTGCCAGTCTTGGGATATAACAGGCCACTCTCCTATTGATTCGTTGTGGGTGGCAGTAATATTCGAGGTTTTTCTGGTCTGTAAACACTTTTATTTTGTGTGGGGATCCCATTAGGAGGTGTCTCCAGTGTTCTAAGCCCCACAGTACTGCTAGGAGTTCCCTATCATGGATGTCGTAGTTTCTTTCGGCTGCTGTGAAAGCTTTTGAGAAATATCCCACTGCTTGGGGTTTGTTTCTCGCATCTCTTTGTGTCAGGATTGCTCCAATGGCGAAAGCAGAGGCATCTACTTCCAGCTCAAAGGGTTTATCCATATTGGGCTGACACAGGACAGGGTCTTCGCATATGAGTGTGATTAACTTCTCTAGCACTTCCCCTGCTTCTTTGGTCCATCTGAAGGGCCCATCAGTGGGTTTTATTGTGTCCGTGATAGGTTTGGCATGGTGGGCAAAAAAGGGGATAAAGGGGCATTGGTAACTCAAGGTTCCTAGGATGCTTCTTGCCCCTTTCAATGTTCTAACCTCTCTTGGCCAGTCTTTGATTCCTTCGACTTTTCTTGGGTCGATCTTGATTTGGGAGCCATCGATTACTATTCCCAAATAGCTGATCTTATTTTGTTCAAAGACACATTTGGACGCTTTAAGGAAATAAGATTCATCTTCACATATCTTCAGGAAGGCGTGTACGATTTCTCTGTGTCTGGGGAGATCTTCCTCTGTGGCTATGAGGACGTCGTCCATATATACAAATAGTTCTTTGGGGTGTGCATCCATGAGTGGGTGGAGAATGTGGCTCATGGTTCTAGCAAAGGTTGCTGGGGTGTTGGTGAGGCCAAAGGTCATTACCCTGGGGATGAATAATCCCCTAGGCGTCTTGAAGGCGGCTTTGAGTTGGTCTTCTTCCTTTATTCTAATATTGTGATATCCCCATCTTATGTCGAATTTGGAGAATACCTTCTTGCCACTGAGGTTCGTTAAGATGTCAGAAATGAGGGGTAGTGGGTATGTGTCTTTGATTGTCCAGGCGTTTAGGGGTCTATAGTCTATGATTGGGCGGAGCCCTCCGTCGGTTTTCTTCCTGAAGAAAAAGGAGGATGCATAGGGGGAACTTCCTTCATAGATGTACCCTTTGGCTAGGTTCTCTTCAATGTACACTTTTAGCGATTCATCTTCTTTGGGGGTGAGGGGATATATTTTGCAGTTGATTTTCTGTGGGGCGTCCGACCTAAGTTTGATCGGGAAGTCCTCCTCTCTTTCTGGGGGGAATCGTTGGGCCTCTTCATCGGAGAATACTTTCTGATGTCGTTGGTATTCCTCTGGGATTGGCGTTTCTTTTACTGGGTCAAATAGTGTTTAAAAGTCCGACTCGGTCCAGTTTTTTGCCCTAATTTGGAAGAACCGGACCACAACCGGTTCCCTCTATCCCATCCTTTGCCCCAAACTGGACTGAACTGACAGAAACCATGTTATTTGCAGCTAGATTTCGCTCCATTGCTCATCTGTGTGTCTGTACAACGCTCCAAGTCGTGTTACCTTATTAGGATAGCTTAGTCAGGTTGATATATCCTGCAGAGGACGGAAAAATGACCCTTAGTCTTATATCCTCCTCTGCAGGTGAGTAGTACTCTTTTACCTTAATAAATGACCCTTAGTCTTATATCCTCCTCTGCAGGTGAGTAGTACTCTTTTACCTTAATCAATATAGTCTTATATCCTCCTCTGCAGTCCCCTTTGTGTCCTCTGTGACTCAAGGGCCATCTATAGCTCACATTCTAACAGGTTATGGGCCCTGCCTTGCGACTTAATTGACTTTTGCTGTCCTCCCTGCTGCTGTCTTCGCTCTGCTCTGTCTCAGCTCTCAACACCCTCATTCCACTCATTCCACTCACTCCCAAATCCATTTCTACCCATTCTAATCACTCAAAAACATGCATCATACACCCTCCACTTCTGCTACATCAGCAAGTGCCTTCTTCTCTGCACCCCAGTCCGAAGCTCACACCTCCTGGAATGCTGATACTGGTGCCTCAGCTCATATGACATTTAATCGTCATTGGATCCGCAATTTGAAGCCTTATCG
>WNGR01005320.1_pt1 | contig 13816 bp, 15 predicted proteins | sample 5407581 | NCBI WGS metagenome assembly WNGR01 (sample SAMN13153383, study PRJNA577476) | soil metagenome | isolation source: 80 cm soil or saprolite under Garry oak tree replicate 2 | place: USA:California | collected 2016-06-15 | reverse complement strand
TCGCGAGCGGCGCCTGAGCTGGCAAACCGATGACGTTGCCTTCCAGCCATTGCCGGAACCGCGCAAGTATCGGCAGCGCCTCGGCTTGCCGCGCCGCATATTTGAGATCAGGTGTTTGGTCCCGGATCCGCGACTCGATCGCGTACAGGCTGGCAATCCACTGCAGCGCCTGCGCCGCGAGTCCCGGTTTGCTCTGCGCCTTCGCGATTTCGAAGAAGCGTCGGCGGCAATGGGCCCAACATCCGACCTCAACGATGTCTCCGGTTTCGTAGAGTGCACCATGTCCACTGTACGCGTCCGCCTGCAGATAACCTCTGTACTTCTGCAGGTACCGCAGCGGATGCGAACCGGAGCGCGATTCGGCGAACTCGAACACGACCGCTGGCGGGTGGTCGACCCAGACACCGTTCTCCTCGCGTTGGCCGGCGCCAAGATAGCCCCATAATCGCGCGGTGCGCGTCGTCGTGCGACCCTTCTCGAGCAACGGCAGCGTCGTGTCGTCCACGTGCATGCGGGGTGCCCGCAACTGGTGAGCCCGTAGCGGTGGCAGCAGCACTTCGAGCAGTTCCGCTGCTGCCAGCTTCCATTCGCACAGCGTTGCCCGGGGCAGATGCACACCACGTCGTGCATAGCGCATCTCCTGCCGGTTCAACGGCAGATGATCGACGTAGGTGTTGACCAGGATGTTAGCCAGCAAGCTCGCGCTCGCGTTGCTCTTCGGCAGTGGTGAAGGCTGGGCGTTTGCGGTCACGATGGTCGACTCGCCATCCTTTTTCGCCGCGTACTTGAAACGGATATGCTCAATGACGGTGAGCCTCGACGGCTCGTATTGCAGCGTCTCGCTGCGCTCCTCGCCGATACGCTCGAGCGAATCGAATGTGGCTTTCTGTTCGTCGTTCAGATCGTATTCAATGCGCGTGCGCGGCAGGTCCTTCGGCAGCGCCGGACGCCCCTTGCGGGTGTGGCCCGCGACCGGAACCCCGGCCGGCTCGGGCGGAACGGGTAACGCCGTGGTGGCATCGAACAGTTCCGCCTGACCCGCCAGCCGCTCGGAACTGACGCCGAAGCGGGCGCGGTTCGCCTGGGCAATCTGGTGCTGCAGCGCTTCCAGCTGCTCCCACAGCACGCATGCCAGCCGGTTCTGTTCGAGCGCGAAGGCTTGCAGCGCATCGGGCTCGACCGGCAATTCCGCGACAGTGATGGCGGTGGGCGGCATAGCTATCATGATGCCCAACTCGCGCTACGTTTACAAGATCCGGTAGCGTCGAATCTGCGCAGGCGGGAGCAACGTCAGCTCACGCGCGTCACCGCGACGGCGCGATGCGGCTCGCGCGCCGGGATCTCAATGCCCTCGAGCCAGGCGTTGAGTTCGGCAAGCGTGAAGCCGCGTTGTGCGAGCGCCAACGGTGACGGAAAGCGGCGCCGTTCAAGGCGCTTGTACCAGAGCGCGAAGCCGGTGCGATCCCAGTATAGACATTTGACTTTCGAGCGATCCCGGCCGACGAACACGAACAGATTGCCCGAGACAGGGTTCTGGGCAAGCAGCGGTTCGACCAGATACGACAGCCCATCAATCGATTTGCGCATGTCGACCGGCTCACGGCAGATATACGCACGGACATCGGCTGCGATCAGCACCGTGCACCTCCAAGCTGTCCGAGCACAAAATGCACGATGCGCTCGGCATGAGCGCCGGTCAGCTCGATGCGAACACCGGAGAGTGACAATGTCACCCGATCACGTGAAGACGACGAAGAGTCCAGCGCCGGTGGCGGCGTCGGAGTGGCTGGCACGGTGTCCGGATGGGAAACGATAAATGCTGCGTCTGCTGTGACCGCGAGCGGATGCGCCTCTGCACGCGCCTCGCCCGAGAGCTTCTTGCGCCACAGGCCGAAGGTACTGACGGCGAGCCCCTGCTCACGACAGAAACGTCGAAGGCCCAGTCCGCTTGTGGTCCATGCCATGACCATCTCGCGCCAGAATGCTTCGCCTTGCCGGGGGCGTCGTGCGCCCGTCGGTACGGCCTCTCCCGTTGCGTCGTCCATCGCATTGCTCCGTCGTTACGATGGCTACACCTTCGCACCGCGCTTACGTGCGTTCAAGACGGGATGCGCTGACGGATACGCAGCACCTCCAGCCCCGCCCGCACCAGGGGAAGTGGAAGCCCAGGAAAACAGACAGACGTCTAACATCGCCCTGCAGTCCCCGGTGTGACAACCAGAAGAATAGAACGGGATGAGAGACCGTCCTTGAGACAGCGATTGAGATGCCCCGGAAAAGACGCGAGGGTGATGGTCGCCACGAGACCCCCGGTTAAAAGGCTTATCAAAATTGTCACCATTGCGGACTCCAATTGTCCTGAGCAGCTCTACGATCGTCATTGCTGGCGCGGCTGGGATATCGGAGCGTCAAGCCAATAACACCACAACGGCAGGAGAATTCACCGTGCCCAAACGATGCGTTACATGCTCGCGTGTGCTCTCAAACGTCTTCATCCCGACCCAGGCAATCCTCGGCTATCCAAATTGGTTTGCGAAGAAGCCTGAAGTCGCGGAACGTCGCCAGAGATATATCGATTTTTCGCGGAAGCTGCATGCTGTACTCGCCCCTCTGTTCGGGGAGCGCTACTCGTTGCACGAGGAACTGACCGTCCTGACGTCGGATGGTCTCGCGGGCCCTAGCATCCGTGCTGACTGGCTAACCGAAATCGGAGCGAGACCGCACCGGGGATGACGGCTATTAGCCCAAGCCCACTTCGATACACCGCGCCCGCCGTTCATTTTCTGGGGGCCTTGCTGGATGGGTTTAACTGTTCGGTCGAAAGCATCGCTGTTTTCGAAAACGAAACATGCGAGCTTGAAATGGGTTTATCGACCTCGCTTCTCAAGCTAAGCGAGCTAAATCATTTCTTTCGGGTGAGGCACAAACACGCTTATGGCAGGTCAATATATGTCATCGACGTCCGGGAAATGGGCGAGCGATTGCGCGCCGGTTGCAGACTGATTACGGGACCCAGCCCGAGCCAGCTTGACAACGATTGATTTTGCGAAAACTGGGCGCCTGAGCGGTCGATACGTTTTTCACAAATGACGTGGTTTATTCCGTAAAGACAAGGCGCTGCGGCAATATGCATGGGCAACTTCCATCCGTGATCCGGCTAAGGGTGTTGGCCCGTGCGCGGCAAGCCTCGGCCTTCTGACGTATGAACGCGGGGGCCTCCCGCGTATCCCCGTGACAGGCTTGCTCTGCGCTTCCCTACGTGTCGCCGAAAGACACTATTCTTTGCACCTCGTTGCGCCGTCGTTTGGCAGGGCGCATTTTTATGTTTGGTCGCGCCATACACTGCCAGCAATGGGGGAGAAGTGAGAGAAGACATGAATCGTAAGAGACCGCGTCGACGGATCGTTCACCGCAGTTTCTTCCTGGTTGCCTTTCAATATAAACAAGGACTCCCTCGCGGGAGGACCACGCAGGCTGGCGCGTCGCGCGCGCTAGGGGTGAGCCAGGCTGAACTATCGATGGCTGTTTTTTAACACTGTAATGGGCACTTTGCCGGACGGATCTCGCTAGGTCATTGAATTTAAAGGGAATGCATTCTTTGATAACTGTAGCCAATTGCGCCGAACGACTATTGGCTACGCCTGTCTACTCTGCTCATATAGCGAATTACCATAAATCCATACGTGTGTGGTCGGAGAAAGAGATCAAAAAAACGCTCTCATTCTTCGGAAGTGGCCATAACGCGTAATGACGACGGCTCAATCCATGAACTCGCGAACAACACCGTCGAACGCACAAAGGCGCTTAAAACTCTGTGCCTTTCGTCTCAAATAGGGCTTTAGAACCAGCCCTTTCAAGGTCTTGGGGACAGAAACCTCGTAACCTGGCGACCTGTTCAACGGCAGGGGCCAGGTAGTGTTTGACGAGGTGATGAAGCATTTCGAGCAGCAGGCACCGGTGTGCGTGATGGCGCGTGCTGTGCTGCAAAGAGCGATTACGCCGCAATGGGTTGACGACGTATTCGCCGAGCACCGTCAGAGGCGGTACCCACGGGAGTTGCTGTTCTCGACGGTGGTGGAACTGATGACGCTGGTATCGCTCGGGCTGAGCCCGTCGCTGTATGCAGCTGCGACGCGGGCCAGACAGTTGCCGGTGTCGCTCGCAGCGCTGTACGAGAAGGTCAATCGCACTGAGCCGGCGATTCTGCGTGCGCTGGTACAAGGTAGCGCACAACGTCTTGAGCCGGTGCTTGCCGCATGGCCGGGCACGCCCAGCCTGCCCGGCTGGCGTATGCGTTTGCTCGATGGCAATCATCTTGCGGCCAGCGAGAAGCGGCTGGCGGCATTGCGCGGGCAGCGAGGCGCCGCCTTGCCGGGACACGCCCTGGTGGTCTATGAACCGGATCTGGGACTGGTGACGGATCTGGTGGCCATCGAGGACGCGCATGCGCAGGAGCGTTCGGCCATGGCCCCGCTGATCGACTGCGCCGGGGCCGGGGGAACTGTGGCTGGCGGACCGGAACTTCTGCACCAGCACTATCCTGCTGGGCTGGCATCAGGCGCAGGCCTGCTTCATCGTGCGCGAACACGGTAAAAACAGCCCGCCGCTTGAGGGCAGCGGCGCCAGGGTGGACGGCGCACGTGTCGAAACCGGTCGGGTGCGCGAGCAACGGCTTGATCTGAAGGCCGGCTTCACCTGGCGGCGAATTGAACTGACGCTGGACAAGCCCACCGAGGCGGGCGACACCGTAATCCGGTTGTGGAGCAATCGGCCTGCCACCGTCGGCGCACATGAGATCGCCCGTCTGTACCGCAAGCGCTGGCGCATAGAAGGCATGTTCCAGCGGCTCGAGTCCGGTCCTGCATAGCGAAATCCGCTCGCTCGGGCATCCGCGTGCCGCGTTACTGGGCTTTGCCGTGGCGATTCTGGCGTACAACGTGCTGTCCGTGCTCAAGCGCAGTGTCGAGATCGCACATACCCGAACTGATGAAGCGAACAGCGCGGCACGCGACGTATCGACGTATTACCTGGCACTGCAACTTCGCAGCCAGTATGAGGGCATGCACATTGCGGTGCCGCCTCAGCACTGGTCGCACTGGAGCGATGCGCCGCCCGCAGTGATGGCCGGCAAGCTACTCGAACTTGCCAGCCGCGTCGATCCGTTTCAGGTACGCACCCGCAAGCGCGGGCCCAATACGCGCCAATCCGCTCCCTACGTTGAAGCCGCCACAGCGCGATCCCATCACAGCACCGCACGTCTGCTAAAGCGTGCCCGCGAAAAAACATCCTGATCCGTGTCCCTATGTTCAAAGACCTTGAAAGGGCTGGGCTTTAGAACTTATTTCAATCGTAGCCATTCTCAAAGGATTGCTATGCGTCTTTTCAAGAACAAGCGTCAGGCCGCGCTATCCACGGCCCCCGGCATGTATGCCGAGGAGGATCCCGCACAGGTGATCTTCGATTTGCGGTTGGACTCACTGCGCGCCAAGCTGATCGAGATGTTCGCGAAGCCTGCTGAGATCAGCAGTCGTACAGTGCGCGTCATACGCGATGTGACAGCGCGGGACGGCCTAGAGACGGTTCATTTGCGAGTCCAGCAGCAAGCTGCCAGCGAAGGCTGGTACTTGCGACGGTAAAAGCCCGGCTGTCCTTCGCAAGGAAAGCGTTACCTTCGTCTGGCATCGACAAAAAGAAGATCATCACCGGGTCACAAGACTTACCCAGATACATATCGGACCGGTACCATCTCGGAATTGTCAACGGGGAATGGACGAGTTACAGCGGTTGCTCCCGCGCGCTACGTATTTCCCGAAGGCACATCAGCGACGCGGTCTCTCTTGGGCAACTACCGGGTAGCGTCAGGTTTCTTTTCAAAGAAGCCGAGCTAACGTTCGCGGTGGGGCGCAAACTGCTTGCGCTCGAGAAAGACCTGGGCAGCAAAGAGTTGCTTGCGCGTGCAAGTTATATCCGCTCCACGGCGCACGAACATACGGCTGACCACCTCCTGCGTAAGCTCAAGGGGGAAAACGTCCGCCCAGGGGAATTCTCCCGCCTTCGCATCAGGAAGGGTAGAGGAACAAAGCGGCTCATCATCGAGTGCGAACATGCCGGATTTCTGTTCCGCTATCGTCGCCAGATGGGAGCCGATGAGACAATGCGCACGGTTCTATATCCGTTCTTGGATGCGATGCGTCGCGGAGCCGGCCGCTAACGATGAACAGTTGGGATTCAGGGTTGCCGCTCGATAGAGAGCGCATCACAGGGTGCGCCGTCGAGTTCAGTGAGCCGTCAGGCTGAATCCGGCGTCACCTCACCGGCCAGGTTGAACAGCGCGCACTTTCCCCGTCGAACTGTGGCGTGCGATCGACGATCGCCACACCTTTACTAAAGCGCCCGTCAATACCGCCGCCACGGCAGTCTGCGCTTCAAGCTTTCCGATCTGCCATTCTGGCAAGCATACAGCAAACCTCTCCTTCGTTGCACCCGCGATCGTGTTGACGCCGATTGCGGACTTAACTCAACCGTCCTCGAACTTGTGCTGCTGCAGGCATTGGACGCCCTCGAGCGCTCTGCCATTTCGCGGTGTTCTGGTCGAATCGCTTCCTTGACTTTCGCCTATAGCGGGCACGATGAATTTAACGAAAGTTATTTCATGGTGCCATGCAATTCACAACGCGACTTCATTGCCAGGTGGTCGGAAGCAAATCGGATATTGCGTCCATCACGCTGGTGTCGGTGTCACTGCTCCTAAGTGTCAGGGCTTTGCGACGGATGACGTTTTGCGCCCCGGTGCTGTTGGCCGTCGGTCTATTTGGGGTCGTGCGATGAAGGCTAGATCATCAGTTACCCCCATTCGGCAAACGCCAAAATTGCCTGCGACATTGGCTGACCGGGAATTACAGCACCTGGAAACGGTAGTGCGCCACCTCTGCAATACGGACGCCCTTGATACGGGGACCAGTCTCGGCTTGTCGTATTGGCTTAATCGCATTGCAGACATCGAACGCAGATTTTATCTGGTTCCACCGCAGGTGCGACGACTTACCGCGTTGCGAAATATGCTCACGGAGGAGAGCAGATTGACCAGGAATTTCACATCGGCGTGGATATGACAGTTATATGGCCCACGACCCGTGTGCCCGGCTGACGTCCGGGAAACAGGCTCATGCTATCCGGGGGCGCCGATACCCCATCGACGGAATCGAGGCATCCGATCCGCTGACGCAAGAAACGCAGGACGGTTCCCGGGATGCGTATAACTCAAACGAAAGGAGCAAAAATGGAAAACAGACGGCCGCAATCTCATATCGATAGCGTCGCCTTCGATGCCGCCGGCCTTTCTCGGGAGTCGGCCAGCAACTTAAGGAAACGGCTGGGCGACGAAGCCGCGAGAATGGCGGCCAGACGACGTTCGTGCCTGTCGTTGGGGAAACACGTTGCGTCCGCAATGAAGTCAGTCTGCGACTGTAAGGTTGTGGTACGCCGGGGAGTACTCGAGCACGCGCCTGAGCGTCCAATCCGACGACCTGGGTAGACTGCCTTGCGGCTTCTCCGTTCAGAGTATTCGTCGTCAACCAGTACGACCGAACAGGATTCGTGACAAGGTCAACGAACCATGATGAACTTCTTGTACGCGACGGCTTTCGCGTCGCCTCGGTGCAACCTTCTGCGCTGCGCCGGGCAAAACCCGCCTTGCGATACTTGCGTGTGATGCTCGCCCAATGCGAATGTCCGGTGGAATGCATTGCGGTCTTTCCCGACCGGTGTTGCGAAAACCGGAAGGTGATTGGGTTTGCAGCATCAGAGCCGCGACGTGCCCGCCGCGCTTAGATCGGATCCTGACGCTCGCCTTTGCGCGTAGCCATTAGCGTATGTGCTTATTTGGCTACAAATCACAAGAGGAAAAATCACGTTGTTACACCTAAAAAACGGGCCTGCTTGTTTAGATGGCTGGCAGGCCAGTGAAAATCAATCACCCCGCCTGCGTTGCAGATCCACGCGATTTACATGTTCGACGGAGACAGCTTTTAACACGTTCAACCCACTTTCGAAGAATGGTGGCGATTTCAACATGTCTTTTTGCGGATGCTATTACAGAACGCTTTCCGCTTTGCGGGTAGGAGGAGTCTCTCCTCGAAAAGTCAAGGCGACCCATATCCGGCGTCTTGTGCGCGCGTGCTACGGATCGCTCGCTGGAGAATATGCGCCAATACCGCATTCCCGATCCAATGTTCACAACGTGCAGGCCGCCTGGACGGAATTCAGCTCATTCATTCTGCGTCGCGCCATTGTGCGAGTCGCCGACGGGCAGAGTGCCGACGCCTTGCAGAGGAAGTCGACTGGAACCGCCGGCGAGCGTCGTAAGCAGATCGTTTCCGCAACGGCAGACGACCTCGCTGACGGACTCGGGGAACAGCAGACGCAGCCGGGCGGCGCGAGTGGGCGTCGAGGAACGCCTGCTTGTCTGCGCGGCGACAAATGGAATGAACGCCCCCACCCGCCGGGCGGGACGCGTCGAAGGAGGCGGATCCTCACGGGCCGACGTCAAAAAAAGGAAGATCATTGAGGTCTTCACAGGCAAACCGGAGGGTCCAAATGAAGGGAATGCGTGCAACGCGTTCAACTGACTTTGGCTTATGCGTCTTCGCAGGTCTATGAATTTAAAGAGAAAGTGTTTGCGGCCCGTTGTAGCCAAGTGTGCCGCAACGAAAAAATTGGCGACACCTGAAATATGATTTGCAGCAAATCCTGCGTATTGACCCGCGAAGTAGATGCGCTCGACTGCCGCGCCGCAGGTGAGTCAAGCATGTTCAGACGTTCGACGCCGCAGGCACCGCACCGCAGGCGCGCAACTCCCTGTTCCGGGGAAAAGAACCGTCGAAAAAGCTATGCGTTTTTCCGCAGCTTTCTGCCTCCACGAGGCACGGGCCGGGGCTATATTTCGTGCATACACTGCGTTTCACGCATCGACTGACAAGACGCAGGCAGACCTTTTTTCGCGTCTTTCTGCGTTGTCTGCCTTGACCAGGGCGAGCCGCTTTCGCGTCCACCATCCCCCGGTCAAATCAGGCCTCTTTCTCGTAATCAAATTGCGCTGCGCCGAGAGCTAGTTCTCTGACCGCTTCGATAGCTGGTCGGTCTCTGCCGGATATTCGGCCATGTTGTGCCAAAGGCTTGCTTTCGAGGCGCAACGGAGCGGGGCCCCTACTCACCACAACGAAAAACACATAACTTCTTTCAAACCATACGGACTGCATATCTTATTGAGTCGTACGGCGTCGAACGCTCACTGGTTACAGAGCCGAGACATTCACTTCCTCACTACGGAGAATTATCATGAAACTTATCACCGTCGAGATACGCTATGACGGCGGAACCGTTATCACTGACCGCGTCTCGCTGGACGACGAGTCCGGAAAGATAACGCTGCCGCCGCGCCTGTGCTCCGCATTGGACACCCTCGATGAATGGGATCACCGGGAGTCATTCACGGCACACTGTTCAGGCGTTGATTTGCCAGTGGAAGGTGATCGGGAACATGGCTATCTGATCAGCTTCCATGTTCGCTCCCAATCGAAGCATTCTCTGGGGATTTCGTCAGTCCGGTCTCAGACCACTTGTCAACGCAAGCTCAATGGCCATTTTGCACATATGCTCAGTGCCTTGGCGTTAGTTGGTGCGTGCTTCGAGGTTGCAACGGCTCGCCCGTTGAGCGGGATGTCGCTTCTCGAACCAGCAATACTGCTCGTTTTGGCGGTCGTATTGTTCGTTCTCGGTCATTGGTGTTTTTCGACCAGGGACATATCGGACTGCTAGTCGTTGACCAGCCAAAAGATGATCATGCGCGAAGCCTGACACGATGTCATATGTCGTTGCTGCCAAGCCGGCGAGTAATTAAAGACCGCCACCAAGGTGGCGGTCTTTTGGACCGCGATTTCGATCTGATTTGTTCACTCGTTCGAACAGTTCACATGCCCGCTCTGACGATGTTCCCGAGAGCCGGAAAGCAGTAGATTACCGAATGCGGTGCACGCAAAGAATGGATGGTAAGCTGCACCAGGATCGATGAAGAGAGCAACAGATGTAGGATTGGCCGCCACCGACATACTCTCCGACCATGGTAATGAATCGTCGCGAGTCTACGGTTCGATGCATGCAAAAGACCTAGCAGGTAACCCCCGAAGCCCGCGGACGAGGAAAAGACATCCGACTATGCATTCAAGCCAGACCATCGCCGATCCACTCAAGCTGGCGGTGCTATACCGTGCAGGATTCGGCGTTCATTGGAACTCCTACAGGCAAGCAGCAACGAAGCTGACAACCATATTGGAAATGAAAATAGGGTTTGCGCGAATTCGCGAAGCCGTTGCTGTTTCCGAACTACCGCCGGAAATACTTGGGCTGTTTGCCGAAGTCGGGCTTGTCAATCGTACCGCAAGGGAACTTCTGAAGGCTGCCAAGGCGCAAGGAGTAGCAAGCCTAGTCGCCCGCGCCAGAAAGGCAGATCCAACCGGAAAGTCGCGGACGGATTTGATGAATCTCGTTTGCGCAGACGAAGCGGTGGTCGGACACAGGACACAGCGCAATAGACCTCTTTTACTTGCGGAGACTTACAGCGAGGGTTTGAAAAAGGGCAAGTGGACATCCGCTGAAGAGGCGGCTTTGAGCCTCGGAATCAGTCGGAAGACGATCGCCAGGGCAATTTCGATTGCGGCCTTACCTGGCGAGGTACTGGCGCTATTCCCGAACGTTGGGACTCGGCAGGGAGAGCGGCTTGTCCACCTGAACAGGATCAGGGGCAGCAAGCAGATGCGCGCTCTCGCTGTCGAAGCAGGTCGGGCCATTCCACGGCTTTCTCCGGAAGAACTGATCGCTCATTTTCTCGGGATCGCCCGCGGTAAGGCGCACGCGACGCTCCGTAAGTCGGGCGCCGATCTGGTTTTTGTATGCAACCTTGGCCCTGTCGACGAACTTGCGGAAACAATGATTTCGATGCTGGCCGCGATGGTGAACAGTGGATTGGTATTCCCAATGAAACGCCGCTGATTTCCACCGCTTCGGTCGACTCCTTTCCGAGACCGAATCTTCCATAGTGCTTGACAATGAACTGGCTCAAGCCTGTAAGAACCGGCAGTTTCCTGCTTTTTCCGATCAGCTTGGAATGCCTTCTTGGATTACGTGGACTGGATCGGCTCTTCCTCCATCGTCGTTGACGTCTGGCCGCTTGCGAATTCCGACAAAAATCCGCTCCCATCGCCAGTGATGCTGACGAATCACCGGACCAGATCTGCGCTTTTGAGAAATGGAAGACAGGTCGGTACAAAGAGTGTCCGGAACCATGCAGGGCGCGCTTCCGTCCATCGAGCACCTGCCCAACCGTTTAAGCTTCTTCGGTGTCCTCATACGGCGTCCCTTTGAAAGGTGGGCAAAATCGCGAGCTTTCCGCCGTTGCTCGCGGGCTGAAGGTACTAAATTCTCTCTGCGTCACTGACGCATCGACGTCAAGTCCAGTGCACTTCATTTCCACACGGTGGCCCTAAGGGTGTACTCGTTTCCCGGCGCCCACACCGCTAGGAGATGCTCGCACGTGTCCAGCTTGAAGGGGGCTACGCAGGACACGCCGTGGCGAGAGCTTTTCTGAATGTATCGCAGTCTGGTCGCGAACAGAAGGCATATGCGCGCGCGCAATCCGAGATCAGCACGATTGTGATGAACGCGCCTTCAAAGAAGGGAGATCACTTGCACACGCGATGTGCGGATTTCTTCATCCATTTTTTCACGGTATGCGCAGCCGGAAAGCAAATGCGCAACAGAAACTGCTTGTCCAGCAGGTCTGCGCCTGTGGTCAGGCAGTAGGGACGGCTATCGCCGGGTTGGAGGATCATCGGGCGACAGTAATTCCCTGTGCCCTTTTAATTCGCCGATTTTCCGAAACCAGAAAAAACGTGCAGTCTATCTCCACAACACGGCGACCCTTGTTAGGTTAAGTGCCGTATTCATGGAAGCAATCGTGAAAGTTCAAGTCAACTATCAGCTGTTCATGAAACACACCGGACTGCCCCATCGGCTTACGGACGAACTTGGCGAACTTTTCGCGCGCCACCTGCCGAGAGCACATGGCAAGACCAGCGTCTCATCGAACGAGATATCAATCTCGACCCAGCAGTTACGTGTTCAGGTTTTGATTGAAGGCTTCCGCGAGCTTCGTAAAGGCGGATTTGCAGTCAGGTCGCCATGGAATCTTGGAGAAAAGCATATCCGTTATCTCGTCAACTTCTGGGCTAACGAGAAGAAGCATTCTCAGGGCACGATAAAGAACAGACTGACGCATTGGTGCACACTCGCAGCGTGGATGAAGAAGCCGCAACTTGTGCGTATTATGAGCGATTACATTGATCCCTCCAGTGAACGCCACCGGCCCCACGGCGCGCTGGGAGACAAAACATGTGTGGCGGCCGACGTTGACGTTGATGCAGTTTTTCCGCGACTGTGTCAGCGGGACCGATGGGTCGCTATGCAGGTCGAACTCCAGGCGACCTTTGGACTGCGCGCCAAGGAGAGCATGCTTTTGTGTCCGTTGCAGTGCCTTCGCGTCAGTGGCTACCTTCACGTGATCGACGGCACCAAAGGCGGAAGGCCGCGAGCCGTTCCGATCGATGCCGAATGGCAATACGACGTCCTCATTCGTGCTGCGCGGCTCGCCAATCCTCGCACGGGGTCCATGATTCCGGACCCGTGGTCACTCAAGGAGTGGTACCACCACTTCTACTACATCCTCCAGACGGAAGGCATAACGCCCCAGGCCACGGGCGCCACGGTTCATGATCTGCGTCTCGCATACCTGCGGATGATATCTGAGCGGGAGATGGGTCTGCCCGCGCAGACAAAGCGGGCAGATCACCGGCCGGATCCGCAACTGCACCGATCGGCGATGGAGCGGCTGTTCGAGGTGGCCGGACAAGGTGCCGGGGCGAAAGCAACGGCCTGCATCTCGTCCTTATCCACCATCGGTCCGCGTTCACGGTCTGTTTCGGCGAATGAAGCCATAGCAGCCCTCACTGCGGCGAGCGGCAACAAGTCAGCGGCAGCCAAAAGCCTGGGGATCTCCCGGCAGGCCCTTTACCGGTTACTGGGAAAGGGCAACGATCGGCCACCCCTTCCCGATATCGGCCGCACTGGTTAATTGCTGGCGAAGGCGCAGGTCGGTCCACCTTCTACATGTCTTTGGGTGGGCCCCTGTCGCATTTTCACGAACAAACGGCTCAAAGAGCGTCAACGAAAATGGGTGGTTGAGAGAATGGTTGTCGCCAATACTCGCGCACGGTCTCGCTCCTACCGCGCCCGGCTCTTGTGCTGAGGCGTCGGTTCCAAAAGAGCTTGCAGATCGCATTAGCCGTGCTCACCAGCAATTTCAGTGCGATTCTCACTACGTCGCCGGCCGCATTTGCACTGTTCGCGTGAAGATTGGTCCTTGGCTAGCCCGTCCGTCAGTCCTCCCGCGAACGCGTCGAACCTCTTGCCATGCGCCGCGCCGCCCGACGCGCCCTTGACTTTCGCGCGCCGCGGGCATTCTGAATTAACGAAACTAATTCAGAGTGCCATGCAATGTATAACGCGGCTTCACTGCCACGCGGTCAGAATAAACCCAGCTATCGCGTTCTCTGCGCTGGTCTGGCGCCTCTCGCGCAGCTTGCAACAAACGGCCTTCTGCAACGCAATGCTCGACGTCGCTACCCTATCAGGGGGGCGCATTGAAGCCCAGGTCATCAGCGATTGCGTTAAGCCAGGCGCCAAGATCACCGGCTGCATTAGCGGA
>WNGR01005784.1_pt1 | contig 13818 bp, 14 predicted proteins | sample 5407581 | NCBI WGS metagenome assembly WNGR01 (sample SAMN13153383, study PRJNA577476) | soil metagenome | isolation source: 80 cm soil or saprolite under Garry oak tree replicate 2 | place: USA:California | collected 2016-06-15 | reverse complement strand
CTCTTCTTGCCGTTCGCCCTGCTCGTAGACGTCTTCCTCATGATTACCGCCCTCCATTCGCGGCGGATCATGACGTTAATGCGTCATCGAGCACTCCGTCTGCTGCCACACTGCCCTAGGTTAGGTGATCGTTAACCGGTTAATCGCTCAGAACCGGCCGCTCCCTTGTTAGTGTCTGCAATTGGCTAATCAATGCGAAAACCGCTATTGACCATGGCGGTTATGGACTGTATCGAAGACCTCAATTGTTTCCGTATCCACTCGCGGCTTTTCCAACTGAGCACCCCCTCCCCGACTCCCTCACTAGGCACTGACCACCTCAGAAGTTGCACTGGAGTTAGCATCCTGGCGAATCATGGCGAAGACGATAGGAACGAAAAATGGTATCGCCACAGTCGCAAATAATAAACCGCCGATTACAGCGCGACTCAGAGGAGTGTTTTGCTCACCGCCACCTCCGTGTCCGAGGGCCATCGGGATCATGCCAATGATCATCGCCATCGCAGTCATCATTACGGGACGCAAACGCGTGGCGCCTGCCTCAAGAGCTGCCTTGAATGCATCCTTGCTTTCCATGAAGTGTTCGTTTGCGAACGTGATAATAAGAACACTATTCGATGTAGCTACGCCGATACTCATGATTGTTCCCATAAGCGCAGGTACGCTGAGCGACGTATGTGTAAGGAAGAGAAACCAGTAGATGCCAGCTAGTGCTCCCGGACGGGACCATCACCGGGAACGTTATACCCTGCACAACATCTTGGTTATGCCTGAGCTGTTGGCAGGCTGGAAAAGCAACCAAACTCACGCCGGAGCAGATGCTCTACGTCGTGAGCCGAGATGGAATAGATCGGAGTTCCTAGCCTGCAATGCACAATCGCGCGATTGCCGAACTGCAGCACAGTGCAAGCCCGCTGATGTAGGTTGGTTGCAGTGGGATGAGCCCATTCGGCGACAGCCAGGTCGGGAACGACCCTGCCCTGTGGGCGGAAACCGTAATGGATCAGGACATCTTCAATGCTCATGGACCACCCTCAGATTGAAATGATGAAGTGGGGAGTGGCTGTCCACGACCACTCCCTTTTCAAATGATGATGAATGCTTCAGTCCAGGACTGAAAGTTGACAACCAGCAGCGGATAGACGAGGGCAACGGCAAACGCAAGTCCGGCAAAGAGGCCAGTAAATGACGACTGCATAGTAGCGACCTGCCCACGCGTAATGATCCTGCTTCCTCGGTCGACGCACTGTACTGAATAATGAGCGGAGGTGTGATCCCAGATGGCAGTTGCTTGACCGTAGCTTGCGCTTCCGCAGTAACCTGCGCGATCGCTCCATCCACGTTCGCCTGCGGTTGTAGGTAAACTTTGATGACGGAAACACCATTGAGAGACTGAGACTCAATGTGCTCGATATTCCCCACCGTGGTTGTCAAAGCCCTCTCATAGATAGAGGTGATTCGCGTTTCCATCTCGGAGGGAACAAGGCCATTGAACGTCCAGATGATGCTCACCACTGGGATGTTGATCGATGGGAAGATGTCCACTGGTGTTCGCATCATCACGACCGGCTCACTAGAAAGAGCAGGAGCGCCAGGACGACAAAGGTGTAAGGACGTGAGAGGGCCAATTTAACAATCCACATCGGAAGCCTCCGAGGTTCGACTCTGCCTTACCGCAGCATCTACAGTGTTGAGGAGTTCCTCTCCATCAAATGGCTTGTAAAAAAATGCGAATGCTCCCTGATAGAGCGTATTTCGGCGCACCTCATCGTCGTGATCGGCTGTAACGAAAATGATAGGCAATGTCGGGAGAGCGGCTGTCATTCGCCGCTGTAACTCACAACCATCAATGCCCGGCATTCGTACATCGGTGATCAGGCAGCGGATTGACGTGAGTCCACCATACTGGAGCGCTTCTTCGGCGGAATGAAACGAAATATGTGCTATTCCAGCAGAGTCGAATAGCTGTTCTAGAGACTCTCGCACTCGTGGGTCGTCGTCCACTACCGCCACGATGTGATCTTGTTTATCGGCTGCCAACGGCACTGCTCCTCTACTGACAGTCCGATAGTAGGAGAACTTTTGTTAGCTGCCAATTATCGTTTTGTATTAGAAGGCGGCTTAGGGAATACCTAATTTCGCAGCCATCCTTACAAGATCCGCGAGAGACTGTGCTTCCATCTTCTTCATAATCTGTCCCCTATGGATCCGAATGGTGATCTCACTGGTTCCAAGCTCCCATGCCGTCTGTTTATTCAGCAGACCAGAGACAACAAAGGGAAGGACCTCGCGTTCCCTTGGTGTAAGCGATGCATATCGCTTCTTGATTGCATTAAGCTCGGTGTTCTTCAACCGAATCTCTCCATCAATACGAATGGCTGAGTCGATTGCGCGTAGAAGATCTTCTTCTTCGAATGGCTTGGATAAAAATTCTGTCGCTCCAGCCTTCATAGCCTTTACGGTGGCGGGAATATCACCATAACCTGTTAGAAAGACAATGGGTGGGCCACCAGCATCGGCAAGCTGCTTTTGCAATTCGAGGCCGTTCATTCCGGGAAGATCGAGGTCAAGAACCAAACAGGCTGAGACGTCGGGTCTCTGGAATGCCAGGTATTCTCCGGCACTGCTAAATGTCATGACATCATATCCAACAGAAGATAACAGTGCCGACAAAGCTTCTCGGATTCGGCTGTCATCGTCCACTACATAGACAGTCGATCGATCGGAACTCATTCCGCTTCCGCTCCCTCCGTGGAGCTCGGAATCGCAAACGTGAAGACTGTGCCAGCCACTGGTCCGGGCGACCCCCACAGGCGCCCCTCATGGGCCTCTATGATCGATTTGCAGATTGAAAGCCCCATCCCCATGCCGTCTTCTTTTGTTGTGAAGAACGTTTCAAAGACTTTGTCAAAGTTCGCGATTCCAACTCCCTGATCACTGATCTCGGCCAGGACCATACCCTCTTGTTCTCTCGAGCGAATTGCGAGTGCCTTCGGTCTATCCGTGACGGTTTGCATGGAATCCATAGCATTCAAGACCAGATTCATCAGGACCTGTTGGAGTTGGATGCGATCGCCGATGACTGTGGGGAGGTCTTTGGGCAGGTTAACCTCAACCATGACTTTCTCTTTTTCTACTCTTCCGCGAATAAGCGAGACAACTTCATTCACAATCTGCCGTAAATCGACGGGTTCCTTCTTTGGTGGCGATCTGCGGAACAGCGTCGTGAGCCCTTTGATAATCTCTCCGGCGTCCTTACCATCTCGCACGATACGCTCGACCGCCCCTTTCGCATGTGCAAGATTTGGAGGATCGACTGCGAGCCAGCGTATGCAAGCTTGTCCATTTGCAACCATTGCGCTTAGAGGCTGACTAATCTCGTGAATGACGGACGCAGAGAACTGCGACATGGTTGCTGTCTGCGTGGCCTGGGCGAGTTTTGCTTGCGTCTGGCGAAGTGATTCCTCAGCACGGCGTCTAGCTGCAATCAACTCGGTCGCGAGAACCATGGCAGCGATGAAGACCACTAGCCGTAGAAAAGATTCGCGGGAGTGAAGAAAGTGAAACCGGGGAAGAAGAAAAAAGAAATCAAAGAGGATAGATGAAATGAGGATAGTAACGTATCCGGGACCACGGCCTCCATAGAGGCTGCTAATCATAGCAGCCAGTAGGAAACAGGAAGAGGGAGCATTAAGTTCCCAAGCTATGGGCAGTGCGATCGCACATGCCAGGACCGCAAGCAGATAGGTTTTCAATCGACCGTAATCCTCACGCATCGAATCGTCTTGTTGGGCTCGGTTTGAGTTTGTCGATCATTCAGTTGAGAATATGCTTTCGAGTACGCCATCAATTCAAATTGATTTTGCCGCTATGCACAATACCACTGCCGATTAGAACCGTTTTAGTTAGAGGGGTGGCGTTTTTGGTTGGGGATAGTTGGATGATTTAGGCTATCAACCAATGCTTTCCAGTGACTTTCAGAGGATCGTGGAGATCGATTTTGTGATGCGATCAAACGTACGTATGCCTCCGTGGGCGTGCATGCAATAGCGCGTTGATATGACAGCCGCCTCATATGGAAAATCTAGGCAGCGTGATTAGTACCGGGGACGACAGGCTTCTCTGCCTTCTTCAGCAGCTCGTCCAGCCTAGCTTCGATGCGCTAATGCTTGCCTCTCTATCAGAGATATTCATATCGGTCATCGCCCTGTCGAACTCAGATGACTGATGGTACCGAGCTGTCTGAAAGGATGGAATTACATCTTCATGTAGGGTTGCCACGTCAATGAGGGGGTTCAGCCCGCATTCATCAAGCCATTTAGATTTCGAAGCTATTGCGCAGCTGGAGACAGCTGGAGCGCAGTGCTGGCTTAGCGAGGAAGCGAAAAGCTGAAGCGAGCGCCGCGCCTTCGTCTCGATTGGCGGCAACGAGAGCGCCACCATGTGCGGCGATGATCAGCAAGCCGGAAGTTAGCACTGGACGAAATGTTTGGATGGATAAGTCGCGGAGTTGAGGAGCACTTGGTGTACAAGTGCTGAACTCAGCGATTACTCGCTGATTCAGAGACATCCAAGGAGGCTCCTCGTGACCAGTATGCACTTCATCGGGTTAGACATCCACAAGAAATCGATCAGCTATTGCGTGAAGGACGTGAGCGGTACGGTTCTTTCTGAAGGCACCGTTGCTGCGACTAGAGCGCAGCTCAACGATTGGGTGAAGACGTTACCAGCTCCGTGGACCGTGGCCATGGAAGCAACCATGTTTACCGGATGGATCTATGACCATCTTCTGCCTCATGCTTCAGCCGTGAAGGTGGCGCATCCGCTGATGTTGCGGGCGATCGCAGCGGCCAAGAAGAAGAACGATCGTATCGATGCCAGCAAGATCTGCGACTGTCTTCGATGTGACTTCCTGCCCGAGTGCTACATGGTCTCCGCCGAGGTTCGGGAGCGACGTAGAACGCTACGCTACCGCAAGCTGCTGGTCCGGCAGAACGTACAGTTGCGCAACAAGGTCTCACAGATGCTGATGGAGTCAGGCGTGGTTTACAACAAGCAGAAGCTCCACAAGGTCGGCTACTTCAAGGAACTGATGGAGACCAACCCGGATATCAGCCGCGAGCTGAAGCCGCTGCTGGCGATCTGCCGCGAGACCATCGTGCGGATCGGCAAGATCGAGAGTGCATTGATTCGTTCACTGCGCCGTGACCCGCTGCTTCATGCTCGTGTCGAACGCCTGATGACGATCCCTGCGGTCGGGCCGATCACCGCGCTGACCTGGGTGCTTGAGGTCGACGATGTAGCTCGCTTTCACTCGGTCAAGCAAGCTGTCAGTTACTGCGGTCTGTGCGGTGCAGAGCGAAGCTCGGCGGAGACGATCAAGCGCATGCCGATCTCCAAGCAGAGGAATAAACATCTCCAATCGGTGCTCATCGAAGCAGCTAAGCTGGCACCGCGCTTGAGCCCTGAACTGGCGTTGGTCTATGACACGGAAAAGCAGAAGGGCCATGCGAATCGAGCCTCGATTGCAGTCGCCCGGAAGCTTGTTGCCTATCTCCTTGCGGTGGACCGCAGTGGACGAGAGTTCGTAGTGGCAGGAGAACGAAGAGCAGCGGCCTGAAGCCGCTACGAAGAACGAGCAGGTTCATCGAACGCAACCTGCCAGGTCCCGCAGAAGCCGACTGGGCGACGGAGCTACGCTCCCAATGCCTCTTCGAAATGTTTCGGGACTGGCAGGAAACACTCACTCAATCTTCTGTGATGGCCTCAACGGCCCGATACAGCGAATGGATGTCTGGTTCTGCGTTACGCGCAGGAACCGCGCCGAGAGGCACACCCGCGAAATGATGAACACGCTCAGTGAAACAACCAGGCGCTCTCCTGAGCGCTACGGGAAAGCCTCGCCCCACTTGACAAAGACTTATCATGAACGCAATAAGTTTTCTCAACTAAGCCTTACCGCACGATTTTTGCGTTTGGTGTAGAGGACCTTAACCCGGTTTTCCGTTCCACTGCGCCTCAAACCCCGACAACGTGCTCAGCCCATGCGCGGGACGATTGAAGGAGCCGCTCTTGGTCAAGTACGACCCGCGGAACTTGTCACGGATCTATGTGCAGGACCCGTGCGGACGGCACTGGCCCGTTCCATATGCCGATCTGCGGCAGCCGCCAATCGCGCTTTGGGAGATGGAGGCGGCCAACAAGCAAGCACGACATGACGGGCGGAGGATGAATACAGAGGAGGCCATCTTCGCGAACATCCTGGAGCAGCGCCAGCTCGTTCGGCAGGCTGGCTCTCTGTCCAAGCAGCGTCGCCGGCAGGAGAAGTTGCCTTCCCCAGCAGGGCCATCTCCGGGCTCTTTCGAGCCTCGTATGAACGAATCTCGATCAACCGAAATCAAACCCTTTCCAGTCGAGATCTGGGAGTCCGAATGACGGTCGGCGAGCTGGGCCATCTCCAATCTCCTTGCCGCGAAGCGGCGCTACTGACAGATGCTGAGCGCATTCACTGGCTCCGCCAGGAGCGCTGGATTCAATATCCTCGCGCCGAGCGCATCCTGGAACGCTTAATGGATCTCGTCGACTACCCTCCACGCGATCGTATGCCATGCCTCGTCATCTACGGCGCGACCGGCATGGGCAAGACTCGCATCATCCAGAAGTTCTTGCGAGACAATCGCACTCACTTCGACAAGAAACTCGGAAGAACACGGCTCCCTGTGGTCTCGATCCAGATGCCGCCCTCACCAAGCGAACGTGATCTGTACGAAGAACTCCTGGCGGCAATGGGCGGCATCTTCACTCACGTCACGAACGTGACCACGTTGCGACACCGTATCCGCGCACTGGCGCGCCAACTTGAAGTGCGCTTGCTGGTGATCGACGAGATCCATTCGCTGCTCGCCGGCACCTATCGCGAACAGCGGATACTGCTCAACTCGATCCGCTTTCTTGCCAACGATCTTCGCCTGCCGTTGGTCTGTGCGGGAACGCACGAAGCAAAACAAGCGCTCATGACCGACCAGCAACTCGCCGATCGCTTCGAAGCCGCGGAGCTGCCAGCCTGGGAGAACGATTCCAGCTTCCAACAGTTGCTTCTAAGTTTTGAGTCTATCCTTCCACTGCGGCTCCCCTCCGAGTTTCCGCGATCCAAAGGTTCATCAGCGAATTTTGAGTCTGAGTGAAGGAGTGCTCGTGCGCATATGCCGACTCATCGAAATAGCGGCGACAGAAGCGATTCACAGCGGCCAGGAGCATATCAGTCTTGCTCTGCTCAAAGACGATCTGGTCACCGGCTCTTTGGTCTCGATTGTTGACCATCGTAACAGGCGCGTCTCGGCACGATGAAAACTGCATCTGCGCCATCTCAACTGCCTTTCGCTCCAAGGCCCTTCATAAACGAACTCTTTTCTTCCTGGATGCTCCGCATCGCCGACGCGAACTGCGTCTCGCTTCAAGAACTCATGCTCGGCTTTCAATGCCGCCATCCGGACATTCCGTGTCCGAATTCGCTCGACTGGGGCTTCTCCCCTGCATTCTTGAAAGCCATGGCACGGTTCTGTAGAACGCCAATCAGCACGCTGCATTCACTCGATCTTCGAACGCGTTTGCCGCAAGCTGAAAACGTGCTTCTTCTGCGCTTCAGAGCAGCCTCCGATCAATGCCTGCGCCTTCGCAAACAGCGGGTAGGCTATGCCTTTTGTCCAACATGCATTGAACCTTATGTGCACGTTCGTTGGGATTGGGCCTTCCCTGCCCTGCTCCGTTGTCATGTTCACAAGAGCCCCTCAGACACGGATGTCCAATGTGTGGCGAAGACGACCCACTTCCCTTCGGCGCTCCGGCTGCTGCGTCGATCCTCTGCTGGAGCTGCGGAGGACACTTGACCGGCCCCAGTCTTGGTTCGCATGTCGGGCACGTTAATGGCACCCACGCTGTCGTCGAAAGGGTCTACCGTGTCGCTTTGCGCGGAACCTCCCCTGATTATGCCTTGCTGGGCGAAGCCACTGGGACGCAGTTTCGTCGTCTCGTCGATGACCTTCTCCAACTGCTTGCCTGGTACCCAAGCCCGGAGCTGTCCCCACGGTCTACAGACCCGCAGAATCTGCATCTTGCTTTCAAAAGAGATTCTTGCGATCGTCGGAGCACTCGTTCTGAATGCGGCTCCAGCCTCGGAACCGAATGGAAGAAACGTCAAATTTCGAGAGGGGCTAACGCTCTGGCTTCGCGTCTTGGCGCTTCTCTCTCAACGCGAGGCAGAGTGGATTGAGACTGCCAGTGACCTCTGGCCATCCGCTCTCCGTCAGCGTCTCAACTCGGCACTCGATCAACATGAACGCAGTCGCTCACGATCTTCGCCCTTCCGCAGCACGTTCTTTCGTCCGGGATTAAAGTACATCAACAGCTTCGAATTCCGGGATTTTACTGCAGCAAATGAGGTCGAATAGCGTAATTCCGGGATTTTACTGCAGCCCGACAGTAGCGAAAACGACCCTCTACCGTACGATACTCAGGACTGCCGCCTAACCCACGGCAACTCCCTTTCACTCACCCTTGAATCTGAATTGACCCTTTTCGGGGCGTTATGCAAAAACCCCCATATTCTTCATGCCATGCGTCAGGTTCGAAGCGTTGAAGTGGATCCCACCCGGCCCCGCCTCCTGCGTCTTCTCCCCTTCCGCGTAGAACTCCAGCGTCCCCTCGCGAATCAGGATGAACTCCGAGTGCGGATGCTTATGCGGCGGATGCGGCATTTGCCCCGGCGGCAGCGTCGTCTCATGTACCTCCACGAACTCCCCCGTAGCCAGCACCCCATGCGTCACCGCCCGGCTCGCACCGCCATTCGCCGAAGCCTTCACCGGCAGACTCTCGAACGTAAAAGTCTGCGCCTGCGAGAGCACCGGAAACCCCGCAGCAGCCTGCTTCCTATCCATCTGCACCGCCGAGGTATCGGAAGCGCTCGCCTCGGCCGTCAAACCACCCAGCACCGCAAACGCCGACAGTGCCACCAAAACATCCCGACGATTCAAACCATCCAGATTTTTCATGCCGCCATCTTACCCCACCAGCCACCGCCCTACCCAAAGCCGGGACTAGCAGACAGCCGCTCAGCAAAAACGAATCGGGGGAGACGGTCCGCCTCCCCCGCCCGCGTTAGAAGGAGTAGTGAAGCGAGAGCTGCAGCTGGCGCTGTTGCGAACGCACATCTGAGATCTGGCCGAAGTTGCTATCAGTGATGCCGTTATCCGGATTCTTATAGCTGGCAATGTTGAAGAGGTTAAACGCATCGGCACGGAACTCGAGCTTGTTCTCGCGATAAACCGTGAACGCTTTGCCCAGTGTCATGTCGATCTGTTCAAAGCCGGGAGCGCGTTCTGTTCCCACACCTGCCGTCCCGAACTGCTCGCCGGTAGTGGGACCGTAAGCGCACACCCCATTGTCTCCGGAGATCGAAGCGCAATTGTTCACACGCTGACCATTTGCTCCCAGCGCATAGCCGGACGAAGGATCCGTTCCAAACCAGTTGCTGACGCTCCGATTGACGATCTTCAGCTTGCGATAGTGATTCGCGCGCGCAGTCTTGTTATTGACAGAGGTCGTAATAGGACCGCTGATCGTAACCGGAAGCCCGGAGTAGGCGATCACCGTTCCGTTCAACTTCCATCCGCCAATCAATTCGTCGCCCGCACGATTCATGTTGCTGCCAAACCGCCGGCCTCGACCGAACGGCAGCGCGTATACAGCGGTCGCCGATAGGTTATGACGGGTGTCGAAACCACTCGGACCGTAATCCGCGCTTCCGTTGTAGCCGTTCTGCCAATACGCGCTCGCGCCGTTGACGCTGGCCACTCCGAAGAAGCCGGGGTTGTTGGTCAGTGCCTTCGAGTACGTGTAGTTCACCATGTACTCCAGACCCTGGCTCTCACGATGCCGCACCTGCACCTGACCGGCGTTATAGTTCATCATCGCGTTGGACTCGGTCACGACGACGTTGCCGTTCTGCCCGACCAGCCCAGCATAAGGAGCCGTCGTTCCAGGAGCACGCAGCTGGTTTCCGGCACGCGCATCGATCAGATGCTGGCCGGTCTGACCAACGTAGCCGAGTACGATGGAGGTCTTGTTATCCAGCTGGTACTCCGTCGATAGCGTGAACTCCTGGATGAAAGCGGGCCGCAGCTTCTTATCCCAGGCGCGCAGAAAGTTGCTGCTGATCGAGCCGGAGACATTGGTCGGGAACGCAGTTTGCACCGTCAACGGTGTGCCCGCGCTCGACGAGCTCGCGGCCACCGCCTGGTAGGAGTATGCAGGCTGGAACGGTGGGTTGAAGTTCAGGCGAAGGTTCGCGCCCGTACCCTCAAGATAGTTCGTGATTCCATACCCGCCGCGGATGACGACACGGGTCTTCGGTTGATATGAAAACCCGATGCGAGGCATCAAGTTGGTGTAGACCGGGTTGTACAGAGCGCGGCTATCCCCGAACGCAGCCGCAGCACCAGCCGTGCCTGCAAGGTAGTACTGCCCGGTGGTCAGATCGACGTTCCCCTGCTTGTTGTTGACCTCATACACCGGCTGGTCGTACTCGTAGCGCAGGCCAAGATTAAGCGTGAGGTTGGGCATGACCTTCCAGTCGTCCTGAACGAAGGCAGCATTACGATATTGACGCTGACCGGAACGGCTCACATTGCCGGCGATTCCAGCGTAGTAGACGTTGTTGGAGACGAAGTCCGGAATCGTGGAACCCGTGAAGGCTCCGGAGTACTGGATACGGCCCATCACACCGTCGTTGCCCGGATAGAAGTTGTTCTGCTGGTAGCGAAGAACTTCGACACCCGCCTTGACCGTATGTTTGCCGAGCAACAGCGTCAGGTTATCGCCGTAGGTGAAGATGTTGTCGATCAGACTGCTGCCGCCGCCGAACGTGCCGATAGCGGTGAGATAGGTGGTGTTCAGCCGTCCTTGACCGTTAGCGAAGTCCTGCAGGGAAAAGCCAGGATACGGATTCGGTCCACTGATCCCGACCAGCGAGTTGCCACTGGTGCCGAAGGCGCCGGTAGTGTCCTGAGGAATGCCCTGGATCCAGCGAATGCGCGACCACCCGCCACGAACCTCGTTGACCAGATTTGGAGAGAAGGTGTGAACCCAGTTCAACGCGACGCCCTTGAAGGGATAGCTGTTGGTCCCGGGGAAGGTGATGGCGATAGGCGTCTGCGGCGTCGCGTCGGAAGCTTCACCCTGCGAGTACCGCGCCATGATCGAGTCATGCTTGCTCAGGCTGTAGTCGATCTTGACGTCGCCCTGATCATTGCGGACCGCGTTGCGATACGTGCCAATGTAGTTGTTCTGAATCCCCAGCGAATCGGTACCGGTTTTGTTCGGCAGCGGATAGAGCTCAGGGTGGGCGAAGAGATACCGGGCAACCGGATTCGTGATCGGCACTTGGTTGTTGACGTAGTTCACCTGGCCCACTCCGGTCACATAGTGAGTGAGCTGCGTCGGCAGAGCTGAAAAATCACCGCTGCGGAAGGCCGCTGGGATCACAGACGCAGCCTGGGTGCCGCCCTTGTGATACCGGTTGCCCTGATAGTCGACAAAGAAGAAGAGTTTGTCGCGCTTGATGGGACCACCAAACGTTCCCCCGAAGATGGTTTGAGTGAACGGTTGGCGCGGGTTGCCGGCGAACTTGTTGGCCCATGTGTTGGCATCGAGGTTGTAGTTCTCAAGAAAGCCGAAGGCCGAGCCGTGGAACTGGTTGGATCCGCTCTTCAGGACCGCGACAACATCGCCGCCGTTGACATTGCCGTACTCGGCCCCTGCGTTCGAGGTGATGACGGTCAGATTGCCGATGGCATCGGGGCTGGGGTTATATCCAATGACGTTGTTGATGGTCTCGTTGATCTCGATACCGTCCAGCAGATAATTGTTCGTCTGATTGCGGTTGCCGTTGATCGAGACCTGACCGGCCTGATTGGTGCTGCGTTCGATCGCATTGACGCCCGTCATGCCGGTCGGTTCGGTAGCGACCGCGCCCGGAATGAACATCGTGATCGAAGAGAAGTTCCGGCCATTGAGCGGCAGGTTCTGGATCGTGTTCGCCGTGAAGGTGGAGGACACAGTCGCATTCTCCGTATCGAGAATCGGCTGAAGCTGTCCCTGCACCTCGACGGTCTGATTGGCGTCACCAACCGTAAGGGTGCCGTCGACCTTGGCGGCCTGATTCACCTCGAGCGCAAAAGGCTGACTCTCGAAGGAATTGAAGCCTTTATCCGTGATCTTGACGGTGTACTGGCCAATTTGCAGGAAGCGAATGTTGTACTGCCCTGAGTTGTTGGTGGTTGCGGAGGTCGATACTCCCGTCGCTGTGTTGCGGACCACCACGGTGGCATTCGGAAGTACTGCGCCACTGCTGTCGACGACTGTGCCGTTCACCGAGCCGGTAATGGTCTGTGCATGAACGGCCGAAACACAAAGACAAAGCGCGGTAGCCGCGCAAAGCTTTGCTCTGCTCTTTAAAAACATTAAATATCCCTCGAGAAGTTGGTGATGGAACCCGCTTCGGACCTGTCGTCATTTACGGGTTGGGGTTGATTCGCGGCAGATGAGGGGAACAGGCCGGTTATGGCGAATCAGAAATCGCAAGGTGACGCTCTTTCTCGTTCACACCGAAAGAGCCGCACGCTGCCAACCGGTTAGTACAGGTCGCAGTTTTTATCCCCTTGAAACACTTCTGTTTCAGAAGTGTAAACGCTGACCTGCTGTTTGATAAAGCGACTCTGCTGAGATTGAAATATCGCAGCCGTCTCCGTCGAGGCATGACCGCATTCTTGGGTTTGTCATCCCGCAGGGATCTGCTGTTGCCGTTGCCCATCCTCCCCACCCGGACAAAACAACATGAAACCGCAAGACCTCCAAGTATGGGCATCCCCAAAAACCGCGCCAACAGGGCGTAACGACTGATCTATCGCTTTTGTGGCCTATCTGTATCCGGCCCTTTCGTCTGCCGGTGCCTCATTATCCGGACCATGCTCCGTTTTCACATCCCGCTCATCGAACCGGACATGCGCTGCTAACGCATCCGGCTCTCGGACAGAACATCATGCCTTCGCCCACGGAAGGTTTTGCGGAAGCATAGGCAGTCGGATGAGTCCCAGCTTTTGGTAGAGATACTCATCAGGGTAGTGCGTGAAGCCCCTGCCAGGCTGTTTATGCTTCTTGCAGAACCACCGGCGAAGCCGGTTTGTGGTGTACCTGTCGATGAATCGGTATGCAGGTGTGACCGGACCAAGGTTGAAGTAATTGGCCCACCCTCCAAGTTTCTGATTCAGACACTTAACCATTTCCCCGGCATCCAGCCATTCCATGTTTCGGCCTGTCTGGATACGCACCGCTTCGGTCATGCGCTTGATACTCTTCCGCGATGGACGAGAGGCTATATATGGCCGCCTCGTCTTGGCAGAATAACGCCGACCAAAGGTGTACCCCAGGAAATCGAATTCACCATCCGGCACGCGGCAGATCCGCGTCTTTTCTTCGTTGACCGTTAGCTTAAGCCGGCCCATCATCTGTCGCATGGCGTTGAGTGCCTTTTGAGCGCTGTCGCCTTGGCAGCAGATGACCAGATCGTCTGCGTAGTTGACGATCCGCGCACCAAGCCGTTGTTCCAGGCCCGCCTTCTTCCACCCCAAGATGAACCGTCGCATGTACAGATTGGACAGTAGCGGTGAAACCACTCCCCTTACACAAAAGGTAATTTCGAATTTGAACGGATAGTGAGGGGTTGGCGAAGTAGTGCCCCAGTGCTTGACCTGCGCCTTAAGAGGT
>WNGR01005317.1_pt1 | contig 13820 bp, 8 predicted proteins | sample 5407581 | NCBI WGS metagenome assembly WNGR01 (sample SAMN13153383, study PRJNA577476) | soil metagenome | isolation source: 80 cm soil or saprolite under Garry oak tree replicate 2 | place: USA:California | collected 2016-06-15 | reverse complement strand
AGGATGGGTGCAGCCACTGGCGAAGACGCGCCGGGTAATCGCGGTGGAGACGCTCTCCGGGTTGCCCGTTATTCGCTAACAATTCAGGATTCGGAACTGCTCACGAGGCCTCGCTAGATTCGTGCTAAGCTTCCGCCGTGAAGAGCCTTGCCGCGAAACCACGCTCACCCGCCCTGGCAGCATTCGTAAAGTCATTCCATTACCACGAGACGAACTTTCCATTCGCACTGGAACGAATCATGCCAAACGGCCAGGCTCACCTGATGGTGAACCTTGCTGAAGATGAGTTCAGGATTTACGACGCAGCGCGCCCGGAACGAATGGACAGGCACTCGGGCGCTGTGCTGGCCGGGCCTCATGCGCGGCCTACAGTTATCGATACACGAGAGCAGCGCTGGCTCGCCGCGGTGGAGTTTCGAAGCGGCGGAGCCGGACGTTTTTTCTCCATGCCCATGACTGAGGTTTGCAACCGGATCGTACAACTGGAAAACCTATGGGGCCGCGACGGAGAGTCGTTGCGCGACAGACTGCTGGATGCGCCCACACTGGAGGCGAAGTTCCGCGTTTTCGAAGAAGTGCTCCTCGAGCACCTCGCGGCGGAGTTCGATCCGGCTATTCGGTACGCGATCGCCGCATTGAAAGCCGGGGCGCCGGTATCGCAGGTCGCGTCGCGCCTGGGTCTTTTGCCCAGGACACTCGCGCGCCGGTTTTCCAACCAGGTGGGGATTACTCCAAAACGGTTTGCCCGTGTGCATCGCCTGCAGCGAGTCTTGCGCGCGGTGCGCCGTTCCTCTGAGCCTGACTGGTGCGCGCTGGCAGCGGAACACGGCTATACCGATCAGGCGCATCTGAGCCATGATTTTCGTGATTTGGCGGGCATCACACCGTTGGGTTACAAGCCCCAATCGCCGCAGCGGAATAACCATGTGGCGATGGGAGCCGTGTGACGTTTTTTTACAATACAAGCGGATGCTGGTTTCACTATCGTAGGTGGCTGAAGCACGCTCTTGCTGGTTGCGTGATCTTCCCAAGAGGGACACAATCAAGTGATTTCAAATCGTTCCGTGCCGACTGATGCGGTGCTTCCTCATGTAACGTATCGGGATCTGGAAGAAGCCATCGCTTGGCTGAGCAACGCGTTCAGTTTTGTTGAGCATTACCGTTACGGTAGTCCGGTCAGCGGGGCTCAGATGAGAGCCGGCAACGCCTGGATCATGCTGAGACAAGGTCGGCGTGAAGATGCAACCCCGAAAGAACTTGGTTTTGGGACGCAGAGCCTAACCGTATTCATCGAAGACATCGAGGCGCACTTGCAACGGACCAAATCTGCCGGAGCCGTCATCGTGGAAGATCTGCACGAGACTGAGTACGGTGAACTGCAGTATGGAGTCGAGGACCTCGACGGTCATCATTGGCTTTTCTCACGTCATGCGAGGGACATGAGCCCCGAGCAGTGGGGCGCTTCGGTTTCGCACTCGGTAGTCTTGACACCTCAAATTTCTCCGATGCTGGCTGTCAGCGACGCAAACGCTGCGATCGAGTTCTATAAGGCTGCATTCTCCGCGACGCTTCTGTGGCACCTGGATGGGGCAGTCGCTGGACTCTCGATTGACGGCGCCCAATTCTTCCTCGCCCAGGAGTCGCCACCTCACGGCACGCGCGGCCCGGCCTCGGTGGGTTTCTCGACCGTGAGGATTGAGCTATTCGTGGAGGACCCCGTTGCGGTCCAGATGCGGGCATTGGGCGCCGGAGCTACCGAGCACAGTCCAATAGAGGAACACACGCACGCCACGACCGGGCCGCGTCCGGTCACTCGGATGCTGCAAGGCGCTGTGTTGGACCCGTTCGGACACATATGGCTCATCGGAAAAATTCTCGAATGACCCAGGGACCGTCGCTTTGTAGCACAGACGGATCGAAACAGAGGTGCTGCTTATTTCACGTCTATGAACAAACGTCCCCTCTCTGTAACAATCCTTGCCTGCATTTATATCGGTGTCGGGACTGTCGGTTTTGTTTACCACCTCCGCGAGATCTTGGCGAGGCATGCGTTTCACAATGGCGATTTTTTGGTCGAACTCACTGAATTTGTTGCAATTGTCTGTGGGGCATTTCTGCTGCGAGGCCACAACTGGGCGCGTTGGCTTGCGTTGGCTTGGGTCGCGTTCCACGTGGGGATCAGCTTCTTCGATTCGCTGCAGAAAGTGGTGGTTCATGGTTTGATTCTCTTGCTGATCGCCTATTTTCTCTTCCGTCCTGAAGCAAGAACCTATTTTCGCCACAGAGAAACGACCGGCGCCTAGACAGCACGCCTCAGCTACTCCGCGCGACGAAATGACTTGCTTGGGGCTGTTTTGGGGGCGACAGGAGATCGAAGAATCAAAACTTGGACTGCCCCTGACTGGCACCCTTTGATACTGCGAGGAAGCTGCTAAGGGTTAGGCATAGGAGCTTCCTTCCAATCGTAAAATTCTGGTTACCGTCAGGCGGAAGCGCAATGCGACTACACAGGCAGGTCTCGGGGCCGTCCGGGACCGAATTCTTTTTCTTTCATATGAGCCCAAAACCGATCTACATTTTGGACATGGAAGATTATCCGCCCCCAAACGGAGGCGACATGGCCCCTTCTCTAGGCTCGGAATCGTATCTTTCGCGCCGAGCGGCTGAAGGGAAGAAAAGTGAGCGTTTTCACGGCCGTAGAGAACCTTCTCAAGGCGGTGGTCAGCGGCCGATCCAACTCCTCTTTCATCCAGTACCTCAAGGAGCCCTATGCAATCGTTGCGACTGAACCCCATCCTCAACACGGACTCCTACAAGCTCACCCACTGGTGGCAATATCCTCCCGACACGCGCCACATCTACTCCTACCTCGAATCCCGCGGGGGCATGTTCGAAGAAACCATGCTCGCCATGCTGCAGTACATCATCAAATCCAATTTCGCCGGCCAGGTCTTCACCCTCGACGACGTCGAAGAAGCCCGCCGCGTTGCCCACGCTCATTTCTCAGGTCACCCGAGAACTTTCAACTACGAAGGTTTTAGATCTCTCTATGCGAAGCACGGTGGCCGGCTGCCCCTCCGCATCCGCGCCGTCAAAGAAGGCACCGTCGTCAAAACTCACAACGCGCTCATCACCATCGAAAACACCGACCCGGAGTTCTACTGGCTCACCAACTGGGCCGAAACGCTTCTGGTCCAGGTTTGGTATCCCATCACGGTCGCCACGGTTTCCCGCGCGATCAAGCAGGTTATCGGCAAAGCCCTAGCCCGCACTGGCGATCCGTCGCTTCTTCCTTTCAAGCTCCACGACTTCGGCTTTCGCGGGGTCTCTTCCAAGGAATCGGCCGCCATCGGCGGCGCCGCGCATCTCATCAATTTTCTCGGCACGGACACGCTTGCTGCCATTCAGCTTCTCAATCAGTTTTATTCCGCTGATCTCACCGCGCGGAATCCACTCGACTGCGCGGCCTACAGCATTCCGGCCTCCGAGCACTCCACCATTACAGCCTGGGGCGAAGCCAACGAGCTCGATGCCTACGCCAACATCCTCGAAAACTGCCCTGAAGGCGTTGTCGCCTGCGTCAGCGACTCTTATGACGTTTTCAACGCGGTTCGCAACCTCTGGGGCGGCGCGCTGCGCGACAAGGTTCTTCAGCGCAAGGGCACCCTTATCATCCGCCCAGATTCCGGTGACGCCGTCATTGTCCTCGAGGAACTCTTCAAAATTGTCAGTGACAAATTCGGCTATGAAGTGAACCGCAAAGGCTGGAAGACGACCGTGCCTTGCGTTCGTTTCATCCAGGGCGACGGCGTCAATTTCTACACCATTCAGAACATCACTGCGCAGCTCACGCGCAAAGGCTGGTCACAGGACATTTGGAGCTACGGCATGGGCGGCGCGCTTCTGCAACAGGTGAATCGCGACACGCTGAAATTCGCGTTGAAGTGTTCTGCGATCGACCGCAGCGGCAAATGGCACAACGTCTACAAGAATCCGGTAACAGATCCAAGCAAAGCCAGCAAAGGCGGCCGCTTCAACCTCATCCTCAAAGGCAAGGAATTCGTTACCGTCGAAGTCGTCGACGGCGAGCCCATCTCTCCCAGCAACGCTCTCGACACCGTTCTCGAGGACGGCAAACTCCTCCGCGACCAAACTCTCGCCGAAATCCGCGCCATTGCCTCATCCCAAGACATCTACAACGACCACGCATGATCTGTTTTCTGAAAATGTAGCGCGTCGGGGCGGGCATTGGCCCGCCCGCTTACCTTTACCCACGCAACTTGAATCGCTGAATTTTTCCCTGACCGTCTTCGGCAGTTCGCTACAAGAGCGCCCTTCGCGGCAGCAAACTCCAAATGGAGCTGCCAATTCCCCACAAAGGGACTAGATCGGATCTGAAAAGCGCCCCTGATTGTCGCCATCCTTGGGTTCATGCCTGCGCTTGATCGACGTCTGAGCATCGCGGTCAAGTCCGGCACGGCGGCAAAGGTCGTTCCAAATCCCGCCAAAAAGCCAAAGATCTCTGACCGGCGAAGACTGGGGATGAGTAGGCTCCGCGTGTCGCGTGGAACCAGGTCCTGACAGGCACAGAGCGTGATCAGGCCCGGGACGAGAACTGCGAGCATCAATTTGTTGAATCGGCCCATCTGATCTCCCTCCCTGCGCCGTGCATGGTCTGAATGACCACGACATTCCCTACTTTTCCCCCTACTCCCACGCCAGGCGTCCCGCATGGAGGCCGGTCCCTGAGGCCCATGACTTCCCTCCTCAGTCCGCAGCGCTGCGGGCGGCCTGAGTGTGAGTGAACGCTTCCCGCTTGCCCACTTCGAGGAGCCGCTTGGCATCCATTAAGCCGTAAATCTGAATGAGCTTGGCCACGAGTCCGGTCCAGCCAGTCTGGTGGCTTGCGCCCAGTCCGGCGCCGTTGTCGCCGTGGAAGTACTCGTAGAACAGGATGTGGTCGCGCCAGTGGGGATCGCTCTGGAATTTCTCCGCGCCACCATAGACGGGACGCCGGCCATGCTCGTCGCGGGTGAAGATCCGGGTGAGCCGGTCGGAGATCTCTTTGCTCACCTCGAACAGGTTCATCATCTTCCCGGAACCTGTGGGGCATTCGATTTTGAAGTTGTCGCCGTAATAGAGATAGAAGTTCCCGAGCGCCCGGATGATGAGCAGGTTGACCGGCATCCAGATCGGTCCCCGCCAGTTGGAGTTGCCGCCGAACATGCCGGTGTTCGACTCGGCCGGCAGGTAGTCCACGCGGTACTCCTGGCCGCCTACGTTCAAGACGAACGGATGCTGCTGGTGGAACTTGGAGAGCGAGCGGATTCCATAGGGGCTCAGGAACTCGTTCTCGTCGAGCATCTTGGTGAGGATCCGGCGCAGCCGTTCCGGGTTGAGCAGGGCCGCGATCCCGCGCTCGGCTACACCAAAATGTCCCGGGCCCGTGGGGTGGATGGTCTCCTTGAGTTCGGGTATCCGCCGCAGGCGTTCATACATTCGAGCCATCGTCCGCGGGATACGCTCCCGCATCGACTTTTCGAGAATCGTCGTCGCGCACAGGGGCAGGAGGCCCACCATTGAACGCACCTTCAGCCTCTGGGCGCTGCCGTCGGGGAGCCGCAACAGGTCGTAGTAGAAGCCGTCCTCCTCGTCCCACATTCCTTCCTGACCGGGCCGGTTCATGGCCGCGCCGATGTAGAAGAAGTGCTCGGCGAACTTCATGATCATGGGTTCGTAGCTGGGGTCGTGGGCGGTGAGCTCGAACGCGAGTTCCATCATGTTCTGACTGAACAGGGCCATCCAGGCCGTGCCGTCCGCCTGCTCCAGGTGGCCGCCGGTAGGAAGCGGGGCGCTGCGGTCGAAGACGCCGATGTTGTCGAGACCGAGGAAGCCTCCTTCGAACACGTTCTTGCCGAAGCGGTCCTTGCGGTTCACCCACCAGGTGAAGTTCAGCAGCAGCTTGTTGAACGTGGACTTCAGGAAATCCATGTCTGACTCGCCGCGCAGCGCTTGCTCGATGCGGTGGAGAAAGAGAGTGGCAAAAGCATGGACCGGGGGATTCACATCGCTGAAGTTCCACTCGTAGGCCGGCATCTGCCCGTTGGGGTGCAAATAGGCGGAGCGGAGCATCAGGTCCATCTGCTCCTTGGCGAAGTCAGGGTCCACGATGGAGAGCGGGAGGGTGTGGAAGGCCAAATCCCAGGCCGCGTACCAGGGATACTCCCACTTGTCGGGCATGGAGATGATGTCCTCATTCAGCATGTGGTACCACTCCGAGTTCCGGGCATTTTTGTATCCGGTATGGAGCGGGTTGGAGTGGTGCTCGTCCAGCCAGTTGTCACCGTCAAAGAAGAAGAACTGTTTGCTCCAGAGCATGCCGGCGATGGCCTGGCGCATCACCCTGGCCGCGTCTTCACCCACCGATGGCGGCGTGACCGACTTGTAAAACTCATCGGCTTCACGCAGGCGGTCAGCGAAGAGTTCATCAAATTGCTTACCGAAGGGTTTGTCTTTAATGTCTGGGGAACTCTTGGAGAGCCGCAGGCGAATCACTTTGCTTTGACCGGCGCCTACATTGATCCGGTAGTGCGCCGCGACCTTGGTGCCCTTCTTTCCGGGGTTTACCGCGCCCTGCTTGCCCTGCACCACGCAGTTGTTGATGCCGTCCTTGACGTGGGGGCTCTCGTTCTTTTGCCCGGGGAAAAGCAGTTCGTGGTTTGTTTCGTTTTCGGTGAAGAGCAGCGGCACATCGCCTTCGCAGGAAAAGATGTATTTGCCCAGCAGCGGATGTGTGGCCGTGACCGTGCTCGTGCCCGCAGCCGCCTCGATCTGCTTGAGGATTGGTTTCTCGGCAGCCCTGTTGGATGCGGCAATCCACGCCGACCAGTCATTGCGGAACCAGAGTGTCGGCAACAAATGCAGTTCTGCCGCCCCCGGTCCCCGGTTGGCGGCCGTGATCCGCACCAGGATGTCTTCCGGGCCCTCTTTGGCATACTCCACAAAAACGTCGAAATACCGGTCGCCATTGAATACGCCTGTGTCGAGGAGTTCATACTCCATGTCGCCACGGTTGCGCCGCTTGTTTGTCCCGATCAGATCCGCGTAGGGAAATGCCGCTTGCGGGTACTTGTAGAGGTACTTCATGTAGGAATGAGTCGGCGTGCTGTCGAGGTAGAAGTAGTACTCCTTCACATCCTCTCCGTGGTTGCCCTCGCTGTTGGTCAATCCGAAGAGCCGCTCCTTGAGAATCGGGTCCTTGCCGTTCCACACGGCCAGCGCGAAGCACAGGTGCTGTTTGTCATCGGAAACGCCGGCAATGCCGTCCTCCCCCCAGCGGTAGGCACGTGAGCGGGCCTGATCGTGGGTGAAGTAATCCCAGGCGTCACCGCCTTCGCTATAGTCCTCGCGGACGGTGCCCCACTGTCGCTCGCTGAGGTAGGGTCCCCATTTTTTCCACGCAAATTTTTCCTGTCGCGTATCATTTAACCGCTGCTGTTCCGCTGTAAGCATGATTTTCCTCCCCGCCGCAGGTTTGCCCGTCCAGGTAATTCTTTTGTTGCTGGCGCCTTCGGCCAGGCCCTAGCGCCGAAGGGTCTTTTGTCAATCCTAGCGTGATCCAAAATGCCGCGACTTTTCAGAATTGCACGCTTCAAAGGCAACGCCGCTTCGCCGCAAGCGTGAGGATCGGTGGGTCAGTTATAGCCGTTAGGCCGCGCGGTGTCCCGCATCAGAAAGGATGATGACCCCGGCAAGAAAGCGTACGCAACTGTCAAAAGTAGCAGTCAGTTTGTGCCAGGCAAAGGCTACGACTGGAAGCACCAAGAAGGGTCTACGGATCCCAAGTCCTGGTTTTTCACCGTCATTTGTGCCGCGACGTAATCGATTCCGCCAGCGGTGGACGGCTAACCGGACACACTCCCCGTCGCTGGCCAGAAACGGGGTTCTGGGAGATCAGAGCGCGAGCGGCATTCGATTACTCCAGACTTCCCCCGACGGGACTTCTGGCCCGGAATAACTTCCGGCTTGCCGTGATCCGGCCACAATCGCCAAGGCGACATGGTGGACCACCTCTTCGGTTAGCCAACTGTTATGAGGTCGGTGAAACGCGTTTTCCTTGACGCATGTAAACATCCACATTTTCGCTTCAGTCTACTTCTATCCGGCTACTCCACTGTCAGTGTCAACAGGATGTTGTGGCTCAACGAGCCAGAAGCTCCCGTCAAAGTGAGAGTATAGGTTCCCGGCGCAGTGCCTGCCTTTGGCGTCGGACTGCGCCCACTTCCAGCAGCGCCGGCGCAACCACCACAAATCAGCAATGCAAACATGGCCACACCGGAGACCTGCCACACGTACCGTCGCCTGGGTGCGGCAAACCTGCTAAGAATGGCGCAAGCTACAAGCGCCAGAAGCCACGTCAGCCCGATTCGTAAGCTGCCCCACGGCCAAGGCACGATCGTGCCTGGCGGCACCAACGACGGGGCCGTCGTCGTCACTGTAATATTGAACGGCGCATAGGAGCTGCCTGTAGGAGTCACCGATCCAGGAGCTGTGCAAACAGCCAACATCGGAGCGCCGCTGCACTGAAACGCAATCGTCTGGCTGAATCCGCCCTGCGGAGTGATGGTGATCGCGTAGGTTGATGTCGATCCGGCCGTGGCCGACGCGGCGGTCGGGGACGCTGAAAGGGAGAAGTCCGCCACCGTCTGCGTCAGGACCGGCGAAGTGCTGCCGGCGAAGTTCGCATCGCCGCCGTAGATTGCGGTGATCGAATGCGTTCCCGCCGTCAGCCCCGAAGTGGTGAACGTCGCCGTTCCGCCGCTCAGCGTGCCCGTGCCCAGCGCAGAAGCACCGTCCTGAAACGTGACCGTCCCGGTGGGTGTGCCCGTCGCTGACGACGTCACCGTGGCGGTGAAGGTAACCGCTGTTCCGGAGATTGATGGATTATTCGATGAGGCGACGGAAGTGGAGCTAGCTGCCTTGTTCACCGTCTGCGTCAGGACTGGCGAAGTGCTGCCGGCGAAGTTCGCATCGCCGCCGTAGATTGCGGTGATCGAATGCGTTCCCGCCGTCAGCCCCGAAGTGGTGAACGTCGCCGTTCCGCCGCTCAGCGTGCCCGTGCCCAGCGCAGAAGCGCCGTCCTGAAACGTGACCGTCCCGGTGGGTGTGCCCGTGACCGGCGAAGTCACCGAGGCGGTGAAAGTGACCGCCGCTCCACGATTCGATGGACTATTCGACGAGACCACGGAAGTGGAGCTAGCTGCCTTGTTCACCGTCTGCGTCAGGACCGGCGAAGTGCTGCCGGCGAAGTTCGCATCGCCGCCGTAGATTGCGGTGATCGAACGCGTTCCTGCCGTCAGCCCCGAAGTGGTGAACGTCGCTGTTCCGCCGCTCAGCGTGCCCGTGCCCAGCGCAGAAGCGCCGTCCTGAAACGTGACCGTCCCGGTAGGTGTGCCCGTCGCTGACGACGTCACCGTAGCGGTGAAAGTCACAGCCTGGCCCAAGGCAGAGGGGTTCAGCGAGGAGATTAACGTTGTCGCCGACGGGGAGCCAGGCGGACCGCACGATGTGAACTTTAGGGACGCAATGCGGGTCTTCCAGTTAAACGAACCGTTCGTTGTCAGGTATTCGTTGGTGTACCAGAAGGTGCAGTCATCAACGGGGTCGATGCTCATACTGCTGTAGTCACCCCAGCGACTGCCACCGCTACCGTTGGTCTGCGATCCTGTGCCTTCAATGATGCTGTTCTCGCTCTCCATCGTGCCCGCTGGATCGGAGGGCACGCGGCCCGTATAACGAACAGCCGGGAAATTGCTGCTGCTGGAGGCGCTGTAGCCCACAGCAATGTCACCCGATTGATCCATGGCGATCGAGCCCATCCAGCGGTACTGCGAGTCGGGTGAGAAAGTCCCCTGTTGGAAAACGGTCGGCGTGGCGTTTGGGCTGCGGATCTCATACCACCGCACCCCTACGCTGCTTCCCGCCGTCACCGAGTGGTTGACCACCAGTGATTCATGGTCGCCAAAGTTCCGATACGCCAGCCGGAACATCAGCCGGTCGCCGAGGGAATCGAGCTGTTGCGTCGTTCCAGGCTGGGGAATGCATGTGACGCCGCCACAGGCTTCGCTGAAGGACGCCACCGGGATCGCGGTGGGACCTGTGAAGGTGGAGTTCGAAGGCGTCGTGAAATCCACGTGAAACTTAAAGAGGTTCAGGTTGCTCGGTGCCACCATCTGAAGGTAGAAGTTGGGCTCCCCGGCCGGCGGCGGCGTAGTTCCGTCGAGGTCCGCAGGCAATAGGCTGTCTACGCTCGGATTCTGCTGCATGCAGATGGCGTTCGCTGGTCCACCACTCAGCATCGTAGCGCGGTCAAAGGCGCAAGGGTTTGCGCCGAGGAAAGTGTTTGCGCCTGAAAACGTGTTGGCCGTCCAGTAGTAAGCATTGGGCCAGACTGCCAGCTTGGGATAATCGGGAGTGTTGCTGCCAAAGGAGAACTCATATCGATAATAGCTCTGGGTTGCATCCGAGGTCGTGGAGACGGCCATGCAGTAGGCGGTGAGAGTGACATTCATCTGGCCTACCACCCAGCGCTGGGCGGATTTGTCATAAAGGACGACGGGGTCGCTCCCGTCGCCATTGGCGCAGTCGCCGTTGAAGCCGCTCCAGATGTTGTGGATAGGCGTCGGGCCCAAAAGCAAGGCACCGGACATCTTGTCGTAGACCGCATATTCTACGTTCACGATCTGTACGAACTGCGTGGCTCCGACCGAGCCGTTCGTGTCAGGTGGTGTCACTCCGTCCGCGCCTATGCCGTCAAAGTCCAGTCCAGGTGTAGCGCTGACCAGAGGCAGGGAAAGCTGTTGAAGAGCCTGGTCCTGGGTGACCGAGGTGGGGGGAGCCGGGGCAGGTCGCGCCGGCCGGCGAAGCGGGATGTTGCGCTGGCCGGTGGGGGCCTCGGGAGGTGCGGAAGCGACCAGGTCCACCAATGGCGGAGAAATGTCATAGCTGACGGGGGGTATGACGGTGGGTTTAGAACTGCCTTGCTGGGCCGGCGCCGGAACCGCGGACACCAAGGCGGCGAAGAACAAGAAAGGAACGCTTACCGGCTTCCACTTCATCTGAACCTCTGCTTGAGAAACTTCCGAAGTCGCCCAGCGTACTTCGGACAATGACCCCTAGCTACTGTCCTTTTGGGCCGTGCCTGTACTGTCCTGTGGGCAAGGCTGAGTATCGCCAGAAACGGGGTTCGAGCAGATCACCGGTCATGTCCCCGATCCGGACTTCTGACTCGTTTTAGCTCAATTCACGCTAAGCAGGCAACCAATATTATGCAATCGTACTGTGGGCTGGTCGGCGTTTCCTTCCAGGCACTCCCCCTGCGTTGGAGCGGTGTCTCAAAGCTTCGCGCTATTGTGAACCGACTGCACCACTTGGCGAATCGCATCTATGACAACGTCAGGCCTGTCAATGATGACGAAATGGCCACTCTTTTCCGCAATTATCTCCTTGCTGTTTCGAGAAAGAGACAAAAGGTCAGTCTGGAATTTGATGTATTCAGGACTACGCATCATGTCTGTGCTGACATCCACGAGTGGCTTATCGCCCAGTGTTTGAGTGTGCTCTTTGGCGATTGCCTCGGCCTGCGGAGCGCACTCCATCGAAACTTCGTGGTTAGATTGAAGAGCCATTTGATCTCGAGTCTGCGCGATAGCCCAAAGATGAAGCTCACGGTCGCGCTGGGGTAACTTACTGAAGTTGGGGTCGTCCTCAAGTCCAATTGCTCGTCCGCCTCCAGAATTCAAAAGCATTGGAGCCGTCGGAGTTACCGGAGGCGGCGGAATTTTCGCATCGCCCGGACGTGTGGGACGCAGTATCAACGAAAAGGCGTGGTCAACAAAAACCATGCCCGTCACTTCGTCGGGGTATCGCCCAGCGTAGACGCGCGCTACCAGTCCACCGAGCGAATGCCCAACGAGTACATAAGGCCCCTTGATTCCAGCGTTTTTCAATGCGGCGTGTATCTCGCTGACCCTAAGCGAGCACGAATCTTTCGGGCCGGAATCGCTCCATCCGATTCCGGAATGGTCATAAGTGCAAACCTGAGTAAATTCTGCGACTTCAGGTTGAACGAGCCCCCAATCGAACGAGTACCCTGCGCCCACGATCACGACGGCGGGGCTCCCTGCACCTATGCAATAGAGATGAACTCGATAGCCACCTACGTCGATCAATTTGCCAAGAGGTGCGGGCGAGTTCTGAGCCGCAGCCGCCGTTTGCCCCAGTGTCGCGATTGGAAGTAAGCAAAATATGGCCAGGACAAACGTGAGGAGCCTGCAGTAACTCATGGCAAATCCTCCTTGTAGTAATCCAAGAGGGCTAGGGCCGGAGGCTGTTTATCCATACCCCGAGGTTTGGGGCGGGCGGTGTTCTCCCTGGAGCCATGAACGGAGCCCTTGGCGGAATCGGCATCAGACCACGGAAGTTTTGGGGCACCATTGCGGTACGAAAATCTCGACAGCAAGGCGGCAATCCCTCGAACATCGGCATGTTGCTGCTGAATTCTTGTGGGACGTCTTGAATCATCTCTGAATCCATATTCGGCGCCTGAAATATGACAATGTGACCACACCGGGTGGCTTCAAGCTGCGGCAAAATCCCCTTCTTAAACGACCAGAGCTGATCCACGCTTGACCTATTTTGTTGGGCGAGAAGGTTCCACGATTGCGGGGGATTCGTGGGCCCGTTTGTGGAATCGGTTCGGAGCGGGACGCTTCTGATTTCGGCGCCTTTCGGGAGTTCAACAAGTCGGGCGGGGCCGGCCGCCTTCTGAGGGGACGTCTGCGGCATTGACGGACTAGAAGCATTGGATTGGGCTGTTGCCGGATGTGGAGAGCAAATTGAAATGAGTAAGACTGAAATAGCAGAAACCGTGCCAGTTCGCATAGAGGGTCTCCCCGTCGGAGTTTAGCACCAACCAAGGTTTCAGGCGCACGAAGTTAGCTTCTGGGATGGAGGGCTTTTTCGGCTTGCCTGAGTCCGCATTCAACTGGACGAGTCGCGTTACAAGAGATCCAGTGGCGTCATAGGCCGGAAACGGGGTTCGGGGAAACCAGTGGCGATGTCCTCGAACGGGACTTCTCGCCCGGAATAACATCCTGTTTGCCCGTAACACGACCAGGAATCCGGCCCCCTCCTCGTGCGTGAGTGCTATATCCTGTTATCGACAGTTACGCAGGACGATATTGCGGTTGGGGCACTCGGGGTGGAACAATCCGAAAAACAAGGAGAGTTCATGGGCCGCGTGAGAGTGACTTTCTGGCCGGTGGTTGGGATCGTTGGCTTCATTGTGTTTGTGCTGTGTGGGCTCGGTTTAGCGGTGGTCGCAGTCATATTCGTGGGCGGCGCGCCTCATGCGTTTCCGCCCAGCCCGGGGATCGCGGCCATTCTTTTCTTACTTGCCCTCCTTTTTGTCGCGTTGGGCGGCGTCCTTCTGCGACGTTCGATTCGTGCTCTCTCTGCCATGCGGCAAAGCGGAAGCCAGCAGCAAGTGCGAACGTCGCTATACGTCGTTGCCGGCGCCGCACTTCTGGTTGTGGTCGGGGCCATTGTCTTTCCTTGGGTGTACAAGCCTTGGAGGCCCGCCAAGGGCTCCGTGCAACATGCGGACTACATGGTGGAGCCGACGTTGCGGAGCGCCTGTGCTCCGGACGCACATCGCATCTTCTACAGGGATCGCCTGGTGACGAAGGTTGCACGCGAAACCACCTTCAGCCCACGTAATCCAGCGCGGCTCCTATACACCGTGGCATGCGCAAACGACG
>WNGR01010894.1_pt1 | contig 13823 bp, 10 predicted proteins | sample 5407581 | NCBI WGS metagenome assembly WNGR01 (sample SAMN13153383, study PRJNA577476) | soil metagenome | isolation source: 80 cm soil or saprolite under Garry oak tree replicate 2 | place: USA:California | collected 2016-06-15 | reverse complement strand
CCGGAATCGGTCGCGGGATCGATGGAGCTGTAACCGCCCACGGCGAGGGAGAGCTGCGTGCCGTGGGCCCCGCAGGACGGCAGGGGGCCTGGTCCCGCCGACGATCCGCTGCAGGCGGTGACGGCAAAGACACCGGCACAGGTCAGGACGGTGCGTCGGACGTTCATGGAACTCCTTTGATACCCGACTCGGCCTTGACAGCCTCCGTCACGCCGGCTTAGCATAACCCCTTCTCCAAAAAGGACTTCTGTCCTTGGCCAGCCGCCGCCAGGAGGCCCTCGACTATCACGCACAGGGCCGCCCTGGGAAGATCCAGGTCACGCCAACAAAGCCGTTCAAGGATCAACGCGACCTGTCCCTGGCATACACGCCGGGCGTGGCGGAGCCGTGCCTGGAAATCGCCAAAAACCCCGACAGCGCCTACCTGTACACGACCAAGGGCAATCTCGTCGCGGTCGTCTCGAACGGCACGGCCGTCCTGGGCCTCGGCAACATCGGCGCCCTGGCCGGCAAGCCGGTCATGGAGGGCAAGGGCATCCTCTTCAAGGCCTTTGCCGACATCGACGTGTTCGACCTGGAGGTCGGCTCCGAGAATCCTGAGGACGTGATCCGCTTTTGCCAGCTGCTCGAGCCGACCGTCGGCGGGATCAACCTGGAAGACATCCGCTCACCGGACTGCTTCTACATCGAGCAGCGCCTGCGCGAGACGCTCGGCATTCCCGTCTTCCACGACGACCAGCACGGGACAGCCATCATCTCCGGCGCCGCGCTGCTCAACGCGCTGCTGCTGGTGAAGAAAGAGCTCGACAAGGTCAAGATCGTGTTCGCCGGCGCGGGCGCGGCCGCCATCGCCACCGCGGAGCACTACGTCCGGCTCGGCGTACGGCGCGAGAACATCGTCATGGCCGATCACAAGGGCGTGATCTACAAGGGCCGTGAGGGGCTCGACGAGTTCAAGCAGCGCTTTGCGGTCGAAACGAACGCGCGAACGCTCGCCGAAGCGTTACACGGCGCGGACGTGTTCGTGGGATTGTCGGTGGCCGGGATCGTGACGGGTGAAATGCTGCAGGGGATGGCGAAGAAGCCCGTGATCTTCGCGCTCGCCAATCCCACGCCGGAGATCATGCCCGATGAGGCGAAGCAGGCGCGCCCCGACGCGATCGTCGCGACGGGCCGTTCCGACTTCCCCAACCAGGTCAACAACGTGCTCGGTTTCCCGTTCATCTTCCGCGGCGCGCTCGACGTCCGCGCCAAGCAGATCAACGAGGAGATGGAGATGGCCGCCACGCGCGCGCTCGCCGCGCTCGCCAAGGAAGAGGTCCCCGAAGCGGTCTCGCGGGCGTACGGAGGCGACAGGCTGAAGTTCGGACCCGACTACCTCATCCCCAAGCCGTTCGATCCGCGCGTGCTGCTGTGGGTCGCGCCCGCCGTGGCGTGGGCGGCCGTGGCGTCCGGCATCGCCGGGCGAATTATCGACGTCGAGGAGTACCGCGCCGAGCTGGAAGCGCGGCTCGGTCCCGAGCGGCAGGTGATGCGCGGACTGATCACGCGAGCACAGCAGGACCCGCCCAGCATCGTCTTCCCCGAGGGCGACGATCCACGCATCCTGCGCGCCGCGCGCATTCTCGCCGACGAAGGCATCGCGCGGCCCATCCTGCTCGGCGATCTCGACGCGATCCGCCGCCAGGCGGATGACGCGTCTCTGACGCTCGAGGACATCGAGCTGATGAACCCGCGCTCCGCCCCCGACCGCGACCAGCTCGCTCAGGAGCTGTGGCAGCTGCGGCGGCGGCGCGGCGTCACGTTACGGGAAGCCAAGGCCCGCGTCCTCGACCCGATCTATTACGGGTTGCTGTTGCTGCGGGCCGGCCGCACCGATGCCATGGTCGCCGGCGAGGAAGTCGATTATCCCGATTCGATTCGGCCCGCCCTCGAGGTGATCGGCGTCGAGCCGGGCCGCAAGCACGTCAGCGGCATTTACATGATGATCTTCCGCCAGCAGACGTTCTTCTTCGCCGACACCACGGTGAACATCGACCCCGACGCGGTGACGCTAGCCGAAATCGCCACGGCGACCGCGAAGTTCGTGACGCGGCTCGGCGTCGAGCCGCGCATCGCGATGCTGTCCTTCTCGAATTTCGGGTCGGTGAAACACCCGGCCGCCACCAAGGTGCAGCAGGCCGTCGCCCTGCTGCACGAACGCGAGCCCGAGCTGCAGGTGGACGGCGAAATGCAGGCTGATACGGCCGTCGTGGAGCGGATCCTGACACGCGTCTATCCTTTCGCCAAGCTGCGCGGGCCGGCTAACGTCTTGATCTTCCCGGACTTGAACGCCGCCAACATCGCCTACAAGCTGTTGGCTCGGCTGGGGGATGCGCAGGCCATCGGGCCCATCCTTGTGGGGATGGACCGACCAGTCCATGTCTTGCAAAGGTTGTCAGAGGTCCCCGACATCGTGAACATGGCGGTGATTGCCGCCGTCGATGCGTTAGAGTACCGCCGCCACGCGCGGTCACCCAAATAGGCCATGGGCATTTCAACGGAGCAGCGTGTCCACCGGAATCTGACGCCGTCGCAACTGTACGAGCACGCCCTGCGCCGCCGTGAAGGGATCGTGACGTCCGGGGGACCATTCGCGGCCGTCACGTCGCCGCATACCGGCCGCAGCCCCAACGACAAGTTCCTCGTTCAGGAGCCAGACTCCACCGAGCGGATCTGGTGGGGCAAGGTGAACCAGCCGATCGCGCCCGCGAAGTTCGAACGCCTGAAGGCTGACGTGGAAGCGCACCTGAGCGGCCAGGAGCTGTTCGTGCGCGACGTGTACGCAGGCGCCGATCCCGCGTTCCGGCTGCCGATTCGCTTCATGACGCCCAATGCCTGGCACGCCTTGTTCGTCTACAACATGTTCCTGCGCCCCGCCGACGGTGAGCTGTCGCGCTTCGCGCCGGGATTCGAGGTGCTGCACGCCCCCGAGTTCCACGCGGATCCCGCCATCCATGGGACCAAATCGGGCACGTTCATCATCGTGAGCTTCGCCCGGCGCACGATTCTGATCGGCGGCACGCGCTACGCGGGTGAGCTCAAGAAATCGATCTTCACCATTCTGAATTATCTCTTACCGCTGCAGGGCGTGCTGCCGATGCACTGCTCCGCCAACGTCGGCAGGCAGGGCGATTGCGCGCTGTTCTTTGGACTCTCGGGGACCGGCAAGACGACGCTGTCGGCGGACCCGGAACGCCGGTTGATCGGCGATGACGAACACGGATGGTCGGACGAGGGGATTTTCAATTTTGAGGGCGGCTGCTACGCCAAGGTGATCCGGCTGTCGCGCGAAGGCGAGCCGGAGATCTACGCGACGACGGAGATGTTCGGCACCGTGCTCGAGAATGTGGACGTGAATCCAGAGACGGGCGCGGTAGATCTGGATTCGCAGCGCATCACGGAGAACACGCGCGCCTCGTATCCGATTCACTACATTCCGAACCACGTCCCCGAAGGCATGGCCGGCCACCCGGATCACGTCGTATTCCTGACGTGTGACGCCTTTGGCGTGATGCCTCCCATTGCCAAGCTGACGCCGGAGCAGGCGATGTATCACTTCCTCTCCGGCTACACGGCGAAAGTCGCGGGCACCGAGCGGGGTGTGACGGAGCCGAAGGAGACCTTCTCCGCCTGCTTTGGCGCGCCGTTCTTGCCGCTGCCGCCCACCGTCTACGCGAAGCTGCTCGGCGAGCGGATCGCGCGACACCAGGTGCAGTGCTGGCTCGTGAATACCGGGTGGACGGGCGGGCCGTACGGCGCCGGGGGGGGGCACCGCATGGATCTCAAGCACACTCGCGCGATGATTCGTGCCGCCCTCGCAGGCGAGTTGGACAAGGTCCCGACGCGCCGCGAGCCGGTCTTTGGGCTGCACGTCCCGCAGCGCGTGCCCGGCGTCCCCGATCAGCTCCTCGATCCACGCAGCACCTGGAACGACACCGCCGCGTACGATGCGCAGGCCAAACGACTGCTCGCGCTGTTCGAAAAGAATTACGAGCAGTCCAAGGAGCCGGTCCCCAAGTCTTGAACCAGTTTGAGGTCGTTCGCGACCCGCTCTGGAACAACATCCGCCTCGAGCCCGAGGCGCTGGCCATCATCGATACGCCGGCGTTCCAGCGTCTGCGGTACGTCCGGCAGCTCGGTCACGCATTCCTCGTGTACCCCGGCGCCACACACACCCGGTTCGAGCACGCGCTCGGGGCATACCATCTTGCCTGCCGTGCCACCAAGGATCTGGAAGTCCAACTCGCCGCGCTGCTTCATGACATCGGCCATTACCCGTTCTCCCACGCGCTCGAAGAAGCGGGCTTACCTCCTCACGAAGGCCTCGCCGCGCGGCATCTGCGCACGGGGGCGCTGGCGACGACACTCGATCGCCTCGGCGTCTCCGCCGACACCCTGTTGCCGCTGATTCAGGGCACCAGCGCGTCCCGGCTCGCCGGCCTCATCGCGGGACCGATCGACGTCGACAAGCTCGACTATTTGTCGCGCGACGCGAAGATGTGCGGGGTGCCCTACGGCGTCATCGACGTGGATCGCCTGCTCACCTCGCTCACGGTCTCGGCGGAAGGGTTGGTGCTGCACGCGAAGGGGCTGGCGGCCCTGGAGTCGTTGCTGTTCGCCAAGTACCAGATGTATCGCAACGTCTACTGGCATCATGCGGTGCGCAGCGCCACCGCGATGTTCAAGCGGTTGGTGCGTCGCGCGATCGCCGCGCGCCGCGTGTCGCCTGACGACATCGCGGCCCTAACCGATGACGCGCTGAGTCACGACCTGCAGCACCAAGATCAGACCGGCCTGGCGCAGGCGCTGCGCGAGCGGCGGCTCGCCAAGCGCGCGCTCGACATTCCGGCGACCGAGCTGCCCGCCGAGACCCATGACTGGCCGTCGCGCGATCCCGACTTGCTCGAGCGCGTGGAAGAGCGACTCGCCTCGGAGCTCGGCTTGCGCCCCGATCAGCTCTTTCTCGATTTCCCAGCCAAGCCGGACATGTTCGACGTGTCGTTGCCCGGCCTGGGCAGCCTGGGGCTCCCGCGCGTCGCCGCCGAGCTGCATCGCTCGGCGCAGCGCCTGCGCGTATTCGTGCTCGAGCCGGCGGACGTTCCGGCGCGGCCGGTTGTCGAGTTGGTGACGTTGCCGCGGGAACAGGTCGCCGCGCGGCTCGTGAACGGCGGACCTTTGCTGACTCATCGTTCCCCCTCTCCACAACGCGGAGAGGGGGCCAGGGGGTGAGGTCTAGCGCGACCGGGGGGGGGAGGGGTTCTGCTGCGTCGTGACGTTTTCCTGCGCCGGAGGCTCGACGGAATCGATCCGCACGAGAATCGCGGTGATGTTGTCGAGCCCGCCGTGGCGGTTGGCTTCGGCGATCAGCGAGTCGACTTCGTCCTGAGGCATGCGTTCGGGCGACAGCAACTCCGACAGCTGATAATCCTCCAGCATTCCCGTCAACCCATCGGACGCCAGTAGGAAGAGGTCGCGCGGCTTCACGGTCCCCGCATAGATGTCGGGCATGACGTCGCTGTTGGCGCCGACGCAGCGCGTGATCACGTTGCTGTAGGGATGCGTGCGGGCCTGCTCCGGCGTCAGGTACCCGGCGTCCACCTGCTCCTGCACATAGGAATGGTCTTTCGTGAGCTGGCTCAGCCGCCCATCGCGCAGGAGATAGGCGCGGCTGTCGCCGACCTGCCCGATGAGAAACCGCGTCTCATACAGCGTCAGCGCCGTCACGGTCGTCCCCATGCCGCGCTTGTCGTGCTCGGTGAGGGTGCGCTGAAAGATTTGGCCGTTCGCCGTCCGGATCGCACTGCGCACGCGCTCGGCGACCTGTTCGTCGCTCAACCCCCGGATCGAGTGGATCTCGTCGGCGACAATACGGACCGCCATCTCGCTGGCCACCTCGCCCGCCGCGTGGCCTCCCATGCCGTCGGCCACGACAAAAATCCCCCGGTCGGGAATCATCCGAAAACTGTCCTCATTCCCCGACCGGATAACGCCCACGTCGGTGCGACCCGCGGATGTGATGTGCACGTGATCCCTAGATAAACAGCCAGTACGCCAGTCCGACGATCCCGAGCAGGAGCACAGCGGCGCTGCCCCCGCATCCTTTGCCCTTCTTCTGCTGTGCCACCGGGGGAGGTGGTTTCGCTCCCGGCTTCGGTTTTGTCGGCACCGGCTTGGCCGCAGCAGGTTTCGGAGCTGCAGGCTTTGCGGCCGCAGGGACAGCGGGGGCAGGCCTGGTGGGCGGTGTAGCGGAAGGCGCGGGAGACATGATCATCTGCTCCATCACGCGGGTGCCCCCGCCCTTCGCTACCGCTGCCGCGTCATCGGTCGGCTCGAACACCAGCGACACGTCTCCGAGCCGAACCGTGGCTCCCGGCGCCAACGGCGCATCGCCCTTGATCGGATCCCCGTCGACGAATGTCCCATTCGTCGAATCGAGGTCGACCAATACCCATACGCCTTCCCGGCGTTGCAGCTTCGCGTGGCTGGTGGAGACGGATTCATCGGGCAACACGAGATCGTTGTAATCAGCCCGCCCGATGTTGACGATGGGAGTCTTGATGCTGAGCCTCTGGCCTTTGAGCGCGCCGCTGCGGACGAGGAAACTCGCCAAGGGTGCGCTTGACGGCCGCGGCGCAGCCGGGACACCATGCACCGTTTCCCTGAGTTTGAGGCTCTCGCCCTTGGTCGGCGGTACCGCGGAGGGGGGTACGGCCGAGGGCGAGCTAGCGGCCGGCCCCGGCTGAGGGTTTTGCGGTGGTGAGGCGGCGGCTGGAGGGGCGGCGGTGTCGGCGTAAAACCGGAACTTCTCTTCTCCGATCGTGATGACGTCGGCCCGGGCGAGCAGCCGCTGCCCCTCGACGCGAACGTCGTTCACCGACGTCCCGTTGGTGCTCGAGTCGACGAGCAGATAGCCTTTGGGGGTCTGCACGATTTCGGCGTGCCGGCGCGAGACGTCCTTGCCTGGAACGACCACGTCGCAGGAAGCGTCGCGGCCAAACACCAGGGACGCACCGGCAATCGCGTATTCCCGCCCGTCTGTCAGGGACACGACCCGGCCACCGGTATTGACGGTGACCTTCCCGCCCTTTGCCTCGGCCTTGGCCTGGGCCATCGCCTGCGGCACGCTCATCGCCTGGACGTACTGGGTGCTGCCACTGCGGCGCTCATCGACGAAGGTCAACTCCTGGCCACCGACCTCGACCTTGTCACCGTGGAGCAGTGGGGTCGGTTCGGCACCCAGGCGGACACCATTGATCAAGACCTCGGCTTCCGGAACTGCCTTGGTGATTACGACTTGCCCGTCGGGCAGGGATTTCAGTTTCGCATGTCGGGGGAGAACGCCGGGAAAGGCAAGTGGGACGGCGCTGCCGGGGTCTGCGCCGAGCATCACTTCTCCTTGCGGAAGCGTGAAGCGCTTCCCACCCATTTCAAGCAACGCCATGCAAACGGACTCCGGTATCTGTGGCCAAGGCCGTGAAGTTACGCCCGGGTGTGTAACCGGGCAAGGAAGCTGCAGTTAGCTCAGTCCGACGTGCTCTTCACGTCCGATGAGTCCGCGCCGAAGCCAATACCAGAAGATCAGCGAGCCGACGATCACCGTGGCGTAGCTGTTGATGAATCGCCAGATCAGGGTGTAACTCGGCGTCAAGTCACGCGAAACGTAAACGGACATCACAACGGCGGACGTGAGTTCCGCCAGCCCGGAGCCCCCGGGCGTCGGCGCGAAGTAGAGGAGGAATGAAATCAGGGTCTGCAGCAGCAGAATGTCGGTAAAGTCAGCCGGAATGCCGAGGATGCGCATCGTCACGTATCCGGCCAGCAGCTTGTTGGCGTGCGATGGCGCCGAGATCACGATCGCCAGAAGCAGGGTGAGCAGGCCCTTCGGCGACCCGAACGCGACCATGCAGTCATGCGCGCGATCCACGCCGGCCAGGAGCTTCTCCATTTGCTCGGCAGCCCGCGGGCTCCGGCGCGCGATGCGCCCGGCCACGCGCTGAATGAAGCGCTTCACGAGGCTGGGGAATACGATCGCCGTGAGCATCAGCAAACCGATCAGGCCGAAGATCGTGAGACTCGTCTTAAAGAGATCGTAGAGGGTGATGCCGAGCACGAGACCGTGCTGGGCAAGCGACTTCCCTGCCCCGAACCAGACCGCGAGGGGCCCCGCAATCGCGAAGAAGCCGACGGTCGCGATGAACGTGACGAAAATCGAGCTCAGTGCTACAGGTACAGGCACCCCTGCCCGTTTCATGACCCACATAGACATGGGGGCCGAGCCCGACTGAAAGGGCGTGAGATACGCAGCCCACGCGCCGAAGCCCCCCGCGAGAATCATATCCCGCAGCCGAACGCCCGGATGGACGTAGCGCGTGCAGACCCACAGCCGGAATCCGCCTCCCACCCAGTCCATCGAGGCGAGGACGAGTCCGACCGGCACCCAGCGCCAACGCACCTGCCCAAACGGCGCGAGGAAGACGTCGACGCGATCGCCCTTGAAGATCAGGTAATAGCCAACGAGGAGTGCGACTCCGGAGAGGGAAATTGCGGCAAACAGCTCGAGGCCACGACGAAGCAGCCGCGGGGTCAGGGCGAGGGCCATCTAAGCGCCAAAGCTGTTATTTTTGGGGGTTATGCGCCATCCCCCCGAGCGCGTCGTTCTCCGCAACGTACGCCAGCATAATCTGAAGGGCATCACCGTCGAGTTCCCGCGCCGGGCGCTGTCGGTCGTCACCGGCCCGTCGGGCTCGGGGAAAAGCTCGCTCGCATTCGACACGCTCTACGCCGAGGGCCAGCGCCGCTACATCGAATCGCTATCCACGTACGCCAAACAGTTTCTCGAACGCATGCCCAAACCTCTGGTCGATTCGATGGAGGGGTTATCCCCCGCCGTCGCGATCGAGCAGAAGAATCCCACGACGTCGAGTCGGTCGACCGTGGGGACGGCCACGGAAATCGCGGATTTCCTGCGCCTGTTGTGGGCCCGGGCCGGAACGCAGACGTGCCTCCGATGTGGCCGCGAGGTGAAGCGGGATACCGTGCAGGAGGTCGTGGATGCCGTCCGTGCGGCGTGGGGCGTGCCGCGTGCGGCGTATCCAGTCGTCGTGGAGAATCGGGGTCGACTGGCCGATGCAGTTGCCACGGCCTTCAGCGAGGGTGAAGGCGTCGCCATCGCGCTGAACAACGGCGACCGGCGGCGCTTTTCCGAGCATCCCGCCTGCTCGTCCTGCGGCTGCCCCGCACCGATGCTCACGCCGACGCTCTTTTCCTTTAATAATCCACGCGGCGCCTGCCCCACCTGCAACGGCTTCGGGGCGGTCCTGGAATACGACGAGTCGCTGATCGTGCCCGATCCGAGGCGTTCGCTGGCCGATGGCGCGCTCGATCCGTGGACCAAGCCGCGCTACGAGGGGCGCCGCCGCTTGCTGCGCGAGACGGCTCGCGCGCGGCACGTCGACCTCGACGCCCCCTGGCAGGACATCCCGGCGCGGGAGCGCCATTTCCTGCTGCACAACACGGGCGGCCGCTACCTGGGGATGTTTCCCTTCCTCAAGCGGCTCGAGGAGAAACGCTACAAGCAGTACATCCGCGTGTTCCTGCGGCAGTACCAGCTCGCCAAGACGTGCCCTGGCTGCGCCGGCGCGCGGCTCAAGCCGGAGTCGCTGGCGGTGCGAGTGGCGGGCAAGACGATCGCCGAGGCGGTAGCGCTGACGGCCGCAGATCTCGCTGCATGGCTGGACCATCTGGAGCTGCCGGCGTTCCAACAGCGCGTGGCGGATCACATTATGGGCGAGCTGCGCGCCCGCGTCGGGTTCGTCAACGACGTGGGACTCGGGTATCTCACGCTCGACCGGCAGACGCGCACGCTGTCGGGCGGCGAAGCGCAGCGCATTGCGCTCTCGAACGCGCTCGGCTCCCATCTGGTCGACACGCTCTACGTGCTCGACGAGCCGTCGATCGGCCTGCATCCCGCGGACGTGGATCGGCTGCTCGGGTTGCTGCGCCGGTTGTCCGACGCCGGCAACACCGTCGTCGTGGTCGAGCACGATCCCGCCGCCATGCGCGCGGCGGACTGGATGGTGGAGCTCGGTCCTGCGAGCGGCGAGGCCGGTGGCCAGCTCGTGTACCAGGGACCCGCCGCTGCAGTGCGGGAGGCCGGCACGCTCACGGGCCAGTATCTGTCGGGCGAAAAGCGCATCGGAGTCCCGTCCGCCCGGCGGCCCGCCGCGCGCTGGCTCGACGTCAAAGGGGCGCGGCTCCACAACCTCCACGGCGTCGACGTCCGCATTCCACTGGGTACGCTCACGACGGTGACGGGCGTGTCCGGCTCCGGGAAATCGACGCTCGTGCACGACGTCGTGTACCGCCAGCTCGAGGGACGGCTGCGCGGCGAGCACAGCGCCAAGCAACATCTCGGCGAGCCCGTCGGTGCAGTCGCCGCACTGAAGGGGTGGGAACAGCTCGAGGATGTCGTCCTGATCGACCAGGCCCCGATCGGACGCACGCCGCGGTCCAATCCCGTCACGTACGTCAAGGCCTTCGACGAGCTGCGCGCGCTCTTCGCCAATGAGGCGCTGGCGCGGGCGCGCGGCTACGCACCCAGCACGTTCTCGTTCAACGTCGCCGGCGGCCGCTGCGAGGCGTGCGAAGGCGCCGGACATGTGCTGATCGAGATGGTGTTCCTCGCCAATGTCTTCGTGCCGTGCGAGGTGTGCGGCGGCTCGCGCTTCAAGCGCGAGGTGCTCGATGTAAAGGTTCAGGGCGCGAATATCGCCCAGGCGCTGGAGTGGACGGTCGACCAGGCAATCCAGCGCCTGCACCGCCACCCCCGCCTCGCTCGGTGTCTCTGGTATCTGCAGCAAGTCGGACTCGGCTACGTACGGCTCGGCCAACCGGCGACGACACTGTCGGGCGGCGAGGCGCAACGCATGAAAATCGCCCGGGAGCTGGCGCGCGCCCGCGGCGGCCGGAGACTCTACATCCTCGACGAACCGACGACTGGTTTGCACCTCGACGACGTCCGCGTCCTGTGTCGGGTGCTCGACCGGCTGGTGGACGCCGGTCATACGGTGCTCGTGATCGAGCACAACCTCGATCTGATCAAGCGTGCGGATTGGGTGATCGATCTGGGACCAGGAGCCGGCGACCAGGGTGGGCGTGTGGTTGCCGCCGGGACACCGGAGGATGTCGCCCGAGCACCCGCATCCGCCACGGGAAGGTATCTGCGAGACCTGGCGTGACGCGGCGTCGCGCCGATCTGCTGTTGATCACGGCCGCCGCCGTCTGGGGCGTGAGCTTTGTCGTCGTCAAAGACGCGCTCACGTCGGCTTCTCCCCTGATCTTTCTGGCCGCGCGGTTTACCATTGCGACGATCGTCCTCGCCCCGCTCGCCAACCTGCGCTCGCGGTTTTCGGCCGCGGAACTGCGGGCGGGTCTGATCCTCACCGTGCTCCTGGCGAGCGGCTTCGCAACGCAGGCCTATGGACTGCAGTACACGACGCCCGCACGCTCCGCATTCATTGTCGCGATGTCGTCCGTGTTGGCGCCGTTCATCGCGCTCGTCCTGCTCAAGCATCGCACCGGCTGGATCGTGTTCCTCGCGCTCCTCGTCGCGGGCGTGGGGATCTATTTCCTGACTGCCCCCGATGCGGGCGGCCTCAACCGCGGCGATCTCTGGACGCTCGTCACGGCGGTGGTCTTCGGCGGGCACATCGTCGCCGTCTCCGAATTCTCCAAGCGGTTCGACGCGCAGCGGCTCGTCTGGTTGCAGTTACCCGGGACGGCGATCGGGAGTCTCATCGCTGCCTTGCTGCTCGAGCATATCCGGTTCGACTGGTCGCCGAGTCTCGTGGCGGCGCTGCTGTTTCTCGCCGTCATGTCGACCGCCGTGGCGCTGGTCTGGCAGTTTCGGGCGCAGCGCGAGATGTCGTCGGCGCGTGCGTCCCTGATCTTCTGCTTCGAGCCGGTGTTCGCGGCGCTGACGTCCTGGCTCTTTTGGGGAGAGACGTTCTCCGTCTCGCAGGGAGTGGGCGCCGGTCTCATCTTCGGCGGTATGGTGTTGGCGGTGATCGGCGAACAAAGGGCAGAGGCTAACGAGCTAAGCGGCTAGTCAGGCATCCGACAACTGTTTCATCTGAGTAACCGAGAGAAGACATCATCTTCACGCGGCGAGGTTCGTTCGAGCGCGGCTCAGCCTCTTGGTCTCTTAGCCCCTTAGCCTCTATATTTCCGTCCCTTCCCGAGTAGCTCAGTTGGTAGAGCAGCCGGCTGTTAACCGGCGGGTCGCAGGTTCGAGTCCTGCCTCGGGAGCCTTCCTCAAGTGCTACCAGCAGCCTGATAACGAAACGCTTCCCGCCGTCATGAGCGAGGAGCGCAAGCTTCCGAGAAGTAGGAGGCATTCGGGGTAGAAACCGACCCCCGACGGCCCCCGGTTCGGTAAGTAGTCGGGACGGCGGGATTTGAACCCGCGACCCCCTGAGCCCCATGCGAATCGCTAAGGGGGCGGAGTTACGACACCAAGTAGTAACTACGCGATGTTCTGGGCATCGGTGTCGTAACAGAGGGACCGAAGATCAACCGACTGTCGTGAGAAACTCACAGCATTACTCAGAGCACGCGACCTCCTGAAAGCTGCTCCAGGAGGTCGTCGCTTTTTCCGATCCCCTGAGGTTCAAACCAACACACGCGACTCACTACACTCGAGTTCATTCACGCGCCGCGCTACGCGGGCCGTGGTGGGCGCAGATTGTGAGAAGGCAGATGGCGTATATCTAAAGCGACTACCTCCGGCACAGGCTCCTTGCCCGCGAGCCAATCCCGGACTTCACTTGGCCACACTCCCAGCTTCTGGGCGAGTCGCACTTGCCCCCAGGCGATGCGCCGTAACTCGCGCCTAAGTTGTGCGGGAGTCAATCGGTCCTCCGTCATGAGAGAGACCACCCTGTGAGCGCGTTCCTACGGCGCTTCATTCAAAGCACTCCGTATCCGCCGTCAGGCGACGTCCACGCGGGCTGCGACTGATGGAACAGGTCTAGCAGCTGCCGCTCAGTGAGCTCGGCGAGGGATGCGTCGGTACTCTTGGATCCCAGAGGCGAATAGCGAGTGAAGCGGCGCTTGCGCTCGGGGCCGGTCCCGAGTTCGAACAGCAACCCAAACTCATCCTTCCCATAAACGGTGATGCGGCCCGTGGGATAAACCTTCCAGATGCAGTTGTCTACCACGATGGTGGGTCGTACCATACCTCGGTCGGGGCCTCGTCGTCACGCCAGCCCAAGCCGGTTGTGTAGGTGCGCCTCCATCGGAGCCGTGAGGGCTCCCCGCTCGAGCGCCTCCGCGAGCGCCGCTGTGGCGGCGGCCCGATCAGCGTCTAAGCCTCGCTCCCGCAGTTGTTGGATCATTCGGGCGAGCCGGCGGGCGTAGTCGTGCGATTTGAGCCTTCCCGCGTCTGGCTCTGGCTTCAGCTTGTTCAGCTCCTTTACAAGGCGCTGGAGTGTGATCCGTGCCATCGGACTCCCTCCTCAGACTGTCCCTGCTCCTGCTCGTGCTGCCAGCACATGGCCGAGTGAAAGAAGGGCGGACTCGGCCCGCCCCCCTTCCCTGAACAGACCGGTCGGCCGTGAAACAGACCGGAGCTACGAGCGGCCGCACCGACCGGTCGGCCCTAGTTCCTTGCGGCGATCCTGTGGAAGGTCGAGTTCGAAACCTCGAAGGCCGCAACCGTCGGTGTTCCCTCAACCACCTTCGCTAGGCTCGTCAGCACCTGCGGATAGATGTCGCGGCTATAG
>WNGR01005314.1_pt1 | contig 13824 bp, 12 predicted proteins | sample 5407581 | NCBI WGS metagenome assembly WNGR01 (sample SAMN13153383, study PRJNA577476) | soil metagenome | isolation source: 80 cm soil or saprolite under Garry oak tree replicate 2 | place: USA:California | collected 2016-06-15 | reverse complement strand
TCAACCGGATCAATAGCATTGCCTCCACAATGCCTGTGTGAGCACTCCGCCTACCCAGGGCTTGAAGCTGGTGGCGCCCGATCTTGGCCGAATCTTCAGTTGTCCGCAACGCACACTCCCTGAACCGGGCGCTGACGGGTCATCGGATTGGTCATCCGCGGCGCGGCGCTAACCGGGTCTCTCTGTTCTGATTAGAACGCGATTTGTCGGAGTGTTTGCAGCAGGACCTCGCCGCCCTCTCAACACCCCTGCGAGGGTAGCTCAGTCGAAGGCTTCTCCGCACCGGAGTTGCTTTTGGGATTCCCAGACGCTAGCTCAGACGACATAAAGATGCAGTGGACGCAGGTGTGATCATGCCGCACATGACGCTGCTTCCGAACAGGATGCCTCTCCTTTTCGCCGGGATGGCCCTCGCTGCTCCGGTCAATCTCGCCTTTTTCCGCCCAGCCCCGCGCGGCGGGCAGTCGGGAACCGTCGCAATCGTCGGTGCCACGCTCATCGACGGCACGGGGGCGCCGCCACTGAGCAACTCGATCGTGGTGGTCGAACGCGGACACGTCAGCTGTGTCGGTGGCAAGACAGCTTGCACGGTTCCCGGGGGGGCGAGGATAGTCGACGGCGCGGGGCGGTGGCTCATGCCAGGTCTTTTCGATGCCCACGTACACATCAGCGAGGAGCATGGTCAGTTTGGTCCGCTATACCTCGCGTTCGGAATAACCAGCGTGCGCGACGTGGGTGGATACGCAGACACGCTACGCAACATGCGTGCAGCGGTCGCTGCCGGTGCGATGATCGGACCGCGGATCTACATGGCGGGAAATCCCATTGACGGGGATCCGCCACATTGACCGCCGTTTTATCCGAATGTCCCGCGGCTGGTACACACCCCGGCGGAAGCGCGAGCAGCAGTCCGGGCAGCCAGAGCTTCCGGGTCGGACTTTATCAAGCTCTATTCTGGTCTCAGCCCGGAGCTCCTCGGCGCGGCGGTCTCTGAGGCGCATGCGCTGGGGCTCAAGGCAACGGCCGACTTGTTTTACTGGGCAGCGCCCACCGACAGCGCGCTGGCGAGCGACATCGACGGATTCGAACATACGATGCCGTTCCCGCACCCACGGACGACCGGCGTGTCAGTCTCCTGGTCTCGGGACAGCGCGAGCGTGGATAGCTTGCTCAACGCGCTGACCCGTAGTCACATCAGCCTGACGTCCACCTTGGTGTTGTTCGATCGATTCGCGAATGGCGCGCCTCCCGTGGGCGAACCGACGTTTGAGGCGATGCCCACTAAACTCCGACAACGCAGCGAGAGCCTGATGGCGAGCTTGATGCCTGCCGCGGCAGAAAAGCGAGCGATCCGGCTGAAGCTCCTTCGACGGTTCTACACCTATCTTTGCGCCGAATTCCGGCTGTTCAATGCCAAGGGTGGCACTATCCTGGCAGGCACGGACTCGTACGTCCTGTTTTCTTTCCCTGGCGATCTCCAACGCGAGCTCGAACTCCTGGTGGAGTGTGGGCTGAGCCCTGACCGGGCACTCGCCGCCGCCACCCGGGCGCCCGCCGCCTGGCTTCGGGCCGACAGTGTGGGCACGGTGGAGGCTGGCAAGGTGGCCGACCTGTTGCTCCTCGATGCCGATCCACGTGTCGACATCCGCAATACCAGGCGGATCGAGCTGGTGATGCAAGCCGGCCACGTGTGGTGCCCGGCAGACCTCCTCGCGATGGCAGATCGATAGATTCTCTCGCGCAGCCAACTCTTTCCTAATCGTTCTAATCGCTTGCGCTGGCGTCTCGGCAGCGATCCGCCCGCGGGATCCTAACTCTTGCGTGACCGCAGGGTGGCTCGTGTAAAGGGTGCGGAAATCCGACACCGAGAGCCCCCGTCAGGAATGTGGGATCCGCAAACAGTCCGCCTAAGCGCTTCGTAATGCCACCCGCGAGACCTGGTTGGACGCGCGCACCGGACTCGCAGTCCGCAGTTCCGGACAGCGGGCGGGTTAGCACCTGATCTGGGGTCAGGAGAGTATCGCCTTTGAGAAGACTGCCTCGCCACTCGACGCTTGCAGGACTAGACTATTGCTTGCAGCAAGCCGGCCCGAAAAACTTGAAAGCTTCTCGACCTGTTACGGCCTGGATCCATGTGTCGAGCGATGTCGCGCGCGGCTGCGGTCTTTGACAGACCGCCCCGATGATATCCAGCTTCCTGGAGCACCCGCTCGAGAGCTTCGCACGTCCCACCGCCGATCGCGTCAGGATCCCTGTATCTAGAGCGCCGGCCGAGCGACTCAGGCACGCGGGGGTATGCCTCCCGAAGAGCCTGAACGTCTCCAAAGAACCAAGCCTCGAGCTCCTCGACTGCTATCCGGTTCAAGACGTGGAATGACCGGCCAGCCGCCACAGCAGTCTTGGGAGTCAGGGGGATCGCCCGCGCAATATCGTCCAACCGTGCCTTCAGGTTGTGGCAATCTTGTCGATCCTCGTCGATGAGAACCACGATTCTCCAATCAGCAGGCATCCAGGACGCGTAGCCGCGCAGTCGACCAGCTAGGACGGACAGCAGATCCTGCTTGCCTTGGTGGGCGTGAAACCGAAAGGTCACGTCGGGTCCCACGACTCGTGGGACGACCAGTTCCAGGGCAGCTTCAGCAGACGGCTCCTCCAACAGAAACTCAAGATGCACCGCTCGCTCCACGCGAGCCGTGCGCACTCTCCTTCGAACCGGGGACCTTCGGCCCGCCGGACGCTGTCAATGGATCTCCGAACTCGAAGTGACCTTCCATCCACAATTGTCCTAGTTTCGCTCCGTGTTCCACAAACTCGGGAATACCACGCATGTGATCCGCTCGCTTCGCCTGCGTGTATCCGGCCGAGTCACGGTAGAGGACCCAGAGTTCCTCAGGATTAAGCCCGTTCACAAAGAACGGCGAGTGACTCGTGACCATGAGCTGAGTACGGGAGGATGCAGCTCGACATTCCTCACTCAGCTCGGACAGCAGCCGTGGGTGCAGATAGTTCTCGGGTTCCTCTATTCCCACGAGTTGAGGAGGATGCGGATCGTATAGCATCGTCAGATACGCTAGCATCTTCAGGGTACCGTCCGACACGAACTTCGACAGTATCGGCTGCGAGAACGGCGCGTCCTTGATCTGAAGCAGCAGGCGCCCGTCAGGCATGATCTCGGCGTCAACGCGTTCGAGTCGTGGAACACGACGTGAGAGCGTATCGAGAATCTGCCGTAACCTCTCCGGGTGTTGGTCACTCAAGTACTGAATAACGTTGGGAAGGTTGTCACCGGTGGGAGAGAGCCGCTCCTGAGCTCCTGAGACGGGGATTCCGCGAGTGCTGTCGGCACTCAGATACGAGAGGTACCAACCAGTTATGAATCGACGGAGTGCGCTTACACGCGGGTGCTTCGCGAATTGCCCAAGCGTGTTCACGGCCAGCATGTCGGGGGAGTCCAGCTCCTCTTCCACGCGCTCGTCGCTCTCATCAGGCGCCTCCCCGGAAACCACCCGACCCGACCCCCGTCTGAAATCGAGAAACTGGAATGGCTTTCCATAGGAGAAGCGTCTCCATTGTAGCCACTCTTCGGCGACGAATGGTCGACCAGCGGCCTCCTCGATGGCAAGGTGATAAGTGATTAGGGGAGCGCCGGGCTTCTCGCGATACTTTAGCTCGATGAGGATAGGACCATCCGAGCCCCTGCTGCGGAGCTCCTTGAAACGACCTCGTTTGTCCCAAGCCATGCGCAGGCCGACGGAAAAGCATTCGGAAAGGAAGGCGAACACATCGAAGATGGTCGACTTGCCACTTCCGTTCGGGCCGAGGAATACCGTCAGAGGTTGGATATCCCGCAACTCCAAGTTGCGGAGCGCTCGGTAGTTCGCAACACGAAGAAACTCGATGCGAGGGACGGGTTGCGACATCTCTTCGTCGGTCATGTCAAGTCGCCGTGTTCGTTTTCATTCTCTACGTCACCTCCCGAATGATCTTGGGCACATCCGTCAAGCGTAAGAGGACTTCGCAACAAGATAGCGCCCCGCGGGCTATGGGGCATCATCGATGCGGAGCCAGTGCATTGGCCATAGGCGCAAGTCGTTCGCGATCACTAGTGGCGCGCCGCGCTTATCGAGCAGTGCCAACGCAAGCCAAGCCTCTAGCTTTCTAGATGCTCCGGGCAGTACGTTGAACCTCGCTCGAGGTGGTTGTCATGAAACTGTCGTCCCGTAGCGCTGCGGTTCCGAAGGGGGGCAGCGATGAGCGTTTCAGAGGAGGACCGGAAGGCATACGAACGAGGGAAGAAGGACCTTAAGAGGTCGATCCCGGAAATCTTGACTGATCATATCTTCCATCCCCCGCCTGCTGACAACGAGGCGTACAAAAAGGCCCAGAGGGGAGAACCCTTCGACGAAGACAAGAAGGAAGACGAAGACTAGGGATGCGTGCTGCGGCAGCCATCGCGAGCGAGTCTTGCCGCTGCACTCGTCTCGGCACTAATTCTCCTTCGCATGTTCATCAGTCCGAGTGCGAGCGTAGCGGGCAAGCGAATGGAGCGTATCAACGGTCGCGTAGAGCGGGTCAGCAAGAACACCCTGAACTCTAGCGGCGAAAAGGGGAAATCTCCTGCGCTAAGGAAGAAGAGAAGAAAATGATAGGCCTGTGGGCCTATAGTGACGACAAGACCGTACCGCCTGATCTGTCAGCTCACCGGATAATCACGTGGACTTGGCAGGGTATCGCAGACTTCATCGATAGTCTCTGATCAGGAGACGTGGTCAGCCGGTCGCAATCGGAGCCATGCCCGCCGTAATTAGCCGGCCTAGTCGAGTTTCAGCTGGAGCACCATCTTCGACGCGCCAAGTAAGGGGCGAGCTAGAATAGGGAGGCACCTCGTGGCGGCTAAGCGCGCGTTCATCAGCTTCGACTTCGACCATGACGAAGATCTTCGAAACCTACTGGTCGGGCAATCGAAGAATCCAGACACGCCGTTTGAGATTCAGGACCGATCTGTGAAGGAGCCGATGACGGGCGACTGGAAGGAAAAAGTGCGGGCGCGGATTCGCCGAACTGACTTAACCATTGTGATCTGCGGAGAGTACACGCACAAGGCAGCTGGAGTTGCTGCAGAACTGTCAATAACGCGAGAGGAGAGAAATCCATACTTCTTGCTGTGGGGCCGGGCTGAAAAGACCTGCACCAAGCCGACTACAGCGCTTGCGTCAGACAAGATCTACAAATGGACGTGGGATAACCTCAAGGCCCTGATAGATGGACAGAGGTGATAGGGGAGCGCGGCGGTATGCGGCGAGCTCTATGCGTCGGTATTGATCAGTACCGTTCTGGCCCCTTGCAGGGCTGCGTGGCGGATGCCGCGCGAGTTGAAGCTGTGTTACGTAAGCACCAGGACGGTGCGCCGAACTTCGACACCAAGACGCTGAGCGCGCCGATCGGCAGGGGCGACGATGTTGTCACGCGTGCTGTTCTACGTGAGTACATCGACAATCTCTTCAAGGACCCCGCTGACGTTGCTCTCTTCTACTTCTCTGGCCATGGAACGGTTAACAACCTCGATGGGTACCTCGTGACACAGGACGCAAGGAGGTATGACGAGGGCGTGGCGATGAGTGACGTTCTGAGGTGGGCTAACGAATCAAGAGCCGAAGAAGTAGTGATTCTCCTTGATTGCTGCCATTCTGGGGCGCTCGGGAACCCGCCGGCAATTGATAACAAGAAGGCCTTGCTGCGAGAGGGACTATCGATCCTCACTGCGAGCCGCGCCGAGCAACCGTCAGTCGAGACGGGCGGCGGAGGGCTGTTCACGTCCCTCCTGGTCGATGCGCTAGAGGGGAGCGCAGCTGACCTCCTTGGAGAGGTAAGCGCACCCGCGATATATGCGTCTGTCGAGGCCGCACTAGGAGCGTGGGATCAGCGACCGCTGTTCAAATCACACGTGTCCCGAGTGCTTGCCCTCCGGAATTGTACCCCACCCGTAGAGCGCGCAGTACTCCGCAGAATTCCGGCTCTTTTCCCGCTCCCTGCTGAGGATCTCCCGCTGGACCCTTCCTACGAGCCTAAGTCTAACGTCGCCGAGCCGGCCCACGTGACAGTTTTCGGTGATCTCCAAAGTCTCAATCGGGTGTATCTCGTCACGCCCGTTGGTGTACCTCACATGTACGACGCCGCGATGCAATCGCGGGCCTGCCGCCTGACGCCTACTGGCCGGTACTACTGGCGGTTGGCGAAAGATGGGAGAATTTGAGGCGCAATCGGCGTTGTCCTACTGGTCAAGAGTCCTCCTCAGGGCGCTGGCTCCAAGAGCGGATCTTTGATAGTGCGTGCCGCGGCTGGCGCCGCTTCGCAAGCATCGAGAGACGACCAGGTGATCGATGTCTTTCTGAGTCGCCCAACTTGGGTTGATCCCGCTTTTGAACCTGGCCTCCGAGGCTTCCTAGCAAGACTCGCTGACCTCGGCCTCAACCCGCGGAGCCTCGGCTCGACTGATTATCCGACACGAGCTCCCCTTGATGAGGTCATTGAGCTCTTGAGGCAGTGTCGCGGGGCCGTGATTCTTGGCTACCCTCAGATTCAAGTCGCTGCCGGAACGATCAAGGGGAGAGTACTCCCCGGGCCAATCTTGCTCTCAACCGAATGGAATCACATCGAGGCGGGGCTAGCGTATGCTCGGGGGTTACCACTACTAGTGATCCACCACTCCGGAGTCGTGCGCGGGATCTTCGACCGTGGTGCCATCAGCAGCTTCATCTATGACCTGGATCTGTCAGATCCCGCATGGGCCCTTGGCGAGCGTGTCACCGGCGTTCTGCGGAAGTGGCGAGACGACGTCCTGACTCACGATTGAGAAGGTGAGCCGCAAGCTTCCCTCGCGGACTAAAAGCTCGCTGCAACTTCTGAAAGGCCAGCCTTGGTAGCAAGGAGCCGCGCTCGCCGGATTGTTTCGGCGTTCAGATCGTCATAGGCGCGAACTCTCGTACCCGGGTATAGCCTGTCAGCCTCCGCAAGCTGGACCGCGTTGAATCCGTACTGATCGCCAGTGAGATCGAAGTCATACTCTTGGTCGTCTATGCGGAGACGATTGAACCAGTGGCTCTGACCCACGACCTTGGTACTCACCATTAGAGCGCCCAGGAGCCTGGAGACTACCGCCGAGACCGCGGCGCACTGGCCCGCTACAACATCATCGACGAGCAGGACCTCGCGGCCGCGGTGGCGAAGCGATTCGCGCCGAAGCCCGCCGAGACGGCCGCGCCAACGGCATAGTTGCGGCATAGTTGGTGCTGTCGAGCGCTTCTCCGATGCGCTAATTTCAAGCACCACAACACGCGACCGTGGCGGAACTGGTAGACGCGCAGGACTTAGGATCCTGTGGGGCAACCCGTGGGGGTTCGAGTCCCTCCGGTCGCATCGCGCACACGCCAGCACGTTAGGGCGCTGCCAGCACTGACCGCGCCGACGGGCTGCGTCGATCCTACCACGTCGATTTGACACTCGACTGACGACGCGGTATTTGAACCCCAGCGAGTTACAAAACCGCTCTCCTCCGTAGACGCCCGTCGCGGACGCTACGAGGGGTAGCCGGTACTGATCGGCAGCCAAGAGGAGACCAACTATGAAGACCTGCCCTTGTTCCGCGACACTTCGATTCGCAGTCCCAGTTTTGTTCCTGGCTGCCGTAGCTGTGGATTCAGCGACGAGTCAGGTAGTCGTCGGCCTCGGCGGCGGGACTCCCGGTACCTCGCAGAACTTCACGCTCGTCGGCCACAACCCGCTCTTCAACCGCGGGATGAACGCCGCGCTGGCCATCTTCGACCACTTCGTCTATATCGGGAACCGGAGCGACGGCTCCAACTCGTGCGGAGATCTGAATGGCACGGGGCCGATCGCGCCGGTCTTGACACCGACGAATCCGGACGGGACGTGCACGCACACCCGTCCTGGCATCCTGATCGTCGACATCGGGGACCCGGCGAACCCCACCGTAGTGGGCGAGATCCCGGCCAGCGTGGCTGCGCCCAACGCCGCGGGCCAGCCCGTCGGCGTCACCGCGCGCGAGCTGCGCGTGTGGCCGGAGAAGCAGCTGCTCATCGTGCTGACCTTCCGGTGCAGCCGGGTGATCCACGCCTGCCCGCGCGGCAACGACGTGACCTTCCCGTTCGACTACAAGTTCTTCGACCTGAGCGATCCGGTGCATCCGCAGCTCGTCAAGAGGCACGTGACCAAGTCGAAAGCCGGTCGGGCGACCAAGCCGCACGAGTTCTTCCTCTGGATCGATCCCAAGAACGAGGATCGCGCGCTGCTCTGGGAGTCGACGCCCGACGCCTCGGCCAATCCGGCCAGGACGAACCTCATTATCGAGGACATCAGCGACGTGCCGAACGGCGGCGACGTGAAGCTCGTGGCCGAGGGCAACTGGAACCAGTTCTTCCCCGGCGCCGCCGACCCTGCCAACTACGACTTTGATCTTGCCCTGCACTCGATGACGCCGTCGGCCGACGGGAATCGCACGTACCTCGCCTACCTCCGCGGCGGCTTCGGCATCCTGGACACGAGGAAGGTGGCTAACAACGAGATCCCGGCCGGCACGGTGGAGAATCTGAACGACGACCTGCTCACACCGGTCCCCTTCCCGACCTGGGGCACGGGTCCGGTGTGCGCGGGCCACACTGCGGCGAGCTGCGCCGAGAGCCACTCGGCCGTCCCTTTCCCTGGCCGCCCGTTCGCATTCACGATCGACGAGGTCTATGGGACGTTCACAGCATCCTCGTTCGGCTGGCCATGGGGTTGGGTGCGCCTCTGGAACGTCGCCCAGCCGAAGCGGCCGCACACGCTCGCCGAGTACAAGATCTTCCAGAACACCGTGGCGTTCCGGTCTTCCGTCGATCCCGCGACCGAGCAGTTCACGAGCTACTCGTCGCACAACCCGACGCTCACGCGGAGACTCGCACTGGACGCGTGGCACTCGGGCGGGCTCCAGGCGATCGACATCGAGGACCCGGGCGCGCCGGCTCAGGTCGGCTGGTTCTCCCCGGAGCCGCTCGCCACCGTCGCACTCGAGGATCCGGCCCTCAGCCGCGGCCCGAACAAGGTGGTCATCTGGAGCTTCCCGATCATCAAGGACGGGCTCGTCTTCGTGGTTGACGTCCGCAATGGGCTCTACATCCTGCGCTATACGGGCCCACACGCTGCCGATGTCACGGAAATCAAGTTCCTCGAAGGGAATTCCAATCTGGGAGACGCCGTGGAGCTGGATCGGAGAGCTGCAGGAGACGAATAAGGGAGCGAGATGGTTTGGCCGAGCGACGACCCCGCTAGAGGGTCGCACTCACTGATCGGGGACGGTCCCGCCTGACCCCCCTATCCCCCCGCTCCCCCGCTCGGCCCGCCGAAGGCGGCGAGCGCGGCCGCCGCGTCGGCCCACCGGCCCGCGGGATCGGCCGCGAGGCAGCGCTCCACCAGCTCGCCCAGCCACGGCGGCACCGTGCGCACTTCCTCGAGGGACTCCTCCTCGGGTGCGGGCGGCTTCCCCGTCAGCATCTCGTGGGCGAGCACCCCCACGGCGAACATGTCGTCGCGCGGGCCCCGCGGGCTCCCACCGTTCCCCTTGCCCCCCCCGCCCCGCGGGCGGTGCTCGGGGGCCAGGTACGGCGCCGCGCACAGCGCCGCGCTGGCGACGTCCGCCGCGCCCGGTGCGCCGCCCGGGAGCGAGCGGCCCACCGCGTCCACGATCCCTGCGTCCGCGAGCTGCGCGCTCCCGCCGTCCGCGAGCAGCACGTGCTCGGGCCTGAGGTCGCCATGGGCGACCCCGGCGGCGTGCGCGTGGGCGAGCCCGGCCAGAACATCGCGCAGGATCGTGACCGCCTGGCGCAGCGGGAACTCGCCGTGGCGCGCCAGCCACGCGCGGAGCGTCGTGCCGGCGACGAACGGCCGCGTGTGGTACACGAGCGAGCCCGCCCGTCCCGCGCCCTTCGGCGTGACCAGGCCCGGATGGCCGAGCCGCGGGGCGAGTAGCAGCACTTCCCGCTCGAACACCCCGGAGTCCACGGCGAGCGAGAGCTGCCCCGGCAGCACCTTGACCAGCAGCTCGGGCCCGCTGGGCCGCTCCAGCGCCACGAACAGCCGGCAGTCGCCCACTGGCCGCACCTCGCGCTCGACCCGATAGAGGGGCCCGAGTGCGTCTTGCAGCGCCGCGCGCAATTCGGTCATGACCGTTGCCCTCGCCTCCCGGGAAAATGCGGCCCCCCGGCCCGCGACACTAGGCCGTTGCCCGACGCGGGATACCGGCTATTCTTGCCACTGTTCCCGAACCCCACAGGTACCCGATGCCTCACCTCTCACCCGTCGCGGTCCTCCTCACGCTCGTCGCCGCACCGCTGACCCCTGCCCTGCTCGCCGGTCAGGAAACGCCTACCGAGCGCAGCGCCGCGGCCGCGGTGATCCGCCGCATGAACGATCTCGAGCGCTCGCTCGCGCTGCCCCAGCTTGTGGCGCGGCTCACAGGCCGCGACGCGCGGCGCGACGCCGTCGTGCTCCGCGCCAAGCAGCTCATGGACAAGGAGCTGCTCGCGATGGCCGACGACATCACGCGCCACCCCGAGGTGGGCCACAAGGAAGAGCGCTCGGTCGGGATCCTCACCGACTGGCTCAAGGCGCACGATTTCGACGTGGAGACCGGCGTCGCTGGGCTCAAGACCGCCTTCGTGGCCCGCTACCGGAAGGGCACCCCCGGTCCCAACCTGGGGGTCATCGTCGAGTACGACGCGCTGCGCGGCACGACGCGCGATTTCCACGGCGACCAGCACAGCGCGCAGGGGCCGGTGGGCCTCGCGGCCGCCCTCGCGCTGGCCGAGTTCCTCACGAGCTCGAAGACCCCCGGCACGGTGACCGTGTACGGCACGCCCGCCGAGGAGCTGGCGGGCCAGGCGGCGAAGACGACGATGTACAACGCGGGCGTGTTCAAGGGCGCCGACGTGCTCGTGCGCTCGCATTCGTCCACCGCGACGCAGACGCCTGCGGCGGGGTTCGGGAGCTGCTGCATGAACATCGACGTCGTGCGCTTCACGTTCTCGGGCGCGCCGGCACACCAGCTGCAGGCCTGGGACGGCCGCGACGCGCTCACGGGCGTGATCGAGCTGTTCAACCATATCGACGCGATCCGGAGGACGCTCCGCCCCGAGACGCGGATCCAGGGGATCATCACCGAGGGCGGCAAAGCCCCGAACGTCGTGCCCGACCGCGCGGCGGCCGAGTTCTGGCTCCGCTATCCCGACCCGGTCTATCTGGCGCAGGTGCTCGATCGGGTGAGCGACGCGGCGCGGGCCGCGGCCCTCGCCACCGGGACCAAGGTGCACATCGACGCCGACTCGGAGTCACGCGACGGCATCTCGGTCGCCGCGTTGAACGAGCTGGCGTTCGCCTACTTGAGAAGGTTCGGCGCCACCAAGGTCGAGGACGAGCCGGGACGCCCCCTCCCCTACGAAGAGACGGGCACGGTCGCCACGCAGATTCCCGGCGTGGGGTTCACGGTCCATTCGTCGAACGGCGGCTATCACACCTTCGACATGGAGGCGGACGCGCTCGGCGAGGTGGGCCACCACGGCTTCACGCTCGACGCCGAGGCGATGGCGGCGTTGCTGTATGACTTCGCGACCGACGCGCCGTACCGCGCGACCGTCCAACGGGAATTCGACGGCTTGCGCGGCCTTTATGCCGACTACCTCGCGGCGCTGCGGCAGGCCTACCCGCTCCCGAAGGTGCCGGAGCCGGCCGGGAAATGACCGCCTCCTGGCACACCCTGCTCGACGTCGCGATCCGGACGACCATCGTCTACCTGGCGCTGCTCGTCGGGCTGCGGCTCACCGGCACGCGCCAGCTCGGCCAGATGTCCACGTTCGACTTCGTGCTGCTGCTCATCATCGCCAACGCCGTCCAGAACGCGATGGTGGGACCCGACACGAGCCTCGCCGGCGGGCTGGTGGCGGCGGGCGTGCTGATGGCCTGGCACCGGGTGATCGACTGGTGGCGGCTGCGGAGCCGCGGCGTCGCCAGGCTGCTCGCGGGCGAAGGGATCATGCTGATCCACAACGGCCAGGTGCTCGAGGAGCACACCCGCCGCGCCGGCATCACGCGCGACGAGCTGCGCCAGGCGCTGCGCGAGCACGGCGTGGCCGACGTCGCCACCGTGATGCTCGCCGTCCTCGAGCCCGACGGGGCGATCAGCGTGGTGCAGTACGACGACATCAAGGCCGGCGACCGGCCGCACAGGCGCATCCGGGCCTTACGCAGGAATCCGTAGACACCGGGGAGAGGGGAGAAGGGAGAGGTACTTGGCGGTGCACCGCGGACATGCGGCGCACACCGCAGCGAACCTCCCCCCTCTCCCCTCTCCGGCCTCCCCTGAGTCGTTAGATTCCTAGCAGATGACCGCTATTCAGATTCGCAAGACCGCCGAAGAGCCAGGGTCGGCCTCCCTGGCCGTCACCGTGCCCGTGGAAGAGGTGCGGGAGGCGGAAGAGCGCGCCACCACGACCTATCAGCAGCGGGCGCGGCTCCCGGGGTTCCGCCGCGGCAAGGCGCCGCCCGCGCTCGTCCGCAAGCACTTCGCCGAGGACATCCGCCAGGAGACGCTGCAGCAGCTGATCCGCGCCAGCTGGAAGGTGGCCCTGGAGCAGGAGACGCTGCAGCCGATCGCCGACCCGCACATCCACAATCTCAAGTGGGAGGCGGGTACCCCGGTCACGTTCGAGTTCCACGTCGAGGTGAAGCCGGACGTGAGGCTCGAGCGCATCGGGAAGTTCCACTTGAAGCGCACGGTCGCGCCGGTCACGGACGAGCAGGTAGTGGCGCAACTGAGCGAGCTGCGCGCGCAGAAAGCGCCGTGGACGCCCGTGGCGGGTGAGAAACCTAAGCCCAAGGATCTCGTGCACGTGACGATCGCGGCGCGCGAGGGGGCACAGGTCAAGGACCCGCAGCCCCACCAGCTGGTGCTGGGCGAGGGGCGCGCGATCCCTGAGGTCGAGGAGCAGATCATGGGGATGCTCCCGGGGGAGACGCTCGACGCGATCGTGCGCTTCCCCGATGACTTCCCCGAAGAGGCGAAGCGCGGCCAGACGCGCGACATCCGCCTCACCCTGCACGAGGTGAAGCGCCAGCAGCTCCCCGAGCTGGACGACGCGTTCGCGCGCGAGGTGGGCGACTTCGACTCGCTCGACGCGCTGCGCCGGGCGGTGCGCGTCGACCTGGAGCAGGACGCCGTGCGCGAGGCGGACGCGAAGCTGCGGGCCGACCTGATCGAGCAGATCATCCAGGCGAACCGGGTGGTGGCGCCGCGGCCGCTCGTCGAGCGGGTGCTGTGGGCCTACGCCCAGGGGTACGAGATCCCGGAGGATCGGGTGAACCAGTTCGCGCAGGAGTTCCGGCTTGTTGCCGAGGCGCAGGTGCGGCGCGACCTGGTGCTCGACTGGGTGGTGGAGCACCACCAGCTGCGCGCCACGGCGGCCGAGCTGGACCAGCGGCTCGAGGAGTTCGCCCGGCGTCGGGGGATGACGGCGGCCGACCTGCGCGCTTCGCTCGAGAAGGAGAAGCGGCTGCGGGACGTCGAGCGCAGCCTCACCGAGGAGAAGGTGTTCACGTTCCTTCTGTCGCAATCCACCGTGGAGCCAGCGTGACGACGAAGAGCCAGATCTATCCGCCCTACATCACCGAGCGGACCGCGCGCGGCGAGCGCACGTACGACATCTTCAGCCGCCTGTTGATGGACCGGATCGTGTTCCTGGGCACCATGATCAACGACGAGGTCGCGAACATCGTCATCGC
>WNGR01005310.1_pt1 | contig 13829 bp, 17 predicted proteins | sample 5407581 | NCBI WGS metagenome assembly WNGR01 (sample SAMN13153383, study PRJNA577476) | soil metagenome | isolation source: 80 cm soil or saprolite under Garry oak tree replicate 2 | place: USA:California | collected 2016-06-15 | reverse complement strand
GAGAGGAGTTGTCCTTTACGATCCTTCCCAGCGCGGTTTTAAACGAAGGATAGCGGTCGGAGAGATCGCGAGCAAGAGTCGTGAAGAGGTGATAAGCCTCCCGTTTGGATTGCTCCTTCCGCAAAAAGATAAAGGATGACGTATGCATTTTATCGAAGCGACGTGCGACCTCATGCGCAATCGATGACTTTCCCGTGCCTGCTTGCCCGAAAAGAACGAGACTACGCTCCGAAGCGGAATCGTTCCCCAATTGACAATGAAGTCCAGGAAGGCCGTGCGCGTTCCCGTAAGACAACCCTTGTCGGGTGTGAATCGCGAGCCTGTTCCGTATGGGATTTCACTGATTTTTGCATCTAGTCCTATGACGATTATCGGATCAATAACGCACAAAGACCGACAAGCCATCAGGCATACGTACTGTCGTTTGAAACCTGGTTGATACCCACTCAAGGTGAGTAGATATCCAGTCGACCTTGGCTGAAATTATCCCCGCGTCGTCCAGAATCTGGAACGCAGTTATCTCCGTGGTGATGACAGCCCCATCCAAGAAAGCCCTTCGATGTTCGACAAGGGCGGCGGACAGGTCCTCAATTTCTTTGGTGGCTCTACCACCCATATTCTTCAACGTCCGCTTCCCTGAAAATCGCACGTTAACGCCGGCTAACGGAGTAGATGAAGACAACTTACAGAATCCCGAGTCCTTTGCATACGATTGGATAAAGTCACTACAACTACAGACATCCTGCAGCATGAGAGTAAGAATTTTGGCCTGCTTTGAGTCGGGCTTGATGGATTTCAAAGTGTCTTCGTGCTGCGCGAAATCGAACGCGTCGTGCATGGCCTCAAGTAAGGTTAGGATATTGTCGTCACGTTCATACTGTTCTAGGAGTGTCTGGTACCCGAATAAACATAAGTGTTTCTTTCCAACAATAACGTAAACAGATGCACCTCGGGGATGGCTGAAACCAAGTCATATGCCATCTTTGCAAACGGGTGGAGCTGAGAGTGGAAGTCGGCTCAGTCGAGGAGAGGCAAAATGGATATTGCACGCACTTCCGCAATTGGGCTAACAGTGTCCATCACCCACTTGATTCTACTAATAGCCCCTTTCCATGTATTGGCTCGGTCAATCGGCTTCTTAGCTTCGTCGGCGCGACGGAGAGCAATCAGAGCCGTCTCAGTAGGCGACATCTCTGGCCGGCCACCTGGCATAGGGGTACCAGTCTCAACGGAAAGGGGATCCGGCGAGGGTGAAAAACGTTCTGAGGCGGTGGATCGAATGGGTCCCTCGGAATCCGGGACGATAGAGGGCTTAGTAGCTTCTTCTGTGGGAGTGTTGTCTCCTTTGGTCGGTATTTCTGGGGGATTGTCGGGAATGATCGGAGGGGGCATGTTCGTCGGCACAGTGATCGTCAAATAGAGCGTGACCGGGTGCGTTGACTGTCTAGCATTCCTATCGTCATTACCAAGGACAAAAGGGACATCTATGGCGAGATGTTCAGTTAGTTGAACGAACGGGAAATCTAAACAAAGACGGACCACTTTTGGACGCGGTAGGTATCAGTATCTCACCCGTTCCGATAACGACATCGCGGTGTGTGCGCCGCTTCTCATAAAGACATGCACCGGCTGTCCATCAATCTGAACGCTTTCCGTCTTCTTCGTTGTCACAAGATGGGCTACAGTAACAAAGAACCGCCTCTTCAGGCCAAACTGTCTCTTGATATGGGGAATATTGTGCGCTCGGAGGACTAACAAAAGAATAAACAGTTATCAAGGCATCAGCAACTTAGGATTTAAGTATATACTAGTCACCTCAATGCGTAGCTGGGATGGGCTTCCCTGTGATTCTGCGATTTGAATGCTGTCCAAGAACGGTTCTTGAGCAAGCACCGCTACACAAGGGAAGGATTGACGCACCCTCTTCCTGAGTTTTGCGATGCTGAAGGACCCGGCTGGGGTAGTGGGGTCACAATCAAAGAAAGTCACGAGTCAACGGCCATCACGCACGAATTCAAGAACATTTGCTGGTGCTCCGAGTCCACATCTTGTGCAGGGGCCATAATGGATAGAATACTGTATTGGGGTTGCTGTACAGTGAGCGTAGCGTCTAGGTGACGCTAGGAACAAGTTGCCATTTTCCACGTCTAGTCAGTCACATGCTGAAAATGGCAAGTGCTAAGAATCATCACCTCTCATGTATCGGTAGGCATTCCCGTAGTAGTTAGCTTTGCGACACATGTCAGCCATGTTCCAGAGCTGGTGCATGTGTCATGATGATGTAACTAATTTAGTATTTCAGAAGGCCCTGGAGGGGCCCTTCTGTTCATGTGCATGATCTGTGTTTGCTGCTTGTGAGAGTTCATGCCGCAGCAGCTTTGAATTCGGAACTAAGCCATACAAATTTAAAGTAGTGTTACACAGTAGGTATCGTGAGTAAGGGCTTTTCTGGTTGTCAGTCAAGTGATGCCAGTGAGAGGCGCGGACACCTCTTGCGCATTGTGCAGGGCTTCGCAAATCCAGTTTCTGTCGCCTGTCTGCAGATTGCAAGCTCAATTGAATTTTGTGGAAGTGATAGCGCTTGATCATCGTGTCGGGGAGTAACTCAAACTCTTTTTCTTGATGTTTTTCAGATAAGAGGCTACTGTGACACTCCACAGAGTTTTCCATGTTTTATTTGACTGAAAACTCTGCTTTGCTCTGCTTTGCATACAGTGATAGTGCTAATCAGGCAGGGAAGGATCTTGATTGTCGCGGTTCAGAAGGTCCGTCACGCTTTCATCAGAGACATGCAGCCCAGAGCCGTGAGGGGTTCATGCCAGCGAAAGGTGAAAAGACGACAATGATAACTAACTACAAATATACTGTACGACACATGGTTCACTTCATCGTCGATGCGATCTGGTCTAACTCACGGGCAATCAAGGAGTTGGGACACGAAGTACGCATTTTACTGCATCGCCGGCATCAGCAACGTGCAAATGAAAAGAAGGAAAGAAAAGTTTTAGGCACGCACTCGAGCTTAGCGCGGTCCCCGCGATCCTTGCACTCTTTGCCAGCCATCACCCACTCTCCGCACTCGATGTAGAGATCGATGCGCTTGGGTCCGTCGCAGCGCTGCACGTAACTGACGGCCTCCTTCGCGTGGCCCTTCTCGACGAGGTGCCGCACGAACGCCTCGTACCCGATCGGACTCCGCTTTGACCGAGAAAACGTCTCCAAGCCCTCGAAGTCTCGGATGGCGGTCAGTGCGTGCAATTTCAGGTACCAGAATCTGTGCGTTCAGTCAGTCAGCGAACAGCGTCGGAGAACGACGATGGTGGGCTTGGGTTGTGAACCTTTTCTCGGGCACTTTGAAGTCCCGATTGAGTTTATCGGCGCGTTTGACCATGCCGTTGAAGAGACACTTCTTGATGGTCTCGTCAACACTGAGCCCGAAGAATTCTATCTTGTCCGCGGTTTCTTTCTCGAGTGTCTGCTGGAATGCCAACAACCGGCTGTACTCGTCCATCATCTACGACATGTATCGGTATCCTCTGTATGAGGCATCTTGAGTTTGTTTTCATGAGAAACCTACCTTCGCCTCAAATAATCGCTCCTTATCTTCAGAGAAGAACTTCTGCGCGGCTTTGATTGACGTGACCTTCGCAGCAGGATCCTAAAATGGACGTTGGTTTGTACAACCGAGATGCAAAAAGCCGGCCGACGTTACCTTCATTCGCCTTGATTCTTCTAAAGAGAGAACGGCACTTTCGACACGCCTATCATCTGAGTAATAGAAATCTCGAAGCATTTCTGGGTTCTGTTCCCTCGCATATACTTGCAACAACCGGCTGGCCGGTGCGAGACTGGAACCACCGTCCTCAATTAGACGGAAGAATGCCCCCAAGGGCAGGCGGTTGTATAACTGTAGCAACACATGATAAACTAAACACATGTGAGCGGCCGTATCTTCCCTTCGAATCGCGGCCACGTACCTAGATCGGTGTCACCACTATCGACAGCTTTCTGGAGCGCCAGTCGGTCTTCTTTCATTAACAGCAATAAGGGGACTTGATCTGATGCCCTCGGCTCGTGGTCCAGCAACTACATCTTCCAGGGTCGTGTCCAAAGACGAAATTAATGACATTGCGTGGCTCACCATGGTAGCCAGGCGAGTTCGGCCGACTTCCCATGCCTTCTTTGCTATCTCAGCGTAACTGACGGAGGCGCCGCCTAACTTTTCGAACTTCTCGACGATAGCCTTCGACACCTCTTCGTCGCCTGCCATCTCGGCATCTTTTCCTGTGCCGCTGGGGATTGGTTTCGACTTGGTTATCTTCGCAGAGGCCCAATGTTTGAGGACGTTATCAGGTGGGAGAGACAAGAAAGACGATATATGGAGCGCGAGAAGGTGCAGATTACGCGATGTTAGCCGAGAGATGAGGTGCGTGGGTGATAGATAGTCGTATCTAAAGTTTGTCAGTTGAGGCATATCCACGGGAAAATTCAGACGCACTGGTAATGGGTAATGGGGATACCCACTTCGAACTGGCGTACTGCATTCAGAACTTTGAGGTTCTTGCCCATATTCACGAAATCATTCGCATTATACAGATCCAGGAATGACTTGCCAAAGTTCGCGGCCTAAGAGGCACAGGCGAAATTGTAATATGATGAAGGGGCTCAGCGGAGAGATACGTACGCTCAGAAGCTTCCGTTGCCATGCAGGCTCCCATTCCTGTCCCGCTGCATCAATGACCTCGTCGACAGCTGCCGCAAGGTCCAACTTGATACTCCGTATATTCTCATCAGCCTTGGGAGAGCGGTTATTAAAATTCTCCCAGGCGTCGAACAAAATTGCCGAGGGCGAGGTAGATCCTGGGCGAAATACAGACACACTGGATGCTTAAATGACCATCAGGGAAACGCCTAGCTTTTCAGAAAGCTGAGATCACCTGGGACTTTCTGGACGAAGTCACACGTATCACCGCCGATGACTCTAATACCGTCGACCTCTGTGACAGCGAACGTTGGCCCAGCGTAGAAGTATCTTAACTTAAGCGTCAGTAACGCGTCGTGATCCTCTCCATAGGACGCACTGTAATGTATCACCGAATGGGCCAACCAGTAGCACGAGCGCTTCCCAGGTGACTAGAATGGCATCATTACCACACCACTCGACCTGCTTAACGGAGCCCTCGGCACCGACAACAGAGTTGGTATCGAACTCGGCCAGGTTTCGCTGGAAGTCGGTTGCTACGACCCAAAGCATGCCGGTTTCAGTCAAAAGGGCGAGCGACTTGCCATTGGGAGACGGTGCCATGTGAGTAAATGGGCCGCGAGACAGACGCTGGTCGACAACCTCGAGATTGTCCACAGAGACAACGCTGGCCTCGACAGACAGCAGAACCTCAACGTGGCGCGAGATTGTGAGATCCGGTGGGATGAGAGTCCAGACTCTGGGTGGCTCAGAGAGATCTACCTATCTGGTCGATTAAGAACCCGTGAACCAAGATGAAGTGGACTCACTTGGGTTGGCCAGAGTCAGCGGCTTTGCGCCTTCCCATCCCTTCACTTCTAACAGTTGCAATGAGCCGGTCAACGCTACAAGGCCGCTCTCGTGAACGCGTGCGTCCGTGATCCCGACCTCTCCGGCATCCGTTCCCAGGGAGAATTGCACGTAATCGCCCTGTAGGTCGTAGAGGCGGTACACGCCCTCCTCATTTATAACCACGAGTCGCTCATCACCTGTCCAGCCAAAGCGAATAATCTTGGCCTGGTCCCACTAGAATGGGGGAAGAAAAGTAAGCTTGAGGAGAGCAAACTGGCAACAGATACGTACGCCGAACAGCAGCAGGCCCTCCCCAGAAGGTGAGTACACTTGAATTTGTGACTTCGCGAACATAGGTGTCGCAGGCCCGATCGCAATCAATTTGGTTGTATCTCTCATCAGTGCTGTTTTTTACGCGCCCTAAAAGTCCTGGTAACCACGAAGTATTGGCATACTCACCCAAGGGACCACCATTGCGACATCCAGCGACGACGCAGTCACCTAGATTAGGCAGCTTCCCGTCTAGGGTGTATAACCGCTGTTGCCTGTAGAATACATTTCCGTTTTGCATAGCCTGCCATGATGTCGTGGGGTGTTCTGCCATCGTTCAGTCGCTCGCTGCCAGCCACTGACAGTGAGTCGGGCGGTGAGTAAACTAGTCCAAAGGGCCGTCGTTCCGGCCGGTCCGTATTTGTCGCAAGTAACAACACGTGACTGCATTCTCCAGCTCATCCCACACGGCGCTAGCGTTCAGTGACTTGGCCTCGGTGAATCTCCTTGCTTTCGATGGCATCACTAGCGCGCCGTGCTGTATCAATTCCGCGCTACCGCTCTTCAGCTCTTCTATCTCCTCAGGGTACTCCGTTAACGACTTCAGTATGCTTTCGACGGTCACCCGACACCCGTAGGACGTTTTTCCGATCTGGAGTGACACTACCCACAGGGTTAAATCCCCGTGTAGGAACTATCTTTCTTGGGCTCATAGGCCTAGGCTTCGTTTCAACAATGATCGGGGTGTCCGTATGTCCTCTGCTTAGTTCTGCCATGACATGCTAAGTTATTCCCTTAGTTACGAATTTTACTCTTCCTTTGCTATCTGGCCGGAAGAAGTTCGCTCGGATTTAAGGGCTGGAGTCAAGGCTAAACAACAGGGGAACTTTGCTCTCAGTCGGAGATTGCTAACACAGTGCGTGGTTTGCATTGTTGGCCTCTACATAGTCACTCACGTCCGCGCAAAAAAGAGCGCTTGAAACTGCCCTATCGCTTCCATCAGACAGGTTTTCCCCATCGCCTTACTTGAAGTTGTCAGGAATAGCGATCACGTTGAGCGAAGTCCTTGAGGAGGATGGCCAGCCAAAAAAAGCCTATGAGACCTATGCCACCGCACTCGAACACCTAAAGCAGCACTGGGCTGTCCTCACGGGCGAGGAAAGGCTGCGTGCGGTATCCATAGGGCAGAAACTTGGGGAGATGGCCGACACATATCAGCTTGGGGACGAAGAAGAGGAACGATGGTTGACCTGGTCGGTTGAGGAAGTGCTGAAGCTTGCAAAAGATAATGGAAGCCCTCGGCTAGGTGGAAAGAGCGAAGACAGCCACTCAGTACTTTCTGACCTGGAGTTACCAAAGTGGGTCAGTGTGACCGACATCGGGGCTCCCTTGGAAGCACTAGGAGCCTTTTATGCGAGATCTGGTAAATTGACGTGAGGATGGCGGACATACTTCGTCGCTTTTAAAGGCTGATTAGCCCATCACCTACTCTCCCATTTCAGATTTGCCGTGCCTCTTTATCTCCATACTATATCGCTTCTGGTCCCTCCCGTCACCTCCCCGAGGAAAGCCACTAGAGAGGAACTGTGCCGAGGTTTGTGCTCACCCTATTTCCCTCTACCCCGATGTGTTGGCGGATACCGATCACCCTCCTTTCAGGTGCCCAGCTCATGAGCAACTTATCAGAACTATTCATGCGGAGCGCCCCTACTTCGGCCGCATTGCATCAATCCGAGGCTTGGGCCCGGCAAGCACTCTCCTTGTTACAGAAAACGCAAGGAAATGCTAGTCTGTCTGACGACATTCGGGTATGCGAAGAAGCGCTTGCAGTGGTCTTATTCAACCTGGGATCTCTTCGCGAGGTTTGTAACCTTCCCTTCCCCTTCGCTTACGCTCGAGTGACTCAATATTGATCCAAAAGATGAATGGTGACCCAAAGTCCGCTCGACAGAAGTTCGAGCAGTCCTTAGAGCAGTCCAGGCATCTTAGATGGCAGGAAGGTATGGCGCAAGCCCGAAACGCCATTCGGAGGTTGGATAGGGAACAGTTTGATGCACCATTACACCCACCAGATCCTTAGTGCCAAAAAAATAGATATGGTCGAGCGTAGCGACTACAAACAAGGGATCCGTAGTGTAATGTGCAAACTGGCCCCGTAGGTCTATCAAGAGTTCTCATCTGGGACCTCCTCCACAGTCGCGGCGCGACTTGCTGAGCGCGAGTTTCCAGCTGAGGTGCCGGAGTCATCCACCTCCACAACAGCCACATCGGGTGTAGCAACGCCACTGCTCGCATTCTTGACTTTGTCCGATTTTTCGGTGGATTTCTTCTTCGACTTCTTTTTTGGGTAGTCCCACTCCCAAAGCGGGATGAAGGAGTCAACCTGAATACAAGGGCTATGGTTAGCTTCCGCGGGTCGGTCAAAGTATGGGACATACGAATCCGACGTCGGCGAACAAACGCGGAAACATCCATATTCCGGGACTTGCCACGAGGACAGTGATAATGTAGAATATCAAACGTATTACGGCAATGACGAGTAACAACCCGACGAGACCCAACAAGATCATGGAGAGGTACCACACGCCAAGACGCAGGATTGGAGGCCAGAGCGGGAACATGACGCCAGCAAGGATAATCGCAACCATCGCGACCCCGCCAACGTAGTTTGTCCACTGAGAGCCTTCATAAAACCAAGCATAGTAGTCTTCGGGTTTGAACAGTTGCATTTGATTGATCTGCACTGTCTTCGGGGACGACGCGGAGCCTACCGGTTGGCCGCGGTCGACACGTAGGAAAAACGCAAAGGGGATAATGTTATGAAGAAGAGTGTGCGCCTCGGCTTCTGAAGTGATCTTGGGGGTGTTCTTTGTTTTGGCATAGGCTGGTGATAGCAACGCCTTGACAGCAGACTTGCCTGGAGATGATAATATCCAGTTACAAAACTATATATGGGTAGCTGTAATAAGGTGAGAAATGGCACGTCACCCACCTTTGAAATAGTCAATTCGCTTGCCGTTCAACACTCCCACTCTATTCTTGAGTCCTGCTTTACTACTGCGGAGAAAGTTCACGACATTTCGCATATCCTGCGGAGCCTTTTGTTGCTGCTCTGTGGTCGACATGGACGTAGAGGGTTGGGCTAAGTCCCGGAAGTTATGCGCGGCTAAGATATATCACGACACGAGTGCTCACGGTGACTTGGTTGGAACAGATGCGAACTTCAAACTCACACGCGCGGCGGTGAGGGTGGCGTGGAACAAAGGAGTGAGCTGGCGAAATGAAACGAATTGTGTCACATTGCAAGCCACCTCGCATGGCTGATTATGTAAGCTGACGGCAAGGGTCAAATTTCACACCGGTCCGCAGCCGAACAATCGGGCGAGTTGTGGGTTGGGACCGTTGGGTGCACCGGTGCTGTACAGTAACGACCGAGCATCGAATTCCCGGTCGTCGCAGGCATGTGTTTTTATTTGTCTCCATTCGGCGGCGTGGCGTCTAGACAACGAACTCAACAGCCGGTGCTCATCTAAATCCCTGTGGTACACACCCATGTCTGCGTCCCTCCTTCAGCGACATGCTCCACACTCTTTGCGTGCCGAGTCGATACCAGATCCTGCCTTGTCATTGAACCGCTCCATCGTACAAAAGTGTCGTACCCTGGCGTTTTCAGAATTGCCGGAGTGGATGAAAGACAATGAGTTCATTTTATCAGGTTATAGAGGGTAAACGTCCATTCTCCTACCAGAACTCTCGTATTGATTTTCTTGACTCACCAGAGAGCTGAATAGCTGGCGAAAGTGCCTGAATTCAGTCTTTGGTTGTACGTATGGCAACAAATTTTCGAAATTTTCATCCGTTTTTACCGCATACCTTTACAGATCTACATAATGAAACTGGTATGGTCACAGTTTGCGTGTGTAATCTGTGTTGATGTATCCACTCCAGTTAACATCCATACCCATCTTCATGCCGCTGTCTTGTTTGTCGTTTTCCTGCTTACGTTTAATACTTCGTACTTCAAGTCTCATGAAGACGTGTCTTGGGCCGATCGTGCCGTGTTCGCGGTCTTCCTCTCCTCAGCAGCCTTTTGTTTGTTTTGCAGTGCCTTCTTCCACATGTCCTCGTCTCATTCGAAGGAAGTATGCGCCTCTCAATCAGCCTGGATTAACACGGAACATGCACTGATCATCTCTTTCAAGGTGGCTGCTCGATGCAATGCCCTAGATTATTCCGGGATTATCGGCAAGCCCTTTCGCTCCCTGCTTGAAACGCTAGTCGTGATTGTTCCCTAGTTCTTATCCTCGGTTCTACATATCCTTGTTTGTATTACGGATTCTTTTGCGAACCCTACTACAAATTTTGTTACTTGCTCCTTTTCACCGCAGCTGGTCTTAGTGAGTAGTTATATTTCCGATCGCGCTCGACACCTTATTTTTGTTGCAGCCGCAGCATACTTTGTCCTGAGCCCTGAGTATCGAGGGCCAGCTGGCCGGCATGCGCGGACGAAGGTCTTCATCTCCTTTGGCTTGTGTGGCGTGCTCCCAGTCTCCCACTTGGTGCTTTCCCACGGAACAAACGTGCTCGAAGAAATGGGCTTCCTCTGGCTCCTGGCCGCTGGCGCGATGTACATCGCGGGAGCTACACTATAGCAAGTCTATTTCCGCTTAAAGTCTCCTTAGAGCCGGCTCACTTATCTTGATCAACGTTAGTGCAAATAGGGTTCCAGAGAGACTCGCCCCCGGCAAATTCGACCTCTTCTTCTCCTCTCATCAAATCTTCCACGTCTTTGTCATCCTTGCTGCTCTATCCACCTATGCGTGTGTGCTAACAGCGTTCGATCATCGGCACAGCCAGCGCGGGAAGTGCGCAACGTAATCCCCGAGAAGGCGACGGATTCGGGGAGATATACCCTTGACAACTCGTGTCGTTAAGATAGGTGTGTTTCTTCTATTGCTTCTTTTCAACCTGTCAATGCCCATCAGACACCCTGTCAGATTATTATTTGATAGCTACGCGCTTGATAGGTGTTCCTTTTTTATACGGTCATCACCACATGTCGTCAGAGGCAAACGGCCGAATGTTTGATCAATTGCGTGAGATCGGCATTGGGAGATACACTATACCATGCATCAGCCCACGGGCCGTGTCGGAGCCCAACGGTCCCGACGCCGCAAATACACACCGCCTAGGTTTGTCCGTGCCCTATGAGACCTCCTCCATTCCTTCTTCGACCAGCAGGTCCGAGGCCCCGAGCCGGCCCATGCACATGTCATCCGTAAATCTCGGTGACTTCTCCATCAACTGTTCGATACATGCCTATCGCCGCCTCACCGATCCACGACAACGTTCTTCATTAGGACCCAAACGGCATTCCCACGATTGCGTCCGCCGATTCCATTTTTATAGACAATATGACCCAAGAGACAACGACTTGCCAACCTAACAACACAATGCAATGGCGAGTGTGATTTAGACCAAGCAAGACATGGATATTGTTGGCGGGTGAAAACGCGGATCGAGTCGCCGATTAATTTGATGCGTCGTCCACACTGTCCTGAGTGCTGAGGCCCGAGTTCCCAAGTTTTATTCGCTTCTTTGTGGAGACCTTCTGAACTTCTTCCTCTCGTTAGCAACTAACGCCGGCCCATCATTCAGAGAAGGACCGTGTACCTTTCCGAGGACCGCCAATGAAGTGTCAGCAGCGCGGTAGTCTTAGGCTGCTCGTACGATGGAAGCCCACTTCACGGAACCGCTACGACTCTAGATCGCTGCTCACTCAATTTATCCTGTCCGTCGTACACGGCATCACCAGGTCACCTCGAAACCACCGCGGTGCAACTCGAGATTGACGGGTGTCCCCAAAGAGGGTATCGCTACATGAGACCCTTTCGTGGCGATGTATGTTTGTACTGGATCTCCATCTGTTTCCGGCGGCCTTCCTGAAATGTACTCTCCCCCCGAGCCTTTTCACCTCTCCGATGTGACCGCTCCTAACGGTCTTACTGCATGCCCGTACGTCTCTCCACATATTTATACCCACTAGCTTTGAGGCCAACTTCATTCTTGCAACCCGGCCTGCCATGTATCCAGTCGGAGTAGTCACCCTCCTACAATTATTTTGGGAACATGACCTTCCTTCGCCGTTCATCCTGGTGACTCTAGGCTTGTTTCTGTCAGTCGTGTTTCTTTGTCGCCGCACCCAACGCCACCAAGATACGCCTGTTCTCCTGCCTCGTTTTTTCCTCTTCAATATCTTGGCCTTCTTCCGGCGACGCTACGACTTTTTCGTTTGGGGATTTCAAGTGACAGGTCAACGGCTATTCCAGTTCAGACTCCTACGCGTACGTCAAAGCTTCCTTGATGCTGCTTTCGAGTTTATTTTGTTCTGACGTCGGGCCACCTAACCTTTGCGGAAATAGAATAATGTCGTCGTCGTCTCTGGAGAGCAAGGTCGGAAAGATTTCTTCAATGCAAAGGGGTTGGATCTTCAGGAAGGTTTCATGGTTCTTTCGGGAGCGGTGAGTGTGCTAGATCGCCCCACCAAGGGACCCCACCGACCAAAGAAACTTTCCGCTTTAGCTCCCTCTCATCCATGGCGTGACAACAGGACTTCGCCAACAACGGGTTGATAGAATATACAGGCGCTTGGCTAACGCCCAGCGGAGCGAACGCCTGACGGAATGTACGCCTAGCCCACGTCGAAGTCACCTACCTCACCTTATTCCGCATAGTGATTCCCGAAATTTTGAATGACGGCCGACGGCTCTTGCAACCATGGGAAAAGGCTGGGACCCTCGACCCCTTCGACAGGATATACGAGGCAAGTCAGCTGCTCTGTCTATCGTCATCCTCTGCTGTGCGTCCGGAGATGGCATCCGTTCGGAAATGGGCGGTCACTCTGGCGCATTCTGATTGCCTGGCCTTTCAATTGAATGCGTGCTGACCCGCTTTCCTATTCCAGCTCATATTTCAGGCTACCGTACGGTGTCTGACGTGTACGGAAATAGCTGACGATCCCGAAATTGTGGCTCGCCTCAGGCAGCTTTTTGACAAAATGGATCGCGGAACGACGCCCGCGACTGTGCTATTCCCGTGGTTCCCTAGCCCCGCGATGGTCTCAAAAGCGCGGGCGACGAAGCAGTTATACGATATTATCGTGAACGCCATCAAAGTCCGGAAGCAGAGCGGTGTGTCCCACAATGATAACCTACAACTATTATTGGACTCGGGAGACGAGATGTCAACGATCGCGGGGGTGAGCTTTGCACCCTCAAAAGTCTGAAGGTTGATCTTTCTGACGTGGCGGTACTTAGTTTATGATTGGTCTTGTTACGGCCGGCGCGCGGTCCACTGGCAACACAGGCGAGTGCTTTGTTTTTCGCCCCCTCGAAGGAGGGTTGACATTTCATCCTCTTTAGCTTCTTGGCTGATCACATACCTTGGTTGTCATCCGAAATGGCGCGATGCAGCACGCGCGGAAGTCGAGAACTTGATCTCTTCGCACATCCTGGAGACCATCTCCGCGTGCGATTTCCCGCCGGCGCGCAACGACGACGCGCGGTCGTCTGCCGTGCTGTCCTCCATCCCCCTCGCCGCGTGGGAAAACGAGACGCCAGTCATGGACATGCTCATCCGCGAAACGCTTCGCATAGCACAACCGCACATGGCGATGCGGCGCAACGTGGGCCCAGAGATGTACATCGACGGCAAGGTTATCCCCACGGGCACGCTGGTCGTGTATCCATTTTCCGACGTCCATCTCAACCCGGAACTATACCCCGACCCTTGGAGATTCGATCCCGCACGGCCGCATCTCCGGGCCGACTTTGCGTATGTGGGATTGGGGGGAGGTAAGGGCTCTTTCTCTGCTTGTTTTGCGACTTGTCAAGCTGAGCCAATTTTGCTGCGTGGTTTTAGGGAGAGTGACCTGTCTTGGCTCGCGGATAGCGAAACTGACGATGAAGCTCGTCACCGCGCTGCTGCTCCTGGATTTTGATTTTGACACCGTAGATGCGAGCGGGCG